>Ga0194113_10012200_pt1 | contig 10119 bp, 9 predicted proteins | sample TA2MahC200mmetaG_FD_146193 | JGI IMG/M metagenome (GOLD analysis project Ga0194113, IMG submission 146193) | Freshwater microbial communities from Lake Tanganyika, Tanzania - TA2015017 Mahale Deep Cast 200m | ecosystem: Environmental > Aquatic > Freshwater > Lake | place: Tanzania: Lake... | reverse complement strand
AGAAAAAATATTAATATATTCAAGCTTTTTTTTGTTTGTAATAAATAAAAGAGATATTTGTTCTTATTCTCAGTGTCTCTGTGCCTCAGTGGTTAAAGTTCTCTTTCAATATAAATACGAAAGAGGGAAAATTTATTGACAAGGATAGTGTGAAGGATTATAACTACCAAAATAAAAGAGACGGGGATAGTTATGTCGATAGAGATACAGAGGGGAAAACTTAAAAACATGAGGAGGTCTGTTAAATGGCTATCAGAGAATTAGGATCTGGTATCTTGTCCGTTGGTGCAATAGACTGGGACAGGAGGTTATTTGATGAACTCATCCCGCTTCCTGATGGAACAAGCTATAACTCTTATCTGATAAAGGGCAGTGAAAAGATAGCACTGATTGATACCGTTGACCCTGCGAAACAACACATTCTCGTTGGAAACCTGAAAACGCTGGATATAACGAGCATTGATTATGTTATTTCCCATCATGCCGAACAGGACCATTCAGGGTCAATACCTGAAATCCTCAGTCTTTATCCGAATGCAAAAGTGGTTACAAATCCAAAATGTAAAGACATGCTAAAGGATCTGCTCCTGATTCCAGAGGATAAATTTCTCACAATAAATGATAGAGTAACAATTTCTCTGGGAAATAAAACGCTCGAATTTATTTTGGCACCATGGGTTCACTGGCCAGAAACTATGTTCACCTATTTGAAAGAGGATAAGATCTTATTTACCTGTGATTTTTTAGGTTCGCATCTTGCATCAAGTGATCTTTTTGTGTCAGATGAGGCAAAGGTATATGAATCAGCCAAGCGATACTATGCAGAGATTATGATGCCATTTAGAACGAGTATCAAGAAGCATCTTGAAGTCATGTATGGCATGGAGATTGAGATCGTTGCACCAAGCCATGGTCATGTTTATCAGGAGCCGGAATTTATCATCAATGCCTACAAAGAATGGATTTCAGATGAGGTAAAAAATGAAGTGATTGTTCCCTATGTTTCCATGCACGGAAGCACAGAAAAATTAGTCAACTATTTTATCGATGCCTTAATTAAAAGAAAAATTACTGTAAAGCCCTTTAATCTTACAAGAACGGATATTGGAGAATTAGCCATGTCCCTTGTTGATGCTGCCACGATAGTAATCGGCTCACCAACTGTTTTAACTGGTCCACATCCCAATGTTGTTTATGGAGCTTATCTTGTGAATGCCCTGAGACCCAAGTTAAGATTTGCATCCGTGATCGGTTCTTATGGATGGGGAAGCAGGATGTTAGAGGTTTTGAAAGGAATGTTAACCAATCTCAAGGTTGAACTCATAGAGCCTGTTATTGTGAAGGGTTATCCAAGACAGGAAGACCTGGAATCTCTCGAAAGACTGGCAGATGAAATCCTTCAAAGACATAGAAAACATGGCATCATAAAATGAAGAACCGGTAACCTCCCATAAGTTAGGTATGACTACTTCTTCGTTCCTGAAAAAATGTCCTTAATTTTTTCTTTAAAGGACTTCGCTAACTCATCACCATTAATCCTGGCAAATTCCTCAAGGAGTTCTTTCTGCCTTGGGGTCAGCTTTTTCGGCACATCAACATAAACCCTTACATTCTGGTCTCCCCTCACGTGCCCGCCGACCTTTGGTAATCCAGCACCTTTGATATGAAAAATCCTGCCCGATGATGTTCCTGCTGGTATCTTTATCTTTGATATACCGTCAAGGGTGGGAACTTCTATTTCTGCACCGAGTGCAGCATGGGGGAATGAAATAGGAATTTCACAAAAGAGGTCAGTCCCCTCTCTTTTAAAGAAGGGGTGTTCTTCAACATTGAGTATTACAAAGAGGTCTCCTGGTGGCCCGCCATAAAGGCCAGGGTCCCCCTCACCGGTAATCCTGAGCCTCGATCCTGAATCAATGCCTGCAGGTATCTTTACGGTAATATCCTTCGATCTTCTGACTGCCCCGTTTCCTTTACATGTTTTGCATGGATCTGTGATAATTTTGCCTGCTCCGTTGCACCTTCCACATGTCTTAGAGATACTGAAAAAGCCCTGTTGAAACCTTATCTGACCTGTGCCCTTACAATGTGAACATGTAACAGGCCCTTTCCCCGGTGCTGAACCTGTCCCACGACATTCGCTACACGTTTCCCATTTCGGTACCTCAATGGTCTTTTCTGAACCGAAGGCTGCTTCCATGAGCGTTATGTCAAGATCATATCTGAGATCATTCCCCTTTGTCGGTCGTGGTCTGCGCTGACCTGTGAATGTCCCGAAAAAGTCTCCAAAGATGTCCTCAAATATATCACCAAACCCTGCACCGAATGGGCTAACCCCAGGCCCAACTCCTTCAGCAGTACCAAACCTGTCATAGTTAACCCTTTTTTCAGGGTCACTCAGACAGGAGTATGCCTCATTTATTTCCTTGAATTTTTCTTCTGATTCTTTATCATCAGGATTCCTGTCAGGGTGGTATTTCAGGGCGAGTTGTCTGAATGCCTTTTTAAGGTCAGCATCAGATGCATCGCTTGATACACCGAGAATTCCATAATAGTCCTTCATAAATTTATCAATTAGTAATTATCAATTATCAATTAGTAATTTTTAGCTCTCCTTCTTATTCTTATCAACCTCTTCGAATTCTGCTTCAACAACCTCTTCTTCAGGGCCTTTCGCACCTGCTTGTGCTCCTGTCCCTGCCCCAGCACCTGCTTGTGCACCCGCGCCCTTGTAAATGTGTTCTGCAAGTTTGTGGGATGTTCTTGTAAGGTTTTCGATAGCAGATTTTATTTCAGATGCCTCGTTACTTGTATCCTTTGCCTTTTTGCATCTTTCAAGTGCGTCCTGAACTTCTCTCTTCTCAGATTCAGATAGTTTGTCACCATACTCTGTAAGAGATTTTTCGACTGTATAAATGAGTGTATCAGCCTCATTCCTTGCCTCTGCAAGCTGTTTCTTCCTTTTATCTTCATCTGCATGTGACTCTGCATCTCGGGTCATCTTCTTTATCTCTTCTTCATTCAAACCACTTGATGCAGTTATACGTATTGACTGCTCTTTACCTGTACCGAGGTCTTTCGCAGAGACATGGAGGATGCCATTTGCATCTATATCGAATGTCACTTCTATCTGTGGTATCCCTCTCGGTGCAGGAGGAATGCCAATGAGCTCAAAGTTGCCAAGAAGCTTGTTGTCTGTAGCCATCTCCCTTTCGCCCTGACAGACCTTGATGGTAACAGCAGGCTGGTTATCAGATGCTGTGGAGAATATCTGACTTTTCTTTGTAGGAATTGTAGTGTTTCTCTCTATTATTTTGGTAAATATCCCACCAAGTGTCTCGATACCCAATGAGAGCGGGGTAACATCGAGGAGCAATACCTCCTTTACATCTCCCTTAAGAACTGCAGCCTGAATAGCTGCACCAACAGCAACTACTTCATCAGGGTTCACGGTCTTGTTTGGTTCCTTACTGAAGAAGTTCTGTACAGTTTGCTGTACCTTCGGTGTCCTTGTCTGACCGCCTACAAGTAAGACCTCGTCTATATTTGCAGATGAAAGGTTAGCATCAGAGAGTGCATTCTGACAGGGGCCTGTTGTGTGTTCGATAAGATCTCCTACAAGCTGTTCAAATTTAGCCCTTGAGAGTTTCATGAGCATGTGCTTGGGTCCTGTTGCATCTGCTGTTATGAATGGCAGGTTAATCTCTGTTTCCATGGCTGTTGAAAGCTCAATCTTTGCCCTTTCAGCACCCTCTTTCAACCTCTGCAATGCCATTCTATCGTTCTTAAGATCTATCCCCTGGTCTTTCTTGAACTCTTCAACCATCCAGTCTATAATCCTGAGGTCAAAATCATCACCGCCTAAGTAGGTATTTCCATTTGTGGATTTTACCTCTACAACACCTTCTCCGATTTCGAGTATGGATATATCAAATGTTCCGCCACCAAGGTCATAGACTGCGATCTTTTCTTCCTTCTTTTTATCCATTCCATATGCAAGAGCTGCGGCAGTTGGTTCATTGATGATTCTGAGAACATTCAGGCCTGCAATCCTTCCGGCATCTTTTGTGGCCTGTCTCTGTCTGTCGTCAAAATAGGCAGGAACCGTAATAACCGCTTCTGTAACCTGTTCTCCGAGATAATCCTCGGCAGCCTGTTTGAGTTTCTGAAGAATCATTGCCGATATCTCAGGTGGTGAATAGCGTTTGCCTCTTATCTCCACATGTGCATCACCATTGGATGCCTCAACAATCTTATAAGGTAGCCTCTTCCTTGCATGTTCTCCCTCGGGAGTATTATATTTCCTTCCCATCAGCCTCTTGATGGAAAATATTGTGTTTTCAGGGTTTGTGATCGATTGCCTTTTTGCAATCTGACCAACAAGCCTTTCACCCTTTTCAGTAAAAGCCACAACAGATGGAGTTGTCCTGCTTCCCTCCTGGTTTGGGATTACGACAGGCTCACCTCCCTGAACAACAGCAACAACAGAGTTTGTTGTTCCGAGGTCTATTCCAATTGTTTTCCCCATGTTAAGATTCCTCCTATATTTTTTTTAGTGAATAGTTGTTAGTGAATAGTATTTAGTTAAAAGACAAAAAACTTTTCACTGTTCACTATTCACTGTTTCTGGTTTTTTCGAGACCGCTACAAGAGATGGCCTCAATACCTTATCCTTTAACATATATCCTTTCCTGTATTCCTCCACAACTGTCTTTTCATCAACATCATCCCGCTCGATCTGTGCCATAGCATGATGTATTGAGGGGTCAAAAGGTTTCCCTGTTGCCTCAATAGCACTCAGTCCGAATTTTTCGAGTGTCCTCTGGAGTTCCTTTAAGGTTATTTCTACTCCCTGTACAAGCCCTTTCGATGCCTCATTGGAGGAATGCTTCAACGCCATCTCGAGGTTATCAATTACTGGAAGTAACTCATACAACAGACTCTCATTGCCATATTTTACAAGTTCTTCCTTATCTCTATTGACCCGTTTCTTGTAATTTTCGAATTCTGCATACAGTCTTACATATTTGTCATTCATCTCCTGAAGTTCAGCAGCAAGTTTCTCCGTTTCGCTCACAGGAGGTTCTTCGGTTATCTCAATGCCTTCTTCAATGATGGACATTTCGTCTTCCCTCATTTCACGATCTTCCAATGCTTCCTCCTTACAGGTCGTAGACCTACCTTTCTCCAAGCATCCTTGTAATAAATTTTGCTGTATTATCAATGATTGAAATTGCCTTTAAATAGTTCATTCTTGTAGGACCGATAATGCCGACAACACCGACCGGTCTACCGTCCTCTTTACATGATGAGACGACAACGCTGAATTTTTTCATCTCATCCATTGAATTCTCTGAACCAATTATTATCTGTACCCCGTCAAGGTCTGCGAGTTTATCGAGTAACTTTATAATAGTGTGTTTTTCCTCAATTGCCCTTGATAGCTCTTTGATTTTCTGGAGATCCGCAAAATCAGGAAGTTCGAGTACCTCTGAGAGACCTGATACAAAAAGGTCGCCGAAAGGAAATGATAATGCCTCCTGACATATCCTGATCGCCCTTGAGATAAGTCTGTCGCACATAGTCTTTTCCTTCGACATCTCTTTGAGAATCTTGAGGCGAATCTCATCAAGTGTATATCCGGAAAATTCCGAGTTCAGATATGATGCAATTCTATTCAGATCCTTCTGCGTAATTTCTGAGTCAAGGGATAGGATTTTGTTTTTAATCATTCCCTCATCGGTAAAGAGGATTGCAGCCAATTTGTCAGATTTGTACTTGAAGAGCTCAATCTTGTTCAGGGTTGTCACTTTGGGCTTGGGAGACATTGCAATGCCGAGATAATGGGAAACCATGGATATGGCTTTTGATGTTTCAACAAGAAGGATGTCTATATTATCTCTTAACGTCTCGAGGTTAAGATAGATTTCTTGAATGCGTTCTATGTCTGTAGACCCTCTTTCTAACAGAAGTGAATCAACGTAGAGTCTGTAACCCCTGTCTGTTGGTACTCTGCCTGCTGATGTATGTGGTTGTGTAAGTAATCCCATCTCCTCAAGATCAGCCATTATATTCCTTATGGTAGCAGGTGAAAGTCCAAGCGGATGCCCCTTTGCTACTGTCCTTGATCCCACAGGATCCGGGAAGTTTATATAGTTCTCGACAATCGCACAGAGGATTTTTTTGCTTCTTTCATCCAGCATCAGCATATTTTAGCACTCTCCGTAGTAGAGTGCTAATACTTTACCAATTATGTGCTCGATGTGTCAACCCCCCGAATACAAATTAACCACAGGACACAAAGCTTTATAATACATGAATACATAGAATGACTTTTGCTCATTATTCTTCCTTTTATCTCTGTGACCTCTGTGTGCTCTGTGGCTTTTGTATGTAGGTGTATCGTAGATTTAAAATGGCAGGAATTTAGGGAGCTTGAACCCTTTTTTGCCCTTAAACATCTTAAGCATTCTCTTTATTTCAATATACTGCTTGACAAGTCTGTTTACATCAGCAACAGTTGTTCCACTTCCTATGGCAATCCTTCTGCGTCTGTTTCCATCAATGATATTGTGATTTTTCCTCTCCTTTTTTGTCATAGAGTTTATGATTGCTTCGATCTTTACAATTTCCCTTTCATCAACATCAAGATTCTTAATCTTATTCATGCCTGGTATCATACCGAGTATATTTTCCAATGGTCCCATACTACGCAACTTCTTCAGATGGTCTTTGAGGTCATCAAAGGTAAAGGATTCATCTATTATCGTTTTCTGGAGTTTTTCAGCCTCTTTCTGATCAAAGGATTTTTGAGCCTTTTCTATCAGGCTCAGGACATCACCCATACCGAGTATCCTTGATGCAATCCTTTCGGGATAAAAAGGCTCAAGCATCTCTATTTTTTCTCCGACACCAATAAATTTTATTGGCTTCCCGGTTATTGCCCTGATAGAGAGAGCAGCTCCTCCTCTTGCATCACCATCCATCTTGGTGAGTATGATTCCATCAATGCCTATCTGTTCCTCAAAGTTTTTTGCTATGTTGACGGCATCTTGTCCTGTCATTGCATCTGCAACAAAAATAACCTCTTTTGGTGCAACACTTTCCTTTATCTTCTGTAACTCGGTCATCAGCGATTCATCTATGTGTAATCTTCCCGCTGTATCGAGGATAACAATGTCTCTCGCGTCAGTCTTTGCCTTTTTAACGGCATCCTGGCAGAGCGTTAAGGGATTGTTCGTTTCTTTCGAGTGATAGACAGGCACGCCAATCTGAGCACCAAGTGTCACGAGTTGGTCTATTGCAGCAGGCCTCTGAAGGTCTGCTGCCACAAGCATCGGCCTTCTCCCTTCTTTTTTGAAAAGCCGTGCTAATTTAGCAGCTGTCGTGGTCTTGCCCGAGCCGTGCAGTCCGACCATCATTATGATAGTCGGAGGATTAGGGGATAATTGTATTCTTGTATTTATCTTTCCGAGTAGTTCGCAGAGCTCTTCATTTAGTATCTTTATAACCTGTTGCCCGGGGGTAAGGCTTTCAAGGACATCCTTGCCGATAGACTTTTCTTTTATCTTCTGAGTGAAATCTTTTACAACCTTGAAGTTGACATCAGCTTCTAAGAGGACAAGCCGTATCTCTTTGAGTGCAACCTCAACATCCGCTTCTTTTAAGAGACCCTTTCCTCTTAATCGTTTAAATATGGATTCTAATTTCTCACTAAGTGCTTCAAACATAATGTATCCTCATCATTGTCCACAATATGAGATTGCTTCGCCCACTTATGGCGGGCTCGCAATGACAAATTAAGCAATAATACGACTTTTCTGTCATTGCGAGGAGTCCCGATGAAATCGGGATGACGTGGCAATCTCTTTTATGTTTAAATTTTTGATAAATGTAAAAAAATTATTATTCAAAAGTCATCAGGCATTCAGGAGAGATTCTATCAATGACGTTAACTGCTGTTTGGGGACAGCACCAACTATCTGGTCAACCTTACGACCATCTTTGAAAAACATAAGGGTAGGTATTCCCATAATCTTATATGTACTTGCAATATCCGAGTTTTCATCGGTGTTCAGCTTTAAAAATTTTACCCTTCCAGCATACTCTTTTGCTAACTCCTGAACTGTAGGTGTAACAATCCTGCAAGGGCCACACCATGGCGCCCAGAAATCTACCATAACAAGTCCTTGAGCCTTGATCACTTCGCTATCCCATGTAGCTGATGTAACCTCCAATACGCCTTCTGCCATATGAACCTCCTGTAACCTCGCACAACGTGCCGAGGGAAATAACTTAGATTCACTCATTATATTTTCAAGAGAGATTTATTGTCAATGCGTGAATTGAACTTGTTGCGAATTGAACCGAGACTTGGCTATGGGCTTTTCAGGCTATTGACAAACTCTCTATTTTCAAAATACCAATCGGCAGTTTTCTTAATGCCTTCTTCTATTGTGGTTTTTGGATACCAGTTCAATTTTTCTTTCGATTTCTCAATATGAGCCCATGTGGCAAAGACATCAGCAGGGTGCCGGGGGATAAACTTTATAACAGCTTTTTTACCAAGAAGGTCTTCTATCATGTTTATCACATACATTAATCCGACAGGGTTGTCATTGCCGAGATTGAATATTTCATACCCGAAAGGCTGGAGGCATTTCAAGGTTCCATCAGCTATATCGTCTACATATGAAAAATCCCTCTGTTGCTTACCATCTCCAAATACAGTTATCGGGATACCATTGTCTATATTTTTTATAAAGATAAAGATGCTCATGTCAGGCCTTCCTGCAGGACCATAGACAGTGAAATATCTTGGTATGCTTATGTCGAGGCCATAGAGATAATGGTAGCTGTAGCAGAGAACCTCAGCACCCTTCTTTGTGGCTGAATACGGTGCAAGGGGAGCATCTGTTCTATCTATTTCTCTGAAAGGCATTTCGTTGAGACCGTAAAGGCTTGAGGTGGATGCCAACACAAACTTTTGAACCCCGAACTCCTTACAGCATTCCAGGAGATTAAGGGTGCCTTTTACATTGGTATCGAGATAAACCCATGGGTCTTCTACCGATGCCCTTACCCCTGCCCGCGCTGCGAGATTGATAACAGCATCTATTGTATAATTTACAAATACTGCTTTAACTGCATCAAAACTGCCTATGTCACATAGATGAAAATTGAATTCCACATCTCTCTTGCCCCTTGCCCTTTGCTCCTTGCCCCTTAGTTGTGCGAGCCGCCATTCTTTTAATCGTGGGTCGTAGTAATCATTCAGGCTATCAACACCTACAACATTCATATTTTCCTCAAGCAATCTCTGTGATACCTTCCATCCGATAAATCCAGCACATCCGGTCACCAGAACAGTCTCCATAATCTTATCTCCTAAACCCTTTCCTTGAGCCATTTCTTTGGGTTAACAATGACAAATCCTTTCTTGCCATTTGAATAGACAACCCTTGCTATCCTTGAATTGAGTATCATCCTTTTACACATCATGCACGGTTCAGAACTGCATTCGTTGTTATCATCATCAGTCCCGGAAATATATATTGTCGAGTCTCTTAATTCATAAACAGATGCACGAATAATCGCATTCGCCTCTGCATGAATGCTGTGACAGAGCTCGTATCTTTCACCATGGGGAATCTGGAGTTCTTTCCTTGTGCATTTTCCTACTTCAAGGCAGTCTTTCATCCCTGAAGGAGCACCATTATAGCCTGTACTCACAATGATGTTATCCTTCGTAATGACTGCACCATATTTTCTTCTGAGACAGGTGGCCCTTGTAGAGACGGCCTTTGCAATACCGATAAAGTATTCGTCCCAGTTAGGCCTTAGCCTTTTATGTTGCTTCATTGGAAAATCTTTTTCCTCTTTAAACCCTCATGAGCCTTTGGCTCACAAAGGGACGTGAAATATAACACCCTCCCCAACCCCTCCCATCGAGGGAGGGGAAGTATGAGAGATAGTCCCCTCTCCCCTGGTGAGAGAGCTTGCTATATTAAGGGGAAGGAAGTAGTAGTCAGAAAAAGGCTATACTCTTTCTTGAAAGATCGCAAGTTGGTAAAACCAACTTTTAAAGAAAGGAGTATAGCCATGAAGAATGGTAACACA
>Ga0194113_10012199_pt1 | contig 10119 bp, 8 predicted proteins | sample TA2MahC200mmetaG_FD_146193 | JGI IMG/M metagenome (GOLD analysis project Ga0194113, IMG submission 146193) | Freshwater microbial communities from Lake Tanganyika, Tanzania - TA2015017 Mahale Deep Cast 200m | ecosystem: Environmental > Aquatic > Freshwater > Lake | place: Tanzania: Lake... | reverse complement strand
GGCCTCGGAGGTCTTAACCGAGGCCCTCTCTATCGGCCGTGAGGCGAACGACGCCGAGATCGTGCGCTCTTCGACAGGGCCCCTGAAGATCATCGAGTTGTATTTGGCGGGAAGACGAGCGCGCGCGGCTAACGACTTTGCCGGTTCGCTCGAAGCTTTCAGTCAAGCGTCAGACCTGAGCCGAAAGGAGGGATTGCCATCGTTCTTCTTGAAGTGCATCCGCCAGAAGGGATCGGCCTACTGGCACCTGGGCTCGTTGGAAGCGTATTTCGAGTGCAACAGACGAGGCCTCGACATCGCGAGACAGATCAATCACCTAAAAGAAGAAGCCCGCTGCCTGAATAACCTCGGGGCCTTCCATGCCCGGCGGAACGATCCCTACAGGGCCCTGGAATATTTCGAAGAGGCCCGGGTTATCGCCGCCCGTCACGGAGATAAAAGCACGTTGGCGGAATGCCTCAACAACATGGCCACGATACACATGGATCTCGGCAACCACGACCGGGCCGAAAACCTGTTCCTCGATGCTTTTGCTTTGGATAGATCCACAGGCGACGTGGACGCGATCGTCATGGACCTGAATAATCTGGGAAGCATAAATCTGAAGATCGCTCAAGCGACCGGAAAGGCCGAGAATCTGGAGGCATCCCTGGCCTTTTTGAACGAAAGCCTCTCGACGCTGCGGACCAGAGGTCAATCGGCCACGAAGATCCGGGTGCTGAACAACATCGGCGCGGTCTATTATCTGCAGGATAAGATCGATCTGGCCAGGCGCGCATTCGAAGATGGGCTCTCCGAAGCGAGGTCGATCGGATACTCGGAAGCCGAGGGGACGTTCCTCTTGAATCTGGGATTGGCGGCTTACCGGAACGACGAGATCCCGGCCGCGCTATCCCTTCTCGAGACGGCAGCCCTCGCAGCGTCGGAGGCGAACGATCTGGACGTGCTGTGGGAGGCGCACTACGGCCTGGGACTGTGTTATGAGAGATCCCGGGACGAAGCCGCAGCCCTGAACGCCTATAGGGAATCGATCAGTGCGGTCGAAAAGACAAGAGGATCGGTTCCCGCCGACATCTACAAGATCGGCTTCACGCCTAACAGGATAGCGCCTTATCAAAAGGTCATCGACATCCTCTATTCCGACTATTCAGCAGGTCCGGGAGAAGAAGGGCTCGAGGATATATTCAACATCATCGAGCGCGCCAAGTCCCAAGCGTTCCTGGAAGGCGTCAGAAAAGATGTCACAGACCTCGTGCTCGAAAGATCGGCAAACAGGGCCGGACGAAAGACCCAAGCAAGCTTCTTGGCCCCGGGATCGGCGACTCAAGCGAGCCCGGCCGAGGTGGGGGCACCCCTGCCTTCCGGCGACAGGATATGCGGCATCATCGATGTGCAGAGAAGCCTTCTTGATGAACGAAGCGTCATGCTCGAATACTTCCTCGGGGAAAGAAGCTCATATGTCGTCGCCATCGCCAAAAGAACGTCGAATATCTACCGCATGCCCGATCAAGGGGAGATCAAGAGGTCGTTGAGAGCGTATTTGAAGCATGTCTCGTCGCCTCCGGGATCGACGCCTTTAGCCCAGGCGGCCTCTTTGAGAATCGGCCGGGAATTGCTTTTTCCGCTGGAAAAGCTACGGGATCATGAGATGGATACGGTCATCATCATCCCCGACGGCATGCTGGGACATCTGCCTTTTGAGACATTGTCCTTGGAGAACGGTCAGGAAGCAGACCTTCTGATCGAACGCTTTAATGTTCATTATGGAGCTTCCGCGTCGTCGTTGGTCGCTTTGAAGAGAAAAAAAGCCGACGGAGGGCATGAAAAAGCGCTGATGGCGTTCGGGGGGGCTGTTTATGACCACGCCCGGGGATCCGTGTCCCCGCTTCCGTTCAGCATGAAAGAAGTCCAAGAGATCGCGAAATTATTCCCCGGCCATTTATGCGATATCTATCTCGGGGACGAGGCGATCGAAGATAACGTCAAGTCCCTGCCCCTGACGGGATATCAGATCATCCATTTCGCCGGGCATGGCCTCCCGGACGGGGTCCGCCCCTTCCGTTCGGCTTTGCTCTTTTCACCAAGCCCCCAGCAGCGAGAGGATGGATACCTTCGGATGGATGAGGTCGGCCTCTTGAAGATGGACGCCGAGCTCGTTGTCCTTTCAGCCTGCGGGACCGGGACCGGGGTCCTCGAGAAGTCGGAGGGACCGCTGAGTTTGTCGCGGGTCTTTTTTTATGCCGGGGCCCGCTCCGTTTTGGCTTCTTTATGGTCCGTCAGCGATAGCGCGACGACCGAGTTGATGAAGAGCTTCTATGCTTCCTTGGTGCAGGGGAATGATACCGGTCAGGCGCTGCGATCGGCGAAGCTCGAGCTGCTCGCGTCCGGCCGCTCTCATCCTTTCTATTGGGCCGGGTTCGTTCTGAGCGGATGCCCCACCGTGGCGAAGGGGGTGCGATAAAAAGAATTTTCCTATTTGGAATGGAGCACGAAGTGCGCCAGGTCCGACGCCGAGACCTTTTCTTTCCTGGAAAAGGCCGTGACCATCCAATAGGTGGGTTTGCCGGTCGACAGACGGCGGGCAACGTCTTCGGGAAGAACCAGCCGGGGATCGGCAAGGCTCGGGCTCGACCAGACCGGCAGAAGCTCATCGTCGTAGAGCTCGAGAATATAATATTCGGCCCCGGGCAGGCTTTTCCATTCAAAAATAAGGGGGGCAGAGGAATGATGGCCGCCCAGCGGCGAGAGCAGGCCGATCGAAGGCTTGGTCGACCGGAGGTCGATCCGGGGCTCCTGCCGCTGCACGAGCAGGAAGATAGAGATGAAGGTCATCGCCACTCCAAAAACAGCGAAGGCGAGCTTAAATAACCGGGGAGAAGGGATAAGCTGCAAAGCTCGGGTGCCCCGGAGAAGGCGGTTCTTTCGATCCGGGGCGAGCCGTCTCGACAAGACCCCGCTTTCATTGTGGATATCCAGGATGAGCCTCAACTCGCTCGAACATTCAGGGCATCCCCCGATATGGTCAAGGAGCTCCTTCCGGTTGCCGACGTACGCTCCGGGGGTCGCGATCTTCGCGAGGATCTCCGGGTCCGGGCAGACGTCCCGCCCCGCCGGTGCCCTGCCCCGGACATGCTCCCGGTAAAGCCGCTTCAGATCGTCATCATTTTGGATCATGATCGATGTCCAATTCTTTGAGAAGAATTCTCAGGTCGCTCATCCCGCGATACAACAGGTTCCTCGTTTTGGCGGGGCTCCAGTTCAAGCAAAGAGCGATCTCTCTGATATTGAAGTTGAGGAGGTGAAGCTTCACGACTTGTCGCCGGGAATCGATCAGGGATTCGACGGCTTCTCCGATCCGTTCCTCCAGACGCTTGCGAAATGACAGCTCTTTAGAGTAGAAAAGCTCCATTTCGGCGACGCATTTCCGCTTTTCGAAATTTTGACATCGTTGCTCACGGCGCAGCTTACGAAGATGATCGATGACGGATGTGTCCACGACCTTCTTGATATAGGCCGGATAGTTCGTGATGTTCTTTTCGCCCAGTAGTACCTTCCAGATCTTGAATCGGATGTCCTGGGCGATGTCGTCCGGGTCCAATCCGTAGTGGAGAGGATTGAACTTCTGGATGTTGGCGCTGATAAAATGCGAGAAGCGGTCGAGAAGCTCTTGGCATTCCCTGCTCTTCTTGTCTTGATCGTGCATATGCAGGTATTTCATCGAGAAGAAGGCGCTTATTAATAAAGATGCTTGAGGGCCACTTATTTTCTCACAAAAAGGAAAAATATTGGGGGGATGGGAAACAAATTACCCAGATCAAGCTGGGATATCCGGATTCTCAGGGTTTCTTCTTAAAAAAATACCCCACCTCCCACTCCGCCGTCTCCGTCGCGTCCGAGCCGTGGACGGCGTTGCGCTCGATGGAGAAGCCGTAGAGCCGGCGCAGGGTGCCGGGGGCGGCCAGGGCCGGGTCGGTGGCCCCCATGACCTCGCGCCAGCGGCGGATGGCGTCCTCGGCCTCGAGGGCCATGACCACCACGGGGCCCGAAGACATGAACTCGGTCAGGCTCGAGAAGAACTTCTTCTCCCGGTGGACAGCGTAGAAGCCCTTGGCCTCGTCCGGGGTCAGGTGGACGAGCTTCAAGCGGGCGATCGTGAAGCCCTCGTCCTCGATGCGGGTGATGATCTTGCCGACCACCCGCTTCTTGACGGCGTCGGGCTTGATGATGGCCAGGGTCTGCTGGGGCATGTCGGCTCCTTGGGGGAGAGTTCGCCCCTGATATACCCCAATCCGGGGCGGGGAGTCAACAGGGGGAGGCGGGGGAGAATTCGGTCCTGTACTAGCCCTTCGGCGCGTACTTGGCCAGCAGGGCCTCGAAGCGGGGATCGCCCTTCAGCGGGAGCCAGCGCGGGTCCATCTTCAGGAAGGGCACGCTGAACCAGCCCGGATTCGACAGAAGGATCTCGAGCTGCTCGACCGCCTTCCCGGCGTCCCCCAGCAAGGCGTATATGTTGGCGAGGTCGATGACGTGCGTGAGGCCGTAGACGGCGTCCTTCGACATCGGCAGGAGCTCGACGCCGAGTTGACCCTCGCGCACGGCCTCCTCTCCGCGTTCGAGACCGGCGTAGGCCACGCCGAGCGAGCTGTGGGTGAGGGCGTTGCTGGGTCTGTCCCGGATCTCGGCCTCGAGCATCCGGAGCGCTGTCTCGAATCCCTCCCGGGCCTTGTCCTTCTCCCCGAGCGAGGCCTGCAGGGTTGCCGCGAGCAGCACCTTCGGCCCGGCCTGGATCTTATGCCGGATCCAGCCCTCGCGGTCCTCTTCCATGCGCCCGACGGCCTCCGCATATCGTCCCTCCATCGCTTCCTGCCAGAACCAACTCCACTCGGACCATTCGTGATCCTTGGGGACGGAATCCAACGCTGAGCGTGCCCCCGCCAAGCCCTCCCGGCCCTTCCAGCTCCAGAGGGTGAAGGCCTTGGCCAGGTAGGGCCAAGCCTGGTCCGGGGCGAGGGCGATGGCCCGGTCGGCCGCCTCGGCGGCCTCCGGGTAGCGGCGCATCCACCACAGGGTCTCGGCGAGGTCGACCATCGCCGAGCCGTCGCGCGGGCTGAGCGAGGCGGCGATCCCGTAGGCTTCGAGAGCCCGCTCCCAGTCGCCGTGCATGCGGAAGAGCTCTCCCAGGGCGGCCTGGATCTCGGCGCTGTTGGGCATCCCCTTGGAGGCGGCCTCGAGCTCGTTCCGGGCGGCCTCCGTATCCCGCTCCACCCACAGGTGATAGTAGCCGGCCGCCAGATGCGACTCGGGGGAGCCCGGGGAGAGCTCGCGGGCCCGGTCGAGGGCCTGTCTGGCTTTGGCGCGCCTTTCGGGGGTCATGTCGTGCCGGTAATAGACGAGGCGGGCATGGGCCTGGGACAGCTCCGCCCAGGCCAGGGCGAAGCCCTGATCGAGCTCCGTCGCCCGCCCGAAGTGGCCGAGCGCCTCGAGCCAGGTCGAGAGGGTGAAGTGAGGCTGCCGGGCCAGGAACCGGCCGCGCAGAAAAGCCTGGTAGGCCTCGATGCTCCCGGTCGGCCGGGAATCGATCGTCCCGGGCCGGGGCTCGAGAAGCTCCAGGCCGAGCCGGGCGACGACCGCGCGGGCGATCTCGGATTGGACGCGGAAGATGTCGTCCATTGTGAACTCGTAGATCTCGGACCACACGCTGGCGTCGTCGGCGACGCGGACGAGCTCGGGCGTGATGCGGACCCTATGGGCGGTCTCCAAGCCGCGCGCCCAGCGGACCGTGCCGGTGAGGATGTATTTCACGCCGAGCTCGCCGCCGATCTGGCGGGTGCTCTTGGCGGTTCCCGCGTACTGAGCGGCGCATGCCCGGGAGATGACGACCAGGCCTTTCAGCGAGGCCAGGCTCCCGGTGATCTCGTCGGTGACGCCGGAGGCGAAGTAGGCGTCGTCGCCGGCGCCCTGGTTCACGAAGGGGAGGACCGCGACCCGCTCGCCGTCAACCGGGTCGCCCGGGGCGGGCTTCCGCGCGGCGGTCTCGCGCAGCCATAGGAACACGGCGGCGACCGTCCCCAGCAGGACCGCGGCGGTGATCCAGGCGAGCCGTCGGCGGCGACCGGCCGCCGGGGCCGGCTGGGTGCCGCGGACCCCCGGCTTGGTGAGCTCGCGAAGGCTGAAGGCCAGGTCGCTCGCCGACTGGAATCGCTCCTCGGGGCTTTTCTCGAGGCAACGGCCGACGATGCCGTCGAGCTCGGAAGAAATGTCGGTGCCGGAAAGGGCCACTTCGGGGACCGGGTCCTTGAGGATGGCGGTCATCGTCTCGGCCGCGGTGTCGCGCTTGAAGGCCCTCCGGCCGGTCAGCGTCTCGTAGAGCAGGCAGCCCAGGGCGAAGATGTCGGCGCGGGCGTCGGCGGGCTCGCCGCGCACCTGCTCCGGCGCCATGTAGCCGACCGTGCCCAGCACGGCCCCGGGCACGGTGTCGGCGGGCTCGAGGGAGAGCGTCGCCCCCGCGGCGGGCTCGGGCCGGGCCGGCTCGACGCGGGCCAGCCCGAAATCGAGGATCTTGACCCGGCCGTCCCGGGTGATGAAGATGTTCTCGGGCTTCAAGTCGCGGTGGACGATGCCCGCGCCGTGGGCTGAGGCCAGGCCTTCGGCGACGGTCGCCGCGATCTCCACGGCCCGCCGCCACGTCAGCTTTTCGTGCGCGAGGCGCTCGCGCAGGGTCTGGCCCTCGAGGAGCTCGGTGACGGCGTAGGCCGTTTCGCCCTCCTTGCCGAAATCGAAAATGGACAGGATGGCCGGGTGCGAGAGCCGGGCCAGGGCCCGCGCTTCGCGCTCGAAGCGGGCCAGGCGGTCGGGGTCGCCGGCCACCGCCGGGGGAAGCACTTTAACCGCCACGTCGCGCTGGAGGCGCTCGTCGCGGGCCCGGTAGACCTCGCCCATGCCGCCGGCGCCGAGCGGCACGGCGACCTCGTAGGGGCCGAAACGGGCTCCGGGAGCAAGCGGCATCGATATTCCCTCCCGTCTGGGGCGATGATATTCCCAGGCTCGACAGGATGTCAAGGAAGAAGAGATTCAGGGCCTCTGAGAAGAAGGCCCGGCCGTACGCGATGCGTAGCGGCGTGTCCCAGAAGAGATAATTCGCCTAGCCGAAAATCCTGCCGTCTCGCACGTCTATGCCGCACTTCGGGCAGGTGGGCAGGTTCTGGCGAATGGGCATGTTCAGCTTTTGCCATGCGGAAAGAGCGCAGGGGTTGCAAATATAGCTTTGGCAACTCCGGCACCGATAGGAGGGGAGCCCGGGGATGCTGAATAGTTTTCTTCCGCAATGATCACACCCGGTTTGAACGCTGGTTGAAGAGCTCGAACGGGACTCCTGATACTTGTAGGAAGCCTTCTTCTTGCCGAACATCCGCTTTAGGAAACTCATTTATGCCTCCTCCTGAAACCATCCTCATTAAGCTGTAGCAAGAACCTTATAGGCTTCGCCCGGAAGAATGTCAAGCGCATATGGAGGCGCTTCCGCGCCCGAGGACCCGGCGCGATATTGACAATTCCCGGGAATTAATATAAGAGGAGCCGTATGGAATATAGGCTTTCGGCCAACCAACCAAAAGGAGGCTCATTTGTCTGACATCCTTAGAAAATGCGGAGGCTGCGGAAGCGCGAGCTCAGGCGATCTGGGGCAGGTCCTGGACAAGAAACAGAATCGTGGCTATCTTTGCCGCGCCTGCAAGGAGAAGTACGCCCACCTCTTGACACCTGAAAGCCCCAAGAGATTCTGGATGTGCGGAGAATGCCGCTTTCGTATTCTCGCCGGGACCGAGATCGACGCGGCCGTGGACCCCGATAGTCTCTGCCCGAACTGCCGGACCAATGTGAATTACTCCCTGGTCAATCTCAGCGGGGACGGGCCGGTCAAAACGGACATCTTGGGGCACCCGATCGATTGACGCCAGAGGGCGCCAAGAAGAAGACGATGCCGGAAAAACCATGTATCTTGTGCGGCAAACCAGTCAACGCTTTCATGGGGGCTAAAACGGTTTTTGTCCCGTTGCACGGGACTCCTCGAGTTCTCGGCTATGGCGATTCTTATGCCTTTTGTGGTTGCGTGCAAAGCAGCGATATGGTTCAGCATCGCATACGGTTTACGAGCGAAGAGAGAAAAAGCCAGTCACTTGTTGAAAGAAGGCTGCCGAAGTAGCCTTCGCGAACTTTATCGGGATTGGTTTAAAGGCCCCTGATGAGCGGGCCCGTTCCTGCCGGCGAAAGGAAGGGGGGGGGCGGCATCGGCAGATGCGAGGAGAACAGCGATGATCCTGAGGAGCAAGCTCTTATTGAGTCTGGCATTGGCCGGCGTCTTGGCCTTCCATTTCGGTTGTCAGGACAGGAACCTGGGGATTTTGCAGGATAGCGATGATGACGATGATAAAATCCAGGCCGCGCTGAAGCTGGCAGCGAAGGGATCCAAGAAAGCTGTGGCGCCGTTGATCGGGGTCCTCCAGGATGCAGAGAGCGCCCCGGATTTGAAAGTGGCCGCGGCCTTTGCGCTTGGAGAGATCGGCGATCCGGCGGCCGTCGACCCCCTTTCGGAGACCCTCAGATCGGGCATGAGCTCGAAGGTCGGCTGTGAGGCGGCCAAAGCCCTCGGCCGTATCGGCGATAAAAAGGCGATCGGGGTCCTGTTCGAGGCGCAGGCAAATCCGCCCTATATGATTAGCCCGTTGGGCTTACTGGGTGAATTATGGCATGAGCGGTCGCTGGTCAAGGACCTGGAAGCTGAGAAGGCCCTCTTTGAAGCTTATGAACCCTCTGTCCGGGAGCGGCTGCCTTCTGTTCGGTGGGAAGCGGCCCGCTCCTTGGCCAAGATCATCGACGGAAACATGACGGGCATATTTGAGATCGAATTGAAGCAGCGACAGAAATGGGAAGATCATTTGATCGCGGTAGTCGGCGGCCGAGAAGCGTTTGAATCGCGCCCATCGCACTTAAGGAGGATGCTAAAATCGCTGTTTTGCGCGTCTGATCTGGATGCCAAGGACCTTGAAGGCCTTGAGAACCCCGAGAGTATCAGGGAAGATTACGAAACGGCATGGCGCCTGCGACCCGTTTTCAGGACCTACTTGGTACTGATGGCTATTGGGGGAACCTCCAACAAAGAATGGATCCTGGAAGCTTTTTCCTCTCCGCATGGCTTGCTGAGCATTGAGCGTATGGCCCTGGATCTCTACGCTTCGGGGCACGATGAATTCGAGGCCGCCGCGACTTCGTGGGCGACCGCCCATGGCAAACGCATCGAATACCGGGCACAAACCAATATTCGGATCGGCGACATCAGCACCACGGCCCCCGTCCTTTTGGGCGGAGCGAAAGCGCCCCTAGGCCAGGGATTGCCGATTCGATGGGGTGAGCTCCGAGACAGCCGCTGATAAGCGGCGGAGGTACCATGATATATTCTCGGAGGGGAGATGGCTAAGCCTCTCTGGGAATTAACGCTTGCCCGCCAATAGCGATCAATCCACGCTGCCGCACTCCTGTTTCTATCTGACCGAAAGGACGAGGTCGCGCTCTGGATCGCCCCGGTCGTTCTTCCCGTCGAGGCCGGCGCTCCAGAGCAGGCCCCGGGCCGGGTCCCAGCCGTAGGGGCGTCCGGTGAAAGGATCGCGGGCCTCGCGGGCGCCTTCGGGGCTGAGCCCTTCGGGCCATTTTCCGGGCGCGTCGGCCCCATAAGTTTTCGCTCCTCCGCCGGGGAGACGCAGCGCGGCGGCCATCCGGACCAGGTCATAGAAAGCCCGGGTCAGGTACTTCCGCTCGACGGTCCTTCTCTGCCGGAAGGGATCGAGGCCCTCGTAATAGAGCTTGCCCGACGGGTTCCAGAGCCACCAAAGGTTCAGGCCCTTGAAGGAAGGGGCGCCTTCTCCGGACGCGCCCCAGCGGAACGGGGGAGAGGCGTCGAGGGCCAGGAGCCGGCGCAGGCCGTCGCGGAAATACCCTCTTGTCCTGTTCTTCATCAGGAAGAGCTCGAAGGCCGCCTCGCGGAGCCGCAGGTAGGAGCCCGTGCCCAGCTCGCGCGCCAAAAGGACGTTCAGAGCCATCCGGGCCTGGTCGCCCCGCCGGCCCGGG
>Ga0194113_10012196_pt1 | contig 10121 bp, 10 predicted proteins | sample TA2MahC200mmetaG_FD_146193 | JGI IMG/M metagenome (GOLD analysis project Ga0194113, IMG submission 146193) | Freshwater microbial communities from Lake Tanganyika, Tanzania - TA2015017 Mahale Deep Cast 200m | ecosystem: Environmental > Aquatic > Freshwater > Lake | place: Tanzania: Lake... | reverse complement strand
CTTCTCACCCATAAACACTTAGACCATTCCGGCGATGTCAACGTCATGATCGAAGCCATGACGGAAGGAGGGTTTAAGAAAAGAGGCATTCTGTTTGCTCCAAGGGATGCACTTGAGAAAGACCCGGTCATTTTTAAATATGTGAGAGAGTATGTGCAGAGGGTAGAGATTTTGAATGAGGATTCCGAATACTGCGTTGGAGAAATTCAGTTTTCAACAACACAAAAGCACCACCATCGAGTGGAGACCTATGGTCTCAATTTCAGGATATCGCCACGAACACTCTCTTGGATTACAGATACTCGATTTTTTTCTGAACTGCCTATTCTTTATAGAGGGGAAATCCTTGTCATCCATGTAGTTCGACTAAAACCCATTGGTGGTGAACCGATCGACCATCTCTCGATTGAAGATGTAAAGAGTATCCTTAAGAAGGCAAAACCGAGATTAACTATCCTGACACATTTTGGAATGACGATGATCAAAGCAAAACCTTGGGTCATAGCTGCTGAATTGGAGAAAGAATTGGGCTTAAAAATAATTGCTGCCAGTGATGGAATGAAAATAGATTTGGAGGAGGTTGGCTAAATGGAGAGATGGGCGGTGGGAGAGATGAAACCGGTTCCCCGACTACTCATGGGTCCTGGACCGAGCAATGTCCATTACCGGGTGTATCAGGCGATGTCAACCCCGGTCATCGGATATCTCGATCCCGAACTTTTGAAGTGCATGGATGACATTAAGGAAATGTTGAAAGGTCTCTTTCAGACGAAGAATGATTTGACCTTTGCCATCTCGGCAACAGGGAGTTCGGGAATGGAGGCCGCTTTCGTTAATTTTGCCGAACCGGGAGATACGGTTCTCGTCGGAGTGAACGGCTTCTTTGCAGAGAGAATGAGGGAGGTGGCGGATCGATGCGGGGCCAAGGTCATCCGCATTGACCAAGAGTGGGGAAAGGTTGTCGATCCTGAAAAAATGATCAAAGCCTTAAAGGAAAATCCGCACGTAAAGATCTGCGGTGTCGTTCATGCTGAAACCTCCACGGGGGTGAGGCAGCCTCTTGAAGAGATCGGAGCCTACTGCAAGAAGAATGATACCCTTTTGGTCGTCGATGCCGTTACTTCTTTAGGGGCAGGGGAAGTGAAGGTGGATGAGTGGGGAATTGATGTCTGTTACAGTTGCACCCAGAAAGGGATCAGTGTCCCTCCGGGGCTTTCTCCATTCACCGTCAGTCCCAGGGCCATGGATGTCCTGCGATCCCGGAAGACAAAAGTTCAAAGTTTCTATCTCGATCTGATCAAACTTGAGAAATACTGGGGAGAGGAGAGGGTTTACCACCATACCGCTCCAGCCTCCATGCTCTACGCACTCAGGGAAGGATTAAGAATTATTTTTGAAGAAGGACTGGAGGCAAGATTTCAGCGCCATCAAACCCTCGGGGATAAGTTAAAAATGGAGCTGGAGAATCTCGGATTCAAGCAATTCGCCCAGGAAGGGTATCGCTTACCCATGCTCACTTCTGTCTACGTCCCTGACAATGTGGAGGATGCCCCGGTCCGGAGGAAACTCCTGGATGAATACAAAATTGAGATCGGGGGAGGGTTGGGACATCTTAAGGGGAAGATCTGGAGGGTCGGCCTCATGGGAGAGACCTGCCGCCTCCAGAACATCCATCTCCTGATGGGAGCGCTGAGGGAAATCCTAAAGTAATTGCGCCCTGAACCGTGTAAGGTTCAGGGCTGCCACGCACCCTACGTGGTGCATGGCGGATTGCGGAGTCTTTTCGTAATTTAGTTCAAACGCAATAAAGACCATCTCGTAAAAAGTCGTCATTCCCGTGAAAACGGGAATCCAGGAAATTCTAACCATTTTAAAACACTGGATTCCTGCTTGCGCAGGAATGACAAAAATTTCTTTTTGAGACTTTTTACGAGACCATCAATAAATGGTTTTATATAATATGTAGGGTGCGTTCCCCGAACGCACCGCCGATGGCTGAGGTGGTTAGCAAGCAGTGGCGGTGGTGGTAAAACTACTACTAAAAAAGCGATCGCAATTATGGTAGTAATTCAGCGGATAATGGCGACTTCAGTCGCCCATCAAACAGTAAAGTGGAGCATTCAGGGAGAGTCCGGCCAGTTCTATGAGACGAATCCTTGTGTTTTAGCTAATCAATCCCCCCCTATTGCTTCGAGGTCTGCAAGATCTTTTTTCCTTCCTAAAGCCCGTTTGTTCAAAATGAACTCTTCTCTACCAAGGTAATAAACCTCAAGACCTCCGTAATTTCCTGCGAGCCGGCCTGCGGCAGCGTCCTCCCAGGAGACCCCAGTGATCGAAGTTACGATATCCACGCGGACGGGAGCAATACCAAGTTGCACAACCTTATCGGGAGATGAGAAATCGTCAGCCGTTAAGCCAAGAGAGCCGAAGCCAAAGTCGTCAAGCGCACGGAGAATGCGTCGAGCGTTCTCCGAATCAGGGCGCACAAGAATATCCATGTCTCCTGTGTATCGTGGCGCTCCGTGGTAGGCGAGGGCATAGGCGCCAACGATGATATAGTCAACTTTATGAGCGTTGAATAACGCGAGCAGATCTTTGTAGTCTTGCTGAACTTCCATGAAATTGCCTCCTCAAGATCTCAACCGCAGAGACGCGTTCATCTGGAGCCTTTGATAGCCAGTAAACAAGGTTCGCCTTCACTTCTGAGAAGTCTTTCAGGTTCCCCTTTCTTACAACCTTTGCGATCATCCTTACCTCCACACCCTCATTTTAACCTTGCGGTGAGCACGGTGAACTTGCCGTTCAAAACTTCAGCGGTGAAGATCAGCCGAGCGATCACCGTTTCCGTTTCATAGATTTTTGGGGATGGCTTTTCTTCTTTTTTTCGACCACGTATTCAACCTCAGGTTCATGTACTTCAGGGAAACCGTCCATCCAGGACAGATTCTTTCCTATAACTAATTCTTCCATCGCTGAATGGTGTGTATTTGTCATGGGGATCAGCCGCATTTGAAATCCATGTTTGCGCGCCATCAACCTTACCTCGTCAGCATTATCATATGTCATCAAGAAATCCCCTCTCAAAGAGTCGCAAATCGTGAACAAGCGTTCGTGGTCAATATTAGAATGTTTGTATAGCCGTCTGCCGGCTTTTTTGCCTCCGGCGGTATACGGAGGATCTATGAAGTAGACCACGTCCGAGTGCGATGCGAATTCCTTCATTACTTTCAATCCATCGTAGCAGCGAAAGTCGATTCTGTGTGCTACATGATTCAGATTTATAAGTCTCTTGGCAAGAGTGGCAGGATACCAGCGAGAACGAATGCCTTTGCCGTTCTCTCCGTATTTAATGAATCCCGAACCTTCAGCCAAGATTCCTCCATGGAGTGTCCTGTTCTTGAGGATTGTCTGAAAAGCTTTTTCTCTTTGTGTCTTCGAACTCTTCGTTATTTCTCGCGTAACTGCTTCTTTGGTAAGTTGGAAATTGAGGATACGATCTGCTAACCATTTTGAATCACCATTGACAATTGATTCCCATACCGCTGCTATTTCGTCATCAAGTTCCACCATGACGACTCGCTCAACCAGATTCTCAAATAGAGCAGTAAGGCTAATAATCCCCCCTCCAGCAAAAGGTTCCACAAGGATTTTTGGCTTCGTGGATATCTGTGCGATCCAATTTCGAAAGGTTGGAACAAACCATGTCTTGCCGCCAGGGTAGCGAAAGGGGCTTCTCTGAGGCACAGAGGCCACATTTACAGGTTTTGGCCTATCTGCCTCATCATAAAATCCAGGGAATAATGCTTGCTGTCTGACCTTAATCATATCAAAATGGCTTCTCTATTGTCTTGGTGACGGGTGGAGTTTCAAGGTGTTCATCAAGTTTGTCTTGAAGAAGTCTGATAAAGTCCTCGATCTTACCAGGTGATGGTGTGGTGATCGAAACGAGGGCAGACTCAAATTCTGTGAACACTTCGTCCATTTTCTTGAGAGAGTATCTTTCGGTTCCTTGTTTTCTATCTTTTATAACTTCTAAATCGTAGATAAGCCACGCAATATCTGCCTTCGATTTGGAAACACGTTTGAGGCTCGGTAGCGTATCAAAAAAGCTTTTATTTAATGCCACGACAATCTTCTTTTTCCAGCCATGAAGGATGCCGCCTTTGAAGAGAAGTTGCGGAGCAAGTCTTTTCCGGGAGGATGAGAGATAATCAGGCCGTGGATAATTTGGCTCATTTGACCAATCCATTGATGTCCGGGCTTTGAGGTTTTTCATGAAATAGGCAAACGGATCGCGGACGTTTCCAGAAATATATACTGCCTGAATCTCAAGTGCTCCAAAATCATACACCTTTCCATTTGCGTCATAGGCAACGAGCACAACGTCAATGTTTCCAGCGGATTTACCGTTGGAGTCATTCAATCGCACTTCTGTCAGAGAGCTCCAAGTTGTTCCCTTACGAAAGAAAAAAGATGCGGCATCGTCCGTGATGATCCAATCTTCACGAAACCGAATAGGACATGTGATTATAGGTTTCCGCCCGTGATAAATGCTGCAAACCCCAAGTGGGTCTTTCGCTTTGTCTTTTGTGCAGTTCGGTACTTTGTTGTTAAAGGGGCAAAGACGAAGGGAGCGATACCGATTAGCCTTTTCCGTACAGTCTGTTATCAAATGCCCGAAAACTTCCGCGAGTGGTTGCGATGGAGATTTCATGCTGCACATCTTCCTGTTTATTGCAACGACAATCCGCTAAATCAAGAAAACACCTCCGTCGTTAATTGATGTGTAATATACATCTTTTCTTATATTTTTGGAAGTCCGGAATTTAGCGGTATGTAGGTCACGCCATCCGTGGTTCGGACGAGTAACTTCGGTCGGCTTGCTCAGTCCCCTGCGAGAAGGCTTCCGTTGCTCTTCTAACGGAAGTCACTGGATTTATGGTTGCCCCGCAGTCTTTTTTTGTTTTTTCACCGAGGAATAGAAATAACCAAAATTCATCAGTCCAATCAAAGCCAGACAGAGGAACATTGCAGGAAAGCTGGTGAAACGGAGGATGATGCCCATCATCACTGGGCCAAGAACCATGCCCAGATCCCCTGCGGCTGATAAGAATCCAAGCGATGCCCCCCGGGAAGGGCCGGCAAGGTCGATGGTGTAGGCAACCAGGGCGGGCATCACAAAGGCATGTCCGGTTCCCTGAATCACTGCGACGACAATAAACATCAGAAGACTTTTGGAGAAGGCAAGAACGGTCATGCCCACAATATAAGCAGTGAGGCAGGGCAGAATGACTTTCTCTCTGCTATAGACATCTAATATTTGCCCACCCAGAGCCCGACCCAAAATAAGCACAATCGCATAGGCAGCAAAGAAAAGACCAGGGTTGGCCACACCATGCTTGATTGCATGAAGAGGGAAAAAAGCGGTTAACGCCCCCCAGATGATGTGGGCGAGGAAATAGACAAAGATCGGGGGGAATGCTCTGGGAGTAAAAAAGGAGCTGTACCCCATGGATGAGTCAGCTACGGGTTTGAGGTTGCTCTGCCTCAATTGGGTTGAGATCAACAGAGAGCCTAAAGAGAGAACGACACAGACCAAAAAGAGAATTGTGAAACCGAAATGGTTGACAAGAAATATTCCAAAAGGAGGCGCCAAGGCCATGGAGAGATTGAAGGATAGAAAAAAATAGCCGAGGCTTTGTCCCCGGTAGGTCTCGGGAGTGATATTAGGGATGAGGATCATGGCGGCAGTAAAAAAGAAAGCGGATCCAATGCCCTGGGAGATTCTCACGATAAAAAAAGGCCAAAAGGGAGTGGCCATGAGATAAGCCAGGGAAGTCAAGGCAAAGAGAATGGCGCCGGCAGCCATAAATTTTTTTTCAGGAATTTTCGAAAGGGCTCTTCCTACAACGGGCCTGAGAACTAATGAAGAGATGCCGAATGCTCCGATGAGAATCCCAATCTCTATCTCCGTAGATCCTGATCTCGAAAGATAGATGGGGAGGGTAGGGATGAGGATGAAAGGAACGGATGTGAAAGCAAACTGTGCAGAAGAGCAGAGGATGAAATCACGGGTGAATATTTTCCGGATGGTCATGATTTATGCGGATTGAAAACATGAATAGGGTAGAGGCGACTTCGGTCGCCCCAAAACATCGATTCTCCTATTTGGAGCTCTGAACCGGGCTCAAGATGGTGGTGGCAAAATCCTTCGATTCCACGCCAGGCGACTCCACTCCTTTTTCTTCGTAGAAGGTTTCCACTCTTTCGATGATCTTGTCTTCGTCCAGGGGGACCTTTTCAAGCGTCCCTTCCAGACCGGTGAGGCCCTCTTTCGGATAAAATTGAAAGTCCCCTGAGATGGCGATATCTTCAATCCTCCCTTCGGCAACCTCTTCAGCCGTCCGAATCAAGCCTCCTCTGGCCTTATGAAGGCCGTAAAGGACTTCGACCCCTTCTCTGATCTTGACACCTGCGGGAATTCTGGGGGTCTTCTGATGAAGAAATTCATCCGAAGTCATCCATGATTCCAGCTCCTTCATCTTCCTGAGGATCTCCGGGGTTAACGAAGCCTCCTTGAGAGTTCCTATCCTCTTTTCAAAACTTTCTTTTAGCACTTTAACGACCTCTTCACGGGGAGGAACCGTTCCCAGTTCTTTCCTCATCGTGGTTAAATTCTCTTCCATCGTTTTAAAGACTTTATCTCTGAATTTTTCATCGGGGACTTTTAAGATCCTGCTCATGGCCTGATAGTTGAAGTCCAGAAGGATTCCCCCAACGAAAACCATGCAGTCTCCGATATTTCCTCCCCCCTCACCGGCGATCTTTCTTCCCTCTCTGGTGATGATGTCATTGATGGACCGATATTCTGCCTGGACACCAAAAGACCAGTAGGTTTCCACAGGGGCCTCCGAGAACCACGGAAAGATGTCCTGGACGGCCTTTGGAAATTTTGGATGATCCTTTTTCCAGATGAGCTGATAAAAAATCTGATTCTCATCGAGATAGGTTGCTCCTCCCCCGACCTCTCTCCGCATGAAAGGAATCCCGGCTTCTTTGCAATATTGAAGATCCACCTCTTGCGCAGCATCCTGGAAGTATCCAATACTGACCAGAGGGATTTTGGGTGAAACGGCGACCAGGGCTTCGATTCCCAGTCGTGCAAGGGCATGAAAGACGAGCATCGATTGCTGGCCTGGAAGTTTTCCGAGATCAAAGAAAAGCATATGGTCCTCCTTATCTGAAAAAGTTTCCAAGATTGTCATTCTGAACTTGGTTCAGAATCTCGTCCTCTTTCCAGTTGTTTCTGGCGGTCCGAAATGACCGTCACCGAAGATGTGAAAATGTTTATTTATAGTATCTTACTCGACCCCTTGACCCCTTGAATCCTTGACCCCTATCCTTTCATGTTCTTGAGCACAAATTCCGTGATGTCCATCGCACTAATCGGGATCTCTTTTCTTCGGGCAGTGGTCAGGATCGTACGGACGCATTGCTGGCACGCGGTGATCACCGTATCGGCTCCCGTGGCCTGGATCTGATCAATCTTCGCCTGAGCTAGAGCTGCCGATAGGTCTGGATCGACCATCTCCAGATTGCCACCTCCTCCACAGCACTTGCACTGCTCTTTGCTGTCCGCCATTTCCACCAACTCCACACCGGGGATAGCCCGGAGAATCTCTCTTGGGGCTTCATAGACTCCGCTCGCCCGCCCCAGGTCACAAGGGTCGTGGTACGTCACTCTTATCTTTTTCTCTTTGAATCGGATCTTCCCCTCATCGATTAATTGCTTGATAAATTGGGTGGAGTGAAAGATCTTGATATCCGTCTTATACTCATCGATCCAGGTATGGTAACAGGAGGGACAGGCGAAGACCACTTTCTCCACACCTTTTGATTTGACGGCCTCCTGGTTGTGTTGGATCAAAACCTCGGCTTCCTTTCTCATCCCGGCGCCGATCAGCGGAAACCCGCAGCACCACTCTTCGCCTCCCAGGAGCGTGAAGTCGACGTCTGCTTTTCTCAGTATCTCAACGAAGGCAAGGGGGATCTTCTGAACGAGCGGAAAGAAAGAGGCAACACAACCCACAAAGAAGGCGACCTGCGCTTGATCTTTCTTGTATTGGTGGTCGGGAAGCTCATCGAGGAACTCGAGCCATTCCGTCCTCTCCTCATTTTCGTCTCCCGAAACATTGTAGGCATCGAGGATATTGGCCTTCATTCGCTTGGCTGCTTCGGGAAAATGACCCCCCTCTACCAAACTCTCACGCAATGCAGTCCAGAGTTGTCTGGCATTGATGAAAGCGGGGCAACTTACGCTGCATCCTCCACATAGGGTGCAGCGATAGACCATCTCTGAGAACTTTTTCAGCTCTTCTTTTGTGATGCTCGGGGTTCTGAGAAGCCGGTTAAAAAAATTATCGTTTTTTCCAAAAAGCATGCGTCTCAGACCATACTGAGCGGTGAGGATCTTTTTGAACTTTCTGATCTTCGCAGGAGGTGAAATCGACAAGGTGAGCTCCGGAGCGACGGCGGTCACCGGGCACCATTTGATGCACTCTCCACAATTGGTGCAGGCGTCCAATTCGAAGATTCTGATCTTATCAAAGTTGTTGATCTTAATCTCTCTCACTTCTTCCTTAATCTCTTTCGCTTCTTCTTTAACTTCTCTTACTTCTTCCATTCCTTATCTTCTTTTTATCCCGCTTGCCTTAGGTCTATCCCTGAGAATCGGAGGAGGAGGCCAGAATTGTAACCGGACACGCAATAAAATGGATCAATTTACTAAAAGGGACATAGGCCAAAAATATGAAAGCAAGGGTCGCATGAACAATCCAGGTATAATAGTGAATCGCTGTCCAGCCCAGAGGAATCTGCTTGAGCAAGCTGGCCAGGGCCAGGCCCGCAAAGGAAAAATAGGATTCAAAGGTTACGGGTAGGACAGCCAGCCGAAAAGCTTCAAGGAGAAAGCCAGTGAAAACGATAAAGAATAGAAGCAAGACCGCAATGATATCCTCCCTCTCCGTAATCATGTTTGGACGTTTGATTGACCTTCGGATGAAGGAGGCGATCGTTCCACTCAAGATGAGGAGTCCCAGGAGATCCATCAAAAAATCTAAGATCAAGCCACCGGCACCTGTGATGAAAAAATCTATTTTAAAGGCAAACCGGGTAAAGACAAAAACCAGAAATACGAAAAAGAGTGCCATAAATCCAAACGATTCGGATAAATAGATGAACCATCTCAATCGACTCTTCTGGAAGAGTTTCCTCTGGAGGAGCGCTTCAAAGAATAGAGAATGGACGACTCTCTTCTGTTCGATTTCTTCCGTTGGAAGAATTTTCCCATGCCCCATCCTCCAGACATAGACCTTCCCAAGTACCCCAGCAAAGAAAACAAAAAGGAAAAGGCTGAAAGCCCACCAGTGATAACGCCATTTCGTCTGGGTCTCTGCCTTGAAGAAGTCTTTGCCTGGGTAGTGCTTGTCCACGTGGCACTCCACACAATCCTTCTTGGTCTGTTTCACATAAGGCTCACTGGCATAGGCGTGAGCATGAAACACCAGAAAAAGGTACCCTAACAAAAGGACAGCCAGCGAAAGCCTTATCGCTCCACTCTGCATTCGCTTCTCCTCTATCGGATCCCCGGAGATATCCTCCTCTTTCCATCTTCGATGAAGACCAGCCTCGGTCTCGGAGAGACTTGAGCAAAAGGATCCTTTGCACTGTGGTAATGACATCCCGAACAGTAGTCCATTCTTGGAAGATTGGAAGGAGAAGAACCCCGATCATGAGCGATATTCTGATGACAGACAATACAAGAAAACTTCCCCCTGCAGGTGATCTCTTTCAGACTCCAGGGCCCAAAGACCTTTACTACCTTTTCACCCTCTTCATCCAGTTGCTCAGCCAGGACCAAGGTCTTCTTTTTCTTCTCCTCCATGTAATTCTGATGGCATTTGATGCAATCTCGATCGAGCTCCTTGGGGATATTGGAGAGCCTGCTCGTTGCATAGGCAAATTGACTGCTCGAATGACGGCTATGGCAGAAGGTGCAGGTAATACTCTGCCGATGAACCTTATTCTCTTTCCATAGTTGGTAGGCGCCTGCGTGACAAGTT
>Ga0194113_10012182_pt1 | contig 10128 bp, 8 predicted proteins | sample TA2MahC200mmetaG_FD_146193 | JGI IMG/M metagenome (GOLD analysis project Ga0194113, IMG submission 146193) | Freshwater microbial communities from Lake Tanganyika, Tanzania - TA2015017 Mahale Deep Cast 200m | ecosystem: Environmental > Aquatic > Freshwater > Lake | place: Tanzania: Lake... | reverse complement strand
GCGAGTAATGGGTGTGGCAAGAGGAAACCGATCATGATTTCCGTTCGAAGATTGACAAGCATCGCTGCGGCGACGCGCCGAGAGAGTTCGAGATCGATGACGCGCACGGTGGCCGGCACGCTCGCCGCATGCTGCGTTTGCTTCGCCGTTATTCCAAGATCCCTCGGGGACGATCTCGACCATTCCTCGCTGCGGTTCATTCCTGCCGGCACCCATTTTTACTCCACGACGATGCGCCTGGGCGAGCTGTGGGAGAGCATTTCGAGTAGTCAGGCGGCGAGGCAGTTTTTCGAGTTGCCGCTGATGCAGATCGCGAAGCAACAGCTCCTGTCGGCGATGGAATCCGAGGACGCCGGCGAATCGCTGCGGAGCTGGCACGAGTATTGGAGCAGCCATGAGAACCAACAGTTGAAGCAGCTGCTCCTGTCGTCGCTGGGAACGGAGTATTTTCTGGCTGCAGGCGAGTCGGTCCCGGACTTCCAGCAGCGCGTGATCGCGATTGCCGAACTGCTGCGCGAGAGCAGTCCATTCGGCGGCGGCGACGACGACGACGACCCGTCGATGGCGGAAATGCGCAAAGAGAAATTAACGAAGCTTGGACAGTTGCTCGATCAACTCGAAGCGCCCGGTGTGCTGCTGGGGATGCGGTGCCCACGCCGCGAGTTGGTGGGGACTCAATTCGCGCGCCTGGAACAGGTGTCAGAGTGGCTCGATCAACAACCTGGCTGGAGCGGCACGCTGCGAAAAGTCCCCCACGACGAACGCCTCTTGTGGGTTTTGACCGTCGATGGCCGGCAGGTACCCTGGGAGATGTTCGAGGAATCGCTTTCACTCCAGTTTGACGCCGAGATGCTCAACCTCGTGATCAACAAGTTACGGGGCAAGAAACTGGAGATCTCCCTGGCGGAATATGAGGACTTTCTGCTGGTGGCGATCGGTTGCGATGCGGAACCGATCCGTGCTTTGGGCAGGGGGCCGCTGCTGCGCGATCGTGAAGAACTCCAGCCTCTGCGCCCCTTCGCGCACAGGACGTTCCTCTCCGTGACTTTCGCCAGCGGGGATTGGCTGCGAATCGCCGCGGAGTTCGAGGCGTTGATCTCGAAACGATTCGAAGAGGCCTGGGACATGCTGGCGGCGCAAGACGCGGGGCGAAGCGACGATATGCCGCAGATGTCGATCTTGTTGAAAGGCGTAGAGGAACTGGAAGCCGAGCTCGCGGAATCGTCGGAATCGCCGCAGGCGACCTCGCAGCTGGCCTTCGAAATGCTCGCCGAGACAGGTCTTGAATCGTATCTTCGCCAGAATGGAAAGGCCACGCCGGCCGACCATCCGCCCCTGACGCTGACGCGCCATTCCGATGCCGAACCGCTGTATCTTGCGATCGGACGATGGGAGTTGGACGAGAATCTGCTCGATCGTCTCGCGCAAGTGGCCGGCAGGATTGTAACGCAGTACGAACAGCATCTGGAGTCGGAGCAGAACGACGCCGACTTGCAGCGTCTGCAAAAAATGCGGGAACGGCTTGGCCCGCTCGCACACGCATTCTTGAACCTGACCAAGTCGCGGTTGCTGCCAGCCTGGAATCGTCAGCTCGGAATCGTCATCGATGCCCAGATCCCCGCTAAACTCTGGTGGGAACTCCCCGACGCCGCGGATTTGAAGCTGCGATACCCCGAGGTCAGCATTTCGCTGGGACTTGGCGATCAAGGCGGCTTTCAACAGTTCTGCCGCGAACTCCGCGATCTCGTCCAACAAATCGTCGACCAACTGTACGCGATCGATCCGGAGGAATTTCCGGAACTGCGATTGTCCTCGCCGGAGAGCCGCTCCACGGAACAGGGAACGATTTACTATTTTCGTTTGCCGGCCGAATGGTCCTGGCCGCAACAAATCGCGCCAAGTCTCGGAATCGGAGCGGAAGTTGCCCTGTTTTCCTATTCTCCCCAGCAAGTGGCGCGGCTGCTGAGAGTATCGGACGGGACGGCCGGCATGCTCGCGTTATCCCCGGGGCAGCTTCCGGTGTCGCTGGCGCACTTGAATTTTGAACGGTGCGTGGAAACGGCTCGCCCCTGGCTGCGGGCCCTGCTGCTGCCCGGCCTGGAAGAGCTTGGAATTCCGTTCGCACGGCAGATTGCCCTGGACCACTTGCGCGTCGTCGAGGATCTGCTCGCCTGCTACCAGCAGACGACCAGCGTCACTTATCTCGAAGGAGAAACAGTCGTTACGCGGCGCGTGATCGCGATTCGAGACCTCCGCTGAAGGGGTGCTGGCGGAATCCAAATCGGCCCGCAGCCATTTTTGCGGAATTTCCCCGCCATTCGGAAAAATCCGCAAGTTCGGCCCAGCTTAACACGATAAGTAGGTCTAGTTACGATCGAGCCTTTCAAGGATGAGACTATGTCGTACAAGACCTTGAGTTCCGCAATCCGTGGGCTGTTTTGCGTGCTGGTGCTTTCCGGCAGTGGTTGTGTCGGGATTCAGAACGGGCCCAACCTCGGTTTCGCAGGTGTTCCGATTCCGGTCAGCCCATTTTTCCAGGACAAGAAGGAAGACGAGTTCTGGCTTCAGGAACGATATAAACGCGTTCCGGTGTTGGAACCGTTGACTGCGGGCGGCCCCCACGTGGCCCTCGATCCACCGAGCGACGACGAAGTCATGTGGGCCTTGGAGAAGGCGAGGCCGACCGAAGGCGGCTTGCCGTTCCTCTACTCCGTGCACCGCAATAACGTACGCATCGTCAAGGAAAAGATCGCCGATTACGTCGATCCGCCACGATTCGTGCCGCTGATCGGACCGGCTCAACTCCACCATGCCCACTACAAATGCACGATCTACTTCAGTGAAGTGAAACGCATCGGCTGGCCGGTTCCGCATACCCTGCGGGACGACGAGGTGCAGGAAGTCGTCTACATCGACCACAACCACTTCCACATGGTCGGCAACGTCGATACGCACTAAGTGGGGCGAGACGTAAACTAATCGTAGCCCGAGACTTGCGTAGCTCGAGACTTGTTTCGAGAAGCACGTAGCTCGAGACTTGTTTCGAGTTGTACGTACCCCGAGACAAGTTTCGAGCTACATTCGCCGATTTCGGACTGCTAGCACCGCAGTTCCTCTTGACGGCGATGGAATACCGCCGCTATTTTTCCGCCCTCGCGATTGGGAATCTTGGGCGGGGCGAGGGCTTCCCGTTTGCCCGGGTTACGCCAAGCCAGCATTTTGTGGCAAGTCTGCGTTTTGCGGGCATTCCCGTTCGCGTCCTTACGGGAGCGGTCATGGCGAAGCGGTGCTTTGATATCTTTTTCTCTCTGGGCTTGATCCTGCTTTCGACTCCACTGATGGTGCTCATCGCCGGCATCATCAAACTCACCTCTCCCGGGCCGATTTTGTATCGCGGCGTGCGCATCGGGCGAGATGGCAAGCCGTTTCGGATGTGCAAATTCCGCTCGATGATCATCGACGCGGAGCGTCGGGGCGGCAGTTCCTCCGGGGACGACGATCCGCGGATTACTCGGATCGGACGCGTCTTGCGCCGCTTCAAACTGGATGAGCTGCCGCAGATGTTCAACGTATTGTCGGGCGAGATGAGTCTGGTCGGCCCGCGCCCGCAGGTCGCGCATGATGTGGAGAAGTACACTGCCGAGGAGCGCGCCATACTGGCAGTGCGTCCAGGAATCACCGACTGGGCGACGATCTGGAATTCCGACGAGGGCGCGGTGCTGGCCGGCGCGGCCGATCCCGATCAGGCATACATCGAACTGATTCGGCCCACCAAGCTCCGTTTGCAACTGGAATACGTTCGACAGGCGTCGCTGGCGACGGACCTTGCCATCCTGGCGCACACGTTGATCCGATTGGTGTTCCGTTCCTGGATTCCGGCGGCGATTCGCGGCTGCCCGCAATTGCGATCGGCGGGGTGCCAGTCCAACTCATCCTCAATGCGGGCGACCCAAGTCAACTTCCGACAGGAGCCCTGCGACGCGCAGCCGGCATGACCCCTGGTTCCTTGAAAGATACCTCCTCCGTCAAGTACGCACACTTACGAAGTGAATTCGATGTCCGAACCTTCTGATCGTACGGTACCGTTTTTCGACTACCCTGCCCTGTCGCGGAACGACGAGCAGCAGTTGGTGGAGATCTTCCGCGACATTTGCCGGCGGGGTGCCTATATTTCCCAGAGCGACATGCGCGACTTTGAGCAGGAACTGGCACGGTACGTCGGGGCGCGGTACGTCCTGGGGATGGCCAACGCGACCGATGCACTGCACCTGGCGGTTCGGGCAGCCGGCATTGGCGCGGGCGACGAAGTGCTGTTCAGCTCGCATACAATGGTGGCCACGGCTGCGGCCGTCGCTTACGCCGGCGCCAAACCGATTCCGGTCGAATGCGGCGCGGATCACTTGATCGAACCCGATTGCCTGGAAGAGGCGATCACCGCGCGAACGCGAGCGATCATACCGACCCAGTTGAACGGTCGCACGGCGAAGATGGATGCGATTATGGAGATCGCCGAGCGCCACGGACTGCTGGTGCTGGAAGACGCCGCCCAGGCGCTGGGGTCACGGTACCGGGGCCGCTGCGCGGGAACTTTCGGGTTAGCTTCCTGCGTGAGCTTCTACCCGGCCAAGACGCTGGGCTGCCTGGGCGACGGCGGGTGCGTCATCACCAATGACGAGTCGATCTACCGCAAGTTGTGCCTGCTCCGCGATCATGGCCGCGATGAGCGCGGCGAGGTAATCACCTGGGGATTGAACTCGCGGCTGGATAATCTGCAGGCGGCGATCCTGCGATTCAAATTGCCCAACTATCCCGAGACGATCGAACGGCGTCGCGCGATCGCCCGGCGCTACCAGCAGCGACTCGGTGATCTGCCGGGTCTGGTATTGCCACCCGCCCCCGACAGCCATCCGGATCACTACGACATATTCCAGAATTACGAGATCGAAGCCGATCGCCGCGATGCGTTGCGAGCCTATCTCCAGCAACGCGGCGTCGGCACGCTGGTGCAGTGGGGCGGCAAAGCCGTGCACCAGTTCCAGGGACTCGGCTACCGACGAGAATTGCCCAGGACGGAGCGTCTGTTTCAACGCCTGCTGCTGCTGCCAATGAACCAACTGCTCAGCGACCAGGACGTCGAATATATCTGTGACCAGATTTGCGCGTTTTGCGAACAACAGGCGATCCGCCGCTCCGCCGCCTGAAACGACGCTCGGGAGATCCCAGGGAGTTGCCATGAAGTCCTTTCGAACCGCGGCCGAGCTGCAAGTCGGCGAGTCGATTGCATCGATCTTCGACCGTTGCCGCGACAGCACCCAGGTCAAACTGGAGAACTTTCCCAAGTACGTCCGTCGGCAGCAGTTGAAGAGATTCCTGGCGCTGTACGAGATCTTCAAGTTGGTGTTGCCGATCAAAGGATCGATTGTCGAGTGCGGCGTGTTCCGCGGGTTCGGTTTCATGTCGTGGGCCAAATTCAGCACGATCCTCGAACCGGAAAACCTGACGCGCAGAATCTATGGCTTCGATTCGTTCCAGGGATTTCCATCGGTCGGCGAGCAGGACGCCAATTTTGTGGCGATGCCGAGGCAGGGTGAGCTGTCGGCGAATTCCCAGCCGGAACTGGAGGCCCTGATCGGCGAATACGATCGCGATCGTTTTCTCGGGCATATCGACAAGTGCCATCTGATCGCCGGGGATGCTTGTGAGTCGATTCCACAATTCGTGGCCCGTCATCCGCATCTGGTCGTCAGCCTGCTGTTCCTCGATTTTGATCTTTATGAGCCGACGAAGGTGGCGCTCGAACATTTCCTGCCGCGGATGCCCAAAGGCGCGGTCGTGGCGTTTGACGAGCTCGATAATCCGATCTGGCCGGGCGAGACTCAGGCGCTGATGGACACGATTGGCATCCAGCGACTGCGCATCGAGCGGTTGCCCTGGGATCCGTACATCGGTTACGCGGTGATCGGACAGGACTAGCGACCTGGGCAACGGGCGGCGGGGAGAGAGTATGGAGATCAACACCATCGAGTTGGCCCGCAGGATCCGGCTGCATGCCTTGGAGATGACCAGCCGCGGCGAAAGCTCGCACATCGGATCCGTGTTGTCGGTTGCCGATATTCTGGCGGTACTGTACGGCGCCGTATTGCGCATCAATCCTGCCGATCCGACCGATCCGAGCCGGGACCGGTTTATCCTCAGCAAAGGACATGCGGGTGCCGGGGTCTACGCCGCGCTGGCCGAGACCGGCTTTCTTCCCACGGCTCGATTGGCAACCCATTGCCAGGACGGCTCGATGCTGTCCGGCCACGTCTCCCACAAGAACGTGCCCGGTGTGGAATTTTCGACAGGATCGCTGGGCCACGGCCTGCCGGTCGCCGCGGGAATGGCCTACGCCGCTCGAATGCGCCGGCAGTCGCACCGCGTGGTGGTGCTGCTGAGCGATGGAGAATGCGATGAGGGCTCGAACTGGGAAGCGATGCTCTTCGCGGCGCATCAGCAACTCGACAACCTGCTCGTGATCGTCGACTACAACAAGTTGCAGAGCCTCGCATCGGTGCAAGGAACTTTGGGGCTGGAACCGTTTGTCGACAAGTGGGCCAGTTTTGGCTGGCTCGTTTCTGAAATGGATGGCCACGACCACCAGGAAATCCGCCAGGTACTGGAGCAGGCATCGGTCCCTGATCCACTCGGCCAGGGCCGCCCCAAGTGCTTGATCGCTCACACCGTCAAAGGCAAAGGCGTATCGTTCATGGAGCACCAGGTGCTCTGGCATTACCGCACGGCGCGCGGTGCTGAGTACCAGGCGGCCTGGCGGGAACTGGCGGGAGACGCGGCATGAGAGACGCATTTGTGCAGCGCCTGACGGAACTGGCCGAACGCGATCCACGGATCGTGCTCATCACGGCGGACCTTGGATTTGGCGTGTTAACCGAATTTGCGCGACGGTTCCCCCGCCAGTATCTGAATGTCGGCGTGGCCGAACAGAATATGATCGGCGTCGCGACCGGAATGGCGATGGAGGGATTTGTCGTCTTTACGTACTCGATCGCCAACTTCGCGTTCATGCGCTGCCTGGAGCAGATTCGCAATGACGCCGCCTACCATGCGGCCAATGTCAAAGTGATTGCGGTCGGGGGTGGATTCAGCTATGGCGCACTGGGCAGTTCCCACCATGCCACGGAAGACCTGGCGATCATGCGTGCCGTCCCGGATGTGGTGGTCGCGGCGCCGGGCGACGATTGGGAAGCGGCCGAGCTGACGTCGGCGATCGCTCAGCGGCCGGGAACCTGTTACCTGCGGCTCGACCGCTGCGGTGCAACGTCGGCCGCGGGCCATGGCGAGCGATTCCAGTTGGGCCGCGCGCGCCGCTTGCGGGAAGGCACCGATCTGACTCTGGTCGCCACCGGCGGAATCCTGCGCCATGCCTGCGAAGCGGCCGACGCCCTGGCGCGCGATGGAATCCACTGCCGGTTGCTGAGTATGCCCACCCTCGAACCGCTCGATCTGCAATCGCTGCGTGCCGCTGCCAGCGAGACGGGTGGCATCATCACGATCGAGGAGCATTCGGTTAAGGGAGGATTGGGCGGCGCGGTGGCTGAAGCGCTGCTGGAGTCAGGCGCCGTACCACGTCGCTTCCGCCGACTCGGGCTGCGCGCCGGGTTCTCTTCCATCGTTGGCAGCCAGGATTATCTGCGCCGCGTGTACGGAATCGACGCCCTCGCGATCGAAAGCCAGGCGCGCGAAATCCTGGATCGCGACCCATCGATGGAGCCGGAACCATGCCTGATCGCCGCCCGAATCTGTTCTTGATAGGGGCCCATAAGTCGGCCACTACCAGCCTGTTCGAAATGCTCAAGGCCCATCCCCGGATCGCCATGAGTTCGATCAAGGAACCGGGCTATTTTTCGATTCCGGAACATGCGGCGCGCGGACGGCACTGGTACGAATCGCTGTTCCGGGCCGTGACCGATCAGCCGGTGATCGGCGAGGCGAGTACAACCTATTCGTTGTGCGGTATCTACCCCGGTACGGCCGATCGTATTCTGGAGTACTCGCCGAACGCGCGCTTCGTCTACCTGGTCCGCAATCCATGGGAACGACTGGCGTCGGCATGGATCCAGTGGCGTTCGGAGGGCTGTGAAATTCCCGATCGCTTTGCGGACGCGCTGCGCGAATTCCCGGCGCTGCTCGATTCCGCCCGCTACTGGACCCAGTTGAACGAATATCGGCGGCGGGTTCCGGCCGATCGAGTTCAGGTGCTGTTCTTCGAGGACTTTCGGCGGGATTCGGACGCCGTAGTACGACAATGTCTCGACTTTCTGGGATTGGAGGCGGATCATTCTGCGGCGACCTCTCGTGTGCATTGGAACGAATCGTCGAATAAACGCGAGGACTCGCCAATTCTGCGACAACTTCGCCGGGTTCCCGGATACGCGTCGGCGCGCGACTGGCTGGCCCCGGCCCGATACCGCTCGACATTCAAACGCTGGCTCACAGTACCGATCCGTAACCGGCCACATTGGGATTCCGAATCGCTGGCCCGCGTCCGCGACCTCATCCACGCCGAGACCCTGCCATTGCTCGGCTACTGCCAGCGGCCGCTCGACTTCTGGATCGCGCCCCAGGAGCGAGAAGGCCCTCACCACCCTTCCCTGCCCGAGCGGGCGAGCAGTCCGTCGGGTCTACTTTGACAAAACCGAAGCGGCACCGGGTCGCGCCGGCGAGGGTGGTCATTCGGCCACCGCGCCACTAAAATGCCAACGAGGCGTAATGGGTGGTGTCCGTTGCCTGCCGCTTCTTTGTCAGGTTCTTTGGCTGCACCAGGATGCGGTCGAATTGGAGTCGATGGAAGTGCAAAAATTTTATCGATCGATGCGCGCGGCGGGTGGATTGATTGCAGCGCTGCTCGTGCTGGGGCAGGTCGTCGGCAACGCCGCGGCGCCGGACGACGTGCTGGCAGCGCGGCGAGGCTGGCGGTGGCTGACGACCAAGGCGTATCTCCCACCCGACTTTGATCAGCAGGTCTTTGACAATCTCTGGCAGCATTGGGAGGAGCCCGCACGCACGGCGGCGGAGCAAGCCACCCCGGAGGAACGGCGACGGCTGACATTCTCGCGGTACGGTTTGACCGAGAACCCCGATCGGCCCGAGGGGGTCGCACTGCAGTATGTCGCCAACGGCAACGGCGGCTGGTCGATGAACTGCCTGGCCTGCCACACCGGCAAGGTGGCCGGGAAAGTGGTGCTCGGGGCTCCAAATTCGCTCTACGCGCTGCAGACGCTGACCGACGACGTGCGGCTTACCAAACTGCCGTTGGGCAAGCCGTTCGCGCATATGGACAAAGGAGCGTTGCTCTATCCACTGGGAGGTTCCATCGGCACCACCAATGCCGTGATGTTCGGCAAGATCTTGATGACGTACCGCGACCCCGATCTGGGCGTACATGTGCGAGGACTTCCGACCGGCCTGCTGCACCACGACCATGACGCTCCGGCCTGGTGGAACGTCAAGAAAAAGAAGCGACTCTACGCCGACGCTTTCGTCCCGAAGAACCATCGGGCGATCATGCAATTCCTGCTGATTCCGAGCAATGGTCCCGACAAATTCCGGGCCTGGGAAAAAGAATATCGGGATATTCTGGCCTGGATCGAGGCGGTGGAGGCGCCCCGTTTTCCGTGGCCGGTGGACGGCGAACTGGCCCGGGCTGGAGAACACGTTTTTCGCAGCCACTGTGCCGAGTGCCACGGAACGTACGGTTCGGCGTCAAGCTATCCAGAACGTGTTATTCCGATCGACGAAATCGGCACCGACAGAGTTCGCTTCGATTCTTTGGACGCCGACAGTCGCGGCGCCTACGCCGGGAGCTGGTTCACACGGCTTGATGAGCTCGAAACGGTGCTCGAGCCCAAGGGATATGTTGCACCACCTCTCGATGGCATCTGGGCCAGCGCGCCGTACCTGCACAACGGTTCGGTGCCGACCCTGTGGCACTTGTTTCATCCCGCGCAACGTCCCGTTGTGTGGCAGCGTGACGAGGACGGTTACGATCGCGAGCGCGTGGGCCTGACGGTGCGCGCACGGGACGAACTGCCCGCGGATGCGACCGACCCGCGCCAGAAACGTCGCTATTTC
>Ga0194113_10012178_pt1 | contig 10129 bp, 12 predicted proteins | sample TA2MahC200mmetaG_FD_146193 | JGI IMG/M metagenome (GOLD analysis project Ga0194113, IMG submission 146193) | Freshwater microbial communities from Lake Tanganyika, Tanzania - TA2015017 Mahale Deep Cast 200m | ecosystem: Environmental > Aquatic > Freshwater > Lake | place: Tanzania: Lake... | reverse complement strand
TTACTGGCCTGATCCTGCATCTGCCCTGTCGTCGTTCGGACGGCACTGGCTAAGACATCTGTTTGCATTGTCGTACCCTCCTAGGGTTAGGGGGTATTAGCTAGCAGAAATAGCAGCCAGAGTGTCCACACGCAGCCAGTTGGTACCGTTGTAAAACGCAAGAACCGGGCTACCCGCAGCGCCATTTGAGAAATAGGCGACAGAACCGGCTGACACATTGGACGTAGGAGCCGTAGCAACCGTGAAAACGCCCAGATTGACTGGACCGCTGAACGTAGTTTGAGCCATTTTAATTACCTCACATGCGAGTTGTGCTTACCAGTCTGCATGTCGTCAGTCGGGCCTGTCTGGTAAGCAATTTTTTCCCGATGATCTTGTATAACATCAAAAAAGAGGGGCCACAAGCCTCTAGGTAACTTGTGGCCCCCCAATTCCAGCTAGCTCACCAAAGAACTATCAGGACGAACCCGGCGAACCGAACATGCCGAGCGGATCCGACCAGCCGAAGCTATAACGCTCGCGGCTCTTGTACCGGACGTTGCCGGTGTCGAAATCGCCGTCCATGCTGTTTTGCAGCGGGGTACGAACGAAGTGCTTCATGCCGTTCGGAACGTCCGTGGTCAGGAACCACGCATTCGTGTCGGTCAAGAAGTGGTTCACCGTGTAACCGCCCGGAATCGACCCCATCGCCTTGAGAGCGTTGATGTCGTTATCAGCAGTCGAAACACGGAGTTCCGTGTCGAGGAGACGCTTGGCAGTGAACATCAATGCCGGGGGCACGATGAGCTTGCCGGGCTTCGCCGCGATGAGGAGACTACGTTCGTCAACCCAACCAGCAATCTGAATCACCGCTGCCTCAAGCGAAGTTTCGTTGAGGTCAGAAGCCGTCAAACGGTTGCTGTTGACACCGCCCGAGACCAGCGGATGCGAAGCCGAGAACAGGGCCACACCGTCACCACCGGGGTAGGACGCTGAAAAGCCGTTGTTCAGGACCGAAGCCGCTTTGACCTGCTTCGTGTACGCCATCGCTCGGGCGAGCGCCTTGGTGTATCGCTTGGACAGCGAATCGTACAGGTTGTCTTCAACCGCCTCTTCCGTGATGGAGAAGCCGAGAGCAATCGTCTCGTGACTGTAACGAGCAGTCCATGCTTCCTGTGCGTTGTCATACGCAATCGCAGCACCTTCGGCCTTCACCGGAGCGGCGCTGAAACCAGAAAGCTTGGTCTCCTCTTCAAAGGAACGCTCGGAGGTCTCAGTCTCGTAGATCTCCTTGTGCTCCTCACCATAGTTTTTGTACTCAAGGCCAAACAGGGCATTCAAACCCGGAAGGAGTTCCTTAAGTAACTGTGCACGTGAAATAGCCATGTCTTAGAACTCCCCTATTAAATGCCGAGTGGGTTGTTGTAAGCGTGACCACCCACGACCAGAGAATTACTCGTGAGGTACGATGCATTGAACTTCACGATAACTTCGGGATAGTAGGTAGTGCCGCTTGACACAAAGGAAGTGTCTTCAACCACATCGACGATACGGATCGGCAGTGAACGAGTAACAGCCACAGAGCTAGTCAAAAGCCCCTGCTGCGAATCGCCCGAAGAGGTGTTTAGCGTATTGGCAACCAACGCAACGTTAGAACCAACATCGCCATACACAAAGCCGCCCGTGGTCGAAACCACAAGCGAAGCCGTTACGCCTACAGCTTTAAACAAGGTATCTGGATCATCCGCTACGTATGCGTAAACAAACGTACCAGCCTTGACCGAAGTACCCGAAGTCCACTGCTGTGAGAAGGTCGGCTGACCCGTCACAGAGGAAACAAACGTGCAGCCCAAAAACACACCAGCAAAGCCAGCGTCCGGGGGCGTGGTCGTTTCCGTAGTTACAACAACGGTGCCATCCGATGCGAATTTCAGCGGGTCACCAAAACCAATGCTTGACGCACCGGAGTCGATACGACGCTGACGGGTCGAACCGGCAAACACCTGCCCGCCGATTATATTAATCGGCTTCAAGCCATAAGGCTTGTCGATAGTAGGATATGCCATTGATTACTCCAAAATAAGTTATTTGCCCTTGCCAAACGAAACCGTTGTTCTCTTTTCATTAAAGAGCGGCATACGCTCGTCGTTTAGCCTCATAAAGTTGTTATCTACAGACTGGATCTGAGCCTTGGCTTGCTGCGCGTAATAGTCATCACGCTGCCGCATCAACTCAGCCGGAGCCTTGCAGAGCAACAACCCACCGATTTCGATATTGCCCTTAAACCGGGAATTCGGATCGGCTTGCATCATCAACTTGGGCTGGTCTTCGGCCTTTACAGGCTCCCAACCTTCCCTAAATTTCGCGGATGTATTGGAGGGATCTGCTTGTCCCATAATACTGGTCCGAATCCAACGGAACACCCAACCGTCTTGTGGCTCCGGTTCAGGGAGCGTTTGAGGCGGGGTCCACATTGTTTTGCGTTGCGCGAAGTCTCGATTTTCGAGTTCACGTGCGAGTCTGCTGTCAGCCATTGTTGTTCTCCAGTTTCATTAATTCACGTGCGTACTCTTGGTTGCTTATGCCTAGTTTTTTGGCAAGGGCAACTTGAGTTTGGTTCAGGCGTACCTGACGGGGCGCAGTATTCCGCGTAACCGGAGCCACCACATTGGCTGGCTTATTTGGGCGAGCAGGCTTTTCCTGCTTCGTTTGAGGCTTTTCATCCACATCAGCATCGTCAAATGCTTCAGGGAATCTTTTCCTCATAGTGTCGTCGACTCGGCGGTAATACTCGTCAGAATTCGGGTCCACGCCGCTTCGGACTAGTTTTTCATGCAGGCCAAGTGCAAGGGCGGTCATTTCCTCGTCCTCGCCAAACCAAGTATTTCTATCTTTCCAAGCTTCGGCCTTTGGGTCGGGCTTGGGTATAGAAGGTTCTTGATTAACTTGTACCTGTTGGACAGGTTCTACTACTTCTTCAGCCTGTTGTAAAGAAGGTTTTATACGAGAGATATTCTGAAGTTTAAGTTTGGCATCTGTCAGGAGTTCCTGTGCAGAAGCGATTTTGTCTCCATCTCCTGCTTCATAAGCCTGTTTCAGGCGTTCTTTAGCCAGATTTAAATCAAAATTAGCGTATCTCTCAGCCTCTTTAACAAAAGCCTGCTCGTTATGTCCGAGCCGTTGCTTGAGTTGTTTAACCTCATTTTCACGGGTTCGGGCAAACTTAATAGCTTCTTCACGTTCACGAATGGCCTGTTCTTTTCTACGGCGCTCATCGTGATAAATCCGTTTCATCTGAGACAGGCGTTTCTGCACCTTCTCTGAATACTCATCTAGATCTTCGTTATCGATCTCCTTAACTGTACGTTTAGACAGGGGTTTACGATCCTTGTCTTCCTCGGGAGTATCGTCTTCAATCTTTACTTCAATGTCGTCGCTAACCTCTTGTTTAGCTTCAACTTTTTGTTCCTCTTCGGCTTCAGATATTTCTACCTCTTGCTCGTCAGGGAACTTATATTCGTCACGTTCAGCCATGATGTTTTACCTCACGCTCTGCGGATTCCACGGGGATCTTCGACCACCGCTTCTACCGTGTCGTCGTTAATTAGCCTAAATTCCCGACCGTGAATAACCACGCGAGTGCCGGAATAGGGGCGCGTCAGGACAAAATCCCCCTTCTTGCACCACGGGCCAGTAGGAAACCGGTCAGGGTCTTTGTAGCAAAGGTCGCCCATCTTCACGACAAAGAGTACGACCGTAGTCAGTTCTTCCGTGCGACGAGTGTCATCTGCCTTAATAATGCCTCCCTCAAACTCCTCTTCTACGTGCGGCACAGCGCACAAGATTCGGTAGCCTTTGGGTTCTGGCAGGAGTTTAGCCTTGGAAGCCTCTTCCTGTGTTTTTTCAATATCAATCGTACTCACTCTTCCTCCAAGCGTTTCGCAAGGTCTCTAATGTGGTTGCACGCGAGGTCGAGACCTTGTAATGCCCCGCAGAGTCTTTTGTATTCACCCTCGTCCAATTTGCCTTGGATCAGGGTTTCAATAATTAATGCGCGCTCTTCCTTGAGTTTTGTATCCAAGTACTCTAGAGCGTTTGAATAAGCCATTTATTACCTCTTCCGTTCTGGCATCGGTGGCGTGACCCGACGTTGTTCTGACGCCTCTTTACTCTTGGCGATATCCACGCCAAGCCGTAATCCCTCAAGCTGCTGTCTGTTGGACTCTTGCGCTTTGTGCTTCTCAATGTCCGCACCCAAGCGTGCTGCCTCAAGCTGCTGACGGCCAGAGATCTCTGCCTCTCGCAGTCGCAACTCGTCTTCCTTCGCCGCTGCATTTGCGTATATCTGCTGCTCTTTCAGGCGTATCTCTTCCGCCTGCATCTGAGCCTCCATCTGCGCCTTCATCTGCTTGGTCTGAGCCTCCATCTGCTTGATCTGGAGGTCCATCATCTGCATCTGTACAAGCGGATCTTGTGCCTGCTGTTGAGCCTGCTGCATCTGCATCTCCGCTGCATCCTTCTGGAAGAGCCGTTGTGCAGCCACCGCAGAGACCTGCGAGATCTGAACCTCCATCTCTGGAGACAACTCATACTCTTCAGTGTCATCTGCGGGTATCGGCGGCAGAGCCACACCAAGTTGTTTCTCAATCTCTCGGCGGTACTGGAACGCCAAGTGCTCCATGATGTGTGCTTGAAGTGATGCAGTAATCTGCTGTGCCATCGGGTTCTGCCCGATCAACTGAGCCATCTTCGGATCACTACCAAAGGCCATGTGCACAGCAATGTGTGCCTCGTGATCTTGATAAATAAACGCCTTGAGTGGTTTTCCCGTCATCGCGTCCATGTTCTCCGTCACCGGATCACGCGGCTTCTGATCGTCAGGCATCGGGACAAGTTTCTCTGCGTTCTTAACCCCAAGCACTTCAATCATCTGTCGGTGTAGCAGCGGGAGGTTATAAAGCTGCGGTGCTCCTTGGGCCAACTGCATCACGGCTTGGTACTGCACCACCTTCTGACTCATGGTGGCCGCGTTCGGGTCCGACACCGGGATGACATCTACGTTGTCATAGTCAGATTTCTTCGCACTCGCCTTACCAACTTCCGGCTCGTACGAATATTCTTCTGGCGTATTGTCTCGGATGATCCCAGCGAGGAGTTTGAACTCCTGCTTCATCGCGTAGTAGATGCGGGCCTGCACAGCCGACATCACTTTCAGAACTCTCTCTAGGATGGCTAGTGTGGTACCGACTGGCGCTTGGTTCGACATATCACTGATCTTGAGATCAGACACCGCAGCGAAGCGGCGTCCTTCTTCAATGATTTTGTCAAGGAGAAGAGACAGGGTTTGCGAGGGTTCCTTATAGGGCAGGGGCAGGATATTGTCCCGCACGGCCCCACTCGGTACGTCTACATCTCGCCATTCTCCGGGTGCAATCGGCGTATCATCTCCCTTAATTCGGAGTCCTCGGGATTTGAGTCCGCCGGGGAGATTTGAGAGAGTTCCCGCATCGACAAGTTGGCGAAGGAGGGACGTTGCAGCTTTACTGTGTCCCCCGATAAGGTGAATAAGTCCGAAGTAGTAAAATCCAAATCCCGGTATGTACCCATAGTGGACGAAGTGCTGTCGCTTCGTTTTGAGTTCATCTTCTTCTCTCCAATTCCTTCTGATCGCTAGGATAGTCCCTGTACCTTTCTCCAGCGTTACCACGTACGGCAACGCAATTCCTGTTTCATTATTATCGTCATCGACATCTGGATAACCTTCCAGATCAATGTTTATGTGCATCTCCAGAAGCTGAAACCGGTCGTCCATCGACGCCGAAAAGCCTTGATCCTCGGCTTTTTGCTTCTCCACCTCGTCCATTGTGCGAACCGGATCACCCAAGTCCACATCACGATAAAACCCTGCGTACTGAAGCTTGATGACTTCATTCTTCGTCTTACGCATCCGGTGCGTAACACGATCCGCCGTCTCTAGATTTGCCGCGCCATAGGGCACGATGATGTCTTCGGCTGGGATATAGACCGCAGTCTGGCGATTAAGTGACGGGTCAAAGTACACCTTCTTGAAGGCATTACCTGCCAAGGCCATGCTCAAGAGCATCCGCTCGTGCTCCGGGCGGTACTCCTTCATCACCTCAGTCAATTGATAGTTCATGTCATCCGCGACACGAATGGCAGCGTCTTTCTTCTCTGCCGTCTCCTTACCGATAATCTTCGTCTTGACCGGCCCCATTGCGGGGAAGGTTTCCATAATAGTCTCAGACTGGAACTTGACGGCCGACTCCATCAAAAGCGGGTGGAACACACCACACGCACCCGGCCACGGCTCAGTACGTTCTTCGTACCGAATACCTAGGATCTTCAGACCTTTGACGTAGGTATCCAGCCAATCTTTGCGGCTTGAGAGGTCTTGCTCGTACTGACCCAGCAACTCCATCGACAGAGACTGCAACTCGTTCTCACCAATGTACTCAGCGAGGTTGTCGTCAAAGTCTTCTGAGCGAGACTCGCCCTTCGACATCTCAACCACCATGCCGTCCTCATCGGAGGGCAATTCAATCTCAATTTCAATCGGCTCCATCTCAGCGGCAATGACCGCGATACCTTGGGGAGCCTCCATCAGACTTTTATCGACGGCCATTTAAATTCTCCTAATAAAATCCTGCCGCTTTGCGGCTTTTGAACCACTTTGTAGGTATCGGCTCATCCGTTGGGAGCCTGACAAACCCGCCCTGTCTGAACCGAAGAAGGGCCAAAGTGGTGGCGTCCACCAAGTCATCATGGGTGCCAGCGGGGAAATCATTGCACTCCTCCACCACTTCCCAAGCCCAGCGTCGGTCAGGCACCCATACAATACCTGAAGAAAAAAGGTCCGTAACCGCATTCACCCGGCTAATCTTGTCCTGCCCTTTACCGGGCGTGAACTCTCCAATCGGCACACCCATACGGCGCATCTCTTGATAAAGCGCCGCACCGTTGGATTTCTTCTCAACGATAAATGTGTCCGGGTTCCACTCCTTATACTGCTCAAGCACAAGGTTTTTTAATTCTGGAAACTCCAGCCGCTCCTTAATCGCGTTCAGGAGAATAATGTTGTAGTTCTGGGTCTGCTCATCTTTAAACACGCCCCACGTTAATAGCGCGTTGTAGTCAGACCGGTTTGTTTTCTCTTGGGCAGCGTCAAGCGACATAATAATGTGCTCACACATCGGGGGATTTTCTTTCTCCCAGACCTGCCACCACTCTCGTTTAATGAGCGCCCCTTCTTCCGAGGTCGGCTCCTGCATGTACTGGGCCTGCCAGTACCGAACGTCCATGCTGGCCTTTTTAGCCAGCAACTCATCAATACTCCAAAACTCGGGCCAGAGGGGGGCATCGTTTAAAATGGCAGGGAACTCCACCACTTCCCACTCATCTGCCCCGTCTTCCTTAATCATGTGGTCGATGATCTTGCCGGTCAGATCCTGCTTACTCCACCGGGTCATCACGACGATGATGGCACCACCCGGCATCAACCTCTGGACCGGGCCTGACTGGAACCACTCCCACGCCGGGTCGAATACGTCCGGCCTGCCTTGTTTCGCGTCTTGTTCCGAGTGAGGATCGTCAATAATAAATAAATCAGCACCGCGACCAGCGAGAGCGCCGCCAACTCCAATCGCGAAGTACTCTCCATTAAAGTTGGTTCCCCAACGAGAGGCTGACTTACTGTCTGCTTGAAGTTCCACGTTTGAAAAGATGTCACGGTACAGATCACTCCCCACTAAATTTCTGACACGCCTACCAAAATTGACCGCCAAATCAGCGGTGTGTGAGGCCATAATCACCTTTTTATGCGGGAATTTCCCTAGAAACCACGCCGGAGCGAGGTAACTGATCATCTCCGACTTGCCATGACGCGGAGCGATGTTGACGATGACTCTTTTCTTTCTGCCTTCGGTTATGTCTTCAAAGATTTTGGCAAGTTTGCGATGATGTGGGCCTACTTTATAGCCGGGATATACGTGATGGATGAAATCTAAGAAGGAATCTTTGCCCAGACGCTGCGTCATCCGGTTCTGGTACGTCTTTAATAGCTCGGCAACGCGCCGTTTCTCTTTATCGGGCAGCGTCGGTAAGGCTAGACGCAGTTTTTTAATATTTTCTTGGGTTATCTGCACGATTTTAGTCGTTAATGAGAGATTTTAGACCCTGTGACTCTGGCCCCCACAGTCCGATGGGGCAACGCTGGTTAGAGAGGCGTGCTTTAGCCTGAATAATGCAGCCGCAACGCTTACAAATCCCCATTTTGTTGTGCTCACAGCCGTCGCAGTGGCTCAACCGCTCTTCTACGGTAAATTTTCTAGCCGTTAGCGACATTTTCTGCCCTGTTCGGCTCATCTAAAACCTTATATTCAATGCCTTCCAGCACGTTTAGCAGTTCTTTCTCGACCTCTTCAATCGGCTTAATGATGTGCGTGACCTCACTACGCTTCTTAAAGGCATCCACACCCTCCACTTCGCCCAGTTTAGACAGGGCTTGGATGCGGGTTTTGCTGCTATCGGCGTGTTCTACCTCGTAAACCAGCTTATTTACCACATACAACTTCAACTCAGACAGGTCATCCACGATCATGCAGTTGCTTTGGGCAACTAGACCAGCAAGGTAGGCAAGGGTTTCATTCGGGTACTTACTGTAATCGACCCGATTCTTTGGATTGGCAAGGTGCGCGGTAGCAATTTCCTTCGCTACAGCAATGTCTTCTTCGTCAGGGCACAGCGGGGTGCCGGTTAAATCCGAGATGAGCTTAATAGTTCTCGCCCGCATTTCGATCTCAGCCTCGGGGCTGAGTTCGGGCAAGGCTTCCACCGCGTTCGCGGGAAGCGGAATGTTCTCATCTATCTCAGGTATTAGGATCTCTTGCATTGCTTTAACGTACTAAGTTCCCTTCAGTTACATCACCACACAATATATATGAAGTAAAACAGTATGGAACCAAAAACACAACCGGGGGGGTTTTATAGGCGAGGGGGTGGGGTCAGCGTTGTATAGAAATGTAAATAATGATGAGAGGAGGGGGTCGTCGCGCTAGCCGGCTAACGCGAATTGATAGCGTGGTATAGAACGTAATTGATGATGCGGATAGAGGTGGCTTTCCAAAGCCGGCTTTTGAAATGAGTGGTGTCGTTTATGAAAGTTTAAGTGTAGAGGGGTGATAGGGGGACCTTCTTGTAGAGCAGGGGGGTCGGGTACGGGTGGGGTCTTGGTCTGGCCGATTCCGTTCGGCTGAGCCGGGCCGGGTAGCGTATTAATTAATACGGTGGCGAAAATACCACTAAATATTTTAAAAAATCACGGAACTACTGCGAACCCGCTTGGTCTAATTAAGTGAACCGGGCAGCAATATCGCTAACTACCCCCGGTTCGATAGGGTAGCAAAATGATCACCAATCTAGTTCTAGTTGATAGCCTCGACAATCTCCGCACGGTCGCCAAAGGCGGCGTGACTCAGGCTCAGGCTTTCGCCAATCTTCGCGCCGATATCCCCAAACTCTTTCCTGAGCATCCAACCACAGCCGAGATCAAGGCTGTTACCGATACCGATGATTGGAAAGAGTTTAGCGGTTCGGCCCGGCGTATCTTTGCCGAGGCTTACTTCGACGCACCTCGCGAGATTGACGGGGAGATCGAAGACTTGTCGGGGTTCGACGTTAGTATCTGGTCAGCCGATAAGAAAACTGCAAAGGCTTTCGGGCCGCTCGAAACCCTGATTCGCAAAGCCGCGCAGACTTATGTCCGGATTGCGTACCGTCAGAATGTGACAATGCTGATCCCGGAGGCTATCGACGCCGAGGTCGAAGAAAAGGTCGAAAAGGATCCGGATCCTACCGCAATCCTTGCGCTGGTTGACGCGGCTTTCTGCACTTTGACTGAGCGCGGCCAATTCGACAAGGCTCTGGTGCTGCTGAACGGTCTGGATGCTCTGGTCAAATCGGTACGCAATCCCGTCACCGAGGGCCGCGTAGTCCCCCGCAAGGCCTAATCGGTCAGCGTATTACTTAATACGCTACGCCCACCCTGCCCCGGCGCAAGCCGGGGCGGGGTTTTGTCGTTCCCGGCTCGGCTCGGCTCGGCTCGGCTCAGTCTCGCTCCGCGAGACTAGTTCTG
>Ga0194113_10012174_pt1 | contig 10130 bp, 4 predicted proteins | sample TA2MahC200mmetaG_FD_146193 | JGI IMG/M metagenome (GOLD analysis project Ga0194113, IMG submission 146193) | Freshwater microbial communities from Lake Tanganyika, Tanzania - TA2015017 Mahale Deep Cast 200m | ecosystem: Environmental > Aquatic > Freshwater > Lake | place: Tanzania: Lake... | reverse complement strand
CCCGGGGCCTGGCGCACTGCGCGGAACGCGGCTGCCTGCGCGCCAAGCACAACGTGCCCTCGGGCGAGCGCCACGAGCTCTGCCGCGGCCTGCACGCCGAGATGAACGCCTTCCTCCAGGCCGCCACGCACGGCATCAAGCTCGCCAACGCGACCCTCTACTCCACCACCTACCCCTGCGTGCTCTGCGCCAAGATGCTCATCAACGGCGGCGTTGTGCGCGTCGTCACCACCTCCGACTACCCCGACAAGCTCGCCAAGGAGATGCTCGCCGAGGCCGAAATCCCCGTGGACGTCCTTCCCCCGCCCGCCACAAAGCCGCCGAAAGGTAAGCGGCGCCAGCCGTAGCCGAAGTCGCCCGTCCCGACGAGTCGGGATCGGCCGACCCCGAGGGGGAATGACGAATGACGAAATCCGAATGGCCGAACCAGCCCATCGCGGCTGCGGTCGGATTCGACATTCGGGCTTCGTCATCTTCCGCCATTCGGCATTCGTCACTCGCCATTGCCCATCCGTTGACTTGCCCCTCGCCACTTGGCGTCCGCCAAGAGGCCAAATGTCAAATGCAAAGATGTGACCCCGGCCGTTCCCCGGAATGTCAAATCTCAAGGGCGTGTTGCCCAAACGTAGCCGCAGGGTTTACCCCTGCGCGTTTGGCCCCAGAACGGCCACAGAACGCAGGCATGAAGCCTGCGGCTACGCGAGAACACGGGATTTTCGATTTGGGCAACACGCCCTCAAGAGTTGACCCCGCCAGTGGGACACCCGCGAGGACTTGGCCCCGCCCGTCCCTCTTTTTGCGCACATCTCCTGCACAGTAACTCCTTCTGAAAGATGGCCTTCAGAGAGCTTCTAACCCCCCGACGCCAGAAACATTCGTCACACAACAGCCGCTTGCATCCAGGGCACAGACCGCCCTGCTCTGGATCAAAAGGCATTCCACAGCAATCACAGATAAATGGCACAAACGGGGCACTCAGACTATCTCTCGTGCTCACATTCTCTCAATTGCCTCAGGCAGTTCCACAAGCATTCGCCAAGCCAGAGCAGCGCGGCTTGCTCGCAACGGACGAACCACGGCCGACAAATGTTCCTGTTGCACAGATACACACAAGCAGCAATGAGCCGGGGGTGTCTCAGTATCGCACACACGAGGCCACACGCGGCTCGGCAGGCCGCGAGCTCTAGATGGCACATCCCGATATACCCGGCGTACCCAACGTAACAAAGCCCCACGCACACGAGATATCTCTTGTAGCAATCGGGGCAGGCCTGCATTCCTGTAGGGTCTACAAATGCTACCGGGTTGTTCAGTGAGTAGGAGTACAAACTGCCACGAAGGTCTTCAAGAGGGTCTCTCTGCAGGAAAATACCAAACGACGGCGCGTAGTGTCTTGCCGCCATGTGCAAAAGGCCGAATAGTGTATCGTCGTAACAGCCTAGGGTCCCCACGTACCGGTAGGGATTGACGGTCCCGCCGGTAAGCCTGACTATCTGGCCGAACGCCTCGTACGAGTAACTGTCCGTGCGTTGTTGCGTCGTGGCGGTGAGCAGCCGTATGCTGCCCAGGCGGTCCGCGTGATAATAGCGCCATTCGCCTGTGCGCTTCATGGCGTGCAGCGGACGGAAGAGCGTGCCGTCTTCGGTCACGTAGTGCGCCAGTTTGCCCGGAGAGGGATCGCGCTCTTGGATGATGCGATCCCTGTCATAGACAAACTTGATTGTCCCAGTGCTGTCCACCTTCTGCACGCGGTCTCGTACGTGGTTGTGCCACTCGGCTCAGTCCTGGTCGTCTCGTTGCCGTTGGGGTCGTAGGTGAAGGTTGTCGTGCTGGTGTCTGGATGTTGAATCGTGAGCAGTTGGTTCAGGTTGTTGTAGGAGTAGGTGTGGGTGCCCTGCTCGTCAATCATGGTGAGGCGGTTGCCAGCGCCCTCGTAGGTGTACTGCCGCGTGAGGAGCGTTTGGCCACCCGCATCACGCTTGAGTTCGGCGGTTAGCCTGTAAACCGCATCGTAGCCCCAGTCGGTCACATCGCCATTACTCTCTGTGAGTTTGGTCGGGTTGCCGACAGCGTCGTAGAGGTAAGCCAGACCAAGCAGAAGCGTCGTATCAGACTTCCGATGTTCAAGCGCCGTCACCCGGTCGCCAGCATCGTAGGCCCACGTGGTTACGGCAGCGTTTGCACGCACTTGCCGCGTGCGGCGTCCCCCACGGTCATACTGGAAGGCCGTGACGCCGCTGTCGAAGTCCGTGAGGGTGGTCAGCCTGTTCAAAGCGTCATAGGCATACGCCGTCACACCGGCATCCGGGGTCGTCATCTGCGTGCGGTTTCCCACCGCGTCGTAAGCGTAAGCCACCCTGAGATTATCTGGATTCGTGGCGCTTGTCAAGTGATTCAGCGCATCGTAGCTGTACGTGTACGTTCCCGTCCAGTCGGTCATCTGGACCCGATTGCCCACGGCGTCGTACGTGTACGCTACGCTCGTGTTCTCGGGATAGGTGACCGTCACGAGCCGATTCAGAAGGTCGTAGGCGTAGTTCGTTGTGTTGCCAGCCGGGTCAGTCCGCTGGGTCCGGTTGCCCACTGCATCGTATGCGTAAGTCTCAAACGAGGCATCCGGGTAGCTCTTGGTGGTCATCCGATTCAATGCGTCATACTGGAAGGTCGTGGCGTTGCCGTTCGGGTCGGTCACGGACGTGATGTTGCTCGTGGGGTCGTACGCGGTGGTGGTTTGCCCGCCGAGAGCGTCCGTGATGCGGATGCGGCGGGAACGCGAGTCGTAAGTGTAGGTCGTCTCGCGTCCGAGCGCGTCCGTGGTCTCGGTGAGATTGCCGACCGCGTCATAGTCGAAGCGCGTGGTGTTCCCGAGCGGGTCGGTGGTTGAGACGCGGCGCCTTGCGGCATCGTAGGTGTGCGTGGTGCGGTGGCCATTTGGGTCGGTTTGGGCTACGAGTTGGCTTTCGTCGTCGTATTCCATGATCGTCGCGCCGCCAAGCGCGTCCGTGATGCGGGTCTGGTTGTGCAGGTCGTCGTAGGCGTAGTCCGTGTTATGGCCGAGTTCGTCCGTCTGGCGGGTGAGGAGTTGGTCAAGGTTGTAGAAGAACTGCCTTACGCCGCCGAGGGCGTTCGTTTGGCGGGTAAGGTTGTCGTTGTCATCATACTGGAAGGCGGTGGTTCGGGCCAGTTCGTCGGTGTCGGAGACGACCCGGTCGGCCAAGTCGTACTGCCAGGTGCGACGGTTGGTGTAGGGGTCAATCCGGGCGGTTCGGTGGCCAAAGGCGTCGTACTCGTACTGAGTGACCCGGCCGAGCTCGTCCGTGCGGGTCAGAACGTGCCCATAGGGGTCGTAGGTGAGGTTCAGTTGGCCGCCGAGGGGGTCTGTGCGGCGGATGAGGTTGCCGCTGGAGTCGTAGGTGTAGCTGGTGACGAAGTTGCGTTCGTTCTTGCTCGTGAGCATTCGGCGTTGGGTGTCGTACGTGTATTCGTGGGCGGTGGCGTCCTGGTGCACGCGACGCACGATGTTCTTCTGGCCGTCGTAGAAGATTTGGGTGGTTCCGAGCGCGTTCGTGATGCTCGTCAGGAAACCTTCGACGTCGTACGTGCGCGTCTCCTGGTTTCCAAGCGGGTCGGTCTTGGTGAGTTGGCGACCCGCCGAGTCAAAGGCGTAGTCGGTCGCGTGTCCGAGCGAGTTGATGACGCGGGTGGTGTTCGGGCCGCTGAACTCGTAGACGTACTGCGTGGCGGGGTGGCTGCCCAGTCGCCAACTCGTGACCCGGTTCTGCCCGTCGTACGTGAACTCGCTCACGTGGCCCATCGGGTCGGTCATGCGGATGAGGTTCCGGTTGGCGTCGTACTCGTAGGCCGTGACGCAGCCCGCAGGCCCGACGATGGCCGAGAGGTTGCCGTTCGCGTCGTGCTGGAAGGTGGTGACCCGGCCCGCCCAGTCGGTGAAGGTGGCCACGTAGCCGTCGTCGTTATACGTGAACTGCACCGTTCGCCCGGCCGCGTCTTCCATCCGCCTCACATACTTCCCGCCCCCGTCGTACACGTAGTTGGCCCGGTTGCCATTGGGGTCAAGAACCGCGTACAGGCGGCCTTGGGGGTCATAGCGATACCGCCGCTTGCCCAGAACCCTCCGCTGCCAGTGTCCGCTGGGGTACTTGATCAGTTCGCTGCTGTCCCCCGGCGGGGGCGTGTAGAAGCCTTCCTGGGCAGCGGGCGTGTAGTGGACTACCTTGCCGCCGGGAATGACGACATCCACGCTGCGGTCAGGGAGTTCGGTCAGCCTGCCGACGTCGGGCGGCCTCAGGCCGTGCTGGGTCTTCAGCGCAGTGCTGTATCGCCAGCGTACGGCAAGCACTTCCATGCCTCGCCCTTTGGGCGTCCGGTCGTACACCACCGTCAACGCGCCGCTCCAAGGGTTGATGGATAGGCTATGGCAGCCTCTTACAGTGCTTTCAACATTCGGCATGTCAGATGTCCTAGAAAGTCAGTTACAGGCTCTCCTCGGGATTCGAGACGACGGATCTCACTCGCTCTCGGTCTCATCTCCGCCCAACGGCTCAGCAGGGGGCTCCGCGGGGTCGGGTGGACAATCTGCCGGATCCGCGCAGCACTCCTCTTGATCACACAGGTCGCAGGGCTGACAGATCACTTCGCAGGGGTCGTCGCAGACCTGGCAGTTCACGTCACAGGGCGCAGAACACTCCGTGGCAGGCTCACACGTTTCGCACGGGACCTCGTACCACTCGCACGGCTCGCACATCTGGCAGGGCTGGCACACGGTCTCACACGGCGTGTCGCAGCGCTGGCAGGTCCCTTCACAGGGGTCCTCGCACGCTTGGCAGGAGACTTGGCACGGATCATCGCACGGCGCCTCGCAGGAAACCTCGCATGGGGTCTCACAGGGCTGACAGGTGGCGTCACAGGGGTTCTCGCATCCGGTCTGGCAGGGCGAGTCGCACGGCTGGCACAAGGCCTCGCAGGCCTCGCACGGCTCGCACATCTGGCAGGGCTGGCACGCGGTCTCGCACGGCGTGTCGCAGGGCTGGCAGGCGGCTTCACACGGGTCATCGCACGTCTCGCATCCCTGGCACGTCGTCTCACAGGGCCAGTCGCACTGTTCGCAGCAGACTTCCTGGGCATTGGCGCAGATTTGGCAACTGGTCTCGCATCCGACTTGGCACGGCTCCTCGCAGCCCTCACAGGCGATCTCGCAGGGCTCCTGGCATCCTTCGCAGGGGTCGCAGGCGGGGTCGCAGCAGGGCATGGCCGATTCGCCCACAGCGAAAGACGGGGCGCGGGCAGCGGCGCGCACATCGTCGGGTTCGCAAAGGACAACCGGGCGGCCTGAGACGACGGACTCGGCGCAGGGCCACGAGCGCGTGGCGAGGGGTGAGGGACGAGCGGCGTGATCAAACCGTTTGCGCACGACCGAGTGCGGCAAGCGGGACGCTTGCTCTACTCTCCGCCGCGCTGCGCCGAAGGTGTACTCCGCTTCATCAAACCCGGTGTAAGCGCACAGAGGTCCGGGAAAGGATTCCTGTGTCGATACGACAGTCGTACCGACTCCTACAATCACCATATGGGTTCCTGGCTTCCTTATGGCCCTTGCCGTTCTCTGTGCTCTCTGTGTCCTCTGTGGTGAACGCCCCCCTTGCCGTCCTCCGTAGTACTGCCGCATGAACGCGGCGTTGTTCTCGGTCTTGAGCACATGGTGAACCCGGAGGCCCTCCTCGAAGTACATGCGGAACAGGCGGCAGTGGACCGGGCTGGGACGGTACAGGTCTTTATGCAGGTCCCAGTTCACGGCCACGCAGGTCGAGCTGCAGATGTTCACGGCCAGGCAATGGTCGCAGTCGGCCTTGATCTTCCGGGCGTCGTAGTTCAGGAACTCCGCGCGCTTCTCGTGGTTGAACTTCTCGGGCTCGAAGATGCTCCCGAGCCGCCAGCGGCCCTCCTCGTCGTATCCGGGGAAGCGATGGCAAGGATAGATGTCGCCCTCATGGTTGACCAGCAGCATGGAGCGTCCCGCGCCGCAAGTCCCGCGCTTGCCTCGCGAGTTGACGATGCCCCGGACCGCCGTGTCGAGGTGCTTGAGGTAGATGGGTTTGCCCTCCCGCTAGCGCGCGATGAACAGGTCGGAGAGCTTGGCAAGCTGCTCGCGGTACGCGGCGTACTGCTCCTCCGTCCACGGGCAGTCGTCAATGGCGATGAGCGGGATGTTCTCGTATCCCACCTTCACCAGGTTCAGCACGCTTTCCAGCGCCCGGTGCGCGTTTTCGGGATGGAGGGTGCAGCGGGCTGTGGTCTGAGGCCGATAGGCGAGCACCTGGCGAACGCCGCGCTCTACATAGGTGTAAGAACCTCTGCCGTCGGGGAAGCGGCGGAAGCGGTCGTGGCACTCGGGCGTGCCGTCAATGGACGTGTTGAACGACATGCCGTGTTCACGCCAGAACTTGATGACCTCCTCGTCCACCAGCACCGCGTTCGTGGTCGCCCCGCAGTGCACCCGCTTGCCCCGTTTGGCGGCCTCTCGTTCCGCATACGGGACCACCTGCTTGATGAGGTCGAAGCACATCAGCGGCTCGCCCCCGAAGAAGTAGATGCTGATCCGCTTCTGGTCGCCCGAGGCCTCCATGAACCAGTCCACGGCCGCCTTCGCGGTCTCCCAGGACATCCGGTGCGGCTGCTTGTTCCGGCGGAAGCAGTATGTGCAGCGTAGCACGCAGTCTTCCGTCACGTCCAGTTCGAGGTAGCGAATGGGCGCAGGGGTGAGCGAATGCGGAGTTGGGGAACTGGGGTCGTGGGGAGATGGGGCGACGCGCTGATGGCTGGGAAGGAACGCCCCCCTTTGGTCTCGGCTCTCATCCCTGAGGGCCGACACCTCGGCGCGAACGGCTTCTCGTGCGATACCCATACGTCGCCCCTGTCACTACAACTCACGAATCACGGTCAATTGTGCCCGTAGTATAGCGCCGAGCCTCACATTGTCAAGCGCAGTTTTGAGAATGTTGACTTGGCGGGACGAAACTGCTATAAGTTGAACCGGGCACGTTCTTCGCAGGCGCGCGTTGGTCAACATGACATCATCTGTTGAGCGTTCCGGGGTGGCCAGTCAGAGTCAGGACGACGGAAAAGCGGTTCCAAGACCAAGCGGCTGGATGCGCCACCATCGTCTTGCCATGGCCGCCATCGTAGGCATCCTCACGGCCATCTGCCTGCCCTTCCTGCTGACCGGGCAGAAGATCAGACGGAACGACGACTGGCTGCACCTTGCCGCGCGGCACGCCGTGATTCGGAAGGCCCTGTTCGAGGAGGGCCAGTTCCCGCTGCGCTCGCACTTCTTCCAGGGCGGCTACCCCACGCTCTCCGACCCTGAAGACCCCACGCTCAATCCGCTCACGCTGCTCAGCTTGGCCTTTGGCGAGGCGATGGGGCTGAAGCTGACCGCGTTCGCCATGCACCTTGTGGCGGGGCTGGGCATGTACTACCTCGCGTCAGCGGTCTTCGGCTACTCCCGCCTCGGCGCGGCGTTCTCGGCGCTTGTGTTCAGCCTGTCCACGTGGCTACCCGCCCGGCATCACAGCGGAAACGTGGATGAGATGTACGCCGCGTTCCTGCCGCTCGTGGTGGCGCTTCTGGCGCGATCGACGCTCAAGCCCCGTAGCTTCGCCGGGCTGGCGGTCGTGCTGGGCCTCATCGTGATGGACGGCAAGTTCGTCCTGCCGACGATGTTCCTCTTTGCAGCCCTGTGGGCGGCGCTGCACGGTCTGAGAGCGCATGAGGGCCGTCTGACGTTCCACCCGCAGCCCCTTGTCCGCTGGGCGCTCCTGGTCGCCCTCACCGCGCTCATCGGCATGGCGAACATTCTGCCCGCGCTCGACTGGCCCACACCCGATTCGCCGTCCACGTCTCGGAGTCCCCATCTTGTTGGAGACGATTCCCGAACAAGTTCGGGCCTCCGGGGCCGAGGATGGCCCTGGCCGCGCATGGACCTCACGTACCACGGCCAAGTGTACACGCCCGACGTGATCTCGGCCTATGAGCCGATCGAGCTGCTCGGGGCCCTCACGCGGCCCGTCATGCGCCAAGAGCCGCTGGCCCCATCCTTCGCCTCTGTCGGCTGGATTCCACTCATCCTCTTCCTGGCGAGCGTCGTGCTCTTTTTCAAGCGCGTGGTTCGCTGGGTCGTACTGCTCGCGGTCTTCGCGTGGCTGGCGATGGCCTACAACGCGCCCCTGGATGGCTTTCGACTGCTCGCCTTCCTGCCGCCCTTCGACCAGATGCACGCGCCGAACAAGTACTTCGACCCCGTCCTCGTGTTCATCATCGCGCTGGTCGCTGGGCGGGGCTTCAACGTCCTGTATCACCGCAGCGGCCTGGCGCGGCACAGCCGCAACCCAGTGCCGTCACTTCGTCGCTCACTCGGTCGCTCACTTTGTCGCCTCACTCAGGTTGTGTGCGTTTCGACGAAGCGAGGCGACGGAGTGAACGACAAAGTGAACGACGAAGTGAACGGGGGGACGCCGGACGACTTGCCTTCCCCGTCACCTGGCGTCCGCCACGTGCTCGCCGGGCTGCTGCTGATTGCCGCTGTCCTGCCGCTGGCGATCGCGGCCGTCCGGCTCCATGCCGGCTTGTTCACGGAGGGTGTTCCGAAGGTGGACAAGGCCGAGGCGTTCCATCACGTGCGCGGCGCCGGGATGCCGACGAACACGTTCCGCACGCCCCACAGCAACGCGTACCTCAACGTCCTGCGCCACGTCGGCACGCTCGACTCGCCCATGCCCGTGTTCCTGCCCGGGCGCGCGGTCCCCAAGTTCCTCGTGCATCCCGACGACCGGGTGAGAGACTACTCACAGTATCGCGGCGAAGCCTGGTGCCTCGAGCCTGAGAACAAGGCTGAAGTGCTCGTGATGACCGCGAACCGCGTCGTCGTCGCCGTCAACGTGTCGAGGCCCGGAACGCTCGTGGTGAACCAGAACTGGCACAAGAGTTGGCGCGTGAGCGAAGGCGCGGCGGCGTCCCACGCCGGCCTGCTGGCCGCCGCGCTGCCGAGGACGGGCGCGTACCAAGTGAGCTTCCGCTTTGTGCCGGTGAGCTTCTACGTGGGGCTGGCCGTGACGCTGGGTTCGCTGGCCCTGGCCGTCGCATGGGCGGCCAAGCTGAGAGAAACCCGGTTTCTTCCAGAAACCGGGTTTCTAGACCTTGGGGATCTGCGGACCCAACGGGACACGGCACGGCTGGCGGCCGCCATCCTTGTGGCCGGCCTCGTTGCGCTGGGCGCGTATGCGGTGCTGGCCAAGCCGAGGCTCGATGCGGAACGCGACTTCGGACGGCTGCGGGACTCGGGCGAGTCTGGCCGACCTGAGACGCTCCAGCGCGTGGTGGAGCGGCTGGGTGGGAACGCGATGGTGCGCGCGGGACTTGGGCAAGTCTTCCTGGCTCAGAAGGACTACGCACGGGCGGCTGACGAGTACCAAGCGTCGCTACGGCTCGAGCCCGGGAACCCGGTCGCCCTTCGGATGCTCGGCGAGGCGCTGGCGGCCCGGAAGCAGTTCCCGGAGGCCATTGCGATGACCGAGCGCGCGGCCGACATGGACCCGTACGATGCCGACCTGTTCGTCCGCCTGGCCGCGCACCATGCCTTGACCCAGCAGCCGGGCGCCTCGGCCCGGATGCTCCAGCGGGCCGAGGAACTCGCCGACAGCCCGGCGGAATGCCAGAAGATGCTGCTGAAGGCCTTTGCGGACATGAACGCGTTTGACCAGGCCATCAGCGTGTATAAAGGGCTGCTGGCCAGCGGAGTCCGGCTGAAGGCCGAGGCGCATCATCTCGCCGGCGGACTCCACCGACGGCAGGGACGCCTGGACGAGGCCGCAAGGTCCTACGAGCGGGCCATTGCCGCCGATCCCAACTACGCGCCCGCCTACTGTGACCTCGGCAACGTGTTCCTCACCCGAAACGACCCGGATCGGGCCATCCAGCGCTTCCGCGAGGCCCTGGTGCGAGACCCGAACCTGATTCCCGCCCGTCTCAACCTCGCCCAAGCCTACACGCTGAAGGGCCAGCTCGCCGAAGCTCAAGCCGAGCTCCAGAAGGCGCGGGAACTGACCTCTCCGCGAGGC
>Ga0194113_10012165_pt1 | contig 10133 bp, 10 predicted proteins | sample TA2MahC200mmetaG_FD_146193 | JGI IMG/M metagenome (GOLD analysis project Ga0194113, IMG submission 146193) | Freshwater microbial communities from Lake Tanganyika, Tanzania - TA2015017 Mahale Deep Cast 200m | ecosystem: Environmental > Aquatic > Freshwater > Lake | place: Tanzania: Lake... | reverse complement strand
CGGATGTGCAACCACCTCTTTTTGTCCGGGGCCCACCAGGATCGCGGCCGGGGCGCAGTCCCGGATCTGGAAAGCGAGTTCCGGCGGCGCCAGGCGGAAATTCAGAGGGACAAAAAGGGCGCCCAGAAGAGAGGAGGCGAAATAGGTTTCCAGAATGGCGGGGTGGTTGGTGCTCACGCAGGCAACACGCTCACCCGCGCGCACCCCTTCCCGATGAAGCCCCTGGGCCAGCTTGAGGACCCGGTCCCAGAGCGTCCGATAGTCGAGGGGACGGTCCCGGAAAATCAGCGCCGGTTTGTTTCCGCGAACCCGGGCGTTCTCGGCCAGCCAGAGGGCCGGGTTCGCCGGGGAGCAGGACATTTCCTGCGGTTCGCTGACTCCTGTTCCTGGCGCCATCTGGTGAATTCACGATTGGGGTTCGAGGTCCAGAACCCCCTGATGGAGGATGTCGAAAAGCCGCTGAATGTCCTTCTCCTCAATGCAGGAGAAGGCGATGCGGATATCTTTCCCTCCCGCGGCGATCACTCCCACGCCGTACTTGTCCAGCAGGTGCCGGCGCAGGGTCTCTCCCTCCACCCTGTTGAGCCGCAGGCACATGAAGTAGCCCGAGTTGAAAGGGTAGACCTCCCAGGCGCCCCGGTATTTCTCCAGGGCCAGCACTTCCCTGACCCTGCGGGCCCGCGCTTTCAGCAAAGAGAACTTGGCCGCGCGCTGCTCTTCGTAGCCGGGGGCTAGCATGCCCTTCCAGATCAGGGTCTGGCTGACGTGGGGACCGTTGGACAGGCAGCTTCGGATCGCCCCCAGGGTTTTCTTTTCCAGGGCCTGATACAGAGCGCCCAGATCCGCGGAAGAATGGGAGCCAAAGGTAATGAAGCCGACGCGAAAACCCCAGACGAACTGCTCCTTGGTCGCCCCGTCCAGCTTGATCACCAGCAGGCGTTCGTCTTGGTTGACCAGATGGCCGAAGAGGGATTCGGTCATGAGCCCTTCGGTGTAGAAAAGGCCGAAGTAGGCTTCGTCTAGAACCGTGACCAGGCTGGCGCCGTTCCGGGCCGTATCCGTGAGAATCCGGGTGACGCCCTCGGCCTCTCCGGCGGTGAGCGTGTACCCGCAGGGGTTATTCGGGAAATTCAGGACCACCACCAGTTTCTTGCCGCCGGCCGCCTCGCTTTCCAGGGTTCGGCGGAGCGCCTCCAGGTGGAAGCCACCCTGTGGGGTGTAGAAAGGATAGGTTACGATCCGGGCTTCCTTTCGCACACCGTAGATCAGCCGGTAATTCCCCCAGAATTTGTCCGGCAGCACGACCGTGTCGCCCGGGCCCACAAAAAGGTCGCCCACGAGGGCCAGGCCATGGGTGAGGGCGCTGGTCACGATGGGGCTGCCGAAGTTCCTGCCGCGCATGGAGGGATTTTCGGCAAGCTGCTTGTTGAGCCAAAGCTCGCGCAGTGCGGGCTTGCCCGATGCCGGGGCATAAGGGAAGACATCGTCCGGATCGAGATCCTTGACCCAGTCGTGGATGCAGTCGAGGTGCATGGACTTGCCGTGTTCCAGGGCAATCCCGATAGTGGCATTGAATAGGTGGGCCTTCTGCTTGGCCTCGGCGCTCTGCGACAGGATCCCTTTGGGGAAGAAGATCCTTGTCCCGAAAGGGGAAAGCATTTCGTAGAGGGCGGGGTTGTTTTTCCGGATGGTCTGGTTCAGTTCGTCTGCAAGGGGGTCCATGTGGGCTCCTCTGAAGTGGGGATGATGCGCAACCGGCGAAACAACATAGCCATGTGCCCCGCGGATTTCAAGACCGGCGGCACACTGCGGTAACCTCACCCGCGCTGCTCCCTCGCCGGCAGGCGAGGGCCAGGTCACCCTTTGCCTGCGTGGCAGCCCGGGTCCCGAACTTCGGGAATGCCCAGCTTTCTCAGAATCGCCATCATGGGACACCAGCGCGTGAAAGCGGACTGGAACAGGTTCAGGCCCACGAACAGGGTGAAGAAATACCAGTTCGCGGACACGAAGGCTCCCAGCAACACGCTGAGGACCACAAAGAAACCGGCCATCATTCTCAGGTAATCGTTCACGACCATGGCGCATACTCCCGTGGTGAATAGGTGTGCAGGTTGATCTTGCTAAATCGACCGGAAATCTCTACCTTGTTTGACGGCGTGGGGTCCGTGCATGTTTCCGCGCCTACCATTGAAGAGTTGGCGCAAGCGGAAAGGTTTCAGGTTCCGGCGGGCGTGGGTTTTTCGGGCGCTTCCCGGCCGGGGTTCAGGGCCTGCGTATGGATTCCCCTAAGGAAACGAAGCGCGAATCCGAGAAGTGTGTTCCTCCGCCCTTGGCAAAGCTCTTCTGCAGTCTGATCTTCAGCCGGGGGTTCTCCGCCAGCGGGGTTCTCTCCGCCCTGATCCGGGAGTGGGGAGCGGTGGACGTCGTCGGCCACAGACTGCCGTTCGACTTCACCCGCTATTATGAAGAGGAGATGGGAAGCGGGTTGGCGCGCAAGTTCGTGATCTTCCGTGACCCGGTGGAGCAGGGTACTCTTCCGGTCTTGAAGTTGACCTCCGGAAGGGTGGAATCGTTGTTTCTGAACGAGAACGGGGGAAGAAAGGTCAACGTCGATCCGGGGCTCCTGCTTCCCGACAAACTGGTTCTCGCCACCAGCAAGCCCAGCGCGCACCGCCCTTACCTGGGGAGCGGGGTTTATGCGGATCTCACCCTGTCCTATCATCAAGGAAGTTTTCGACCTCACGCCTGGACCTATCCTGATTATGCCGACCCGGAAACCATTTGGCTGATGAATGCGCTGCGCCGCCGATTCAGCGAAGAGCGCCGTTTTCAACCTCCCGGGGAAAGGGGAGGTCACCGAATCGGACAGAAGGAGGACCCATGAAGAGCATGACCGGCTTTGGTTCCTCTCTGCGCCCGGGGACCAGGGGAAAGATACGAGTCGAAGTGCGCTCCTACAACCACCGCTACCTCGACCTGCGCGTGCGGTTGTCCCGGAACCTGCTGGGTTTCGAGCCGAAGGTTTACCTGTGGGCCAGGAATAGGCTGGAACGAGGCCGGGTGGAGGTGGTGGCGAAACTCGAGGATTACGAGAGAGAATTACCAATACAAATCAATGAATTAGCATTGATATATTATTTGCAACTTGAAGAAACATTACGGCAGGAACACGGGTTGCGCGGCCAACTGGATATTCCATCGGTTCTGAGATTGCCCGAGGTGGTCACGGCTCGGGAACAGGAGGAAATGCTTGAGGAACTGTGGCCCTGGCTTCTCGAAGCGCTGGAGGAGGCAGTGGCCCGCACGGAAGAAATGCAGCTTCGGGAAGGGGAGGCCCTGGCCGCGGATCTGCTGGAGAGGTTGCGATTCCTGTTCGGGCAACTGCAGGCCATCGAGCCTCTGGCGAGGGACTTGCCCGCGCAGTTCAGGGAAAGGCTGGAAGAGCGGATCAAGCGACTTCAGATCCCGGAAGCCGTCGACCCGCAACGGATCGCGCAGGAGGTAGTCTTCTACTCGGACAAGGTGGACATTACCGAGGAGGTGGTGCGTTTGCGGAGTCATCTGGAAATCTGCCTGAAGGCTGTTGAAGACGGCTCGCTGAAGGGCAAACGCCTGGATTTTCTCTCCCAGGAGATCCACCGTGAAATCAACACGATTGGATCCAAGAGCCCGCAAGCCGAGATCATTCATCGGGTCGTAGCCATGAAGACGGAGTTGGAAAAGATCAGAGAGCAGGCACAAAACGTGCTGTAGTTTCCTGTAGGGGCCTTTTCCGGGGCCCGGGTCTGGGCTGCCCCGGGCTCTGGCGGCTCGACGAGGGTCGTTCCCATGAAGGAAGGAAAGATTCTGGCGATCGGTTTCGGCAACCGCGTCGTCGTTGCCCGGGTCGCGGCGGTCCTGATTCCCGGCTCCGCTCCGATTCGCAGATTCAAGGCGGAGGCCGCAAGGGCCGGCAGGCTGGCCAATGCGACCCAGGGGCGGAAATGCCGGTCCATGGTTCTGCTGGATTCCGGATACCTGATCCTGTCCGCGGTGCATGCCGACACCCTGTGTGAACGTCTGGAGACACTGCCCGACGAGGAAGGGAAGGCGTCCGGGCGCATTGTCTCTTCGAGGGTGCTCTCCATCCTGGTCGCGGGGTCCTCCTCCATGGACCGACTCCGGGCGGAGGCCAGGAAGGCCGGTCGGCTGGTGGACATTACCGGCGGCCGGAAGTGTCGGTCTCTGGTGCTGCTCGATACCGGGATCCTGATCCTGTCGCCGATTCACCCCGACACCCTGGGCACGCGGCTGGAGTCCCTGGAACGTAAGCTCCAGGAAGGCCGCCACGAGAACGAGGGCGATTTTTCCCATGGGTGATATCCTCGGGTCCTCGGTGTTCGTGGTTTCGGGTCCGTCCGGATCGGGGAAAACGACCTTGTGCGGAGCGGCGCTGAAGAACCTCCCCTGGCTGCATGCTTCCGTCTCGCATACCACGCGGCCGCCGCGGTCCGGTGAACTGAACGGCCGGGACTACCACTTCGTCGACCGTGCGACATTCGCGGACATGGCCCGTAGGGATGAGTTCCTGGAATGGGCCGAGGTTCATGATCAGTGGTACGGCAGTTCCAAGGGGAATCTCTCGGGCTGGGGTCCGGGGGATGCCCTGCTGTTCGAAGTGGACTGCCTGGGCGCCAGGAAGATCCGGGACAAGGTGCCCGGTGCGGTGCTGATCTTCGTGATGGTGCCTTCGGTTCGCGACTTGCTGGAGCGAATCCGGAAACGGGGGAGCATGTCGGTAGAGGAACTGCGGACCAGAATCCGCACCGCGCAGCGGGAAATCCAAGAGGTCGAGGCCTTTGACTTCCTGCTCATCAACGATGTGTTCGGGGAGACGCTGGCGCAACTGCAGGCCATCCTGACCGGTCAGATGCCGAGGAGGGAGGGCGTCGCGCCGCTCTGGAGAGAGCGGTGGGAACGCGAGCTTCCCCCGCTCTTCCGGGAGTTGGGCTGTTCGCGATGAAGGAAAGCATTGTTCGTTTTCAGGACCTGCTGGAAGCCGGCCAAACCTATCTTGCCGAAGCAGACCTCGCGCTGCTGCGAAAAGCCTACGTGTACGCCACCATCGCGCATCGGGGGCAGCTGCGCAGCAGCGGCGCCCCTTACCTCAGCCATCCCCTGGCGGTCACGAAAATCCTCACGGAACTGAGAATGGACGTGGCGACGCTCTGCGGCGGCCTGCTCCATGACGTGCTGGAGGACTGCGTGGTGGACGAGTCCGCACTGCAAGGGCATTTCGGGGAGGAGATCACCGGTCTGGTGGCCGGGTTGACGAAGTCGCCGGGCGCGGTTTTTCGGAGCGACAGGCGGACCAAGTTGGAAAGCTACCGGAAGATGCTCCTGGTAATGAGCGGCGATATCCGCATCGTCATCATCAAACTCGCGGATCGACTGCACAACATGAGGACCCTTTCCTCTCTCCCCCAGGAGCGGCAGAAGAGGATCGCCGAAGAAACCCTGGACATCTACGCTCCCCTGGCCAATCGGCTGGGGATTGCCTGGATCCGGTCCGAACTGGAGGATCTGGCTTTCGAGGTGCTCGACCCGGAGGGCTTTCGGGAAATCCGGGAAGCGGTAGAGGAACGTGTGAGCGCCAAGGCAGCGGGGATGGCCCAAATCTCGGAGGCCTTGAAGGGAGAGATGCGGAAAGAGGGAATCCCCTGCGAAATCTCAGGCCGCATCAAGCACTACTACAGCATCTACCGAAAACTCAAGAGACAGGAGATTCCCCTGGACCAGGTTTTTGACCTGGTGGCCATCCGTGTGATTGTGCCCGAAGCCAGGAATTGCTACCAGGTCCTGGGAATCGTGCACGCGTTGTGGACTCCCATTCCAGCCCGCTTCAAGGATTACATCGCCCAGCCGAAAGTGAACGGCTATCGCACCCTGCACACGACCGTGGCCACCCCCGCCGGGGAGTGTGTGGAAATCCAGATCCGGACCCGTTCCATGCACCGGGAAGCCGAGCAGGGGGTTGCCTCGCACTGGATCTACAAGGAGAGGGGCGGTTTCGATCAAAGGGACAGCAAGGTTTTCGAATCCCTGAGAAACCTGCTGGGTTCCCTGCAGGAATTGTCCGACCCCAAGCGGTTTTCGGACGCCCTGCACCTGGACCTCTTTCCGGATCAGGTCTATGTGCTCACGCCGAAGGGCGAGGCGAAGGAGTTGCCTCGAGGCTCAACGCCGATCGATTTTGCCTACAAGATACACTCGCAAATCGGCAACCACTGTGTCGGGGCCAAGGTTAACGGCAAAATCGTTCCCCTGCGGTACGAACTCCGGAACGGGGACATGATCGAGATTCTTACCGCCAAGAGCCAGACGCCGAAGAAGGACTGGCTGAAGTTCGTGCGGACTCCGGACGCGCGCTCCAGGATCAGGGCCTGGGTGCGTAACCAGGAGAGAATTCAAGCACAGGACCTGGGCAGAGAGATCCTGGAGCGAGGATTGCGAAAGCAGGGACTGCATCTGGCCCGGATGGTGCAAGACGGCGAATTCAAGCCCGTGCTGAAAGCGCTGAACCTGCGGAGCATGGAGGAATTGCTGCGGGCCATGGCCTACGGCAAGGTCTCCCTGCACCAGGTGACCGAGAGCCTGCCCAAGCCGCCGGAGGAGGACGCCGAGAGCGCCTGGGACCGGGACTTCGAGAAACTCCGCGAGAAGGCGGAGAAAAGGTCGGAAACCGGAGTTACCGTGCGCGGTGTCCAGGACATGCTGGTGCGGTTCGCGCGCTGCTGCAACCCGGTCCACGGAGAGGAAATTGTCGGGTTTATCACCCGGGGGAGGGGGGTGACCATTCACGCTCGCACCTGTCCCAAAGCGCTGGAACGGTCGGAACCGGAAAGATGGATTCAGGCGAAGTGGGATGCGGCTGCGGATGTCTTGCAGCGGGCCAGGATCCGGGTGGTCAGTGTAGACCAGCCCGGGTTGCTGGCGGGCATCAGCAAATCAATCGCGGGGGCGGACGTGAACATCTCCAACGCCGCGATTTCCACCGGGGACCGGCAGGGCGTAGCGCATTTCGAGGTGATGGTGCGGAGCCTGGATCATCTGCGGGAGGTGATGCGGTCCATCGAAAAGGTGAAAGGGGTTCTCTCGGTGGAAAGGCTGCAACACTGAGGGAACTCCGCCTCAGCCGGTCGACCGTCCATCCGGGTCGCGGAGAGGATCCTCCAAGGCATCCTTCCTGCCTGAACGCAATGAAAATCTGTCGCGGAAAACCGGAAGAAAACTGGGCGGGTCTCCCGGCGGAGACAGGAGGCCGGGAGCGTTCCGAGGAGCGATGCTCAGGCAGCCTTCATGATCTTGCCGCTGCGGATACAGCGGGTACAGACGCTTCGTCTCTGCACCCTGCCGTCTTCCACCACCCGAACCTTCTGGAGATTTGGCCTCCACATCCTTTTGGTCTTGTTGTTCGCGTGGCTGACGTTGTAGCCCACCACCGGCTTCTTCCCGCATACGGAACAAATCCTGGCCATGGCAGCAACCTCTTTCGCTTGCACTTTCGACTTTCCCCCGGGGAAGGATCCCCGGGGTGGAACCCGGATGAGGACCCATCATAGCGGAACGCGGACCATTTGTCTAATCCGGGCGCCGCATGACAGGTCTTCTCAGGGCATTACGCTCGTGTTGCTTTCGAAGCGGCAAGGGGCGGCGTCGGCGCCGCGGGGGACGATCTCTCCCACCCGGTAACAGTCCTCTCCCTCTGCGTTGAGCAGGTCCCGGAGGTCTTCGGCCGAGGCGGGTTCCACCACGATCACCATGCCGATTCCGCAGTTGAAGGTCCTGAGCATCTCGGCCAGATCGAGGTTCGCCTCCCGCCGGATCTCTTGAAATATCCGAGGCAAAGGCCAGGCGGAGGGTCGCAACCACGCGGCGCAGTCAGCGGGAAGGATGCGCGGCACATTCTCCAGGAGGCCGCCCCCGGTGATGTGCGCCAGCCCTTTGACGGGAAACTGCCGGAGCGCCTTCAGGATCGACCGGACGTAGATTCTGGTGGGCCGCAAAAGCTCCTCGCCAAGGGGTGTGGACATCCCCGGCAGAGGTTCGCGGAGGTTGAACCCCCGTTCCGGAGAAAAAATCCTGCGGACCAGGGAGTAGCCGTTGCTGTGCAGACCGCTGGATGCGACACCCAGCACGGCATCACCGGGCCGGATGCCCTGGCCGTCGACAACCCGGTCGCGGTTGACAATGCCGACGCAAAAACCGGCCAGGTCATACTCGCCGTCCGGGTAAGAGGAAGGCATTTCCGCCGTTTCCCCCCCGATCAGTGCGCAACCGGCGATGCGGCAGCCGTCGGCAATGCCCTGGACGACCTGTTTGGCCGTGTCGAGGTCGAGCCTGCCCGTGGCGAAGTAGTCCAGGAAGAAGAGGGGCTCGGCCCCTTGCACGAGAACGTCGTTCACGCTCATGGCAACCAGATCGATGCCGACGGTGTCGTGCCGGTTCATCGCGAAAGCGATGCGGAGTTTCGTGCCAACCCCGTCCGTGGAGGCCACGAGCAGCGGGTCCGGAAACCGCTCCCTGTCGAGTTGCACCACGCCGCCGAAACTGCCGATTTCCGTCAGGACCTCGGCCCGGAATGTGGTCTTGGCCAGAGGTCGGATAAAATCCACGAGCCGGTCGGCGGCCTCAATGTCCACGCCCGCGTCTTTGTAAGTAATGGGAATCTTCATGGTTTGTCCTGGTCCTCTCGGGGGGCTTTGTCAGGTTGGAATCCGTGGAGACGGCCGGAATGGATTGGGGAAGGGAGTTCTCGGTGTCTTGCCTTCCGGCTCGATGCAGCGAGCCCGGGAGTGACAGGTTTCGAGGATCGCATCGGACCCTTGGCGATCCTACCATATCCCCGCGGCGATGAAAAACCCGCGGGACGCAAACCGTCTCGGCTGCTTGAAATGTCCATTTTATTTCCTCTCCCGCCTTTCCTCTCCCTGGACCGCTCCGGGACCGGCCGGTCCCCGGCAAGACTAAATGCCAGTCATTGCAATTGGTTAGAAGTCGTACAGCCTTTTTTTGCCCGGGGTCACGATTTGGTACCCGGTTTGCATAACATGGTTTGTCGGGGAAGGTTCCTCAAGGCCTGTGCAAGTCCGAACGAATCTGAGCCACGGAGAGGCTTCTGGGCATGGGAGATCTGATCTTTTTTCCCATGGCGAACCAGGCAGGGTCGGTTGGGACACCCGTGCATCTTCCTCACCGCGATCAAGGACCCGCCAGCAGCGCCGCCATGGACGGCGGTTCCGCGAGGGTCAAGGAAATGCGGGAAGCTATTGTTGAGTTGTTCCAGGAATCCGGCCTGTCCCCCCATTTCGAATCCAGGGTCAGCGAGGGGTTTTCGGACCAGTCCGAAGCGGGGCGCCGGCAGAGAATTCTGGAACTGGAAGAGGTCGTGGTTTTCAGCCTGGAGATTCAGCAACCGCCTTCTCCGGGGCGCGAATCCGGAGACGAGGAGAACCGGCACTCCGGCTGGGGCGATGTTTTCGTCAAGGTCGGGGATGAATATGTCTTTCTGTTTACGCTCTATACCGCGAATTACGTCGAGGAGCAGTTCCGGCGGCACGGAGAGAGAGTCAAGCCTTCCCCAAGCGACATTATCCTCAAACGCGAAGTGCTCGGTGCGCCCGACATCATCCGGGCCGTGATCAAGTGGGTCAACCTCTATTCGCCCGGCCTGGCCGGGATGCCGATCTCCCTGGAGAATCCTTCGGTGCTGCAAACCCTTGTGTGTGATCCCGGCGTTGAAATCACCTGTTCTTCCCCTGCCTGACTTGCCGCGCTGTCGCTGACCCCGCACAAGACGGACCCGCAAGTGCCCCGGGCATCAGATCCGTGCTCAGGCAAGGGAATCCGCGCGCCGGGAAGCGTACCGGTGTCTGGTTTCCAGGAAAACGCGAGCGGCAAGGAGAATGAAGAAGGTGGTCATCCCGACCCACTGGGTCGAGGACCATTCCAGTGGCAGTGTCCTCTGCAGGTCGTCCCTGAAAAAATCCACGACAAATCGCGCGGCCGTGTAAAGAAGCCCGCCGGTCAGGAAGACCTCCCCGTGAAATCTCCTGGGTCGAGAGAGCCGAAATGTCAGATAGGCAAAAATCAGC
>Ga0194113_10012163_pt1 | contig 10133 bp, 5 predicted proteins | sample TA2MahC200mmetaG_FD_146193 | JGI IMG/M metagenome (GOLD analysis project Ga0194113, IMG submission 146193) | Freshwater microbial communities from Lake Tanganyika, Tanzania - TA2015017 Mahale Deep Cast 200m | ecosystem: Environmental > Aquatic > Freshwater > Lake | place: Tanzania: Lake... | reverse complement strand
AACTGCGGACCGTACTCGAACGCTACGCGGAGACTGATCTGCGCAGGTCCTTCGTCGTGGTGGAACCGAAACGCCATCGGTACCGTGCGTTCGGGCGGTAGGGGGGGGAAGTATTCAGCGAAAGATCCCAGGGACGGGCTCTCAGTCCACTCGTAATCCGTAATCGTCGCCCGCTATCGTCAACCGACTCTTCCTTTTCCCGGCGGACGATAGCGGACGACCAGCCTTCGCCCTGCGGGCTTCCGCCTTCGCCTCAGGGCTTCCGCCTTCGCCCAAGCGCTACGGCGGACAAGTCGGCGGACAAGACGGCCTGGCGCGCGATAGCGGTGGACGAGTGGAGCAAGCTCGAACCCGGTTCGTCCCTTTTTGCGCTGAGTAGCCCCGGCCCGTCCCGGGCCGAGGGCTGTGCAAGGCGAGCGGCAGCGCCGTGCATGCCCGGCCTTTCGACCATCCATGCGCCGGCTGAGCGCGTTCCTTGCCCGGCGCTGGGGCTCCGTCTTCGCTTCGCTACGCCGCGACGCGTGGGACAGCCCCGCGCTACTGTGCTCGTACAGACAAAGGGGAGAATCGAGGACGAGGACGAGGACGACGACGACGACGATGGGAGGGTGCGCGTTCCCCACCGTACTCGTACACCTACTCGTACACGCAAATCTCCGCGAGTGGGACGTGAAGTATTCACCTGGCACCTATTCCCTACTCGTCAACCGTTCTCGTCGCCCGCTATCGTCAACCCCGCCCGCAGCGCTTCGCGCAGCGATGCGGGCGGGCCGACTCTTCCTTTCTCCGGTGGACGATAGCGGGCGACCAGCCTTCGCCCTGCGGGCTACGGCCTGGCGCGCGATAGCGGTGGACGAGTGGAGCAGGCGCGAACCAGGTTCGTCCCCTTTTGCGTTGAGTAGCCCCGGCTTCTCCGAAGCCGAGGGCTGTGCGGCCGGCCCCGCAGTAGCGCGGCCCCGTCCCGGGGCCAGCGCCGAGCGAGGAAAGGCGCAGAAGGGACGCATCAGGAGGTCTGAAGTCCGCACATGCGCCACCTTGCGCCCCCCTCGCACCTGCCCTCGGGCCGGGACGGCCCGGGGCTACCCAGCGCGGCCCGCCCCCCTCCGGTCCGACGAAGCCGTGCGACGAAGTGTCCTACTCGTAATCCGTAGTCGCGCGCCAGGCCGTAGCCCGCAGGGCGAAGGCTGGTCGCCGTAGTCGTCGACCGGACGGGGGCAGATTCGGTTGACGATAGCGGGCGACCAGCCTTCGCGCTACGCGCTACGGCTTGGCACGCGAGAACGGTGGACGCGTACGGGCAACGATTTCCTCTCCAACGTCCACCCCTCCCGGACCCCGAAGGGGTCCAATTCCAAAGCCAGGGGTGAAACCCACACTCAGGAAAGGGGAGACATCCAAATTCCTGATTTCCTGATTTCCAGATTGGTGCTTCCTGAGTTCCAGATTCCCGATTTCCTGAGTTCCAGATTGTTCCTCTCGGGCTCCGTCTTCGCTCCGCTTCGCCGCGACACGCCGGGACGGGCCGAGGGCTACCGGTTAGCGCATGCGCCGGAGCCAGTCGCTGAACCGGCGGGCAACCATGGCCCGGCGCGCGGCTGACGGTATGCGCGCGATCATCATGTCGGCTTCGCCCGGATCGAACGCATCGGGCTTCTCGATCTCCGGCAGTCCGCAGAACAGGCGGCTTCGCGCCGGAGTCAGGTAGAACACGTCAAGCAGCGCCTTCTCGGGGCGTGCCAGGCGGACGCCCCTTTCGCCCACGGTTTCGTAGCACAAGAAAGAAGCGGAGATTGCATCCGCCTTTCAGCGCACAGCGCCGCTTGTCGAGCTTCCTGCTGAGGTGGTCGAGAAACACGAGATGGAACTGCTCCACAAAGGCAATCGGATGAAGCGCTGTGCTCATGCCGGCACAATACGTGATAACGCCATGCGTTTCAGGCTAGTCGCATTATCCAGCCTCGGAGTCCTTGACACCTGACACCTGAAACCTCGGCACACCGGAGGCCCACTTTGCCTTTTACCCCACGATGCAGACATGAGAGGATTGGATCCGAGGGAAGATAGAAGATCGGTTGACGATAGCGGGCGACCAGCCTTCGCGCTATGCGCTACGGCTTGGCACGCGAGATCGGTGGACGATTGGGACAATCGCTACTCGCCCGTTCCCGTCCACCGACAATACTGACAAGGAAGCAAAACGATGAGCAAGCGGCAGACGAGATACGCACAGGTGGGAGTAGGCGGGCGCGCCTTTATGTACACGGAGGCGGCGGCAAAGGGTTTCCCCGGGGAAGCCTGCCTGGTGGGGCTGTGCGACAACAACAAGGGCCGTCTCGAAATGATGGACCGCTGGGTGAAAAAATGGACGTCGGCGGACGGCGGCACACCCCTCGCAGTGCCGCTATACGCGCACACGGATTTCGAGCGCATGGTGAAGGAAACACGGCCGGACACCGTCATCGTCACGTGCAAGGATGCCTTCCACGATGAGTATATCTGCCGCGCCATGGAACTCGGCTGCGATGTGATCACCGAAAAGCCGATGACCACGGACGCGACGAAATGCCAGCGCATCATTGACACGCAGAAGAAGACCGGCCGCAAGGTCAGGGTGACGTTTAACTACCGTTACTCCCCGCCCCGCACCCAGATCAAGGAACTGCTGATGAAAGGAACCATCGGCGAGGTGCTCTCCGTGGATTTCCATTGGATGCTCGACACCTACCACGGCGCCGACTACTTCCGCCGCTGGCACCGCAACAAGGCCAACTCCGGCGGTCTGATGGTACACAAGGCCACGCACCACTTCGATCTGGTCAACTGGTGGCTCTCCGACGTGCCGGAACGCGTGTACGCCTCCGGGCACCGCCGCTTTTACACGGCAAAAACAGCGGATCGGCTTGGCCTGACCCGGCGTCAGGAACGGTGTCGCGGCTGCCCGGAATTCGGGACGTGTCCGTTCGGTCTGGATCTGTCAGCCAACAAGGGCCTTACGGAGTGCTACCTCGACTGCGAACAACACGACGGCTATTTCCGCGACCGCTGCGTCTTCAGTCCCGAAATCGACATCGAAGACAGCATGAACGTGGTGGTGGATTATGCCGGCGGGGCCAAGCTCTCCTATTCCCTCAATGCATTCAATCCCTGGGAGGGGTATGCGGTCGCCTTCAACGGCAGCAAGGGCCGCCTGGAGCACATGTGCCAGGAGACCGTGTATATCAACGGCGATGGAAGCGTTCCGGGCGCAATCAAGAGCGCGGACACCTACATCCGCGTGTATCCGACCCGCAAGCCGGCGTATGGGGTCGAGCTCTGGAAAGCGGAAGGCGGCCATGGCGGCGGCGACGAGCCGCTGGTCCGCGACGTCTTCAGCCACACGCCGCCGGCGGATCCGTACAAGCGCGCGGCGGATCAGCGTTCCGGCGCCTGGTCCATCCTGGTCGGGGCGGCGGCGAACCAATCCATGGCCAACAACCGCCCGTTCCGGATCGCCGAACTTTGTCAAAACATCGGCCTGCCGGACTACCCGGCCATGCCCACGGGCGACGAGCCGCTGAGTTTTTGAAAAGACGCATCCCAAGTCCAAGGGGTCATACGCCTCTTGAATGGCAGAAGATAGGGAAGTGTGGAAAGGGTCCAGTTAAGAGGATCCCGTTCGGGTATAGGCATGGTGAGTAGCCAGAAAAAGCACACAGAGGGCGATCTCTTCCTGGCCGAAATCGCCAGCCAGGCCGGCATGATCACCGGGCAGCTCGGCAAACTCGAATGGGGCTTTTCCACCTGCGACCGCGAACTCCGCCGCCACGGCTGGGATTACCACTACGGCTACTGCGACCACATCGTTTACTCCAGCCACTACGGACCCTCGCTGGTGACCCGGGACGGCTGGAAGCTGCGCACCTTCGTGCGGCGGAACCGCATCCTGGACTTCGGCACCTTCGGCGCGTCACTCGATGACCTGCGCGAGTCGCAAGGAGGATGATGATGCATGTTCGTCCGGTCGATATGCCTGAAGTGAAACACGTTTTCCCCCGCCGAAGGACAGGCATCTGTCTTGCCCTCCTGGCCGGTATCCTCGCCTTGGAGCCCGGGCTGCCGGCGGGCGCCAGGGGAATAGACGAGCTCGAAGCGATTTTGGGCGCTCCGAACGCTGAAGAACTGGCGTCTCAATTGAACGCCATGGTCACATCGAGCGACCACAATGGAATATGGACCATGAGCACCGGGCCGGCGGCGGAGCACCTTGGCGACAACTATGGCGAATGGATGGGCCAGGCAAGTATTCCCGCCAAAATGCGGCCGACTGTCGCACTCGCGGCAGGCCAGATGCGTTCCCGCGCGGCGGTTCCCGTGCTGCTTCGATGGCTCGGAGAGCAGGAGACGGCGAAGGACTCCTTCCTCCGCGAGAGCATCCTCTACGCGCTTGGCCAGATCGGCGACACGCGCGCGGCGCAGGCCGTGAAACCCTTCGAAACCCACGCCGACGAGTGGACCCGGTATTTCGCCAAGGAAGCCGGCGCCCGCATCGCCGGCAAGCCGGACAATGTCACACCGCGCTGGTCCAAGCCGAGAATGAACCTGATTTCGGTCAATCTGACCGGTATGTACGGACCAATGGTGAAGGATTTCTTCCAGGGCACGCTCTTCGAAACTCGCGACAAACGGTTGACCGACGAGTTGATCAGTAAGGGTCTGATCTTCGACGACAAAGGTGAGCCGCTTTATGATGTCGCCCTTCTGTGGTTCGTGACGTTGAGGCGCAGTTCGCCGTTATTGATGTGGCGTCTCTACCACTTCGCCCGGCGCGGGGGACAGGTGGTTCTCGATGGGCAGTTCCTGTTCTGGATCGAACAGATTTATGAAATGATTGGCGAGGGGGATGCGGCCATAAAGGGCAAGCTGCTACAGGAGCTCCGTTATCAACGGGGTCCATGGGATGAATTGTATCCTGAGAAACTCGCCAAGAACCCCGTCTTTCCGCCGATTGACGATCAAGTGCCGATGTTCAAGGAGTTCTATTATGGCTATCGTCGGATCGGGCGCGGGGGCTGTTTGATGCTGTCGGGAAGCGACCACACATTAGACGTCGCCATTAAGAACATCGCTCCTATCCGGCAGGTGCCGTACTGGACTATTCCCAATGCGAACGTATTGCAGCGGGATCTTTTCACCTGGCTCCGCGACGGTCCCGACCACCGGGCGGCGTCCGTCGGTTGGCGTAACGAACCGATCCCACCCAACAACGAACCGACCAAACGAGCGATCTTTTTCGCTGGTGCCACCGCCAAGGTGGTCGTGTCTCTTGTCCGGCATCAGGAATCTGCGACGCCGATCGTGCCCGAGATGAAGTTGTTTGCGCCAGACGGCAAAGAAGTCGCCTGCGTCACGGGCAAGAGCCTGTCTGGCAAAATCGGCGAGTGGACGCTGCAGGATCTGGGACTCAACCTGCCGATCCTGACGCTTCCGGACGTCAATTACCGGCTGGAGATTTCCGCGCGCGACGAAGGCGGCAAGGTCCTGCACCGCATGGAGCGGCTGGTTGAGGTACGCGGACGTTTCGAGATGGCCCTGGAGGGGTGGCCGGTCATGATCGCCGGCGAAGCCCTCGTCTCGGCGAAGGTGCAGATCAAGGACGGAGCGACCGGCGCCTACCCGCCCTTGCAGGCGCGTCTGCGGCTGGTGAACGATGACTTCAACCGGGTCTACCGGATCTGGCGGGCGCCGTGGAACAGCAAGGATGACATCGCCCTGGACATGCTTCTCCCGGGCGCCTTGCCGGCGGCGCAGTACAGCTTGCGTGTCGACCTGGTCGACGACGCAGAACAGATTTACGGTCGTCTCGTCAAACCGCTCGCCCGCCAGGCGGTTTACGAACAGCGCCGCATTTTCCAGTGGTCCGAATGGATACAGGCGGGGATGGGGGCGATCGCCGGGAACCTGCACAAGGTCGGGATCAACACGCTGGCCAACAACGGCGCGTTCATGTCCTATCCCGGCTTTCCGTACGAGTGGTGCTATGACACTACCGACGTCTTCGTCCAACCCACACGCCCGGGCGATCACTATCTCAGCGCCGTGGCCAAGAGCAAGAAGCCACAGAGCGATCCGTATCGCTTCAAGCAACCCGCCCTCCCGATTACCGACCAGCCCCATGGCCGGACGGAGAGCTACATCAACGCCGGCACGGATGCGCGCAAGGTGTCGCGCGATATGATCGAGGAAATCGAGATGCAGGACCTCTCCTGGGGCTATAATTACATGCTCCAGCTTGAGTACATGCTGCAGGGTTTCACGAAGAACATCGACAATCTCAACCAGCAACAAGGCTCCGACATTTTGTCCTGGGAGGAACTGCCCTTTGCCAGGTTCAAGACCGGGTTCGGCTGGTCGGCTGAGGATAGAGGATGGGTCTTCTACTGGCAGCGCGGCGTGACCATCCATACCCGCAGCCTGGCGGTTCGCGAGCGCAATCCCTTCATGCGCATCGAAGCCGGCCAGAACAACTACGACTGGCACTACGACGGCTTGCACACCCGATTCTACGACGGCAATCTCCTCCTGCCGGCTGTCACGCTGTTGAGAGAGATTCCGAGCCATCCCCGTGCGGCCAAGACCTGGCTGATGGACTTCAAGAATGACTACACCTTCTCCGGCCAGGCGCGCAAGATATGGGCTTCGATCGCCGGCAACGCCCGGCATGTCACGCTCTTTCAGTCGGGCGGTCACTTTCCGGCAAACGGCTCCTGGTGGTGGGGCCTGACCACGCTCAGCAACGCCATCCACAGCGTCCGCCCCTACGAGCCGATCCTCGCCGACACGCGCACTCGGCTTTCCCCCGACATCGTCGCCTACGGTACCGGCGGCAACAAAGCCACGCCGGTGAACGAGATGCTGCTGGCCCTGGGCATCGTGCCCGACGTCGTCCAGAACGGATCCTATATGGCTCGTATCGAAGGGGAGAAGGACGTCGCAAAGTACCGGATCATCCTTGATGGAAACAACAAAGACATCAGGCCAGAACAGCTCGCCGCCCTCCGCGGCGCCGTAGAGAACGGCGCCATCCTCATCTCGACGCCCAAGGGAAGCCCGGCCATCGCCGCCGAATTCGGCGTGGAGGTGAAGGCCGGGGAAGAGCCCGAGGAAGTCAAACGCGTTGACCTGAACCCGTTGGCCAGGCTGCTGCCGGGCGTCCGCGACGCCTGGCTCTACGGCAAGCTCGGCCCGTCCGCCGGCACGACGGCCGCGAGCGGGTTGACCGCCGCCGACGGTGTGATCTTCGGACAGGTCGGGAAGGGGCTCTTTATCTACGTCAATCTGGAGAGCGCATTCTGCGGCGTGGCCGGCCGGTCAGGCGACGATTCGCCTTGGGATTACGAGGGGTGGACGCGTTTCTGGCTCGCCGTGCTCGAACGCCAGGGACTGGCGCGGGACGTCTTTCGCGTCGTTGACAGCGCCGGACGCACCGACCGACGCGTCGTTTGTCGGATTCTCGACACCGACGACGGATCGCAGCGCTATCTCCTGATGCAGGCCAACAGCGTCCTCGAGGGCTCGCTCTCGAACTGGGATATTGACGCCCGCGAGAAGCAGGCCGTGGCCCGATTTGCGCCGGACAAGCCGGTCACGTTCAAAGCCGGCATGGCGCCGGCCACCCTCAAATTCAAGAGTCCGGAGCCGATGGAGGGGCAGGTTTGGATCCGTCGCAAGGTGAGCGCCGCCCCCGGGAAGCCTGAGTACACGCTCCGGTTCTCCATGAAGCGCGACGGCAAGGCCTACGATCCGCCGGGTGTCTGGGGCAAGGCCGGGGGCGCCAGGCTGCGCGCCGAGGTCCCGTCCGAAGGCTTCGTCTGGGAGGCTGCCGGCCCCAGTTATGAATTGTTTGGCGGGAGCGAATACGAGCTGACCTTCGAGCCCGGCGAGCGTGAGGTCGAGGTTGACCGGATCGTCGTCCTGCCGTCAATCGTGACCGCGCGCATCGTCGTCGCCGAACCGCGGATCGTCTCCCTCTACGACGTGCGCGACGACCGCAGTTACCCGGTGGTCGAAACCAAGGGCCTGCGTTATGTTGACGTTTCCGCCCATGCCGGCAGCGGCGTCGTCCTGGGCCTGGTCGAGGCGCCCGCCGGCAAATTCGTCGCCCGCATCGCCGGCCCCGAGGCGGGCCGCGGCGGATCGCTTCGCGTCGATTGCGAACTGCAGGGCCCCGACGGCAAGCCCCTGCACCGGAGCGCGACCCTGTGCGGCACGCTGCGGCGCGGTCCCAAGAACGAACCGGTTCCGAACTCGGTCCAGCACCGGCTGCTCGAAGGCGGCCAAGGGATCTTCGAGTATTGGATCATGGCCACCGAGCCCGAAGGCCCGGCCACGCTCGAGGTGCTGAACATGGCCACCGGTCAACGCATCGGACTCCCCCTGACCATCCGCGACCTCGGCGGCAACCGGAGTCCGCTTGGCACCGGCTGGACCGCGAAACTGGACGAACGCCCGAAACAACACAGGCTTCAGGTCGATCCGCTTCCGGATCTGCGCGTTCCCGATATCGGCATCGTCGATCTGTCCGGCACATTCTTCAATGGCGGCGACGAACCGCTGAAACTCGAGCTCCGCTCGGCTATCCCCACAAACTGCTTCCCCGGGGGGATGGCCTCGCGCCAGATCACCGCTGCCCCGAAAACGACGACGCGTTTCTCGGTACCGGTCGTCCTGGCCCGCAAAACGGCGCGCCAGATCCAGCGCCGTGACCTGACCATTCCCGTCTGGCTTGAGGCCACCGACGGCACGGTCGTCGTTCGGCAGAACGTGCGCCTGCTGACCAACCCCTGGGATGTCGCACCGCCCGTCATCAATGGGCTCATCGACGGCTCCGCCTTGCTGATCATTACCAACGCCACCGCCGCGGCGCAGACGATCGCCATCGAACTGCAGCCGGTCGAAGGCATCGTCATGCCGAAGCCGACGCAGCGCGTCGATGTTCCCGCCAGGAAGGAAATCAACGTCGCCATTCCCTGCCGGCCTCAGGACATCGCCGTGTCCGACGGTCACTACCCGATCACTTACCGCGCGATACTCGCGCCCGCCGCTTTCCAGGAAGGCGAGACCATCGTCGAGGTGCGAACCCTCTCACGCTGGTGGATCAACAACGTCAGCACCATGCCGAATATCAAGGATGCCGAAGGCGCCCATGGAAAAGGAGGCGTCGCTTCGGATGTCTTTCAGTGGATCGAGAAATCCCCGGAGCTTGGAGAGTTGCTCGATGCGGACGGCCCCTGGTCCGGGAATACGAAGCCTGTTTTCGGGGCATCGGTTCCCCAGAAGGGATGGACGCAGGCGACATTCGGAGGCAGTATCTGGCTCGGCAATCTCAAGCCCTTTCCGAAGGCGCTGGACGTCATTTGGGCGGCCACCCGCGTCTGGTCGCCCGACGACCGCGACGTGACGGTCAAGGGCGGCCGCCGGACGGTCGCCTACACATACTTGGACGATCAGTTGGTCCATCACGCAACCAAAGTTTTCAAGAATAATGATTCACCCACCTCTGAGAGGCGCTTCGTCGGCCGATTCCTGCTCAACGGCCAACTGATCTATGACTCGAGACCGAACGCGAAGATGCCCCAAGGCCCCTTCAAGCTGCGTCGGGGCGAAAACACGCTCTTGGTGCAGATCGCTGCCTCTGTGGATAAGCCGCTTGGCATGGATTTCAACTCCGATCCGGGCAACATCTTCGTGCTCTTCTACGACGCCAAGACCGGTCAACGCTCCCGCGGCCTGCTGTTCGACATGGATAAACCCGCCGGGAATGCGGCGGCTGAGCTATCAGCCGCCAGGCGCTAGCCCGATCTATTCATGAAGACGTGAACAGGAGACAGTGTATGAAGAAGCGCGCCGTTCCGCCAGTCTGCTTGGAATGCGTTTTTGGGGCGGGCGGCGCCTTGCGTCTGCGCGTGCCTGCGTCAAGGCCATCTCCCGCTTTCGCTGCGTCGCGGGTTTGGCCACGGAAACCCTCAAGAGCCCGCTTCACGAGCGCGATGGCTACTGGCGCGGCCCGGTCTGGGCGCCCTACACCCTGCTGGCCTGCGACGGCCTGCGGCGGATGGGGCAAGCGAGAATGGCGTCGCAAATCGCCGCTGATTTTA
>Ga0194113_10012162_pt1 | contig 10134 bp, 7 predicted proteins | sample TA2MahC200mmetaG_FD_146193 | JGI IMG/M metagenome (GOLD analysis project Ga0194113, IMG submission 146193) | Freshwater microbial communities from Lake Tanganyika, Tanzania - TA2015017 Mahale Deep Cast 200m | ecosystem: Environmental > Aquatic > Freshwater > Lake | place: Tanzania: Lake... | reverse complement strand
TGCATGGCTTGCACCTGCTTGCTGGAATACTAAATTCTTCCCATCCTTCTTGAGGATAGAATTGATCTAAAGTGCTTACCACGCACTCGCCTTTATGGCATTTGGCCTGGTCCCAGCTTGCATAAGACCATATGGTTGCAAGCAGGCCAATATTGTTCTCCTGGGCTGCTTTAACCCAACTGTCTGTCAGAGTGTAGTCATAGCTGTCTTCCGCTGGTTGAATGTTCTGCCATGAAAACGGACCTGGATGCGGCCTAGCCCAGCCAGCGCCTGCAAGACGTATGGTCTGCAGTTCGTCCGGACTTCCAGCCAAAAAACCAATGCAGTTTTCCAAGACTTCAGGGGGGATTTCAAGCGCAGGTAGGGTTGTAGTTGACTCTGCCGTTGTTGTCCCGTACGAGGGTACCCCATCTTGTGGCATGTCCCTAACGGGGACACCTACCGTGGTTGTAGATTTTGGAGGAGTTATGCCAGTGGTTTTTGACAAGATTGTTGTTGAGGTGGAGGTTGTTGTTGTCTCTATTGTGGGGGGAGGGGTGGAGGTGATACAGCCTGCGATAGACAGTAATATTGCGAGCAATATTAGGTGTTTCATGTAAGCTATTTATACTGGAATTAAATTAATTAGGGTAGAATGAGATTTAGGGCGTTTTTGGTTTTATTTTTGCTGGCTTCCTTTGTTGAGGCTGGTGTGGACTGGCCTATGACGTATCACGACCTCTACCATTCTGGTCTGGTTACAGCAACCTCTAGCCTGCCTAGTGATGAGTTTGTGGTGGGCTGGTCTTTCAAGGTTGACAAGCCGATAAGGGCGTCTCCTGTGGCTGCTGACATAGACGATGACAGAAAGCTTGAGGTGGTCTTCCCCTCTGGGAACACTTTGTATGTCTTAAGCCATAATGGAGTTTCTTTGTGGAATTATACTGTTGGGGGGACCATACGCGCTTCTGCATCAATAGGCGACTTGGATGGAGACAACGAATCCGAGATTGTTTTTGGCGCTGATGACGGAATACTTTACGTTCTTGAGGGGGATGGGGCTTTATTATGGAGTTTTGCAACCAACGGCTCTATTGCGGTGTCGCCTGCGCTGGCAGACTTGAACGAGGACGGGAATTTGGAAGTATTCTTCAGCAGCTGGGATGAACACTTCTATGCACTTGATTCTGACGGCAGGGAACTTTGGAGGTACAACATGGGTGAGAAATCAGATTCTTCTCCAGCTTTGGCTGACATAAACAATGACAACAAAACCGAGATAATATTTGGCTGCAACAACAACCTGCTTTACGCGCTGGCCAACCCGCCCTACAAGTTGTGGATGTATCAAACAAACGGCAACGTAATCGCGTCTCCGACTGTTACAGACTTGAACAAGGACGGCAAGATGGAGATAGTATTCGGCGCTGAAGACGGGTTGGTGTATGCATTGGAGCATGTTGTCTTGAATGTTGGAACCAGGAATGAGATGACAAAGCTTGACTTGGTTTGGAACTACACTACAGATGGGTCCATTACAGCAGCGGCTGCAGCAGCAAACTTGGACGGTGACGCAAGCAAGCTTGAGGTTGCAGTAGGCTCTGAGGATAAGAGCATGTATGTGCTGAATTACAACGGGTCGAAGCTGGTTAGGTATACTGTGAGCAAACCCATCAAGTCTGCGCCGGTTTTGGTTGACGTAAACAGCGACTCGCGTTTGGAGGTGATTTTTGGAGCAGACGACAAGGGCTTATATATTATACGCCATAACGGAACCACGTTGTGGAGTTTCAAAACAGACGGCAGCATAAGAGCGGCGCCGATTGTGGTCGACTTGCACAACAACGGGGTTTTGGAGATTATAGTCGGCTCTGACAATGGAACGCTCTACATGTTTGAGAGTTCTGCAGCCCACAACAAGAGTCTTGGGGATGAGATGTTTGAAATTGCCGAACGGTATTATGTTTCCAACGACTTCAATAAGGCCCAGCGTTATGCATTGGACTCGAGGATAGCGTATCAGACGATAGGGTATTCGAAGGGTGTTTCAGAGGTCAACAGGCTTGTGGACAAGATACATGCAATGGAGTATTGCGTTATGGCCGAGGACGCGTACAGCAGGAACGAATTGGAGGTTGCGATAAAGCTTGCGGCCGAGTCTGACAAGATTTACTTTGGGTTGAATTTGGGGAATACTTCCTTTTGCGGCAGTCTTTTGAGCAAGTCTAATGCAGACTTGTATCTCCTTGAGGCAGAGTATTTTTATGAGAACGAGCAGTACAACGAAAGTTTTATGTATGCCAACGAGGCGATGAAGAATTATCGGAGGGATAACTCCATGAGAGAGTTGGAGAAGCTGGAGAGACTTGTGAATAAAACCAGAACCAGCAAGACCGCTAGCTTGTATTATGACAAGGCGTTGGATTACTACAAAAACAGGAACTATGAACTGGCAGTGGCGTATGACAAAGAGGCTTTGAACTTTTACTCCCAGACCAACCACAAAAAAGGGTTGAACAAGTCCATGGCCTTGTTTGACAGGGTCAATGCATCTCTCATTTTGGTGTATGCAGACAGCTATTACAATGAAGGCAGGTTTGTTGAAGCCCATATGCTTGCTGTGAATGCCCGTAGTTTGTTTGAACGTGCTGGAGACTTGGAAGGCGTGAACGCCGCATTCGAGCTAATGAAGAAAACGCAGGAGTATGCCGAAGCTGGGGAGGTTCTTGAGACTGCAATACAGGAGTACAATCAGGGGGATATGGAAAACGCGTCGTATCACGCGAGCATGGCTTTGAAAATCTGTTTGAAGCTGAACGATACGAAATGCTCTGACACCGCAAAAACCATTCTTTCAGGAGAGAAGAAAGAGAGTGACACTAGCACTGTAGTCTATGTGATTCCAGTGGTGCTGACCATTCTCCTCGTGGTGATGGCGGTGGTCATACACATTTTGAGAAGGCATAACGACTGAAGGGAAGATATAATTGACATCTCACATTACGGCACAATGACTGACATCTCATATTATGGCACAATGGCTGAGAAGGGAATATAATTAACATCTCATATTACTATACACAAAGATGGGAAAGCGGTCTATTCTTTGGCTTGCAATATTGCTGCTTTTAGCAGGCTCGGCCTCGGCAGGGTTTACAATGCACCTTAGAACCATGTCTGAGGTTGTTTCAGACCAGCAAGCGAGGATAAACTTTTCGCTTGTGAACGCTGGGGATGAGACAGCTTATCAGATATTTTTAGAAACTATACTGCCTGAGGGGTTTACTTCAAGCAGCGTTTACTCCCCCAGCTTGAGGCCAAACCAGCCGCTCAGCGGGGTTTTGGACATCAAATTTCCTCAAAACGCTGTAGAGGGGAGGTATCCTGTTGTGATTATGCTGCATTATTCAGACAGGAATTCATACCCTTTTTCGATAATCTTTCCTGAGTATATCAAATATAAAGAGGGCATGGGCTCAAAGGTTCAGCTTATGATACCGACTGTGGAAATCACTGGTCCTGATCAAGTGGGGTTCAACCTGAAGGTTTATAACCAGGACTCTAAGGAACACAACCTGACCATAAGGCTTTACACGCCAAAGGAGATTGAAGCAAATATCACTGTAAAGGATATACAGCTTACAGGACAGTCGAACACTGTGGTGGAGAACAACATCTGGTCTAATGGCGCGCTCTATGACAGCGATTACCTTATTTTGGCTTCGGTGTCTTATATCGAAGACGGCAGGGTTTATTCGTCCATCGCCCAGGGCAGGGCCAAAATAGTGAAGCCTTTGGGCATGCAGATTGGCGAAAATTTGTTCAAGGAATTCCAGTGGGCTTTGATACTGCTCATACTGCTTGTTGGAGTCGTCGTTGTATTTTTTATGTTAAGGGAGAAACCAGGGGGGAGAGATGAGAAAAAAGGCAGGCCAGAAAAGAAGGCCAGAAAGCAAAAAGCTAGATGAAAAGGCGGCTGTAGACCATAGAATAGAGCGTGTTGAGAGGGTGGTGAACCTGATTACTTTGGTTGTTGTAATCTGGTTTCTTTTGAGCTACTTCAACCCAAGGCTGCTTTTACTGAAGACTAACACTGCCGGAGGCGACACCTGCGCCCACAACTATCTCGCCTCTTACATGAGGGACTATCTCCTGCCGCATGGAAAATTTTTCGGCTGGAGCCCGGGCTGGTGGGCCGGCTTCCCAATGTTCCAATACTACTTTTTCATGCCATACTTGATGATGGCCCTTTTGAGCTACTTGATACCCTTGGAGATAGCGTTCAAGATCGTTTCTGTTTTGGGGATTTTTACGCTGCCTGTATTCACACTGCTTTCTTTGAAGTACATGAGGTTGAGGTTCCCCATTCCGGCTGTCGGAGCGATATTAAGCCTTTTGTTTCTGTTCCACGAGAGGCAGACCGTCTGGGGTTTGAACATAGCGAGCATGCTTGCAGGAGAAATATCAGTCTCCTTGAGTTTTGCAGCCATGGTTTTGTATCTTGGAACAATATACAAGAGCGTTGAAGAGGGCAAGTTTAGGATGATAAACCCGCTCTTGTTTTCCTTTGTGATATTCACGCACTTGACTACAACACTGGTCGCAGGCTTTGGGTCATTGTTCCTGCTCATAACAAAAAGCAGGAAGAAGTTCGTTGAAAGGTTTGCAATACTTTTCAAGACTTATGCAATAGCCTTCCTCTTGACTGCGTTCTGGACCCTGTCCTTGGCAAGCAAGCTGGAGTACAGCGTCGGCTTTGGAGAAGACTGGAACATAAATGTATGGAAGCTGTATCCGACTGAAGCCTGGGTTGCGATGGCGTTCGCAGCCTATGGACTGTTTGTCGCATTCAGAAGGTGGGAAAAACCGGTGTTGTACATGTTTTACACAGCAGTATGTTCCATAATCCTTTTTTATTTTGCCTTTGACTTGAACATGGCGAACATAAGGTTCTGGGCCTTCCACTACTACTACCTGTTCATGCTGGCAGCATACGGAGTTGTAATCCTTCTGGAAAACTTGGTTTCCATTGTGAATTTGTTTTTCAAGAAAGCCAGACTGCGTTTTTTGTTCACCACGAGAATCATTGATGCAATACTGCCTCTGGTGGTTGCAGTGTTGGTTGTTTTGTATCTCAATAAGGCGGTAACCTTTACTGCAAGCTGGATTGTCGGAAACTACGAAGGCTATGAGTCGAAGATGGCTTGGAACACATACAAGGACATTCTGAACATACTGAAGGGCACTCCGGGGAGAGTGGCCAACGACCTTTCTGACAAGAATGTCCCGTTAAGCAGCTCCAGGGCTTTTGAGGCACTGCCTTATTTCATCGGAAAGCCGATGACTGAAGGCGGCATAGTCCAGTCTGGGCTTTCATCACTTTTTACCTATTACATACAGTGCGAGACGTCGACGCATTGCGCAGGCTTTCCGAGAATAATGACCCCAACAAGGTTCAACCTCACAAGAGGTACAGAGCACATGAAGCTGTACAACATAAAGTATTTTATCGCGGTTGAGGACATGGTGAAGAATGCCTTCAGCAAGAATCAGGAGTGGAGGCTGGTTGGAAAAACAGGGCAGCATGAAGTCTACGAGCTTACAACAAACAAAGGAAACTATGTCTATGTTCCGGAATATAATCCCGTATTGACAGAGGACAAAGACTGGAAGTTTCTTGCCATGCGGTGGTTTTCAGACACGCAGAACCTTGAGACTCCAATAGCAATAACAAAAAATATTAGAAAAGAAGACAAGAGATACTTCAAAAGCATATATCCAGACAGTAGGGTCATATGGTCTACATTGATGGGCAAGCAGCCAGAGTATGTCGGCGAATGGTTGTTGTGCGGAGTGTTTCCCAACGAGAGGTATGTTCCATGGACGCCTGAAAACTCTTGGAACAGTTCTTTGGACTACGGGCTGGACATAAGGTATATGGACGAGGAGAACGCCAAACCCGCTGAAGGAGTGGAATGCGGCAACGGCAAGAGATGGAGCAAATACTATAGTAGCGCTGGCGGTTTTGTCGACATGTACACAGCCTACGAGCCGAATGCCGAGGGCGTTATAGCCTATGCAGCAACATACGTCTATTCTCCAGAAGACAGGACAATAAACTTTTGGTATGGAAGCGACGACGGAGTTAAAATCTGGCTGAACAACAGGCTGGTGCATGTCAACCACATACACAGAGGTACTATTGGAGTAACAGACAAGGTTGAGTTAAACTTGAGCAAAGGCTGGAACTTGGTTGTGATTAAAATAGAAAATGTTGTCAGCGGCTGGGGCTTTTATGCGAAATTGCTGGACTTGGAAGGCAATAGCATGCCTGATGTGGTGCCAAGAGTGTCGCCTGATGTGAAACCTGAGGTAGTGAACCTGAAGTCAGAAAAAGTAGACAACAACTGCCAGATAACAGAATCCATGAAAGAGGAAGTGATAGAGTTCAACACAACCTGCCCTGGCAAGCCGCACATAGTAAAAGTCTCCTACTTCCCAAACTGGAAGGCGGAAGGCGCGGAAAAAGTCTATTTGGTGACTCCAGCCTTCATGCTGGTTTATCCGGAAGGCAGCAACGTCAGACTCTACTATGGAAGCACTACAGTAGACTACATCGGCCTCGCGTTGACGTATTTGGGTTTATTAACAGTGGTTCTACATTTTATTAGAAGGAAGAAAAATGCCAAACAACAAAAGGATTAGGACCGCATGCATGCTATGCCTAACGGCAGTGCTGTTTCTACTGGTGCAACAAACAACAGCCCAAACTCCTGAACGAGCCTCTGAAGCCCAGAAGGTAACAAGCGAGATTCTTTTAAACAACACCTTCCAGTACGACGGCAAAACAGTCATCTATTTTGGCGAGGTTGTTGGAGACGTCATGGAAAGAGGCCAGATGGCTTGGATTAGCGTCTATGACGGAACATATGCCATAGGAGTTTATGTGCCCCTGGAGATGCTGGAAGAAAACATGATTTCAGGAGACTACCATCACAAGGGTGATATGATTGAAGTCACAGGCATGTTCAACCGGGCATGCAGGGAGCATGGAGGCGACACGGACATACACGCGAAAAGTGTGAGGGTGATTGCGCTGGGATATGTGGTGGAACACCCGGTAAGCATGTCAAAAGTCTTTTTCACACTACTGGTTTTGGTGGCCAACATACCTTTGATAATAGTGATGAGGAGAATAAAAAAATGTCACACAGTGAAAGATTAAAAGAGATGGTCAATAACATGCTGAGTGTGTTGAAAATAGAAAATGTACGAAGTATATTGTTTAGCGTATTCAGGATAGAAAAAAACGCTATCCTTGGGATGGCCGCGGAAGTGGTTTTTATGGCAATCCTAATGCTAGCGGTTTTGGCATTGGCTATAGCACTAACATTTTTAGGTAAGAGAATATGATAAGCAACAGAGACGTCTTGGTTGTGGGCTCCAGCCTTGGAAAGCTGGTGAGGAACATAGGGATACTGCTGTTGTTTCCAATACCACTTGCAGTAGCCTACATGGAGTTTGACGTCATCCCTGATTTTATCATGGCTGCGGCACTTTCATTCCTGCTTAGCAACATACTGCAAATCCTCTTTCCAAGCGAAGACGACTTGAAGCTGAGGCACGCAATCGTAGTCTCGTCCATGATATACGGCATTGGCGCTGTTCTTGCTGGGCTGCCACTTTGGACCAGCGGTTCTTTGAATACTATTCTTGATGGGACATTTGACGGCATGAGCGGCTGGACTGGAACTGGATTGAGCATGATCCCTGACATCGATCATTTGTCGCATGCAGTAAACTTCTGGCGACATTTCACCCAGTTCATAGGCGGCGCAGGCATAGTGGTTTTCGCCCTAGCGCTTTTGTCGAAAAGCAGTCCAGGCTCGGTAAAACTGTACACTTCGGAAGGCAGGGACGAGAGGATATTCCCCAGCATAACAAAGACCACCAGAATGATTATAGGATTATGTTTCTTCTTCCTCTTCCTAGGTTCAGCTGCACTTACAATAGCAGGACTGTATGGGGGTATGAGCTTAGGAGAGTCAATCTTTGATGCAGTTACTGTCACCATGGCTGCTTTTGGCACTGGAGGCTTCGCCCCGCACTCCCAGAACATCCTCTTCTACCACAGTTTGATATATGAAACCATTGTGATAATGATATGCCTGATAGGCTCGATGAACTTCATGCTACACTTCACAGTGCTCACTGGAAACAGGGCTGAATTGAAGAGAAACATTGAAATCATAACCTTCTCGATGACAGTGTTAGTATTGACTGCGATAACCATGTCGTTCCTGCTTTACTTCAACACCTACTCGGGATATGTCACTTTGTTCAGAAGAGGATTCTTCCAGCTGATTTCGGGCCATACGGGAGCAGGGCTTTCAAACATAAATCCAGCACAGCTGGCTGGAGAATGGCCTTACATAAGCCTTTTTGCAGTCACTGTGGCAATGCTGTTGGGCGGCTCAGTAGGCTCCACATCAGCTGGAATAAAGGCCCTCAGAGTGGGAGTTATAATACAACTGTTCATAGGTGAGATGAAAAAGATGATACTTCCTGAAAATGCGGTAATCGTGCAGAAATATCATCACATACACCCTGCAGTAATCAGCGACCGCACTGCAAGAGGTGCTTTGACTGTCGCAGCAGCGTATGTGATACTGTTTATCTTAGGCTCGTTGATAACAATGTTCTATGGACATAGCATGATTAACTCGATGTTTGAGACGTCTTCCGCACTTGGGAATACGGGACTCTCAGTGAACATTGCAACCTACCAAGCGCCGCCAATGATAAAAATAACTTATATTCTCTTGATGTGGGCCGGCCGTCTGGAGATACTGGCAGTGTTCGTGCTTCTTGGAGTGGTATATTTAGCATTGAAAAGGGCGACGCACATCTCCACTGAAGTCTACCGTACTGGGGAGAAAGCGGCCGAGAAGATTATACCGATTAGAAAGAAGTAGAATGGCCAAACCTAGATTGCCTTTGCTTGAGGAGTCGCTTAGGAATTCCAAAGTGGTCAAACGCGGGGAATATAGTTATTTCGTTCATCCTTTGACTGACACTATTCCGCCGATTAAGCCTGAATTATTGGATGAAATCTGCGAGGGCATATTGAAGGTTGCTGACACTTCCAATGTAGATGTCCTTGTCACCATGGAGGCGATGGGCATCCACATTGCTGCAGTATTGTCGCAGAAGACTGGCATTCCCTTCAATGTCATAAGGAAGAAACAATACTGGCTTCCAGGCGAAATAGTCTTAGACCAGAGCACAGGCTACAGCAAGGGAAAGATGTATATTAATGGCATAAAAAAAGGCGACAGAATACTGTTGGTGGACGCTGTAGTCAGCACTGGAGGCACGCTTGCTGCAGTAATAAAAGGCCTGCAGAAGGCTGGTGCGGAAATAAAGGACATAGTCTGTGTGATAGAAAGAGGGGAAGGCAGAAAAACAGTTGAGGAAAAAACAGGGCACAAAGTCAAAACATTGGTTAAAATAGACATAGCAGAAAACAAAGTCAGAATCCTGAAATAAGACACTGTCGCTAAAATTCTACCCCCACCCAGGGTTATAAAAGCCGCTTCAAATATGTATTCCAAAATGAAGTCTGACTTGGAGATTGAGCACAGCATCAAGCTAAAGCCCGTTGTTGAAATAGCAAAGGAAGTTGGTTTGGATGAAGGCGACTTAGAGTTGTATGGTAGATACAAAGCCAAAGTCTCTTTCAAACTGCTTGAAAAGCTGAAAAACAAGAAAGATGGGAAGCTCATACTGGTGTCTTGCATGACGCCCACTTCAGGAGGTGAAGGCAAAACAACGGTGACCATTGGCCTAGCTCAGGCTTTGCGCAAGCTTGGTAAAAAATCCTTCATCTGCATTCGTGAGCCATCCTTGGGGCCTTGTTTTGGCATCAAGGGAGGAGCAGCAGGCGGAGGTTATTCGCAAGTTGTCCCCATGGAAGACATAAACCTGCTGTTCACAGGAGACATTCCGGCAGTAGCCGCTGCAAACAACCTCCTGGCGGCAGTAATAGACAACCACGCCTACCATGGAAACAAACTCAACATAGACCTGGCCAGAGTGGTCTGGAAAAGAACGGTGGACATGAACGACCGCGCGTTGAGAAAAGTCATGCTGGGC
>Ga0194113_10012160_pt1 | contig 10134 bp, 5 predicted proteins | sample TA2MahC200mmetaG_FD_146193 | JGI IMG/M metagenome (GOLD analysis project Ga0194113, IMG submission 146193) | Freshwater microbial communities from Lake Tanganyika, Tanzania - TA2015017 Mahale Deep Cast 200m | ecosystem: Environmental > Aquatic > Freshwater > Lake | place: Tanzania: Lake... | reverse complement strand
GTGGAGTGTTGTCGAGTATGTTTGTCACCCGGTCCATGTCAGCGACCTCCAGCGTGACATCTGGGCTGAGGAACGCAATGCCGTACAAGAATCGGCCTTGGATTGTCGTTTTCGCAAGAAAGTCTTACCAATATCATGAGGTACGACCGCCTCCGCCGCCACCAGCGAAACGCCGCAACCGAGAGGTCGTGTTCCTGGCAGTACTGGATCTGCGTCATAGCCGACCTCTGCCACTGCTGAACATGCTTGTGCCAGAACCGGCCCCGGCGACTCAACGACTTCAACGTCTTCTGTGCCATGCAGTACCTCCTATAGCTGGTCTTCACGGGAGGTACCGTATCGCCGGACATCCCCGCTGCCAAGATGGGTTCGCCGGACGCTCACCTCTTCACCGCGTTCATCTTGACTCCGGCCGAGCTGAATTCGCTCATGGGGATCCGCCCCTGTTGCCACGCCACGAGTGTCGTCGCCGCCCGGTCCGGATGGTTGCCCTCGCCCCTCGCGGGGAATAAACCAATCACGCCCGCGGCTAAGCTGACGCCGCACGTGACAAAGAGCCGCACAAGCGCGCCGAGTTCCGACTTGAAGGGGCTGCGCCATCGCAACTCCTGCGAGAACTGGTGGGGCACCACGTCCACGCCGACGATTTCGACGACGGCCGCGACGGCAATGCCAACGGCAAATGGGTACAGATGCGCCATTCGAGCCTCCCATCCGCGGCACCGTGGCCGCATCGTACTGGGATCCTCCATCACGGCGTATCTCCCCTCCCCGGCGGCTTCAGCGGACCTTGGTCTTTCCACAAGCGCTGTTTCAGCCGGGGATAGATTCAGTCGTGTTTGCTTCTCTACAGTCATTGCTCCTTCAACATCCGGTCCAGTATCATGGCGTCGAGATACTCGTCGTCCTGATTCCCGTACACCGCATCGAGGATTTTCGGCGCGGAGGGAGCAGTGGCCAGCCATTGGGCGGTAGCTTTGAGATCCCGCAGCGAATGGAGGGGGGCGTGAGGATTCCACACCTTGCCGGCGATATCGGTCTGGCAAGCGGCAACGAGCCACATTCCCAACCGGTCCTTCAGCCAGGCAGGCATCTCTTTTTGCGGGAGTTTGTCAGTCAGCATCGCCGTCCCCACAGCCAGCTTCAAGTTCGGCGCGTCCACCGGGTCGAGCCAGTGAAAGGCCTCGGCAAAATTCCGCGGCGGCTTTCCGGGACCCATACGCAGATGCAGCGTCACTCCGCGGGCGGCCGCCCGCGCCGCGAGGTTCTTCAGGGTGCTCGTGTAACCCGCGTTTGCCTGTTCCCCGGTGAAGTTGTTCTCGGGATCACGGTGAAGCGTGAATACCAAATCCCTCGCGCCTACAATTTCCATCTTGGCCAGCACGTCACTCCAGACCCCCATGCTGGTTTCGTAGTCGGCAGGGATGTTGTTGAGCAACCGGAGCGTCGGATAAAGATTCAGGCCGGAACTCAAGTCCACGATGAGGCGCAGGCCCTGCCGTTTGAGCCAGCGGGCTTCGTTCTGCAACGCCGCCTTCTCACGCTCGTGCAAGATGCGCCAATCCACGCACACGCCGTCGAAATGCTCAAAGAACGTGGGGCGCGCCAGAATTTCCTCCTTGATCGAGGTCGCGCGACGAAGGGGCAGAAAGCGATCGCGCGGACGCGGCGGGGGCGTGACGTGCTGAATATCCTCCACACCCGTTTCCTTCATCTTCACGGCGAAGAGGCGCACATCGCCCCCGGCGATCTGGCCCGCGCCGCTCGTGCCCAATGGCGCGGCGTCCACACCGATGGGCGTCTCGCCGACCGCTCCCTTCTCGGATTGGTCCAGCGGCAATTCCCGCAGCGATTCGATCGGGCCGCAGAGCGATTCGAGGCGGAACGGCTGTTCCTGCCAGGTGTTGTTCGCAACACCAATGGTGTATTCGCCGGCTTGCTTGCGGCAGGTGATGAGGCTTAGCCCTTCGCCGTGGAGGTGGAAGAGTTGCTGCGAGCGGAGTATTTGCTCCAGCCGGCTTCGGACGGCGGGTTCGAGCGCGTACGGCTTCGGCAGTGGCTGGTCTATTTCGCTGCGCAGCGGCTGGTCCGGCAGCGGTTGGAGCTCTACGCCGAACGGACTCGCGAAGAAAGTCACTCGCCCCCGGCCGCACGCGATCGTTGCGTTGACGGCCTCGGTTCGTCCGGCTAGGCCGCCGGGCAGCTTGGCGAGATTGCCCGCCGTGATGACCACATGCCCGCCGCGCTCGGCGTAGGCTTGAAGCTTGTCGCGCAGCTCGCGGCCGCCTCGGAGGGCGGCGGCCACGATCACGATCGGGTAACGCTCCAACACCCACAGCGGCGCATCGCTCAGCAGGCAATCCGCCAGGTCGCCAAAAGGTGTCGGCGCGATGAAACCGGTTTCATCGTGGAAGTACGACGAGTCCTGATAACCGGGATAGAGCAGGTCGAGCACCGCGTCCGTCAGATAATCACCCGGCTCATAAGGCAGGTTGCCCCAAATCCGATAGACATCAACCCAATAGAGGTGGCGAGGAACGGTCCAACCGGAATAGAAATCCAAGAGCAACGCCACGGGAGTGTGCATGACGCCGGGTTGGCCGTGCTCTTTAACCCAGCGCTGGGCGGCCTGCTGAATGTGGCCGATGGGCGACAGCCTCGCGCCGTCAAACCACCCGTTCTCGAAACCGACCGCAACGCAGTTGTAGAGAATGTGCGAGTAAAGCAAGCGTTTCAACAGGCTCAGGCTCGTGCCGTGGGTCGGGCTGTGCGTGTCGCTGCCACTGCCGCCCGCCGAACCATAGGTTTTGTACCCCCAGCGATTGAAGATCGAGGCGTTGCCAAACCACGGCACACCGTATTGCTTGCCCGCGCCACGAATGAACGCGTAATAGACCTGGTTGTTCGGCAACGCTTGGGCCGTCTCCGCTCCGACGAGCGTGTAAGTCCCCTCCTTCAGGAAGTAATGGCCAAAACTCAGGGACACCAAAGTCGCATGCTTGTGACCGAGATCGTCGCCCATCCTTTCGAAGTGACGCTGGAAGTTCAGGTATTGCTCAAAGCGATCGGCGGAGGCGGGCGTCATCTGATCCGCATAGCCGCCGATGTAACGCCCGTCCTGTTCGCCGATGTCCGTGCCCAACCAGCGTTCGCCGAGTTTGGATTCGAGCGTGGCCAAGGCTCCGGCGGGCGGCAGGAACTGCTGCCAATAGCCGCCCGGACCAGACCCCGGTACGTAGCCCCAGATGTCGAAGAGGTAGAGGTCACGCCGCTTGATCTCGTCGGCCAAGTCGCCGAGGTTCTTCGCAAAGAGCACTTCGTAGGAGGGCCAGATGACATCGCCAAGTTCGTGCGTCCGCGTGAACTTCTCCAGTTCCTCCGCGAAGCCGACCAACTGTCCGTCCTTCGCGCCAAACCCGCGCAGGCAGGTGAACTGGGTGCGGTCCTTGAACGTCGCCCAGGTCGGCGGTTTTACCGCGCGTCGCTCGTAATCCGGGTGCTCGCTCGACTTGAGCAAATGGGAATAAACCCGATGCAAGCCGTTGGGCTCTACCCCCCTTGCGCTGCCCGCCGCCTGCAAGGCGCGATTGTTGCGGCCGACGACGTCGGCATCCCGCAGGCCGGCCGTGAGGCCTACGACGGGTCCGGCAGGCAGTTCATTCTCGGCGCGGTTCCGGCCAACCTGGTCGGCGAATCCCGTTCCCTTCACCAAGAAACTCGCAAGCAACAAGAGCGGAAGGCTGGTTTTCATGGAATTGCCTCGTGGGTGTTGATGTTCGCTCGTCCTACTCATCTAAGGCCTGTAAAGATCTTCGGTCGTCATCGTGAATCGGGACGGTGTTGTTGGGCAGCGCCTCACGGTGACGAAGGGAGGTTGTTGGGTCGGTTGCTGCCAACTCGGTCCCGCACCCGCGGCAGTCGTGCATAGGGGTCGAGCACCCATACGACCTGACCATCGCGCCGCTCGCGTACTACGGGCAGCTCGTCGCCGTTGATCATCGCCGTGACCTTCGGTGCGTCGGTTCGGATGAGAATATCGCTGGGGTGGGTACCTAGCTCCTGCCAGATCTTCGCGCGCCAATGCACGCTGCTCCAGAAGGGGCGGAAGCCTGCGTCAATCTTCAGTTCCACCGTGCCGTCCGCGGCCTGGCTGGCCACCAGCTTTCCAAAGGGGAATCGCTCGCTTTCAATCCGGGCGATGGGCGTCTCCAGGGCGAACGGGAGTTGGATGTGCGGATGCGGTTGATAAGCGACGTAGGTGCGAGACGGGGCAGCCGAGAGAAGCCAGACTGTCTCGCCCGGCTGGGTCTTCAGGCGGGCGTCGTGCGTGCGAAGTTCACTTTCGCCTACGGCGAACTCAGGCGACCGGAGGAAGGGGACGGTGTGATGATCCTGGCCGTCAACCCGGCGCATGAGGTAGTTCTCCTCGTAGCAGTGCCATTTCATCTCCAGGCGGCGACCGGGCCGCTGGTATTGAAGGTGCCGGATGAAACCCTCAGCCGACTCCTTCACTTTGGCTTTGAGCATGATGTCGCGGAAGCGCTCGAACGAACCGTATTCGGTGGCGTCGCCCACCTCCACGATGAACCCGCTGCGGGCTTTCACCCATTCTTCGTCGGCGATGCTGTCAATGGCGTCGGCCACATAGTTGTCTTGATAGAGCACGATCTGACGCGTGCGTTCCTCCAGTCTGGTTTTGCACGGGCCGCGCAGGTGCGTGGCCTCGAGCGGCCGGACGCCCGCATACGTATCGCCGTCCTGGATGAACCACCAGTCACCCGGCTTGAGTTCCAGCGGAAGGCGCGTAACCGGCGCGCGATCGACGTAGAGCCCTTCCAACCCGGGTTGCCAACGAAAGAGAAACATACCCGCCGACACGCGCTGGAGTTTGTTGGCGACGGGGCGGACGTCGTCCGGGCCGCGGTTTCGTCCCGAATAGGTGTAGAGGAGCGTGTTCTTGTGCTGGAGGACGCCGGCGCGGCCGCGCTCGGCGAACTCGCGCATCCACGGGCCGGGCAATCCCGTCCATTCATCTTGGATCGGCTGGTCCGGATGGTTCTCGAAATAAAGCTCCGTCCGGTCCAGGAACGCAGCTCCGTTAAACACGTAATGCGGGTAAAGCACGGCGAACCGTTTGGGGCTGCCGAGCGGGGCGTCGCTGCGGGCGCGGTTGTCGTTCCACCAGGCGGAGGCGTAAACCATGCAACCCGATGCCTCGTACGGGTGGTTGATGGAGCCTAACGTGTACTGAGCGGTCTGGTAGTTGACCATTTCCCCCAGCACGGGATCGGGCCGTGCATCGGATACACCCGGCAGCTTCGGGTAACGATTCATCCACGGGATAAGCTGCACCGAGCAACGAAGTTCGTTCGGGAGTTGCTTGCGCCAGGCCACGTCCTGCAAGTAGGCGGGCAGGTCGGGCACCATGCCTTGCACGTCATCCAACGGCCAGCGTCCGCCGGTGGCACGCAGTTGCCAGACCCCCCAGTCGAAGAACTCGTTGAGCCAAATTGGTTTCGCGACGCCGGTGGCGAACTGGAGGCGATCGCCGCTCGTGCCCAGCCAGGCCCCAGGGGCCATGCGGCTGCCCGGTCCGGTAATACGTTCCACCGCGGGCGACCACATCAGGAAGCGGTTGAGCCAGAGACGCTCGGCGATCATCCGGGCCATCCGTGCCAGTTCGGGATCACGCAGGAACGCCTTCATCGCATCGTAACCATTCGAGCCGCACCAGTGCCCTTCGAGCACATTGAATTCGGAGATGTCACCACTGAGGTTCAAGTGGTCCAACTCGCCGCGCAGCCCCCAGTAAGCGGCGTCCCTGACCTCGACGTTGCCGGTGACGGCCCACGTCAGCGCGAGAAAGCTCAGGTAGTCGTGGGCATTCCCGCCATTGTAGCCGGGCGCGTGCATCCACAGGGTCGGCTCAACGTCGGCGGTTTCGGGGTGGAACGTCGTGAGCACCTCCTTGATCGCTTGATGGGCCTCGGGGGAAAGCCGTTCGCCAACCCGCAATGTCAGGATGGCCAGCGGAATCAGCTCGGTCTGATACTGGCAAACCTCCTTGGCCGGATGTCGGCGCTTCGGATCACGCCAGGCTGTTTCGATCTCGGCGGTTTCTTGCCGACAGTAGGCGATGATTTCGCGATTGACGGCGGCCACGCCCTGGGGATCGCCCATCAGGAGTCGTTCGAACTGGGTCAATCGCGGCGCATCGAGCCGGCCTGGGTTGCTCTGATAGATATTGCCGCGCATCCGATGGCGCAACGCTTCCCAGCCGCAGGCGATGGTTCCATCGGCGAATTTGTCGAACGGTTCGCGGATCATCTCTCTGACATCCGGATAGGGCGGGTGGGCCTGCTGCGCCTGCAACGGAAGGCAGAGCACACTCAGGAGAATCGTTAAACCGGTGATTCGGTAACTTGTCATCGTAGGGCTCCTTCAGGTCACTGTGTGCGACTCCAAGCGCTGCCATGAAGGGCAAGCTGCAGTTGCCGCCGTTCCAAACCTTCGATTCGCGTCACTTCGGCGCATGGACTGGAAAGCGGTGGCTTGGGGCGCATGGCCGCCGGGAGTCTCGCCGCCCGTTCGGGGTGGAGCGGCATCACGCGCAGTTCGAGGGTGTCGAGTTGGCCAGGGGGGATGCGCCACAGCGCGAAGTCAAACGGCTGACCGTTGTAGAACTTGTCCGCCACAAGTGCACCGCCCGCGTAGAGCCGCGCCACGTCGCCGACAACGTGGATGCGCAGGAGGGTGTCGCGTTGTCGCCACGCCGCAGGCACGGTGATCCGCCACACGCCGGCATCGGTCCAGACTGACTCATCCATGGCGTTTGGCGCATTCGTGCTTTGCAGGACCGCCGCCTCGTCCGGCAACGCTTCGATGCGCTCCCGCGGCATCGCTAACTTCGGCAGCCGGTATTCAGCAAACAAGCCTCGCTTTCTCCCTCTGATGTCGTGGCTTTCGAAACGAACTCCGGGCAACGGTGGAAACACGGCGAACTGCGCCGGTTCGGCACCCAGGGTCTCAAGACGGATTTGGTCCTCGCTGTCGAGCAGCAGCGCATGGGACGAGAGCACCACGCGGTCGCGTCCGGCCAGCGCCAGCGGCCAGATTACGGCGACAAACAAGGATATCATCTTCATGGATTAGACTCCGTTTCCGACAAGACGATCCGGAAACCGGTCGGGACCCAGTGATCGGTGTAGTTGTTGGTGTGCGGCAGATCCAATTCGTGCAGGACTCCTTTGTTATCCAGCAGATCGTATCCCCGCGCCGCGGACCGTGCCCAGCGCGGAGGGCTATTGGCGCCGCAGCCTTTCAGCGCGTGCTTGGGCTGCAGATCCGATTTTGTCGACAGTGGGTCAACGGCGGGATTTCCACTGCGCGGAAACTGCGCGTAGTAATCGAGTGTCCATTCCCACACATTGCCGCCCATGTCATAGAGTCCCCACGGGTTTGGTTTCAATTGGCCGACGGGCTGGGTGGGAGCGGTTCCGGTGCTTGGATCCTGACCGCGTTTGTTCACGCCGACCCATTCGTATTCCTTGATGAGCGTGTGGTCGGGATCGTCGCCGAAGTGGTAGCGCGTCGTGGTGCCTGCGCGGATGGCATGATCCCATTCCGCTTCGGTCGGCAGCCGGTAGGCCCACGTGGCAGGTATTCGCCCCGCGGCGCGCTCGCGCTCGGTGAGCAGAGCGCAGTAACGGTCGGCGTTGGACCAACTCACGCTATCCACCGGTCGCTCGAGATTCGGACCACCGAAATCGCAGGTCTTTCCGGAGCGTTTGCCGGTTCGGGGAGTCCCATCGAAGAAACTGGGGTTGGTGCCCATCAACGCCAGATACTCTCCCTGCGTCACCTCGAACTTCCCCATCCAAGAACCTTTCGAGATTGTCACCTCGCGTTGCGGATATTCATCGGGATAGGCTTCGGCGTCGGCTCCCTGGGCGGTTCCCTGGGTGAAGGTTCCCGGCTGAATCCACACCATGTTGGCGACCGGCGTGACGGCGGCCGGTGGAGTCACGCTCACGGGAGCGATGGTCGGCTTGGGCTTCGGTGCTGCGGGCAGGGCCGGTTTCTCGGGCGCAGAACTCGTCCGCTTCGGCATGGTCCCGGCACCACTTGCGTTGCCGCCGCGATTGAAACGCTGCGACTGGAATTCCTTCCACTTGGCGAACTGCTCCTCGGTCAGGATCTTGCTCTCTCTGACCTTCTGTTCGAGTTCGGCGCGAAACTTCTTGAACTGCTCCATCGGTTGCTGTGGCGTTTGTTCACTCTGGGTGCTGTACATTTGCTGGTATAGGGCATGCTGCAATTCCATCAGTTTGTTCTTCTGTTCATCGGACAAACCGAGCGTGGCGGCCATTTGATTGAACCGCTCCTGCACCGTGCCGCCCCCGCCCTTGCCGCGTGGGCCGCTGGACATGTTCACTTCCGCCGACGGTGCCGGCACGCCGGGCGTTTCGGCGGACGGTTGGCGCGCGGCCAGCACGACGCGAAAACCAAAATCCGGCGACCAGGCGTGCTTCGGGATGAAGTCATAGCCGCGCAGCGCGGACCGGCAGTGCTGGGCAGGGTTGAAGTAATCGCCGCCGCGCATGGCGCGCTGCTGGTTCATGCCGGGCTGCGCCGGCCCTGGCGGGTCCACGACACTGCCGCCCGGATACGCGCCATACCAGTCCTGACACCACTCCCACACGTTGCCGAGCATGTCGTAGAGACCCCACGGATTGGGCCGCTTCTGGCCGACCGGATGCGTCGTGAAGCCGGCGTTCTGGCGATACCACGCGTAGTACGTCAGGTTCGTGTAATCCGGATCGTCGCCGTAGTAGAAGCGCGTCGTCGTCCCCGCGCGGCACGCGTATTCCCATTCCGCCTCCGTCGGCAACCGATACGCGAGGCCGGCCCCAAGGTGTCCCGCCGCCTGGTCGCGCTCGGTGAGTTTCGCGCAGTAGTTCGTCGCGTCGGACCACGACACGGAATCCACCGGGCGGTTTGTGTCGCCGGTGAAGTGGCTCGGATTGGTTCCCATCAATGCCAGATACTCGGCTTGCGTCACTTCATATTTCGCCATCCAGAACCCTTGGCTGATGGTCACCTCCGTCTGTGGAGACTCATCGGGATAGCGGTCCGCTTCGTTCTTCGGGCTGCCCATCAGGAACTTGCCCGGCGCGATGAACACCATGTTGGCCGGGGCCGTGAACGTGCCCGCACCTCGGAGATCCGACATCGCCGACGGTTGAACGTCGCGTGCCGGGAGCCGTTCACGTTTGCCCGCCGGCGGCGTCGGCGCTGAAGGCTTCTCTGATCTTGCTGCAATTTGCGCGCGGGTCGGGCCCTCCTTGCGCGTGGGTATCGCCAGGAGCTTCTCTACCCCCATGCGGTAGAGTTGCTGGAATCTCTGCAACGGTGAAAGATTGCCGGCGCGGTTGGCTTTCCGGTCGGCCGCAAACTGCGGCGTGGCATCAATGATCGCGTCCGGGACCGCCGGCAGGCCTTTGAGAATCGCCTCAAGCCCGCCCCGGCCGCGAGCGGCTTCCGCGTCTTCCTTGTCTTTCGTGATCAACTGGAACGTGAATGGATTGCCCGACTCGTTGCAGCGCCAAAGCTGATCCAAACCGTCCAAACACCATTGGCGGTCACGCACCATTCGATAGATCCCGAGATAACTGAAAACCCACGGACGCGTGTGCGCTTGGTTGCCGTCGAGGAGCGGCTTGAGACTCTTGCCGCTCAGTTCGGGATTCGTTGCCGGATTCAGGCCCGCCAGCTCCATGCAGGTCGGATAGACATCGGCGAAGTCGGTCAGGCAACCCGTCTCGCCGTGCCACGTGACCCATTTCTTTCCGCCGGCAATGATCAGTGGCACGTGAGCGCCGATGGCTGCGGCAAAACCCTTGCCGAGCGTGTCGGAGGGGTTGTCGCCACTCACCATTAGAACCGTGTTATCCCAGACTCCTGTCTCCTGGAGCGTCTTGACGAGTTGTCCAATGACAAAGTCAACGTAGCGGACATTGGATTCCATGCCCGGCGCGGTCTCGCGGTCCGCGGCCTCGGGGTCGTGCATCGAGGTGTGCGGCTGGTGGGTGAGGTGCTCGGCGTAATAGTACGACAGCGCGAGATAGGCTCAAG
>Ga0194113_10012159_pt1 | contig 10134 bp, 7 predicted proteins | sample TA2MahC200mmetaG_FD_146193 | JGI IMG/M metagenome (GOLD analysis project Ga0194113, IMG submission 146193) | Freshwater microbial communities from Lake Tanganyika, Tanzania - TA2015017 Mahale Deep Cast 200m | ecosystem: Environmental > Aquatic > Freshwater > Lake | place: Tanzania: Lake... | reverse complement strand
GAGCCTTTGGTGGGGCGAGCGTCCACGCTTGCGAGCCGGCATCCTTGCCGGCTTACCTGCCGCGGGCTCCGGGCGCGGCCCAAAGCTGGTTGGAAAACCAGCTCGCAAACCTGGAGGTTCGCCCCACCGAACCGCCAGCAGGGCTTTGGTTGCGGCTATGCCGCGCTGTGGGACATGCTTTAGCTTGTCGGCCCAGGCAAGCTGAAGCATGCCCTACCTGCAACCCCTCAGCTCCCCAGCACCTCGACGGTCTCCGGGCCGCAGATGCGCTCGACCTCGGCGCAGAACTCCCGGTCGGCCCGCACCTTCTGGGGCACGTCCAATGACACCGAGAACTCCCGTGCCTTCTCCAGCCGCAGCCGGACCTCGGTCTGGCCCGGCTTGCGCTGGAACAGCTCGCTGAGCGCAGCCGCCGCGTCCCGCCCGCCGTTCAGCCGGACCCGTATGGCGATCAGCGTGGGCAGGTCTACGCGCGCCACCTCCAGCGGCACGATGTCCTGCAAGGAGATCTTGGGCGGCGCGTTCTCCTCCGGCAGCACCTGCGCCCGTACCCGCACCGCGGCGTCCTCGACCAGCTCCGGGGCCAGCCGCTCGAAGTTGGTGGTGAAGACCAGCGCTTCGAGGTTCCCGCCGCGGTCCTCAAGCTGCATCGACGCCCAGGGTTTTCCCTCCTTGTTGCGCTTGCGCTGGATGCCGGTCAGCAGGCCGCACAGCGTGACCTCGGTCCCCTTGGCCAGGCCCTCCAGACCGTCGCTCGAGTGGGTGGCCAGGTCCCTGATCTTCTCCTCGAATGCATCCAGCGGATGGCCCGTCACGTAAAGGCCCAGAACCTCCTTCTCGCCCGCCAGCCGGTCCTTCACGCTCCACTCCGGCACGCTGGGCAGCGGCTGTTCGGGCGCCTCGTGCTCATCCCAGGCCGCTGAGAACAGCCCCGTCTGTCCCCGCAGCCGGTCGCGCCAGGCGCGCTGTCCGCTTTCCATCGCCCGGTCCAAGGCCATCATCAACTGCGCCCGGTGGCCCCCCAGCGTGTCCATGGCCCCCGCCTTGATGAGGCTCTCCAGCACCCGCTTGTTGAGCACGCCCAGGTCCACCCGCTCGCAGAACTGGTCCAGCGAGCGGAACCGCCCCACCGCCGCGCGCCCGGCGACTATCGCCTCCGCCGCCCCCTGTCCCAGGCTCTTGAGGGCGCCCAGGCCGAAGCGTATGGCTTCGCCGTCGGGGGTGAAGCTCCAGTCGCTGGAATTGACGTCCGGGGGCAGCACCCGTATGCCCATCTCGCGGCACTCGTTGATGTACTTGACCACCTTGGCCGTGTTGCCGGTCTCCGAGGTCAGCAGCGCGGCCATGAACTCGACCGGGTAATGGGCCTTCAGATACGCCGTGACGTAGGCCAGATAGGCATAGGCGGCCGAGTGCGACTTATTGAAGCCGTAGCCGGCGAACTGCTCCATCACGTCGAACACTTTGCCCACTTTGCGGGGCGGCTGGCTCTGCGCCCCCGCCATGAAGCGGGCCCGCTGCGCCGCCATCTCCTCGGGCTTCTTCTTGCTCATGGCCCGCCGCAGCAGGTCGGCTTCGCCCAGCCGGTAGCCGGCGATGCGGTGGGCGATCTGCATCACCTGCTCCTGGTAGACCACCACGCCGTAAGTCTCTTCCAGGATCTCCTTCAGCTCGGGTAACTCGTAGGTGATCTGGCGGCGCCCGTGCTTGCGCTCGATGAAATCGTCGATCATCCCGCCCTGTATGGGACCCGGGCGGTAGAGCGCGTTCAGCGCGGTCAGGTCCTCGATGCGGCTGGGCTGGTAGCGCCGCAGTATGTCCCGCATGCCGGACGATTCGAACTGGAACACCCCGCTGGTGAGGGCTTTCGAGAACACTCCGTAGGTCTTGGCGTCGTCCAGCGGCAGGTCCTCGATCACCAGCCTGGCGCCGCGGTGTTTCTCGATCAGCTTGATGGCGTCGTCCACGATGGTCAGCGTGGTGAGGCCCAGGAAATCCATCTTCAGCAGCGACAGCATCTCCAGGCCGACCATGTCGTACTGGGTGACGATTTCGTCCCGGTTGGTGCGGTACAGCGGCACCAGCTCCCGGAGCGGCACCGGCGCGATCACCACTCCGGCGGCGTGCACGCCCGCGTTGCGCGCCATGCCTTCCAGCCCCTGCGCCACTTCGAGCAGCTCCGCCACCCGGGGATCCTTGCGCGCCGCATCCGCCATAGCCGGCTCTTTCCGGATGGCCTCCGGCAGCGTGATGTTCAATACGTTGGGCACGAGCTTGGTCAGCCGGTCCACCTCGGCGTAACTCATGTCCAGCACCCGGCCCACGTCCTTGATGGCCGCGCGTGCGCCCAGCGTGCCCACCGTGATGATCTGCGCCACCTGCTCGCGCCCGTACTTCTCCGTCACGTACTGGATCACTTCGCCGCGCCGCCGCGTGCAGAAGTCGATGTCGATGTCCGGCAGGCTGATGCGCTCCGGGTTGAGGAACCGCTCGAACAGCAGCCCGTATTCGAGAGGGTCGATGTCGGTGATCCCCATCGAGTAGCTCACCAGGCTGCCCGCGGCGGAGCCTCGCCCCGGCCCTACCGGAATCTCCAGCGACTTGGCGAAGCGGATGAAGTCCCACACGATCAGGAAGTAGCCCGAGAACTTCATTTGCTGGATCATGCGGATCTCCGCGTCCAGCCGCTCGGTGTACTCCTTGAGGTCGTGCTTGAGCCGGCCCGCCGCGCGCCGCGCCTCCAGCCGCGCTCGCCGCCGCTCGAAGCCCTGCCGCGCCACGTACTCGAAGTAACTGTCGGTGGAGTGCCCCTCCGGCACCTCGAACCTGGGGAACGGTTCCTCGATCTTCTCCAGCTTCACCTGGCAGCGCTCGGCCAGCGGCCAGGTGCGGTCCAGCGCGTCCTCCAGCTCGCCGAACACCTGCATCATCTCGGCCCGGGACTTGAGGAAGAACTCCGGCGTGGGCCACTTCAGCCGCGACGGGTCGCTCATGGTCTTGCCCGTCTGGATGCACAGCATGATCTCGTGCGAGCGCGCATCCTCGCGCCGCAGATAGTGCGCATCGTTGGTGGCCACCAGCGGGATGCCCGTCTCCCGCGACAGCCGCACTATGGCCGGCACCACCGTGCCGTCCTGCTCCAGGCCGTGATCCTGCACCTCCAGGAAGAAGTTGCCCCGCCCCAGGATGTCGGTGAAGGTGTAGGCCAGCCGCTTGCCCTCTTCGTAGCGGTCCGCGGCCAGCGTCTCGTTGATCTCCCCGCGCAGGCAGGCCGACAGGCCGATCAGCCCCTTGGCGTGCCGCGCCAGCAGGTCTTTGTCGATGCGCGGCTTGTAGTAAAAACCTTCCAGAAACGCCGTCGAGGCCAACTGGATCAGGTTGCGGTAGCCTTCCTGGCTCTCGCACAGCAGCACCAGGTGGTTGTAGCGGTCGGTGTCGGCGCGGACTTTGTGGCCCTGCTGCGAGACGTACACCTCGCAGCCGATTACCGGGTGGACGCCCTGTTCCCGGGCCTCGTGGTAGAACTGCACCGCCCCGAACAGGTTCCCGTGGTCGGTGAGCGCCACCGCGGGCATCCCCATCGCGGCCACCTTCCCGATCAGCCGCTCGATGCTACAGGCCCCATCCAGCAGCGAATAATCCGAATGGCAGTGCAGATGTACGAACGGCGCTTCGGGCATGGCGGCCAACACCGTATGGTACCAAGCCCCCGACTGCCGCTCCGCTTGGGCCGGAGGCTGGTGCGGAGCGGCTCAGCCAGCGCGGCGCAACTCCTCGCGGATCACCCGGCGGAGGGCGCTCTCCAGTGACTCTCGCTCCGCGGCGATGTGCCGCCGCAGGGCTTCATTGATCATCGCCTGGTAGCTGCCGCCGCCGGCCTTGTGGACTTGCTCCCGAAACCACTTCAGGACGTCGTCATCCAGGCGGATCGTGATCCGGGTCTTGCCTCTGGGGAGAGACACTACAGGTCCTCGCCTGGCCTTGGAGAAGTCATACTCACGCTTCATGCTGTCGCCTCGTATTGCCCGCGCTCCCGGGCCGTAGCCTTCCGGGCGGAGATGATCCGGACGTTGTTGCCGCGCCACGTGTAGACGACTGTGAGAACCCTTCCCAACGCGTCCATCCCCAGCGTAACCCAGCGGTCCTCACCCACCTCAGGTTCTCGAATGGTCAACGCCCGGTCATCCTCGAGGACGCCGGTGGCATCGGCGAAGTCGATTCCGTGCTTTCGGAAGTTCGCCTCGGCCTTCCCCGGATCCCACTCGTAGCTCACTCGCCCCAGAATATGCACATCTGTACATCCAGGTCAAGCGCTTCTGGCTCCGCCGGCCGGTCCGGAACGCCGTCGAGGCCAACTGGATCAGGTTGCGGTAGCCTTCCTGGTTCTCGCACAGCAGCACCAGGTGGTCACGTCGTCCGCCGACCTTCTTCCAGCCTGTTTTCAGACCGATGAGCGCTTCTTCCGCTCGGCTGCCCGCCCGGCCCCGTTATCCTGAGAGCCGGCACTAGTCCCGTGACCGCCTCGTCAAGTTCGCGCCCGTTTCTGCGTGTGCTCGTGTTGGCTGACGGCCTAAGCGCTCGGGAAGGCACCGAATCAGGCGGGCACGGGACTAGTATGGCCTGCTCGCGCCAGATCCAGACCTCCCCAAGCGCCCAAATCGCACTCTGCCAACGCCCGCAGCCCCGTTGCTTTCGATGGGGAGGGAAAAGATGACGAAACCAACCCAACAGCCAGGCCGAAGGTTTCCCCAGCCCACCGTCCCTCCCCCTCCGCCACTCGGTGCACCAGAAATGCATGTCGGCGCCCGAAGTGCCGGAGATCATCCCCAAGTACCGCCAGCAGTTGCGGCAACCGCGGTCGCGCTATCGGCCCCCGGCCCGGGCGGAAGTGGTAAACTGGCTGCGACAGGAGCGTGCAACCGCCGTGATTCTCGGTAAAATCTGGAGCGCTTTCCGCGCTCAGCTCAACAAGATCGCCAATCTCTTCTGGGAAGCCGACCCGATCGCTCAGATGCGGTACGAGCACGATCTGGCTCTGGAACAACTCAAGGAAGGCCGCAAGGGCTTGGAAACCTACCGCGGCCTGGTAGAGCGCCTCACGCGACAGGTGAGCGCCGGCCGCGCCCACCTGGCCAAGCTGGAAGCCGAGACCAAGGCCTACCTCAAGGCCGGCCAGCGGGATACCGCCGCCAAGTTCGCGCTGGAGCTGCAAAAGGCCAAGCGGGAGCTGGCCGCCAACGAAGAGCAGCTTCAGTCGCACGAGACCGCTTACGACAACAACCTGAAGAAGATCAAGCACGCCGGCCAGAAACTGGCCGAGGTGCGAAACCGCATTCAGAAGTACGACGCCGAACTGAAGATGAGCGCCGCGGAAGCGGAAATCGCGGCGCTGGCCGAGAGCTTCAACCTCAACGTCACCACCGACTTCGGGCAGATCGAGCAGGTCATCCAGGCCCGCATCGACCGCAACCGGGGCAAGGCGCGCGTGGCGGCGGATCTTTCCACCGAAGGACTGGCCGAGATCGAGGCCGAGGAGCAGACCCAGAAGCTGATGGCCGAGGAGGCCCTGACGCAGTTCGAGGTCGAGCTGGGTCTGCGGTCGCCGGAAACCACCAAACTCCCGGAGACACAGAAGGATCTGGGGCCCGCGGTGGCTGGCAAGGGCACCGTTGCGGAGACCGAGTAGCGCCGCGCCGCCGCCGGCCGCCTCCGATTTGGCGAACCCGGCGGTCCGCTCCAGCGTAGTAATCTGAGGTACTCACGGGGAAAGGCAGGTACACCAATGGCAAACGGAAAACCCAGACCCGCGTTCTACCTGGCGGTTTTCGCCGTGGTGGCGGGGCTGGTTGGACTGGCCATGTGGCGCTTCGGAGCGCTGCCCGGCGGCAGGCGTGGCGACATCTCCAAGGAGGAGCTGGCCCGGCAGGGCGGAGGCCTCGAAGCCCCGGACAGCCAGGGGATCACCACCGTAAAGCAGTACAACTACGTGCCGGCGCAGAAGTTGCCGCCGGTGCAGGGCATCTCCAGCTACAAGCCCATGCCGGACCGCACGCTGCGCTTCGCCATCAACGTGTGGGCCGGGTGGGCGCCGATCATCCTGGCCAACCATGGCTTCAAGCCGGGCAAGGCGTGGAAAGCGCCCGGCGGCAAGGACTTCAAGGTCGAGCTGACGCTGATCGACGACCCGGTGGCCATGCGGGACGCTTACGCGGCGGGCAACGTGCACATCGGCTGGGCCACTTTGGACATGGTCCCGCTGTTCATGGAGAGCCTGCGCAAGGATTCGCGGGTGATGCCGCGCGTATACCAGCAGATTGACTGGTCCAACGGCGGCGACGGCATCGTGGTGCGGGAGCGCATCAAGACCGTGTCCGACCTGCGCGGCAAAACCCTGGTGCTGGCGCAGAACTCGCCCTCCCACTACTTCGCCCTCAACGCGCTGATCGCCGCCGGGGTGCAGCCCGCCGAAGTCAGCTTCAAGTTCACCCAGGACGCCTTCCAGGCCGCGGCCGCCTTCAACGCCGACAAGTCCATCGCCGGCTGCGTCAGTTGGGCCCCCGACATCTACAACCTGGCGCGGGTGAAGGGCAACCGTATGCTGGTGAACACGGCCACCGCCAACAAGCTGATCGCCGACGTCTGGTTTGCCCGCGCCGACTTCGCCAAGGATCACCCGGACGTCGTCGAGGGCCTGGTGCGCGGCATCTTCGACGCCATGGAGGCGCTCAAGGAGCAGGCCAACAAGCAGACCGCGGCCCGGCTCATGGCCGCGGGCTACTCCATCCCCGAGACCGATGCGCTCAACATGCTGGGCGACGCTCACAGCACCAACCACGCCGAGAACCGGGAGTTCTTCCTCAACCAGAACAACCCCACCAACTTCGAGCGCACCTGGAACACGGCCTACTATTTGTACAAGCGCATCGGCGCGGTCACCGAGAAGACCGAGTTCGACCAGGTGATGGACTTCTCCCTGATCCAGAAGCTGGGTAAAGAGGCCAAGTACGCCGCGCAGAAGGACGAGTACAACGTCCAGTTCGCTCCGGCCGCCGCCACCACGGTGCAGACCGAGAGCGAGGAGATCCTCACCAAGACCATCGTGATCCACTTCTTCCCCAATTCCTGGGACCTGTTGAAGAAAGTCACCGTGACGGAAGGCGGCCAGGAACGCGAAGAGCTGTACGACCCCAACGTGAACTTCATCGTCGAGGAGGTGGGCAAACTGGCCGGGCAGTTCGGCGCGGCCCGCGTGGTGGTGGAGGGCCACACGGATTCCTCGATGAAGGGCCGGGTGCCCGAGAGCGCGGTCGAGGAGCTGTCGCTGAACCGCGCTAACTCCGTCAAGGAGGCCATCGTCCGCAAGTTCCCCACGCTCCAGCCCAATCAGTTCTCGGCACGGGGGCTGGCCTGGAACCGTCCGGCCGACGCGAACGATCCGGTGAACCACGCCAAGAACCGGCGCGTCGAGATCAAGGTCTACCCGCTGGAGGCCGCCAAGTAGACATGAAGCTGTGGCGGGCGGTTCTCGAGCGCCTGGAGGATGCGTTCGAGTTGCGCGCGCTCGTGCCGCCCGTAATGGCCCGTTTGCTGGGGCTGGCCACGGTGGCCCTCTTCGGCGGGTTGTGGTGGCTGGTGACGCGCGGCGACACCCCGGAGTCGCGCTGGGTATCGCCGGTGATCCTGCCCGCCCCGCTGGAGGTGGCGCGCAGCTTCTCCTCGTTGTGGGGCGAGCGCGCCCTGCTGGCGAGCATCCTGGCCACCCTGCGGCGCGTGCTCGAGGGCTTCGGGTTGGCCGCGCTCATCGGCGTGCCGCTGGGGATCCTGGCGGGCTCCTGGCGGGTGCTGGACGCGGCCGCCGCCCCGGTAGCCGTGTTTGGCCGCAACGTTCCGGTGGCGGCCTTGATTCCGCTCACCATCCTGTGGTTCGGCATCGACGAGACCCAGAAGGTGATGTTCATCTTCATCGCTTGCGTTCCCTTTGTCTACTCGGACGCGGTGCGGGCCGTCATCTCGGTGCCGGACCGCTACGTCGAGACCGCCCAGACGCTGGGCGCTTCCCGGCGGCAGATTGTCGCCAAGGTGCTGGTGGCGCTGGCGCTGCCCGACATCTACAAGAGCCTGCGCTCGCTGTTCGGTATGGCCTTCGGCTATATCATGCTGGCCGAGCTGATCAACGCCGAGCACGGCCTGGGGTATCTGCTCTCGACCAGCCAGCGGCGGGGCCTCTCCGAGCACATCATCCTGATCCTGCTGGTGATCGGAGTGCTGGCCTTCACCATCGACCGCTTCCTGCTGTTCATCGAGCGCGGCCTGTTCCCCTATCGCGGGGCCTCCGAGTGACTTCGATGCCGGCTCAGGCTTCCCCCGACATCGTCGTCGCGTTCGACCGCGTCACCAAGACCTTCCACCCAGGAACCGCGCACGCTTCCACCGCCATCCGGGACCTCAGCTTCAGCGTGGCCAACCGGCCGGACCACGGCGAGTTCGTGGCCATCCTGGGGCCCTCCGGCTGCGGCAAATCGACCATCCTGCGGCTGATCGCAGGCTTGCGTCCCCACTTCCCCGCCACCAGCGGACGGGTCATCGTGGCGGGCAGGCCGGTCGAAGGCCCCGGCCCCGACCGCGGCATGGTCTTTCAGGACTACACCTCCTTCGACAATCGCACCGTGCTGGACAACGTCGCCTTCGGCCTGGAGTGCGCCGGAGTGCCGGTCCGGGAGCGCCGCGAGCGCGCCCGGGAGTGGATCGGGAAGGTCGGCCTGGACGTGGTCCGCGACTCCTCCAAGTACCCGCACCAGCTCTCCGGCGGCATGCGCCAGCGCGTGGCCATCGCGCGCTCACTCATCCTACGCCCCAGGATCATCCTGATGGATGAGCCTTTCGGCGCCCTGGATCCGGCTATCCGCCTCAACATGCAGGACCTGCTGGTGAGCCTGTGGCGGGACCTGGAGGCCACCGTCTTCTTCGTGACCCACTCGGTGGAAGAGGCGGTGTATCTGGGGGACCGCGTCTATGTTCTTTCGGCCGCGCCGGGGAGGTTGCTCCACGAGATCGAAGTGCCTCCACCGGAGCGGCCCGCGCGGGAGATGCAGCGCGAGCCGGCCTTCGGCAAGCTGGTCTTCGAGATCCGCGACATAATAGAGAAGCTGGGCGTTATGCATCGCCCCCAGGACGGGTGAAGGACTGGCGGGAACCGGGGTTGTTCAAGCACGCGGGGCGCTGCTGTCGGACAACCGGTTTCCGACAGAGGCAGTAGCAGGCGGTCGAGGCGCTGGCAGGCCGCAGTATGGTCCCATCCAGGCAAAGCGGAAGCTGTCCGGCGTGGACAGCCGTGCTGGGGTTCTTGACGCTGTGGGGGAGCAGGGTGTAGTCTAAACTTGTTCGAAGTCCTGGTGGGAGATTTGAGTTTCAATCCGGCAAGTTGAAGCTGAGGGGGGAATAATGACACGACATCTGAGGCAGGTCGTCTGCGCTGTTGCGCTCCTGTGCGGGAGCTTGCTGTGCCAGGAGTTCCGCGCCACGGTGACGGGCCGGGTCCTGGATCCTTCGGATGCGCCCGTGCCGAACGTGACGGTGCAGGCCAGGAACATCAACACCAACGAGGTCGTCTCGGGGGTGACCACTTCGCAGGGCGCCTACACGATCGCGTTCCTGCGTCCGGGCGTCTACAGCCTGTCGGTGGAAGCGCCGGGCTTCAAGAAGTTCACCCGCGACGGCCTGGCATTGAGCGTCGGCCAGACCCTGGCCGTGGACTTGAAGCTTGAGATCGGGGCGGTGACCGAGCAGGTGACGGTGACCGGCGAGGCGCCGCTGCTGGAGACCGCCAACGCGGACCGGGGCGGGCTGGTAGACCGGCAGCGGGTTCACGAACTCCCGCTCAATGCGCGCAATCCTTTCATGCTGGGGGCCATGGTGGCCGGCGTGAAGTACACCGGCGCCATCATCTGGCAGCGGCCCTTCGACAACGGGGCCATCGCCGAGTGGTCCATCAGCGGCAGCCGCACGCGCGAGACCGAGTTCCTGCTGGACGGGGCGCCCAACAATGCCCAGGCGGGGGCCAACAACCTGGCTTACCTGCCCCCGGTGGATTCCGTCGAGGAGTTCAAGATCCATACGAATGTGTATGACGCGCAG
>Ga0194113_10012153_pt1 | contig 10137 bp, 7 predicted proteins | sample TA2MahC200mmetaG_FD_146193 | JGI IMG/M metagenome (GOLD analysis project Ga0194113, IMG submission 146193) | Freshwater microbial communities from Lake Tanganyika, Tanzania - TA2015017 Mahale Deep Cast 200m | ecosystem: Environmental > Aquatic > Freshwater > Lake | place: Tanzania: Lake... | reverse complement strand
TGGTGTTGCAAATGATCAGACGGTCCTTGCAGGTAATTCTGAGTACAAGAAGGCGGTATTTAGTGTTGGTATAGGAACAACATCTGTTCTAGGAATTAGTTCATACAGTAGTGCAACACTAGCGCCTTCTGGTATAGGAATTAATACTTATTTTGGAAATGTTGTCCTCAATGTCAGTGACGCAAAATCAGCACCTGCAGATGTTTTCTCTACAAAGGGTGTTGTTAGATTTAAAACTACCACTTTTGCTATCGGTGAAGATGGTCAAGTTACCATTAAACCAGGAACTCAAGGTGATGTTGACGCTTCATCTCTCCAAGGTCAAGGAGCTGCTTATTATCTTAATTCTGCAAACCATACTGGATCTGTTCCAATTACTAGAGGTGGTACTGGCCTAACGGGTGTTCCTAATGTTGGTTCTATATTGATTGGTAATGGTTCTGCTTATAATTTGACTGCTACTCCAACCTTTACTGGTATTGTTAATTTCTCTGGAGGCACTGCATCATCTTCAACAACTACAGGACAAGTTGTAATTACTGGTGGACTCGGAGTTAGTGGAAACATCAATCTTGGTGGAACTCTTAATGCGATTTCCAAGTCATTCTTAATTGACCACCCAATAAAACCTGGATTCAAATTACAATATGGTTCTCTGGAAGGTCCAGAAAATGGTGTTTATGTAAGAGGAAAACTAGTTGATTCTGATACGATTGAACTTCCAGATTACTGGACTGGATTGGTAGATGAGGATACTATTACAGTAACCTTAACCCCAATCGGCCAAACTCCAGTTCTACATAGTGTTGTAAATACAAGTATTTCTGAAGTTAAAGTAACTAGTGTAGATAAAGTTAATTGTTATTATGTTGTTTATGGAGAAAGAAAGGATACTGAAAAACTTGTTGTAGAATTTGAAGGGGTTTGATAAATGGCACTATCCATAGGTGGTTCAAAATTTTCTAGTGATGCTATATTAATTATAGATCCTTCTAATAACAAAAGTTGGTTATTATCGGAAGTTGAAGTATTAGTTGTTGCCGGCGGCGGCGGAGGGGGTCGTTATGGTGCCGGCGGCGGAGGAGGTGGTGTAGTCTATAGATCAAAATATCCAGTAACTCCTGGAGTTAGTATTAGTGTAACAATCGGAACGGGAGGCGCAGGACATCCAGGTGACGCTCAAGCTGGCGGAAGAGCTGGAGATGGTGGAAACAGTATCTTTGGTGATTTGATTGCTCAAGGAGGCGGCGGCGGAGGTAATTATAATCAAAGTGGACCTGCGGGAAATAATTATGGATCACCAGGAGGATCTGGAGGTGGAGCGGGTAGTAATGGAAACGGAGCTGGTACCCAACCTATAAATGGACAATCTCCCGGTGGAGCTGGTGTTGAGGGTCAAGGATTTCCCGGAGGCAGTCAGTCTACTGGATATGCTACTGGTGCAGGCGGCGGAGGTGGAGCTGGAGCTCCAGGAGAAACTGGGAAACCCGGTGGAATATCTGGTAATGGTGGAATTGGAAAACCATATACTATAGCAGGTACACTCCAATATTATGGAGGCGGCGGTGGTGGTGGAGCTATGAATGGATTCACTGGGGTTGGCATTGCAACACAACCCAGTGAATTATCAACTAATGGTGGACTTGGTGGTGGAGGACAAGGCATTTCTCAGACTTATTCAAATACTTGGGTTGCCGATGGTCAAGACGGACTAGGAGGCGGTGGAGGAGGAGGAGCTGATAATACCATTAAAGGGGTTGCACGAGCTGGAAATGGTGGCAAAGGAACAGTAATAGTGAGATATCCCGGACAAAGAAAAGCTAACGGTGGCCATCACTACATGATCAATGGATATTCTGTTCATATATTTGATGGTGGGGGAGATTTTACTCCTAATTCCACAATACCTGCAAATACTGCACAAGTAAGTGGTCTCACAGATTTAAGTGGAAACGGCAATAGTTTATTTCCTCGCACTTTTAGATCAAATAATTATAATCAACCAGGAACTACTTCAGCTGGCGGAGCAGCTGGTGATAATGCAGTAACTTTTACGGTCCAAGGAACTGGAACATTTGTCAGGTTAGGTCACGGCCAAGTTATTGGTGGATATAAAGTAAGACCAAGTGATTGTATCTATCGTTATGAATTGGGAGTCGGAGGTTGTCATTATCACGGCAATAGTGCATCACTTCCTTCTGGTTGGTATGGTAGATGGTTTTTTGATTATTATATATCTCAGGATGCTCAATATTATCCCTGGGTTGGCTTCTTGTCCAATGTTGAAAATTATGGAAATGGAGCAGCATCCGCCGGCGTCGGTGTTCCAAATTCTTTAAAAGGAATATGGCAGTCAATAGAATATGAATTTGGGCCAAGTGCTGCACCAGCCGGACAAAATTCAACTCAAGCAATGTTTTTATATCCAGGAGGTTGTGGAAATCTTGCATTAGCTGCAAGAGGATATATTTTAATGAGAAATCCCACAGTTCAATTTTATCCATCTTACATTATTCCAACTTTTAATAGTACAACAAAGTCATTAGTTTTTGATGGCGACTATGGATATTTTTGTAGAGGTGATTTTCCTTTTCCTGAAGAAGATTTTACTATTTCAATGTGGGTCAAAACTTCTTCAGATAGCGAAGGATTTTTATCCTATGCTGCAACAGACTTTGGTGGTACTGATAATGAAGTTCTCCTTTATGCATCAAATCCCATGTTAGTTTTTATAAGAGGTAATCCTGTAAGTTCTGGCATTACTCTTAATAACAATACTTGGAAATATATTACAGTTACTAGATCTATTTCCGGTGAGGTTTTAACCTATTCTAATGGTGTTTATGTAACGACAATAACTACTCTTCCTGGTGGAAAAATTAGATCGGGTGGATCATTAGTTATTGGTGGCGAACAAGATTCTACTGGCCAAGGAAATTTTGGAGGTAGCTTAGACATCAATCAAATGTTAACCGGAGAAATTGGTGGAATTGAGATCTATGAAAGAATTTTACATGCAGATGAAATTCTTATTAATTATAATAATCAAAAGTCTAGATTTGGATTATAATCTTGAAGAATAAATATTCTATAAATGGAGATCTAATTTAAAATGGCAGTTTCCATCGGTAAATCATTTATAACTACAAATGGTTTAATTCTTGATATAGATGCTTCCAATCAAGATGCTTTTTTACTTCAGGAAATTGAAGTTTTAGTTGTAGGTGGTGGTGGTGGCAGCGGCGGCCGCCATGCTGGCGGCGGCGGTGGAGGAGGTGTGGTATATACTTCAAATTATAAGTTAAGTGGAGCTATTACAGTAACTATTGGTAATGGTGGTAATGGCGGCGGTTTCGGCGGTCAGGGAGCAAATGGACAAAGTACAGTTTTTGGTAATATAACAGCTTTAGGCGGCGGAGGAGGTGGTGGTTATGATAATGGAAATCCTACCGTAAATGGATTACCTGGAGCATCTGGTGGTGGCGGCGCTGCGGCTACTGGACTACCTGGCGGAAATGGAACTGCAGGATCTGGAACTCCTGGACAAGGATTTCCTGGGGGGAATCCTGTAGTATTCTCGGACTGGGCCGGCGGCGGCGGTGGAGGTGCTGGTGGCCCTGGAGGAAGACCATCAGGGTATCAGGGGGGTCGTGGTGGAATTGGAGTATTGTTTAATACATCTGGAAGACCAAAATGGTATGGAGGTGGTGGCGGCGGCGGTGGTGGTAATAATGTAAACATCAACGGTGGTCTAGGCGGTCTAGGAGGTGGTGGAAGAGGTACTGGAGCATATAACCCTTCACAAGGAACAGGAGGACAGACAAATACTGGTGGTGGAGGAGGAGGATCTAGAGATCAAGCTGGAGTTGCTGGAGGAAAAGGTGTAGTAGTTGTTAGATATCCTGGACCACAAAAAGCGACAGGTGGAGACACTATAGAAACTTTTCAAGGATATACAATTCATACTTTCAATAATAATGGTACTTTTACACCAAATAGCGTTGCCACTAATAAAAGTACTTTTTATGGACTAATAGATTCTATAAATTCTGTAACTGCATTAAAATCAGGAAATCCAACTTATAACTCTTCAAATGGTGGATATGTAACTTTTGACGGAGTTGATGATTATTTGGATTTAAAGAACCATCTTCATGAATATGTTGCTCTAAATAAACCAGCGACATGGGAGGTTTGGGTAAATTTAAATACATCAAATAATAATGAAGTTTTCATTGGAAGTGCTTTTGCTAATGGTGGAGTTCATATGAGGAAAACAGGAACATCCCATGCGCCAGCAAATAGGATAAGATTTTTATACTTCCAGAGTGGTGGTGCAGGAACAGGATTTGATAGTAGTTCAACTGTTTCTGCCGGATGGCACCAAATTGTAGGAACTTATAATGGTTTCGGATTGAGTAATTCAAATTTTGGTTATTATTTAGATGGGGCCCCTGCAGCTACTACAGATCCAACTTTTGGAACGCCAACAACAATACCCACTGATGCTTCTTCTAGAAGATTTACTATTGGAACTGCTGGTGGTGAATCCGCTGGTTGGTTTTCTGGATCTATAGCTATCGTAAGAGTTTATGAAAGAGTTTTGAGTGCTTCTGAAATTAATACTAATTTCAATGTAAATAGAGGGAGGTTTGGAATCTAATGGCTAACTCAGATAAAAATATTTTAATTACTCCCAATGTTGGACTGAGTGGTCAACCTAATATTCAATTTACTGGATTTGGTAATACAACTCTTACATTAGTTGTAAATGATTCTTCTTTTGCTAATATATCTTTCAAAGATGGAACGAAAGAGATTTTAACAGTTGATAAAAATCCAAATTCACTCGTTCAACTTTCAGTTGGGTCTTCTGACGGTGCGATGCAGAAACCGATTTTAGAAGTTTTACAGGATGGAAGCACTACATTTAATGCTAAAAGTGAAGTATCTTTTAGTAATGGTGGATTGATAGTACCTACTACAGATACTAATGCAATATCAAAAAATGTGAGTGGTGCAATTGTATATGATAAGATTTTAGGTGTTCCAAAATTTAATGATGGTGTGAGATGGTATAATATGTGCAAACCAAAGAGAATAACCGAAGGGTGTGTTCTCTGTTTAGATGCTGCTGAAGCTATATCTTCTAACGTAGGTTTATCTACAAATTGGACGGATATAAGTGGTTATGCAAAACACGGACAATTATTTAATGGCCCCCTATGGACTGGTCAATATGGAGGTATATTTACTTTTGATGGAATTGATGATTATGTTCAGTTAGGCTCATTCTTCAATTATCCACAATTTACTATCTCACTTTTTGTTGCTGCAGGGAAGAATAGTCAGACTTCTAATGCAGATATTTTTGACAATAATCATACTGGAACTAGAAATTTTGTTTGTCAACAAGATGCTACTACTAACAATTCTATGGGTTTTAGTGCTATTGGTTCTGTTAGTACCAGTAGTGTTACTTTCAGTTTAGTGGAAGAAGAGTGGACACATTTGGTGTTTACTTTTGATCATGTTAGAACTAGATTTTTTAGAAATGGTCTTTGGGTGTCAACCGGCGGTGATATTGCAGGTGTAAATTACAGTGCTCAAACTTTAAGAATTGCAGGATGGCAAGCTGGAGGTCGCCATTGGAGAGGAAAGATGGGTAACTTTATTTGTTACAATAGAGTTTTAAGTGAGTCTGAAATATATTATCTTTTTAGTTTAGATAGAGAGAGGTTTGGAATCTAATGGCTAACTCAGATAAAAATATTCTTATAACTCCTAGAACGGGATTGGGTGGGCAACCCGATATTGTTCTAACTGGCGCTGGGAATTCATCAGTTTCTATAAAAGTAGATGATGGGTCAAGAGCAAAATTAAATTTTGAAAGTGGAACACAATCAATTTTATCTTTGGATTCTAGTTCAGACCCAAGTGCATTTAGTGTAGCAGATTTATCAAATGAAAAGTTTCCAATTTTTCAAACAGAAAATAATAATAGAATAAATTTCAATAGAGTTACTAAATTTGCTGGAAGTGGATATTTACGACTTCAATCAAATAACATTTTACCAATAGCAAATTCTGGATCATTAGCTTTTGATTTACCACACAAATTAGTAAGAGTTTCAGATAATACTGGCACCTGGACCGAATGTTACGATAAAGGTATAGTTAGAAATGGTTTAATTTTATATTATGACTTTACAAATTATGATTGTTATCCAAGATTAGGATCAACTGTCTATGATTTAAGTGGAAATGATCATAATGGAACAATGGGTTCTGGAGCCACTTTTGCTTTTGACACTAGTTATCAATCAACTGCATATGCGCCCAATGGACATATTAATTTTGACGGGACATCAAATGGCAATATTCTTGTAACAAATACATCAAGATTGGATTTGGCTTTTGATAAAACAATTTGTATGTGGTGGTATCAAGGTGCAGATTCTGCTGGAATGGGTATAGCCGGAAAAGGAGTTAGTGTTGGTAATGGGATGCATTTAGCTTATGGTTGGTCAACTAATGGTTATCAAAATATAGATTGGAATAGTTCTAATACACCAGCATTAAGTAAAGCAGGATCAAGAGATTTAGCAAAGTGGGTTTATTTGGTTGGGATGGTTTACCAGGACGTTAGATCTATTTTTGTAATTGATTCTCTTGGGGTTAGAAGAAATACATCTTCTGGAAGTGCAAGTTGGGTTAATGGCAGTAATTTTAGAATTGGATCAAGCGGCGAGGGATCTTCACCAGCAGCTTCTGGATCCAGATGTAAATCCATACAAGTTTATAATAGAGCACTGACAATACAAGAAATACATAGAAATTACCAATATGAAAGATTAAAATTTAATTTTCATTAATTCAATAAATAACTTTAATAAGGAGTATTTATCTAATGGCTGCAAGACTAGGAGAAGTTAAACTAATAAGTGATGGTCTAGTTTTGGCTTTGGATCCAGCTAGTGATTTTAATTATTCTTTAACTGAAGTTGAAGTTTTAGTCGTAGCTGGCGGCGGAGCAGGCGGCGGCTATGGTGGAAATGATGGGTCGGGTGGAGGCGGAGGAGGAGGATTAATATACAAAAGCTTTTATCCAGTTACTGCAGAAACTGCTTACACGGTTACTGTGGGAAACGGCGGGGCAGCTCAAGCTAGTCAAGGTATTAGGGGCCCTGCTGGCCAAAATTCTATTTTTGGTACTTTGATAGCAACTGGCGGCGGGGGTGGTGGATCGGAAGGTGCCGGTGCCGAAAGAGCAGGTGGAGCTGGTGGTAGTGGAGGAGGTTGTGGTGGATATGGAGTTTCTGGCGAGGGGGCGGGAACGGCAGGTCAAGGACACCCTGGTGGAAATTGTACTGCTCCCGGTGATGGTGGTGGAGGAGGAGCTGGTGGTTTGGGTGAAAATGGTGGCACTGGAAATGGTGGGTCTGGATTGATTTTTAATATTGAAGGTAAACCTAAGTGGTATGCAGCAGGAGGAGGTTGTGGGGGAGATAAAAGAAATGCTAGAGGTGCTAGAGGTGGTATAGGCGGAATCGGTGGCGGAGGAAGGGGACAAGATGCTGATAATTCTATCGCAGCTATTTCTGGTATTAATGGTACTGGCGGAGGAGGAGGAGGAGCTGCTGGATCTAACCCAACCCATGGCGCAGGAACTACATTACCATCTGGAGCTGGAGGAAAAGGTATAGTAGTTGTTAGATATCCTGGACCACAAAAAGCGACAGGTGGAGATATCATATCAAGTATTGGTGGATATACAATTCACACCTTTACAAATAGTGGAACTTTTACACCAAAAGCAAAACCTTCTTCCGGTGGGGTTTTATATGGTCTTCAAGATTTAAGCGCTGATGTAATAAATCTTAAATCAAATGGATCTCCAACTTATAGTACTGTTGGAGGTGGATCACTGGTATTAAATGGTACTACTCAATTTTTAGAGGCGGGATATGATGAAAGATTAAATTTTCAACCTCAAACTCCTTTTAGTCAGTTTGTATGGATTTATGCTCCAAGTGGAGGTGGTGGAGCCATATTATCAAATATGTTTGGTGGTACGAATCAATATTCTGAAAACTATGTTGGTTGGGACCTGTGGGTTAATGGTCCTACATCTTTAGCTATGCATTTTATTAAAACATGGAATACTAATGCTGTTAAAATTAGCGTTGATCTTACTTGGGCGAATTATTCTAATTCTTGGCTTTATATTGGAGCAACTTACGATGGATCTTCACCAAATACATCAGCCAATGCAATAAATTCAATAAATTTTTATTTAAATGGATCTCTTCTTACAACTAATAAAGCAAATGCCAATGGCACTACGGCTTTCTCTGGTACAGATCAAAAAATAATCTATGCAAGTCAACAAAGATTTAGAATTGGCTCAAGATTTTACTCAGGCGCATTTCAAGCAACAGCGTTTACTCTTGGACCTGTACATATATATGACAGAGTATTATCTAATAGTGAAATCTTATCAAATTACAACACTTTAAAAGGTAGGTTTGGACTCTAATGGCTAACTCAGATAAAAATATTTTAATAACTCCAAATAGAAATTTAAGTGATATACCACAAATAGCTCTAACTGGGGCTGGAAATTCTTCACTATTTTTAAGAATACCTGACTCTAATTTGGGTACGTTAAATTTTGAATCTGGAACAGTTGGACTGGGAATTACTCTATTTTCGGTAGATTCTTCACAAACTTCAACGAATATTTTTACTTCTTATTCTCTAGATGGCATACCGAGTATAGATATGCAGAAAGAAAAAGTAGTAATTGGTAATATAGGAAATTTTCATAACGTTAATGCACCAACATTAAAATTGGCTTCATATCTTAGGGGAAGTTTTCCAAATACTCCGGAACCGGGAATGATAATATATGATAAAACTATGAAAGCTGCTAGATGTTATAATGGAAAAAGTTGGACAATCCTATCAGAAAAAAGGGACGGACTTACTCCAGAAACAGCAGCAGAATCTGCTTCTCAAATTTTATATAATTATCCAGATTCGGATGATGGTGCATACTGGTATCAAACTCCAGAAATGCCTTATCCAATTGAAACCTATACTGACATGAGAAGAGACGGCGGCGGATGGATTATGATTAGTAGATGGGGTGGTAGTAACAAAACTTACCCTAAAATTTATAGTGCAGAAACTCTTTTACCCATTTTTCTTAGAAGACATGAATTTTTAGGAGCTAGTGTTTGTGCAAGATTAAGTAGAAGAGATATGAATTGTTTATGGAATTATAGTTATGGTACATGTAGAATACACTTTAATAATTTGGAATTTACCGCTACTGGTGGAATATATTTCCAAAGAAAGGTGACAAACCTACAAAATTTTGATTTATGGAAAGCTCATTATAATCCTCTTTATTGGAGTGATAATAACGAAGCAAATAGTTATCAAGCAACTGGTGGAGGCACATATTATGAAGTTGCTTTTGCAAATAACTATACAAATGCGACAGATATAATTAATTATCCAGGAAATGCTAATGTGTATAACCCATTTACTAATGATATTATAGGTGGAACTGCATCTAATGCCAATATGGGTTGGTGGGATAAAAAATCAATTGGAGAATCAGAAGCTGCTGGATTAAATGAAAGCTTTATAGTTGCTAGACATATGGGATTTTTTGGAGATATTAATCAAGGTAATCAATGGATACTTACTAATAATCCTGACGAGCCAGGCAAAAGATTTCCAGTGAATGAAAACAGAGAAACGATGGTATTTTTGAGAACTTAATTCTAATAGGAGTAGAATTTATGTATGGAATTGAAGTTGCTATAAAAAAATTAAGACCTGGTTGTAGATTTACTTTGATAGGACTTTCAATTGAAGATTGGGAACACCAACTTCCTCCACCAACTATGGATGAAATAGTGAATCAACTTGGCAAAGATATGGAAGAACATTTATTGATGGGTGGAGAAATCATTGAATGAATTTATAAATATCCTTAGAAGACTAGGGGTATTTTTTTATGGCGCAACCATCTAGTAGAGCGGAGTTGAAAGAATACTGCCTCAAACAACTAGGAAAGCCAGTTTTAGAGATAAACGTAGACGACGATCAAATTGATAATTT
>Ga0194113_10012151_pt1 | contig 10139 bp, 12 predicted proteins | sample TA2MahC200mmetaG_FD_146193 | JGI IMG/M metagenome (GOLD analysis project Ga0194113, IMG submission 146193) | Freshwater microbial communities from Lake Tanganyika, Tanzania - TA2015017 Mahale Deep Cast 200m | ecosystem: Environmental > Aquatic > Freshwater > Lake | place: Tanzania: Lake... | reverse complement strand
ACGGCGCTCAGCAGCAGCAACAGCCACATGACTGGGCCGCCATCGGAAAGCAGCTTGGGCAACATGAAGCGTTTTATAGTGTTCAAAGTTCAAAGTTCAAAGTTCAAAGTTCAAAGTTCAAAGTTCCGCACGCATTGGGACCATGAAACCTCGCAGGACAGCGCGTCCCGCCTGTCCGGCTTTTGATATGTGCGTGCACATGCTGGACAGGCGAGACGCCTGTCCTACGACGCATGTTCATGGAGAAACGCGAAGGAAAGAAGCCGACAGTTGCTGAGGGATTGGTTAATTCAAAGGGCAGCGGTCCACGCTCCGCAAGCTTTGTGCTTGCATCCCCGCGAGGCCCTCGAAAAAGTTTGGCGCATGGAAAGCCTCCAGGCAAATGTTGCGCGCATTGGGAGCATGAACCTGGTGCATAAAGCCCCTCTCCCTAACCCTCTCCCCATCGGATGGGGCGAGGGAAAGTTTTTGCGTAATCGAATGGATTCAAACTTATCTAAGGCAGAGGCGCCCGCCTCTTTTCCCTCGCCCCATCCGATGGGAAGAGGGTTAGGGAGAGGGGCTGCTTTTTGCCTTCGCCAGCCACAGTTGACAAGGACGTTCATGGGGAGCGGAACCAATCGCCAAGAATCTTTCTTATGACGTCGCGAAAGGTTTCCGTCCCTCGAAGGTGGCGGCAAGAAGTTAGTCGCGTCCTGATTAGCAAAGCGCAATTGGAGCGGCGAGTGAACGCCTTGGCTCGAGAGATTGAACGCGATTATTCCGGACGCGAGCTAGTCATTGTTTCACTTCTCAATGGCACAGTCATGTTTCTAGCGGATTTGATTCGCCGCCTGACGCTTCCGTTGCGGTTGGATTTTGTCGGCGTCTCCAGCTATCGCGGCGGAGCAGAGTCGCGCGAGCTGATTTTCACCAAGGAACTGCGCCTGGATGTTCGCGCGCGTGACGTTCTGTTAGTAGATGATATTCTGGACACTGGAAAGACTTTGAACACCGTGCTAGGCCGAATTCGCCTGCTCCGTCCGCGTGAAATCAAGATATGTGTGTTGTTAGACAAGCCTTCTCGACGCATTGAAAAGGTCCGCCCGGATTACGTGGGTTTCGAGATTCCGGACCTGTTTGTTGTTGGCTACGGGCTTGATTTTGCCGAACGATACCGCAACTTACCATTCGTGGCTCTGTTGCACCGGGAAATTTATGCCCGCGATGGAACGTCGGGCAGTTAAGTTAGCGTCACAACAAAGATTAGATGCGAATCAACGTCAGTTTTCATTCATATTTTAAGGAGCTGACCGGATGCAGCCAAACCATCGAAGAGTTGCTGTCCGGCAGCACAATCGGCGATTTGCTGACGCGTCTCCATGAGCGATTTCCGAAACTTGCGGCTATGAAAAGGTCCACACTCATTGCGGTAGGTGTTGAATATCAGAATGGCAGTTATGTCTTGAAGGATGGAGATGAAGTTTCATTGTTTCCGCCGGTCCAAGGTGGTTAGAACGCATGGACACGATCAAAGTTGACCTCCCCGATGAACCGCACGGAGCGCGGACAGCCTTGTCCGCGCATTTTGATCAGTTTGCGCAAACCGCGCGGACAAGGCTGTCCGCGCTCCGTACGGTTCATGCAGCGAAGTAAGCAGTTCATGAAACGGCACTTGGTTATTTCCACCGATCCAATTGACGAAGCCGCGCTGGTGCGAGATCGTTCGATCTCTGCTGATCTGGGAGCGGTGGTCTATTTTGCGGGGGTGGTGCGAGGAGCCGAGGAAAGCCGCGCCATCAGCGCGATCGATTATGAAGTGTTCCAACGGATGGCGGAGCACCAATTTCATCTTTTGTTTGATCAGATCGAAAAACGCTGGCCGGTGGCCTCGGTCCGCTTGGTGCATCGGATCGGCAACGTTAAGGTTAGCGAACCCTCCCTTTGGGTGGAAGTCACCGCGCCTCATCGGGGAGAAGCCTTTGCCGCTTGCCAGTTCCTCATTGACGAAATGAAGCGTTTTGTGCCGATCTGGAAGAAGCCTCAATTAGTTTAGCATCGTTCCGCAACTTTCTCTTGTTTCACTTGTATAAGAGAAGGTTGCAGTGATTTGTTCACATGGCATTTGTTTCAATAAAGAACGTTCTGGCCCAAGCCGCTCTGGCGAACGCTGACCAGTTTGACACCTGGATGAAAGAGTGGCGGATTGCCGTTGAAAACGGTTCGCAGGAAACTTTGTTGGCGTTCTTGAGCCGAGAAGCCGGGTTATCCGAGGAGACTTTTTTGCAGCGTTTGGCACAAGCCCTTAACTGGCCTTACCTGGAACTTCCCCGAACGGTCGTCTCTTCTGAAGTTCAGCAACGGATTTCCACTAAGGTTGCGTTCCAATATGCGGTTCTGCCGACCAGGTTCGAAAATGATGTTCTGCAAGTCGCCGTGAGCAACCCGTTCGATACCGGAATGTTGAACGCGGTTCAATTTGATGCCCATTGCCCAGTTGAATTTGGCCTCGCGCCGAAAGTTGAAATCGAAAAGGCGCTGAAGAAGTACTACGGTGTCGGCGCCGAAACGCTCGATGAGATCGCCGAAGACGAGCCGATTGAATTATTAGTTGGTGAAGACAAGGAAATTACGGAAGGCGATCAGGAAGCCAGCGTCATCAAGTTCGTCAACCAGATTATTTGGGAAGCGTTTAAGGACCGAGCCACTGACATCCATTTCGAGCCGGCCGAAGACGAACTGCGCATTCGCTATCGCATCGATGGAATTCTCCATCAGACCCCGATGCCGCCGCAACTCAAGCGTTATCAGGCCGCCTTGATTTCCCGCATCAAAGTCATGTCCGGAATGAACATCGCCGAAAAGCGCTTGCCTCAAGACGGTCGCATCAACGTGCGGATCAAGGGCGAGGAAATCGACATTCGCGTTTCGACTGTGCCGACGGTTTATGGCGAGAGCGTTTCTTTGCGGTTGCTGACGCGCGGCAAGATCTTTCTGAGCCTCGACAAGCTCGGGTTCGCGCCCGCTGAAGAGGAAGCGTTGCGAGAAATCATCGTAAAGCCCCACGGAATTCTTTTGGTTACTGGACCAACCGGCTCGGGCAAATCGACCTCGCTTTACGCGTTTCTGAGCACGATCAATTCGGTCCATAAACGGATCATCACCATCGAGGAACCGGTCGAATACGAACTCAAAGGGATCAACCAAATCGCGGTGCGGTCGGACATTGGACTCACGTTTGCCATGGGCCTGCGCCACATTCTGCGGCAGGACCCAAACGTGATCATGGTCGGCGAAATTCGCGATTTGGAAACCGCCGAGATCGCCATTCGCGCCGCGTTGACCGGCCACTTGGTTTTCAGCACGCTCCACACGAACGACGCTCCGAGCGCTTTCACCCGTTTGATCGACATGGGGATCGAGCCGTTCCTCGTGGCGTCGTCCGTTGAAGCTGTCATGGCGCAACGGTTGGTCCGAACCATTTGTCCCCATTGCAAAGTGGAACAGAAAGTCGAACGCGATTATCTGCGGAAGATCGGATTTCCCGAAGCTGAAATCGAGACCGCGAAGTTTTGGCGCGGGAAAGGTTGCGAAGATTGCCGCGAGTTGGGTTACCAGGGGCGAATGGGAATTTACGAAATATTGATCCTGAATGAAGGGCTTCGGCCATTGATTCTCAATCGCGCGCCCGCCAGCACAATCGCGCAGCGTGCCATCGACCAGGGAATGCGCACACTGCGTGTCGATGGCTGGAACAAAGTGCGGGCGGGCTTGACGACCATCGAAGAAGTGCTGCGTGTCACGCAGACGGAAGAGCACCTAAACGCCTTGGTGGGCGACAGCAAAGCAGAAATGTGGGTGAAAGAGTGAAGAAATCAAACCTGCATTCTTGCAACGTTCTGGACGTAGGCGCGAGTGGAGGCCTGGAAGCCAAACAAATATGGCGTTTTAGCGCCGGGAACGGTGAAGTTTCGTTGACGGCCGAACAGCGTGTCGTTCCTCCCGAACCATTGCCCGCCAAGTTAGTGGCCAAAGACTGGCGCACTCTCTGGCAGCGCAAGCTTAATATTGCCTGGTTTCCGGCCGATCAAGTTTTCCTGCGAGTGGCTCATTTGCCAGCCGCAGATCGCGGGGAGTTGCTGGCGATGGTGGAACTGCAACTCGAAAAACTCTCTCCTCTTCCCGTGACGCAGATTGTTTGGAGCGTCGAATTCCTCCCGCAGCACGCCGAGAACATGCAAACGGTGATCGTGGTCATCGCCGCGCGCGCGGTGGTCGAGGAATTCTTGGGCAAACTCGAAGGCGACGGCTATCAACCCGACCGTCTCGAAATACCACAACTGCACGAACTCCTGGCGACGCGTTTCGAGGAGAATGGCATCTGGATTTATCCGAGTCGTGAGGGAACGCGGAACCTTTGCTTGGTCGCTTGGTGGTACGGCGGAGCGCTGCAGCAATTGCAACTGGTGCACCTGCCGGAATCCCCGAACCGCGGCGCATTGCTCGTCGAACAACTCACCAAAGCCGCGTGGGCCGGTGAGATGGAAGGTTGGTTCACCGTGCAGACGCGTTGTCATGTCGCCGGGGATGAAGCGGCGCTGGCGCGTTGGGAGCCCGCTTTGAGCCAGTGGGCCGGGCACAAAGTCACGCTGGTCGACCCGCTGAGCAAAACAGCCCTGGCGGAATTGGCCGCCCGCCTTGCCGCGCGCAACGAATCCCCGGCGAACTTATTGCCCGCGGAACATGCGGCTCGTTACCAGCAGCGGTTCATTGATCGGCTTTGGATGAGCGGCCTTGGCGCCGTCATCGCGGCTTACGTGGTCGGTGTCATCATCTATTTTGCGGCACTTCAAGTCATTAAGTTTCAAAAGTACAGTTTGGACAAGCAGGTGGCGTCCGTCAGCGATTCGTACACGAATGCCGTGAAACTCAAGGAGCGCGTCGAGGTTCTCCAGAATCAGCTCAACCTGAAGTACGCGGCGCTCGATTCGTTGCGCGCCGTCTCGGAGCTATTGCCGCCCGACCTGACGCTCACCGAGTTCGCACTGCAACGCGGTCAAGAGCTGCGCTTGCAAGGCACTGCCCCATCGCAGGACCAGGTAAATCAACTGTTTGATTACAACGCTGCCCTGCGAAAAGTCACCGCGAATGGCGAGCTCGTCTTCAGCAAAGTGGAACAACCGATCTACGACACACGCGGACAAACCATCGCCTGGCGCTTTAATAGCGAACTGAAACGCGCCGAGACCCAATGAGATCATTTTGGGACAAACTGAACTTGCGGCCTCATGAGAAGCGCTTAGTCGTTATTGTCGCTATCGTCCTCTTTGTGGTGCTGAATCTCTGGCTCGTTTGGCCGCACTTCAAAGATTGGGGAATTCTCCAGGAGCAGCGCGAAAAGAACAACAGGACGCTGCAAACTTACCAGAAAGAAATCGCGCGTATTTCCACTTACGAATCCAAATTAAAGGACCTCGAAAGCCAAGGATCAAGCGTGGTGGGTGAAGGACAAGATTTGGACCTGCTCTTGACCGTCCAAAATCAAGCGCGGCTGACCGGACTGAACATTACTCGCAACGACCCGCGGCCTAAGGCCAGCTCCACAAAAACAAATCAATTCTTCGAGGAGCAAACGTTGAGCATTCACGTCAACACCGGAAACGAAGAACTCGTGAATTTCTTGGTCAGCCTTGCTTCGACCAATTCCTTAATTCGGGTCCAGAACCTCAGTCTTCGTCCGGCCCCGGGCCAAATGCGACTCGAGGGTGATATTACCTTGGTCGCCAGCTATCAGAAAAAAGCTCCACCGCAGCCTGCGCCCTCGGCTTCGCCGCGTCCAGCGGCCGCCAGCGCCAGGACGTCAACAAACAAAGCGGTGGCTGCCTCGGGGACGAACAAGCCCGCTCCCACGAGAACGGCCAGATCAACCACCGAAGCCAATCTTAAGTAAACAGCTAAACTGCAAGTTGGATCTGCCAAACTTGCGAACAACTTCGCCAACGCGAACATAACAAACTGAAACATTGTGAAAATCCTCACCGCTCTCCTCGTCGCCGTCACCGTGTTGTTCGGAACGTGGCTGTACGCCCAAAAGGCGCCGCCACCGCGCCGTAATCCCCGTCCCGTTAACACGAACGCTGAGACTCGCCCGACACCCGCCCTGACCCCCGAGCAAACCGACGCGATGGTGCAGACGCTCCGGCGCGCCATGACAAATCCTCCTGTCGTTCCGACCGCTGCGCCCGTAATTCAAACAAACCCTCCGGTCAGGGTGACAACCCCTCCTGTCACCGTCGTCAATCCAAATACTGGTGTCCTCTCCGCGCCATCGCAGCTCACGAACGCTGTGCCAACGGCTCCACCCTCCACCCAGATCACCGCGCCGCCGGTCGTCGTCGTGCCCCCGGCCGTTGTTGTTCCGACGAATGCGGCGAGCCCAGCTGCTGCCACGCCCCAGGCCTTGCCCAACACGGTGCCAGTTCCTGCGAACCCAACCCCGCCAACAATCGTCGCTCCCAATGTTCCGGCGGCTGTTGCTCCGGGTCAGTTGGTGCCGACACAAAACGTTCCCAGCGCTGCGGTCCAAGGGCAACCTGCTCCGATTCAAGCCGTGCCCGCTCAAGTCACACCGGGTCCGGGCCCGAACCTTCCCGGAGTGCCTGCGGCAGCCGTTCAGCAACCTCCGGCGGCCGCCCCTCCGGCTGTTGCGGATCCCAATCAGATAATTCCCGCTACGGTCATCCAGGTTCAAGGCATGCCGCTCGATCAATTCTTCGAAATCTACTCGATGGTCTCCGGCCGCACCGTGCTGCGTCCTTACGCCTTGGCCGGCGCGCCACAAGGCATTACGCTCAAAGCCCAAACCGACTGGACCAGACAAGAAGCGGTTTTCGCCATGGACGCCGTGCTGGCTCTGAATCAGATCGCGATGATTCCTGTGGATGAAAAGTTTGTGAAGGCGGTGCCAGCTCAGATCGCGCCCACGGAAGGCGGGCCTCTTTCGCAAATGAAAAGCAAAGAGTATTCGGAAGCCGAACAGTTCGTGACGCAAATCGTCGAACTGAAGACAGTTAAGCCGACCGAGCTGGCTCAAGTGCTGACGAGCTTCAGCAAAATTCCGAACAGCATCACTCCGTTCGATCACAACAACACTATCGTCCTGCGCGAGTACACGTCGAACGTCAAACGCATGCTCGAAGTGATCGAGAAAGTCGATGTCGAGCGGCCGTCCGAATACAAACTGGAGGTCATCCCGATCAAATATGGGAAGGTCGAAGACCTTTACGATACGATGTCGAGTTTGATTTCCGGACAAGGCGGGACTGCGGGCGGCGGAGCAGCTTCAGCGGCCGCGACTGGAGCGCGCGCCACCGGTGGCCGGCAAACGGGCGGACGCCTTGGGCGCAGCAGCGGCAGCAGCCGGTTGGGACAGAGCGGGTATGGAGGTTATGGTTATGGTGGCGGTTATGGCCGAGGAATGGGAACGTATTCACCGCAACAGGCTCAACCGACTGCCGGTGGCGCTCAGGCCAATTTTCAAAATCGCCTTCAACAGATTGTGCAGCGGGCGGCTGGCGGCCCCCAAATGGAGCTCCTTGAAGACGCGAAGATCGTTCCTGACTATCGCTCGAACAAACTGCTGATTTTCGCCAACAAAAAAGACATGGAGATGATCACGAACATCGTGGCCAAAGTGGACGTTCTTTTGGCTCAGGTGCTCATCGAAGCGATCATCATGGAAGTGCAACTCGGCGACACACAGAACCTTGGCGTGAGCATGCTCCAGAATCCGCGTCGATTTGGCGGCAACTTAACCGGCGCGGGCGTGCTGAACAACGGCCAATCCTTCTTGAACAACATCACGAATTTTCCGGGCGCGGCCCCCTCCGGGTTTAACTACTTCGGCAAGATTAACGATGATATGGAGTTTGCCGTGCGGGCCATCGCCACTGATAGCACAATCAACGTCATCTCGCGCCCGCGCATTCAGACTTCGCACGCCATACCCGGCAACTTTGACTTTATCACCGTGGTTCCGTATCCGTCGGGATCGTACGACTCTTACGGCTACGGCGGATTTGGCGGCATCGGCGGCGGCTATACCCCACGAACCATCGTTGAGCGGGTTGAAGTGGGTATTCGATTGGAGGTCACGCCCTTTATCACACCGGAGGGTCTGGTCGTGATGGAAATTTATCAAGAGGCCAGCCAGGTTGGCCGAGATCGAATTATTGATAACAACCCAATTCCGGAAATCAGCGAGAGGTCAGCAGAAGCCACTCTGACCGTCCGGAACAAGGACACGATTTTGATGGGCGGCTTTATTACTTCGAGCAAGACCAAGCGAAAATCGGGCGTCCCGCTGCTCAAGGATATTCCCGGAGTCGGCGCGCTCTTTCGTTCCAAAGACACAGACAATTCCCGAAGCGAATTGATCATCCTGATGCGGGCAACGGTTCTGGAGAGCCCGGAAGAGGCCGCAATCGTTGCGAAGGAAGAAAAGGCCGGCCTGATTGGAATCCAAGAAGCTGAAAAACAGTTTCAACAAGACGAACATAAGCGGCGCAAGAAACCGAAGTCGTCCAAGCCGTAGTTAACAGAAAAACGGCGATTCATCCTGAAAGCGGCGGTTGATGACCACGAAAAACACGAAAGACACGAAAAAAAAGGGATTCCCAAAATGAATACGTGCCACGCATTGGGTGACATGCCTGCTGTTGGCAACTCATTGTTGTTTCGTGTTTTTCGCCGAGATTTGACTGGGCCTTGCGCAATGCATCGCCCATCACGACAAGATCCGCTCCCATCTCACGAAGCAAAAGCTCAAACCCTACAGCGTCCACATTTCTCCTTCCCGCTCGATCTTTGATCGGAGCCGCGTCTCAGCCAACAAGAGTACATCCACCGCGCATCCGAGACGCGCTTCTAACTCCCCTTGCAACCAGAATAATGATCGTCCCTGAGGAGCCGATTCGACCGCAAGATCTACATCCGAATTCTCGCTGAATTTTTCCGCGCGAATGAGAGAACCAAATACCCAGACATTAGCGCCGGAGGGATAGAGATCGCACAGGACCTGACGTAACGCTCCGAGCGTCGTCTGTCGAAGCTGTTCGCGCTCCCGAACTCGAGTCCAATGCATCCGTTGTAACAGCGTCCCCATTGTTTGGAAAAATGAAGCATCACGCTCGTGGCGTCAATTAACGAAGTCAGAGTCCGGCAGGAAGGCGCCGACGAAAAAGGTTTCGACCAGCAGACTCAACCGCGTGCGGCGAAAGTTTTCGGGCGTGGCCAGTGCAGGAGAGCTGGCTCACTTCTTCACGTAGATCGGTTCTTTGATCCCGCTTAACTCGGCGAAGTTCCGCAGTTTTTCAAGCAGCATCGGTGAAATGGCTGTCCCGGCTTGAACGATCAGAACCCCGTCGTTTGTTTGAATTGGAGACAAGAGCACTTGACCAGCGGATAGATCCTTAACGCCGATCGCCTGGCCTGATTTTGGCGCTTGAGGATCTTGAGTCAGCGTCGCCGTTGCGGCCGCGATAACCTTTGGATCGTAGGCGCCAGGACGTTTGTTCATCTGTTCGAGCGCCTCCGCCTTCGGCGGTAATCAGACGATATTGCTGAAGACCGGATTCCAGCGCGGCCCCGAGAAACTCAGGAGAACACGGTTTGTTCAAGAATCGGAAAATATGTCCCTTGTTGATCGCTTCGACCGCAGTCTGTTGCTCGGCATTTCCGGTGAGCATGATGCGGACGGTATCCGGAGCGATCTCGCGTATCTTCGTCAACAATTCAATGCCATTGAGCCCCGGCATTCTCATGTCCGCCGCCACAATCGCGAACGGTCCGTCATTGCGCACAATCTTCAGCGCCTCTTCGCCCCCCAGAGCCGTTTGAATGGAAAAGCGCCGGCGCAGATTGCGTTCGTATGCGGATAGGATATTTGCGTCATCATCGACGCACAAAATCTTCTCGGTCATATTTCGACTCGCTCGTGTAGCGCAGCGCGAAAACGTAGCGCAGACTTTGAGTCCTTTTTATTACCCACATCTCGTTAGGCTCCGTTCAGAATTTCTAATCCTTCGCACATCCACATCAGGCGTTGCCAACCACGCCAAATAGTTTGCCAGCCCGGCATCCCGTCGCTCTTGCGTCCGATG
>Ga0194113_10012150_pt1 | contig 10139 bp, 6 predicted proteins | sample TA2MahC200mmetaG_FD_146193 | JGI IMG/M metagenome (GOLD analysis project Ga0194113, IMG submission 146193) | Freshwater microbial communities from Lake Tanganyika, Tanzania - TA2015017 Mahale Deep Cast 200m | ecosystem: Environmental > Aquatic > Freshwater > Lake | place: Tanzania: Lake... | reverse complement strand
ATGGTGCAGATGGCAACCTCGGGGCTTGTCCAGATAACATGTCTTTCTCGATTCGAGGTAGTTAAAAATGCTGTTACCTCGTTACAGGATAACTTTTTCTCTTGACAAGGTGCCTTTTAATGGGTGCCTTTTAATGGGTGCAAAAAATTGAGTTAAACGGACATGGGTGAATCGTTCGGAAAGGGTTCGAGGCGAACCTTCAGGCATATGGGCACACACGTATCGAACCCATACTGAAATTCACCTTGGGTGAAGTCCAGCGATTCCTCTAAAACATCCAGTTAACCGCCATTCGAAGCCTTGGAGAGCGATTTACCCATGGCCGTTTCTGCAACTGTAACATCAATCATCATCTTTTGTAGATACCACCACCGGCAAGGTGGAACGCGTGTTGACGTAAAGCCGGAAAATATCCGGACGGGAATAATGGCCAACCACGTCGAAGTCAAATTTACCCTTGGGAATCTCACCCAAATCCAGATCAGCGGTCAGAATGGACGGTCCCTCAAAATTTGGCCCGGCCAGAACCTGACCCAGAGGGCCGATGATGCAACTCCCACCTCGCATGAGAAGGGTGGTAGGGTCATCTCCTTGAATGGCAGCATAGTCCTTTGGACAATCGGCACGGGTGAGATACTGGCAGCAACTGAGGACAAAGCAGCGCCCCTCAAGGGCGATGTGACGCATCGAAGGAAGCCAGGTATCCCGGGAGTCGGCCGTCGGAGCACAATAGAGCTGGACCCCCTGAGCATACATATGCATGCGAAGCATGGGCATATAATTTTCCCAGCAAATCACGCTTCCGATCTTTCCTAAAGGAGTATCAAATACAGGCAGGGTTGAACCATCCCCAAATCCCCAGACCAATCGCTCCATGCCTGTGGGCATCAGCTTTCGATGCTTGCCCATCAGCCTTCCATCCGGGGAGAAGAACAGGACCGTGCAATAAAGTGTTCCGCCATCCCGTTCGATCACGCCGATGACCAGAAAAACGTGTGCATCCTTTGCAGCCTTCCCTAAAGCATCACAGGCTGGCCCCGGAACCTCCACTGCGCTCTCATAATAGCGCCTGAAATCCTCCCGTCCTTCTGGCGTGCGTGAGCCAATCCGCGCACCGAAGTCAAGCCCCATGGGATAGGCAGACACGAACGCCTCAGGGAGAACGACCACCTTCGCTCCTTTCTGAGCCGCCTGAATCACTAAGGAGTGAACTTTTTCAAGAGTTGCTTTCTGATTAAAAACGACTGGACAATCCTGGACCACCGCCACACGAACAACATTCATCTTCTATCTCCCTGAGCTTGATATCATTTAACCCAGATGTTGCATAATTTTTGCTCAAACGGGAAAGGGCGATCCGTTCGGTGGAGCCATAAAGGCGACATCCCGATCATGACGAAATATTTCTTTTTCGGGAAAAGGCTTCGAGGCGAACCTTTTTCTGTATGAGCACAACCGTTTCGTTTCCCTGCCGGAATTCACTTTGAGTGAAGTCCCCCGTTTTCCATAAAATTATAAAAAACCGCCATTCGAAGCCTTGTAGGGCGGATTGCCCTTGCCCGTTTTTGCAACTGGCGGGTTAATTCTACCTGAGAATATACTTGGTAGACCGTCTTCGTCAAGAGGCCTGAAGTGGATGACTTACAGATGCTCACGGATGACCTTAATAAGCGTCTGGATCTCCTCCGGAGTCAGTTTACCATCTTTTCTAAAGATTAATTTCCCGCTTTTGTCAAAGGCCAAGACATTACTGCTGTCGTCTGCAATCTTCCATCCATTCACGACTACTTTCTTATTATCCCGCACATAGGTAGTTTTGGGATAACGCTTCTGTTTTTCCTTGAGTGAAGAAGAAATCGTAAAATTGGGAAGCCACGTGGCTGCCATGTTAATGATCGCAACCGAATGGAACTTGTCACCGGGAAACTTTTCGCTGTTCAGGGCCTCACTGGCATCATTGTTTGTATCCTTTTCATCAGGATCAACATAAAAAAGGACATAGACCTTGCCACTCAGCTCTCCGCTGCTCCAGGGTGTTCCATCAAGACGCCCTCCCAGTTTTTCCCTTAACTCGATCTTCGGAGGAACCTCCCCGAGTTCAATCGCCTGTGCAACCTGATAAATCAGTAAGAAGGTGAACGCAATGATAAGCCTGACTATGAACTGTTTCATTTCACCCTTCCTCCCCTTTCAATTTTTCCGGGGTGCTCTCCTTAAGCAGAGCTTGCAGATATTCTTCCACCCGATCCGGCGCCATCTCTTGAACACCTTCTTCAGCTCATCTAGATCCTTTGCTGCCCGGAGTTCTTCCTGAGCGGCCCTCAAATCCTCCATCGGTGCAATCGCTGGCATGGGTTTCTCCTAAACCCAACTTTTTAGGTTCCGCTCAATATACCAAAAAATAGAAATTGATGAAATAAATGATTTTTTTGAACACCCTTAATTTATAATACAGAAACTGGTTCCATCAGGTGAAGAAAAAAGAGAACAACCTCCTTCGGAGGTTGACCAAAAATGGTTTGAATGGCATCTGAGTAAACCTTCACCTGGGGTTTATAGTGTTCGATCTTCAAATTTAAGTGATCTTTTTCCACCAAATCCGTTTTAAAATCGAGAACCACCAGACCATCCCCTTCCCTGAAAACCACATCCATCACACCCTCGAATAAAATTCCGTTGTTCTTATAAGTGAAAGGGACCTCTTTCTGGTAATTGCCAGATTGGATCACTCTATGAAGGATTGGAGAAGCAAGCGCCTGCCTCACCATCTCCCCTGCTCTTCTGATCATGGGCCCTGTTGCCCCGAGTTCTTTTCCCTCCATCTCAGCCATCTTCTCAGGGAAATCAGGCTGGTTCCAGTCCATCTTCTCCAAAAGGCTATGAATTAGTTTCCCGAAGACGGCCCCCTCGCCTCCGGTCACTGCAGCGACCACCCACTCATCATCCTTCTCAAATTCCTTTACCTGTTCTGTGGCAGAGGTTACAGGACGGCCTATTCTTGACTGCCTTTTCCATTCTTCCTGACTCTTTTTCCACTTCTCCCTTTCGGAAAGACATAATCTGGCCTCTTTTCCTCCTCCCTTCTCAAGGTTTAATGGAAAACGGAAAGGAGGCCTTTCATCAGGCCTCAGTTCAAGCTGATGGGTCTCATAGAACATCCAGCCATTCTCCCTCTTTCCGAACGGGACTTGATCCGGAGCCTTTAAATAGGACTGAAGATCCATCAAAAAGCTACTCTTGGGAATATCCACCTTCCCATCACTCTTCTCCTTCACCCAGAACACCGGAAGGACAAGAAGGTCCCTTGCCCTCGTCATTCCCACATAGAGGAGACGCCTCTCTTCTGCTTCTGCCCGCTTCTCTTCCCACTCATTTAACTCTTTAAAATTGCGTGTCCAAAACCGACTCTTCTGGTCTCCTGTTTTGATGCCAATTCGCTCTCCGCTTCGGTCAATGATAAATGTCTCTATTAAATTCGCTTCACGGGCAAGATCTGTTAGGATGACCATGGGAAATTCCAGCCCTTTCGCCCTGTGGATCGTCATCAGTCGGACAAAATTATCTTCCCGTTCGAGCGTGGGTGGTTCTTCCTCTTCAGCCTCTTCCTCCTGTCTTTCGGAAAGCCATCGCACAAACCCTCTGAAGCTCAACACACCCCGTTCATCCAATGCCCGTGCCATATCGCCTATCTTTAAAAGATTGGCAACCCTCTGCTCCCCCTGCGGCTTCATGAGAAAGAGCACCAGTCCGCTCGTGGCTTCATAGAGCCTCTTCAGAAGTGTGGACACACTTGCCTCATTTCTCATCTCATGGAGTTCTCCAAGAAAGCGGAAAGGCTGCTCAAGTGGGGTACCCTGTGCCTCCTTCAGGTAATTCATCCTTCCTCCCCCTGCATGAAACAGAAAGAGGTCTTCATCAGAGATCCCAAAGAAGGGCGACCGGAGCGCTGCCACCAGGGCTACACTGTCCATCGGGTTGTCAATCGCCTGAAGAACGGTTAGGAGTTGCCCGACCTCCTGACGCTGGTAGAAATGTTTTCCACCACCCACCCGGTAATCCACTTGACAACCTCTCAAGGCCTCTTCCAGAAAAGTTAAGGGAGTGTAGGTTCGCATCAGGATGGCAATGTCTTTGAACAGGATCGGGCGTAAGCATTGGTCAGACTCATCCCACACCTCCCACTTCTCCTCGTTGACAATCCTTTGAATGAAGGCGGCAATGCACCGCGATTCCCACAAGCGGCCTTCATCCTTGCTTCTCATCACCAGCTCTTTTTTCCGGGGTGGATAGAGTAAGACTGTGCCGCTCTTTGGAGGAAGCGTCCCTTCCTTTCGGCCAAAATTGAGCGGCACATATCCTGGTTGGTAATGACCATCCTCTGGAGGCTGAATCAGATTAGCAAAGATCTGATTGACGACCTCGGTAAGGGAGGGGGCACACCGAAAATTCTGAGAAATGGTCAGGAGATGGTCTCCTCCCAATTTAGCCTTTGCCTCTTCATACATCTCAATATCAGCCCGGCGGAATCGATAGATACTCTGCTTGGGATCCCCCACAAGAAAGAGTCGCTTGGGTGAAACCCGAACTCCCCTCCACTCTTTCGCCTTTCCTCTCTCTTCTTCAGATAGAAAGAAGACAATCTCGGCCTGGAGGGGATCGGTGTCCTGAAATTCATCCACAAGTAAAAACTTATAACGGTCATGGAAGTATCTCCGGACCTCCGGATGCTCCTTGAGCATCTTTCGGGCAAAAAGCAGGAGGTCCTGAAAGTCAAGGAAGTTTCGTTCCCGCTTGGTCTGCTCATAGGCCTGAATATAACCTGTTAAGCAATGGGCCAGCTCGGTCATGATTGATTCGATGATGAGGGTTTTGACCTCATCGAGATGTTCTGAGAGGGTTTGAAAATGGCCTTTTACGGTTTTGAGTTGATGCTTCGGCTGCCAGTTATCTTGGCTTCCTTTATTCGAAAATTTTTTTTGGAATTCCTTAACAATGAACCTCTCTTGATCCTCTCTTTCGCCGAGCGATTCTAACTTTCTCAGCTTTTCGTTTAACTCAAGAATCGTCAGGATTCCTTTATCTGCAGAGTTGACGCAGTATTCCTTAAATAGGTTCAACGAGTCAACCTCTTCTCGAAAGGTTTTCGTGAACCCTCTGATGGCTTTTTCCAGATCCTCAAGAGATTGGGAAGCTGGCAGCCACTCCAGCACATCCCGGTTCTTCAGCATGGCCTGACCCATTTTGCGGATCTGGTCCGGCTTCATTCCCAGAAGCACGGCCCGGCGCAACGCCGGATCGTCTTCATCCATCTTCTTTTCAAACCATTCCTCCCACACCTCTGCCTGCACAAGCTGGGACATCAGGCCGTCTGCCACTTCAAAATTGGGGTCAAGGCCTACCTCAACCGGTCGCTCCCTTAAAAGGGAACCGCAGAAGGAGTGAATCGTGGTCACCTGCATCCGCTCTAAATCAGAGAGCGCCCTAAAAATGCGCTGGCGCTTCAAAGGGTCGGACCCATTCGGATGGGATTTCTCAAGCTCCTGGCGCAGTTTTACCTTCAATTCAGCCGCCGCCTTTTCCGTAAAGGTAATGGCGACAATCTCCTCAAGGAGCGCCTCTCCCTCCATAATCAGATTGACGATGCGGCTCACCAGAAGAGTGGTCTTTCCTGTTCCAGCAGCCGCCTCCACAATGTAACTTTGAGAGAGGTCTTGAGCAGCCTTTTGGCGTTGCTCCCGGTCAATGAGCACTTTCTCTGATTTCATTCCTCCCCCTCTTCAGCCTCATCACGCTCTTCTGTGACCATCTCTAAATACCGCCTCACCTTTGGATCCTTTGACTTGCGATCAAAGAGAGTTGAAGTCCAGGTTCCACAGAGGCTCCGAAAATCACAGAGCCGATACTTACAATTCTGTTTATCCGGATAAGGGATAAAAATCCCTTCTTCAACCCCCTCTGAAATGGTCTGGAGGATCTCCTGAAGCTCCGATGCCTTCTCATCTAATTGGGACGCATCAAAAGGAATCGTTTTTTGCTCCTTGAGAAAGCAATATTCGGCAGATTCAACTTGAATCCCCTTATGGAGAGGCTTGAGCAACTGCCTAACCGCATGGAGGTAGAGCGGAAGCTGTAAGGTGGTTCCGCCTTGAAATTCGTTCTCTTTGGCTGAGACTTTCCCGGTTTTATAATCTCTTACGCGTGCCCTCTTCCCATCTTTTGTCAGGTCAATCCGGTCCATCTTCCCGCGTAAGTTAATCGTTTCCCCTGCCAATTTAAAAGGAATGGGGTCTTCGGTTGAGATCTCGCTCTCCTGAAACCCATGGCGTCTCATTCCATAACGAACCTCAAAATAGGCGGGGATAAACTCTGTCTCATTGAGCTCCTCATAAAAGAAATCCCTCAGCATGCCCAATATCTCTCTCTTGGCAACCTCCCAGAGCATAGGAAAGCCGGTGACGCCCGTCTTTTCAAATGCGTCAAACCTCTTGTTCGCAATCTCGACCAGCCTGAAAAGGTCTTCCAATGTCAATTGAAAAGAAGCCCCCCTCTCTTTTTTGAGATCTGTAAAAAATTGCCAGAGGATCTCATGAACGAGCTTTCCCCTATCCAGAGGAGAAATGGCCGCTTCCCTCTCCGGTTCGGTGAATGCTTCGATCCCCATGATCTTGCTTAACAGGTATTGAAAAGGGCAGGAGGCATAGGCTTCGAGCCATGTAGGAGAGATACTCTTTTTAAACAGAGAATATCGGTCGCGTAAGATTCCCAAAGCTTCTTTCGAGCCAAGACAGCCTTCGTAGTCTGTAAATTTCCTCTTTCCCCATCGGGAAGATTCGAGGATGAGCCCGCGACCGAAAAATGAAGAGACTTCCCTTAAATAGAGCAGGGCCTCTGGCTTCTCCGATGTCAGTTTCTCCTGCCCTTGAGAGAGATCGTATTCCATCTCGTCCAGAGCCTCTTCTGGAGAGGTGGCGGCGATTCTCGATAAAGGGATACGATCAAAACCTGAAAAATTTTCGAACTGATTAAAATCAACGCTCTTTCCGGTGATGGCCTCGACAGAGGCAAGGAGAAAAGAGGAGGGCAACCGCTCCTTTCCCGTGCCAACCTCGATGCGTGGAAAACTGAGGATCAACCGCTTCTTTGCAGCGCCGACGATCAGCCGGAAAAGAAGCCTCTCTTCATCGAGCCTTCCTTCGGCTTTCATGGGCAACGGCTCATTTTCCTTCCCGCTCAGGCATCGGTTGACCGTCTTTCGTTCCCTGTCTAAAAGAATGGCATCCTGACGTATGAGAGGCGGAAACGATTTTTCAACCATGCCAGGAACGATCACCATTTTAAACGGAACGCCACGGGCGTCCATGAGGTTGACAAGGGTGGGACCGTTTCGCTCAAACTTTCCAATGGACCTGACCTCTTCCTGGAGCGCCTCTTCAACCAATCGAGTAAAATCGGCTTGGGATGGAAGAATGCCCATCCTATCCAGATCAGAAAGCCTCTTTACTGCCTGTTTTATGAGAAGACCTTCATCATCCACCTCTACCAGGCCTTCGAAAGCATCAAGCAGGCCTTCCGCTTTTCCATCCCAGGTCTTTGCCCTAATGAAGCGCTTAAGGGAGGTGAAAAGCTTCTGCGTGAAATGGATCAACTGATCAATGGCAACGACATCCCCCGGATGAAACCTTCTCTTTCCCTCATCCTCTTCCTCGCTCTCTTCCTTCTTCAAACCGCTCTCTCGGAGCCTGCGAAGTCTCTCTTCCCATTCCCTCTCTCCCTCGACGATACCTGCTTGGATCGAAATAGCCTCCCAGCGAGAGAGGTCGATCTTTAGACCATCTTCCGAAGAGAACTGATCCGTCCGTAACTTTGCAAAGGTGGCAAATTCCATCACAGACAATCTCGAAAACTGATGCTGGATGACATTCAGGAGTAGCATGAGACTTCGCCCTGCCCTTGTCTGACTCAAAGGAAGTCCTTCTCTGAGGTAAGGTTCCATCCCCAGGTTTTCAAAAGCCTCCCTGAAGAGTCGTGAATACTCTTCGGGAGTCCTTAGAATGACCCCGATTTCATGGAGAGGAATTCCCTCCTTCTGCGACACCTGAAGGGCCTTCCGGATCAGTTCTCGAACCTCTCTGGGCTCGCCAGGAGCTGAAAGGATCTCCATCTCCCTGCCCTCACTTTCCATGACCTTTCCGCCGCTGAAAAGGTGATGGCTTAAATGCTCAAGAGAGGTTGTCCGGGACTGGAAAACCTGGCCGTCAAAAGAGGACTCTTTAAAATCCATCTCCATTAGCCATTTTAGGGCCGGTTTGACGAAATCAAAAGCAGGGGTGGGTTCATAAGGAAGAAAGGCCGTGGTCGCTTTCTCATCAAAACAGGTCTGGAGTAAGCGTTTCTGTGCAGCGTTGAAATCGTAAAAACCATAGATCAAAATCTTCGGCGCCTGGTTTAGGTATGTCGCATCCCCCACCCACTGACTTGCTAAGACCATCAGGTCTGACTCGTCGTAACACTTTAAAACTTTAAGCCGCTCCTCATACCCTCTCCAGAGTTTGATAAAATCCTTCAATTTCTGAAGGTGAACTATTTTCGATATCTTGGCATCGCGAAGAGGTCGCTCAAGCTCATCCGGTGAGAGACACGAATCCTTGAGGTCCTTGATAGTCGAAAGAGTGGCCTGATGAAATCCCGAGCGGTCAGCAATCTCTTTAAAGTAAAAATCCTGATCCTTCTTGGCCAGGGTCTCGGCGATATCGCCGATGATCAACTCATCCGCATATCGGGGGATTTCGGTCTTGCCCTGCGAAAGAAGATGAGGAGTGCTGATCTCCCTTGCAAACTCTTCTAACGTCTTGAACCGGAGGTTAAAATGATTCACCCCCTGCTCAGCAAGAAAACGGCGAAGATGAAGCCCGAGGAGTTTCGATGAGACAAGGATGAGAAGGGGAGCAAATGGGTCTTTCGCTCTCGCTGACCTGATTTCATCAACAAAGGACGACTCAAGCCCCGGAAAATCCCCAGTCACCAAGAATCGCCCTTTGTCTTTAACATCTGCCATGATGTTCCAACCTTCTTAATCTCTTCTTTTCTAAAAAATGGCTGTTGATAAATGAATGCCCCATGGCCGCGGGTCACCCACGAACCATGAAAATCCGTAACCCCCCTCTATTCCCCCCTTAGTTTAAGGGGGGATGAAGGGGGGTTAGAAATTTTATTTTCTAATTAATATGCCCCCTATTCTATGTCCAAAGCCAAAAGGATTCAATATAGAAGTTGGGTTGTGATAAAATTGGTCCGTAATAGGTAACTCAGGGCTTTAGCCCTGATCACTCATCTTTAAACGGCTAAGTTTCAATTCATCTGGAACACTTTCAACGTCCTCTATTCTAAACCAACACCTCCCCCAGGAAGTGTCCTAGGTTCACCCCGCTAAAAAACATCTCTGATTGCCTCGTGCGAACCATCCTGTTCAAAAACCAAGGACTTCCTAACGGGGTTTATCTATTTGAAATTTAATAGGAAATTAAGTGGATTATTGAGGTATTTACGGGTTGGTTTTGAATTACTGTTGCTTGGTCCTGAGATCCTTTCCCTAAATTCACAATTCAAGATCCGACACCGGAGCCTTCCCTATGCAAAAGGCCTTCCTAAAAACGAGGTTAGCTTTAAGGCGTGTGGCTAATACGGATACGACCTGGTTGCACGGTCACGAAGGAACCAACCAATCTTTCGCCTTGCTGCTTCACCAAATTGAGAACATCCCTTGAGATCTGCCTGCGAGCGAAAGTGGGGAATCGAAGGAAAATCACACCCAACGTTTTTTGACCGTAGGAATAGACTAATCGGCCGAAATCCTTATCTTCCGTTAATAGTATTCGCCTTTCATGGAGAGCAAGCCGTATGACCTCTGAGTCGTCGGCTCTTGGAGAACTCTCTGAGATACACAGGACATCAAAGCCAGCTCTCCTGAGGGCACGGACCACGCTGAAATCGCAGCTTTCGTCAGCAAGAAAGCGCATCGTCATTTCCTTACGGCTTGCCTTGAAGTGGCTAAAATGACCGTTTCCTCATGAGACAAGGTATCCGCTGCATATCGAATGGCCGCCTGGATATCCTCTTTGGTCAGCTTTGGGTAGGCATCC
>Ga0194113_10012147_pt1 | contig 10140 bp, 8 predicted proteins | sample TA2MahC200mmetaG_FD_146193 | JGI IMG/M metagenome (GOLD analysis project Ga0194113, IMG submission 146193) | Freshwater microbial communities from Lake Tanganyika, Tanzania - TA2015017 Mahale Deep Cast 200m | ecosystem: Environmental > Aquatic > Freshwater > Lake | place: Tanzania: Lake... | reverse complement strand
ACATCAGGAGTTTCGGCTGCTGCAGGAGTGCGGCGTGATACACCTCGGTTGCTGCAGTTAGCAAGGTGAAGTGTTCCTCGGTCAGTTTGAGTTGACAGCTTTGTTCGCCGAACGTGCGGAGAGTGGATTGTGTTGTCGCTGCCATCGACGTTCCGACAGCAAGTCCCGTGACTGATGAACCTGAGTCAAGTCTCCGCAAGGCTTCGTCAAACGAGACGTTCTCGATCCGTTTGATGAATGCGAAAACATCACCACCCAGGTCACACGCGAAGCAGAACCAGGACGCGTTGTCTGGGTAGACAACCAAACTGGGCGAGCGATCTTCGTGGAACGGGCAGCGGCCCACCAAGCGTCGACCGCTCGGTCGCAGTTCGACGTATCGCCCGATCACCTGCTCGATGGGATTATTCGCTCGGACAGTCTCGATTCTTTGGCGCTCATCAAGAGTGTATCCTGACACGAAACGTGCCGAATGCTGCGCGTGACCTTGGTCAGAACAGATTGAACCTGGCGCGCCACGGATACTCTTTCCTGCTTCGCAGGACATCGGGCATGATGGTATTTCTGTTTGAGCCGTAGAAGTTGTAGCCGATTGCGGCATGGTTCTTTCCTTTCGGTTGTTCACGATCGTGCTTCAACCATCGGAAGAGCAAGCACGGTTGTTTGGAGTTCCAGCGGCAGTACGGTCGCGCCTATCGTTTCGTGTGTCATCGCGCCCCGTTCGGTCGCTGAGGACCTGTCCTGAGCTTGCCGAAGGACGACCTTGGTCAAATGCTTGGGTATGCTCGCCAGGAATCGGCTAGGTGAATGTTCTTTCACTTCTTCACCGACGACGCGCGAGCGCGCGTAGGTCAGATAGAGTAACGACATGGCACGCGTCATCGCGACGTACGCTAGGCGCGTTTCTTCCTCCATCCCTTCCACCGTCTTCATCGCTTTAGCATGTGGGGCGATGATCTTCGTTTCGGCCATTATGCTCCAGCGACAGCCGGAGCCAGAAAGGTTTTCGGTCTTGGCGCAGACCGTTTTTGAGCGGGCCAACCTGGGAGATCCACTCGCTCCAAGACCCAGTCAAATAGATTCCCCGGCTTGGCGCCAAAGAAGCGTTCGGCAGCCGTCGTCCCATCGCTTCGCCGGATGAAATAATTATGCACGGTCGTCAGCGCCGCCAGCTTCTGCTCGCGGAGGCGATGCAGGCTGTGATGCCGCAGCGCTAACTGACCATTGCGACCTTCCACGCAAGCGCTGGATCGCTGGAAGAGTTGCGCGCACTCCTGTGCGACCTGTTCGATCACGCGGAGATCTGCAGGCGTCAGACCTTGCAAGGGACTCGCCTGGTTCTGGAGTGGTGCCAATAACTCTGCCACCTTTTTCTTGAGCGCGTGGCGTGGCGCGGCTTCGGTGACCTTCTCCGATACCAAGTCGAGATAGATCGCTGGAATCAGCTGGCGATACACCGCGCGTTCCCCGTCTGGTGACAGAGCCAGCGACTCCACCTTCGCCCGCACCGTGAGCCAAAAGAAGGCGAGCGTGGCGACCATCGCCACGACCATCCGTTTCGCCTTGGCAATTTTCTGGAGACAAGGGTCAGACAAATGCGCGGTCACGGCGACTTGCTCCAGGTTGGCAAAGTGCTCGTGCAAGGCGACGGCGAGTTCCTCGGCACTCCTGGGGGCACCCGTGTCCAGGGCATACGGATGGTAGTCTGCGCTGAGCCCCTGGATCGCCTGCTGCACGCGTTCTTGTTGTTGCACGACGGTGTCCAGGGTTTGGCGCGCCACGCTCTCCGTCTGTTGTGCGTGGGCGAGCGAGTGTGCCAGTGCCTCGGTCTCCGCCGCACCCGGTGCGCCCACTGGAGAAGCGGCTTTTTCCGTATAGTCTGCGACCTTGGCGACCGCTTTTGCCACCGCTTCTTCCGCGTGGCGACGCTGGTTCGCCAAAGCCACGCTCGGACCGCGGGTCAGTTCCTGTTGTACGTGGAAGAGATCGGGCGAGTGATGAGCGCCCAAATCCTCTTGCACGTGCTTGACAATGCCCTTGCCTTCATCACTGGTTGCCTGAATGACGTGCACGCTCAGCCCGGCGATGGCTTGTTGCAACGTGCGGGTCCAGGTCGCCGCGGTGCGGCTCTCGGCGTACTGCTCGACCAGAATGAAATCCGAGACGGGCTCAATCGCGACTAAGCACGTTTCGGGATGGAAGGTCTCGTCCTCACAAACGGTAATCTCTTTGGGCCGCATGTCCGCTGCGAGGCGTTGCCGTTCCGTTTGCCCAAACTCGACCACCGCCTGTTCCAGCGCGGTGGAGACTTGGTGTTGTGGACCGTAGGAGGCGGCCACAAAGTGGTCGAGGCCGGTGAGTTCGAGAAACAGACACACCAAGCGGATGCCACACGGTCCGACCAACGTCATCACCAAGTGTGCCGCCAGGACCAACCGATGCAGAAAGGCTGCACCGACCGACGACTCGAAGAAAGCGACCAATGCCGGATCTGCGTCGATGTGGTCTTTCCGCGCCAGCCAGTGTTGGAGGGTACTGCGCGGGATGCCCAGCTCTTCTGCCCACTGGCGTTGACTAGGGACACTCGCATAGCCATGCTCAAACTGGTCCAACTTCGCGGCAATCTCTTTTCTCGACCATGGCTTGCGGGCGCTGGCGGTAACTTGGATCATAGTGGCACCTCCCCAAGAACTGGGAAGGTATTTTACCAGATCATGCTACGTTTGTCCGTCTGAGCGGCTGCGAGCAGTCGTTCAGCGCGAAGTATCTCCAAAGCAGATAGTGGCCGAAACGAAGACCGAAGCCTAATTTCGCATAATCGGTTCAAGACTATTTGACCTCGCACACGCGTTCGATTATAATAGCGGCGATGGAAAAATCCGCCAAGAAAACCGATCAAAAACCGCTCGGCGTGTTCGACGCACTGTCCGGCGGCTTTGAATTGATCTGGCTCAATCCGTGGATCCTGCTCGTGCCGATCGCGCTCGATCTGTTTTTATGGCTGGGACCGCAGGTGAGCGCGCAGCCGATCTTTCAGCGGACGCTCGCACTGCTTCCGTTGGCGACGCCGCCCAACGCGCCCGCCGACACGCTGCAAAATATCGAACTGCTCAAAAATATTTTGCAGACGGCGGGTGGATCGGTGAACGTGCTGGGCATCCTGACGACCGGAATGCCGTCGGTGATCGGACTGCAACCGCCCGCCGCCGAGATCGCGCGCGCGCAAATCACCCTCGCCGATCCGCTCGCGCTGAGCGGATTAGCCATCGCGCTGCTGCTGGGCGCGGTGTTGATCACAGGCGGCTATCTGGAACTGACGGCGCGTCCGGTGCGGAACGAAACTGACGCGCGCACGTTTGTCGCGCGCTGGCTGCGCGCCAGCCTCAACTTGATCCTGCTGGCGATTCTGGTGGTGCTCGGCGTCAGCGCGCTGATGATTCCGGTCGCGCTCGTCGCCGGAACGCTCAGCATCGCCAGTCAAGGGCTGGGCTCGTTTTTGTTGCTGGGCGGAATGATGTTGATGTTCTGGGCGATGCTGTATCTGGTCTTCGCCGTCCCGGCGATTTTTGTCAGCCGCGTCAACGCGCCGCAAGCGTTGCTCAACAGCGTCAGCATTTTCCGGTTCGATTTTTGGTCCGCCATCGGCTTGGTGTTCGTCGCGTATTTGCTGCGTTCCGGTTTCACAATCGTCTGGCAACTGTTCGATTCGAATACCTGGGGCGTGGTCTTCGTTCTGATCGCCAACGCGTTTCTCAGCAGCGCGCTGACGGCGGCGGAAATGATTTTCTACAACGACCGGATGTACTGGCTGGCAATGGCGCGGGAGAAAATGCAACAGCAGAAGAAAGGATGAAAGATAAAAGATGAGGGATGAATGATTTTCATCTTTCATCCTTCATCTTTCATCTTTTTGATTTGGAGTGTACTATGGTGAAAAAGCAAATCACAGAAACCGAAAATATGCCGTTAGAAGCGTACGACGCGTCCAAGATTCAAGTGCTGGAAGGATTGGAGGCGGTGCGTAAGCGCCCCGGAATGTACATCGGCTCGACCGATATTCGCGGCATCCATCACCTGGTTTTCGAAGTGGTGGACAACGCGATTGACGAAGCGCTCGCCGGCACGTGCGATCACATTCAAATCACGATTGATCAAGACAACATCGTGACGGTCGTGGACAACGGGCGCGGCATTCCCGTTGACGTGCACAAGCAAACCGGCAAATCCGCGCTCGAAGTCGTGATGACGAAATTGCACGCCGGCGCGAAATTCGGGCAGGGCGGTTACAAGGTCGCGTCCGGTTTGCACGGCGTCGGTGTCAGCGCGGTCAACGCGCTGAGCGAATGGCTGCAAGCCGACGTGCGCCGCGACGGACAAATCTATCGCCAAAAATACACGCGCGGCGTGCCCAAAGCCGATGTCAAAGTCGCCGGTAAATATCCCAGGGACGAACGCACCGGCTCGACGATTTCGTTTTATCCCGACAAACAAATTTTCAAAGAGATTGATTACAAATTCGACGTGCTCGCGCAACGTTTCCGCGAGATGGCGTTTCTCACGCGCGGACTGACGATTTCGTTTCGCGACGAGCGCGATAATCGCGCGACGACGTTTTATTTTGAAGGCGGCATCACGTCGTTCGTGCGCTATCTCAACAAGAATCGCAATCCGATCCACGCGCCGTTCACCGTCGCCAAGCAAGTCAACGGCTCGCAGATCGAAATCGCGGTGCAATACACCGACGCGTACGGCGATTCGATGTACACGTTCGCGAACAACATCAACACGGTGGACGGCGGCACGCACTTGACCGGCTTTCGTTCCGCGCTGACGCGCACGCTGAACGATTACGCGCGCAAAGCAAACCTGCTCAAGGAATCCGATCAGAACCTGACCGGCGACGACGTGCGCGAAGGACTGACCGCAATCGTCTCGGTGAAATTGGAAGAGCCGCAATTCGAATCGCAGACGAAAGCGAAACTCGGCAACGCGGAAATCAAGACCCAGGTCGAGGCGACTTTTACCGAAGCGTTCGGCGCGTTTCTGGAAGAGCATCCGCGCGAAGGGAAAGAGATTGTCCAAAAGTGCTTGACGACCGCGCGCGCGCGTGAGGCGGCGCGGCAAGCGCGCGATCTCGTCATCCGCAAGAGCGCGCTCGAATCGTCAACGCTGCCGGGCAAGTTGGCGGATTGTTCGGAAAAAGATTCGGACAAGGCGGAGTTGTACATCGTGGAAGGGGACAGCGCGGGCGGATCGGCAAAACAAGGGCGCGACCGCAAGTTCCAGGCGATTCTGCCGCTGCGCGGCAAAATTATGAACGTCGAAAAAACGCGGCTGGACAAGATGTTGCAGAACGAAGAGATCCGCGCGATGATCACCGCGATCGGCACCGGCGTCGGCGATGGATTCGATCTGAAGAATCTGCGATACAATCGTGTCTTGATTATGACGGACGCGGACGTGGACGGCAGTCACATCCGCACGCTCTTGCTCACGTTTTTCTTCCGCTATATGACCGGGCTGATCGAGCACGGGCATTTGTACATCGCGCAGCCGCCGCTCTACAAATTAAAAGCGGGCAAGACCGAAGAGTACATTTTCGACGACAAAGAATTGGACGCGTGGAAAAAGAAGAACAAGAGCGATAGGTTCGAACTGTCGCGCTATAAAGGTCTGGGCGAGATGAACCCGGAGCAACTCTGGGAAACGACGATGAATCCGGAGAACCGCACGATTCTGCAAGTGAACCTGGACGATGCGGCAGAAGCGGACCGCACGTTCGAAATGTTGATGGGAAGCGACGTCGCGCCGCGCAAGCGCTTCATTCAGACGCACGCGAAGAGTGTGCGGAATTTGGATGTGTGAGGGCGCGGACGACCGCGCGTGAATGAAAGAGTTCCAAAGTCTACGCGACTTTGGAACTCTTTGCTTCTGCTACTTGCTCCGCCCCGTGCGCGCCCTGCCGCGCGCGCAGTAGAATCGCGACGAGTCCCGCCGCTGAACCCAGCGCCACACCGGCGAGCAATGCCCACGGCGTTTTGGCGCGCGGGCGCACCAACAAGTGCGGCGCCTCGCGCTGATGCGCCGCCACCCGCAAGCCGTCGCGCAAGCGCGCGCGAAATTTCGCCGACGGCGTGACCGGCTCCAGCGCGCGTTGCGCGTGCGCGGCAAGCGCGTCCAGGTCTACCGCTCCAGTTGTGCGACGAGTGTCCATTCCGATTTTCCTTCTACGTGGCGGGATACACCACCGCGCCGATCACGCCGGGACCAAAATGCACCGCGAGCGAAATCGCCACGTCGTCCACGAACGCGTCCGCGCACTTTAATTCCTGTTTGGCGCGCGCCAGAAATTTTTCCGCCTCGTCACGCGCTTCGCCGTGAATCACCGCGAACTTGATCGGCTGATCACCGGCGGCTTGTTTGCACAAATCCAAAAGGTGATCGAGCGCGGCTTGGCGCGAGCGCACGCGCCCGCTCGGCAACAACATTCCCTCTTGCAACGCGATGATCGGCTTGACGTTCAACAGCGACGCGATGAATCCTTGCAAGTGACTGATCCGCCCGCTCATCTGCGCGTACTTGAGCGTCGCCAGCGTCAGGTACAGCCGCACGCGCGCGCGTTTCTGATCGAGCGCGGCGACGATGTCGTCCGCGCTTTTTCCGGCGCGCGCCATTTCCGCCGCGTCCACGCACAAAAATCCCAGCGCGGCGGAACCGGCGAGACTATCGTACGGCAAGACGCGGATTTCGTTCGCGACTTCTTGCGCCGCGAGCGTCGCCGAGTTCATCGTCCCGCTCAGTTTGCCGGTGACGTGCAGCGAAATGATCGTGTCGTACCCCTGTTGCGCGGCGGCGCGATACGCGGCGATGAACTGCGCGGGCGCGGGTTGCGACGTTTGCGGAATGATCCCCAGCGCGTCCACTTTATTGTAGAACGTCGTCTGATCGATCGAAATGCCTTCCTGAAACGATTCGGTGCCAAACTGGATGTTGATCGGCACGACGCCGATTGCGTACTCGCGAAAATAACGCGCGGGCAAATCGCACGTCGAGTCGGTCAGGATTTTGATTTTCGCCATCGTCCCCCCTTTAGAAATTTTCGATTGTTGATTGCCGATTTTCGATTGTAACGATGAATCGAAAATCAAAAATCGAAAATCAAAAATGCTCTTGCAATTGATCGCGCAGCATCACCAGCGTGCGATGATACAGCGATTTGACCGCGCCTTCGGTGCGCCCCATCACGCGCGCGATCTCTGCGTTCGACAATTCGTCTCCGAATTTCAAAATCAATAATTCCTGTCGTTCCGCCGGAAGTTTGCGAATCGCGCTCAAGAGGAGGTGCGCTTCCTCGTTCTGTTCCGCGCGCTGATGCGGACCCTCGCCGCGTTCCGGCAGTCCGGCGATATCGTCCAGGCGGATATTTTTGTGGCGGCTGCGGTCGCGGTACCAATTCGCGACGAGATTATGCGCGATGCGATACAGCCACGCGGCAAAGGGCGCGCCGCGCGCTTGATACTCGGCAATGTGTCCGAGCGCGCGATAAAAGACGCGCGCGGTCAAGTCCTCCGCTTCCGCCGCATCGCCGGTGCGATAGAAAATGTAATTGTAGATGCGCGTCACGTACCGTTCGTACAACTCGCCGAACGCGTCCGCGTCGCGCTGGGCGCGCCGGATCAGCGCCTCTTCCGTTTCAGGCAATCCAGACTCCGCATCGGCGCGCGCGGTGAAATCGTGCACGCGCTAGAACACCGCGCCGCGCGCAAGGTTACGCGTTAAAAAGCAAATGGCAAATAGCGAATGGCATATAGCGAACAGCCATCTGCTATACGCTATATGCCAAACGCCATTCGCGCTTGTCATCATCCTCACACTGCCTAGCACTCGCCAGGCATCGTGATGCGACGATGACTGGCGACTGCTAATCCGTGTAGAACGCCAAGCCCAACGCGTTGGGTCCCGTGTGCACGCCGATCGCCGGACCGATTTCGGCGCAGAAGAACTCTTTGCACTCGTACTGCGCGCGCACTCGGTTGGCGAGTTCATCGGCGTCTTGCCGCGCGTTCGCGTGCAACACCGCCGCGTGCAAGGGGTGGTGATTGGAACGCTCGGCGAGAACCTCCAGCAACCGGGCTAACGCTTTGGCGCGCGAGCGCGGTTGTTCCAGCGGTTCGACCTGCCCGTGCTTGATCTCCAACATCGGTTTCACGTTCAGCAGCGTGCCGACCATGGCGCGCGCACCGCCGATCCGTCCGCCGCGTCGAAGATACTCGAGCGTGTCGAGAACGAAGATGAGGTTCAGTTTGGGAATAAGCGCGTTGATCGTCGCGACGACTTGGTCGCGCGACTGGCCCGCTTGCGCCGCTTGCGCGGCGGCGATCACCAACAAGCCCAACGCCATCGAAATCCACGGCGTGTCCACGATCGAAATCGGCAACGCTTTTTTGAATTGCGTTTCCAATTCTTGTTTCGCCGCGCACGCGGACGCGTACGTCCCGCTCAACTTGCTGGGCAAGTGCAACGAGACGATCTCTTTGCCCGCGTCGAGGAACGGGCGGTACACTTGCTCGAACTCACCCGCCGAGGGTTGCGAGGTCGTGGGATGCTCTTTGGCGTGCGGAAGCATCTGGTAAAATTGTGCATTCGTCAGATCAACTCCGTCGCGATACGTGGTCGTGCCGAAAATCGCTTTCAACGGAATCACGGCGATGTTGTGCTTCTGCCGTTCATCCACCGACAGATGCGCTGACGAATCCGTGACGATTTGAATCACGCGTGTGTGTCTCCTTCCTTCAAGATTTTCCGATCTGTCATTTCGAGCGAAGCGAGAAATCTCCGAGTGACTTGGATTGCTTCGTCGGGCACTAGGCTTCTCGCAATGACACGTTGGTTGGTTCGCGCGCAGTTCGCACTGCGAAGACGATCCACCCCATGCCGCCGAACGTGAGGATGCTCAAGCCGGAGATCAGCGCCAGGTTCAGCCACACCCACGGCGCTTGGATTCCCAGGGGTGCGCGCGCGGCATCGCTCAACTGCACCGCGCCAAGACCCAGCCCGATTGCCAGCGCGTTCCAGACGGCATGCAAAAATACGCTTACAGCATACGCGAGAAAAAGTCGGCTCCACCTCCTTTCGACGCGCGCGGCGTACCACCCGCGCGCCATCGTGACGCCGTTTGCGACGTGCATCATCGTCGCGCCGACGCGAAGCAACATCGCCAACGCCCACATCTCCAGCGCGGCGCCGGTGTTCAGCGCGTTCTCGACGATGGCAAAGCCCGCGCCCGCCGCAATGCCCCAGAGTACCGCGTCCCGCGCTTGCGTGCGGCGTGGATCGACGAACGCGATGATCAGCGTCTTGACGGCTTCTTCGATGAACGGAACGATCCCGGCAAAATAGATCGCCGCCAGCGCGATGATGGTGGGGTTTGCCAGCAACCACCGGACGATCGTTTGCTCATCCAGGGCGCGCAACGATTTCAACTCCGCGCTCAGGCGCGCGAGCATTAGCGCGCCATCCGGCGTCAGCGCCAACGCGACCCCCGCGCCCGCAACTATTATAACACCGATCAGCGCTTCCAGTGACAGCGCGAGAAATGTGGCGCCCAGCGCGCCCCAGCCCAACGACGCGGCGAGCGCGCGCACGCCCGAAGCGACGTTCAATTGCCGCGCCGCGTACGCCAGCACGATCAGCGGCGGCAGCGCGGACGCGATCAAATGGAACGGCGGAAACGCGAACGCGGCGATCGGTTTGTACGCCAACGCGCCCAGCCCCAGCAAAATCGCGAGCAGAAACGCAATCAACAAAATGATCGCGGATGGGAAAATTCGCGCGGCGGAATCGGGTGTGCGTTGGCGGATCGCGCCCAGACCTTGCCACGCGAACAACGCGCCAAACGCAATGCCCAGCGCGGCGAACGATCCCAAGAAGATATTCGTTTGCACCGCGCTATCGCTGTTTCTAGCGAGAAACGGCGCGACGAGGTAGAACGCGCTGGAACACAAGCCGCATAAAAGCAAAAACGCTGCGAGGACAAGCAGCCAAACCCCGGCGACGAACAACGTATTCGGTGATTGGGCAATTGGGTGATCAACAGATCGGGTGATTAGGTGATTGGGTGATTCCATTTGCAATTTTTGT
>Ga0194113_10012140_pt1 | contig 10143 bp, 8 predicted proteins | sample TA2MahC200mmetaG_FD_146193 | JGI IMG/M metagenome (GOLD analysis project Ga0194113, IMG submission 146193) | Freshwater microbial communities from Lake Tanganyika, Tanzania - TA2015017 Mahale Deep Cast 200m | ecosystem: Environmental > Aquatic > Freshwater > Lake | place: Tanzania: Lake... | reverse complement strand
CGGCGTGCGGCGTTTTGGTTGCGCGCTCGGCGAGCTGGGACTTGCACGACGCATCCCTTTATCACGGCCGGCGTCAACAGACCATGAGTGTTGCAGAAGCGATTTGGGCCACCTACGCGTGCATCGCGTGCCTCTACTGGGCTTGGCTGACGATCGGCGTTTTTCTTGTGCGTGCGCGGGTGGCTCGGCTGGACAGCCTGGTTCCACCCGAACCGAATGCGTGGCCCAGATTGTCCGTGCTCGTGCCGGCGAGAAACGAGGCGGATACGATCGAGTCCGCGGCCACCACATTGTCGCAACAGGACTACCCGAGCCTGGAGATTCTGCTGATCAACGATCGGTCCGAAGACGAGACAGGTTCGATCATGGATCGCGTGGCGGCGGCGAACCCGCGGATCCGGGCCATCCACGTGACGGATCTTCCCGAGGGATGGCTCGGCAAGGTCCACGCCTTGGATCGCGGCTGCGCGGAGGCCGACGGCCAGTGGTTGTTGCTGACCGACGCCGACGTCCATTTCGAACCCGGTGCGTTGCGGCGCGTGATTGCGTGGAGCATGCATCGACGGCTGGACCATCTGGCGGCCGCGCCGGACATCTGGTCCTCCGGGTTCTTTCTCGACGCGGCCGTCTCCGCATTCTTGCGGAGTTTCTGCGTGGGGATGCGGCTTTGGGCCGTGGAGGACCCGCATAGCGGTGCCTACATCGGCGTGGGGGCGTTCAATTTGCTGCGCCGCGAGGCGTTCGAACGCACGGCGGGTTTCGAGTGGCTACGTTTGGAAGTGGCGGACGACGTTGGCGTGGGCCTGCTCATGAAACAGTCGGGCACGCGGTGCGGAGCGGTCAATGCCGTCGGGCAAATCGGACTTCATTGGTACCCGTCGCTTGCGAAGATGCTCGTCGGGGCGGAGAAGGCATTCGCATCGCTTGGCGGCTGCAGCGTATGGCGGATGTGCGTGTTCGGCTGCGTGGGCACGCTGTTGGACTTGTCGCCGTGGCTGACGCTGTTGGCCGCAATCTGGTTTCACTCAGCGGTGCTGACGACCTTGTCAGGACTGATGATCCTCGGTCACGTCGTGAGTGCTGTTGCCATCAATCGCTGGGCTGGCCGAAAGCTGCTGCCCGGTCTGTTGGCTCCCGTCATGATCCCCTTCGCGCTCGTGGCCCTCCTCCGGACCACGTGGTTGGGATGGCGGCGAGGCGGGGTAGCCTGGCGCAACACGATTTACCCTAGCCATCTGCTGCGCGCGGGAAAACGCGTTTGGATCGGCAGACGGGCCAAACCAAGTCAAGCGGGATGACCGCCAACGAGATTCGGACTCCCTTCGGTTGTCGCCGCGGTTCGCGTACAATAGTGAAAGTAGTCGCCGCGACAGAGCAACGTCCTCCTCGATTCGTCAGGAGTCATGGTGATGGCCAGTCCTTTTCCCGGCATGGATCCCTATCTGGAGGAATTCTGGCGTGACGTGCATGCTCGGCTTGTCATTTACGCATCCGATCAACTGCAGAGCCGACTGCCCGGCGACCTGCGGGCTCGCGTGGAAGAGCGAGTTGTCGTCGAGCCGCTGGCGGGAGAGGGCCGTAGCGTCTATCCGGACGTGCGCGTAGTGGAACGCGGCCGTGCGGAAGGTGCGGCCGCCGCGGCTGACACGGCGATAGCCGAGCCGCTGGTCGTGCGCCTTGCTTCCGAGCCGACGATCGAAACGTATATCGAGATCATCGATATCGCTACGGGAAAACGCGTGGTCACCGTGCTCGAAATTCTCAGCATGTCGAACAAGCTCGCGGGTGAGAGCCGGGAGCAGTATCGGCGGAAGCTGGCGGAATTGCAGGCGGGAAAGGTCAATCTGGTCGAGGTCGACTTGCTGCGGACTGGCCAGCGAGGCCTGAGCGTGCCGTTCGACTATATTCCGGTGACACATCGCACGGCTTACCAGGCCTGCGTCCGCCGCGCTTGGCGGCCGATGCACGCGGAAGTCTATCGCGTGCCGCTGCGGGAACGGCTGCCGATCATCGGCGTGCCGCTCCGCGAAACGGACGCTGACGTTCCCTTGGATCTTCAGGCGTTAGTCGACCAGTGCTATCGCAACGGCGGATACGACAACGACATCGACTACGGCCGTGCACCCAACCCGCCCCTGGAACCGGACGACCAACGGTGGGCGGACGAACTGCTGCGCGGCCAGGGCCGCCGCTGATGCGGACGCTCCCGCAACGTCTCTTCCGTCGATGGTCCGAACGGGTGAACGGCGGCATCACGCTTCCCACTGCGTGCCCGCGGCGCCGTTTGCTGGAGCCGTGCCACGACGGCGTGAACGATCGATGGGGAGGCACGCGCCTTCGCACCCAGCGGCACGCAATAGTCGACTACGCCGGTTCCCGCTCTTCCATGACCTGTGCCAACGAGCGGCCCAACGACTTGCGCGTCCGCGTTTTTCGCGTGTCCGGCGAGCCGGTGGCCGGGTCGTGGCTCACGAGCCGACCTTGTTGAATCGCTTCCAGGAACCGCTGGTTCAAATGGTCGACTTCCTTTTCACCGCCAATGCTCTCGGCGGCATCCGAAACGCCAAGCAATACGGACTGCTTGACTCCCTCGCGAATCCAGTCGAAGAAGTTGAATCTCATTCGTCGGTGACTCCTCACGGTACACGAACAGAGACACACCCAAAGAAGTCGGCAAAACGGTGCCCGGCTCACCAGTGCAATCCGTAAAGTCGACGAAATCCACACAAACGCCGGGCAGCAAGGCACGGACGGCAGGAGATTGCGCAAGCTGGCGAGTCCTGGTTTTCGTGCATGCCCGTCCAGGCGGGGGAGCGATCTCACCATTCAGAACGTGAAGCCGGCGGCGAAGACTCATTCCGGCTGTCTGAGCAACTCGACGGCGGGCACGGGTTGGTAGTGGATCCGTGCCGGGTATCCGTCTCGCGCGATCGACAGGCGGGCAGCTTCGGTCACAAGCTCATTGATCGAGCTGTTGGCCGGTGTGGCGAGGATGCCGCGCTCGTTGATTCCGACCAGCACTTTCTGGCGCGCGGCCAGCGCCTTTTCGCCAGTCAGGCCGTGGGCCGCGGCACGGACGCGAGCTGCTGCCAGAACCAGGCCCTCGATCGATTCGAACCCGTAGCCCACGGGTTTCAATCCGGGCCCGTCCCACGGTGTGAGTCGAAAGTAGTCGGGACTGACGAAGCGGAACATCGCGCCGGCAGCGTTATCGACGTAGCCGTGTTGCACGCCGCGGTACTGGTCGTCGTGGCTGAGGATGGCGCCGCAATCTTCGCCTTCGCAGTACAGCGTCAGGCACTGATCGTTGGTTCCGGCCGCCTGGTCGGGATATCCCAGGCCGTCCGTGACGGTCAACAGCGAGCCGTTCTCCCAGACGACTCGGCCTTGCGCCCACATGTAGCCGATCTTGCCGTTGGGGAACGTGCCCTCCACACCGCGTACCGAGACCTCAACGGGGCGCAGTCCCGTGATGAAATGGACCAGGTCCACGTAGTGGCAGCCGACATACGTGAACGGATCGCTGTTCTCTTTCGTGAACCAGTTCTGGAAGTTCGAGTGGCGATAGTAGTACGGTTCGATCATTTTGGCTTCGCCGCAACGGAACTCGCCAAACCGTCCCGCGCGGTACTGTTGGCGGGCATCGAGTGATCGGCGGTCAAACCGTTTGTGGTATTCGATGCCGACGAAGAGTCCCTTGGCCCACGCGCGTCGTTCGATCTCGGTCGCCTCGGCATACGTTGGCACCAGTGGCTTGACGGCCAGCACGTGGTGATCGTGATCGAGGGCCGCGTGAATCACCGGTCCGTGAAAGTGATCCGGGACCGCCACGACCACCAGGTTCCCTGGCGGCAGCGTGCCGATCACTTCCCGGAAGAGGTGCGGATGCAGTTTGTCCGGCGGCGTATCGAGTGTTGGAAAGGGCTCGAACTGGTGCCCGGGAAACGCGTCCGCGAACCGTCGCGACTCGGCCAGCTCCCGCAGCGGTGCCGAGTTCAGCGCGCAGACCTTGATGCTGCCGATCAACGCCTGACGCTGCAATTGGTAGAGTGACGGCAGGATCTGGTCGTGCGTGATCATCCCGCCGCCAACGACAACGACATCCAACGTGCCGGCCTTTCCGTCCATCGGTCAACCTCCGCGACTCGCTTGATCTCCCGCGCGGCCGTGCCCGACGTCGAGCGGACGACGTGCACGGCACCAGTCCTGTTTTCGGGACGAAGCCATCTCGGGCTTCCGAGAATCCGCGGCACTGGTTGGTTCGTGATTTCGACGGCGGTTCAGCCGGCACGTGAAAGGACGTCTGGAATCAGCTGTTCGAAATCGGGGGTTGGAGCCAGAGACATGTGCCCGCGGTGCCTTGCCCGCGTTCATGAATATAGCCGGGGTACTGGTCGCGGCAAGTACGGGTCTTTGGTGCGACATCGACAATCCAGATCGGCCTCGGTTTCGGCATCTTCCGCCCCGATTGGGTTGCGGCCGCGGCCGCGTCGTGCGCCGTGCGGCAACGGGCAACGTGCGCCGCGAACCGGTTTGGCGGTGCGCATGAGGCGAGGTCGAAGGGACGTTGATCGAGCATCGCCGTTGGGTCGACTGCCCGAGACTAGCATTCTGTTGGGACGATCGCGATAATTGACGCATCGCTCGGTTGATGCCGGCTTCCTTGGGGCCGCCGGCAGGGAAGGGTTCTGGACTCTCAACGAAGGGAAGACACCATGGAAACTCGACGCCGCACATCGCTGTATTGTCTCAGCCTCCTGGTGGCGATGGCTGCCGCGACAAGTGTTTGGGCACAGCACACGCCGCCGACCTTGTCGGAGAAGGAGATGCGGCAAATCGGAGACGCGTTGCCCGCCAAGGCGACTGTTGCTCCCGCGGCGCCGCGGAAGGTCCTTCTCTTTTGGCGGTGCGAGGGGTTCTTTCACGGTGACGGCATTGCGGCGGGCAACAAGGCCGTCGAAATGATGGGCGAGAAGACGGGCGCCTTCACGGTGGTGACCAGCGACGACATGTCGATGTTTGACCCCGACAAGCTAAACGCATTCGACGCGGTGATTTTCAACAATACCACGAACCTGGCGTTCGAGAATCCTGTCCATCGGCAGGCCCTGCTCGACTTCGCCCGAAACGGCAAGGGGATTGTCGGCACGCACTCGTCCGTGGACAACTTCTACAAATGGCCGGAAGGCGCCGCGATGATGGGCGCTCTGTTCGCCGGCCATCCTTGGGGAGAAGCGCCGGTGAAGTTGGACGATCCCGAGCACCCGTTGCTGAAGGCCTTCGGCGGCAAGGGCTTCTGGGTGCAAGATGAAATGTATCAGATGCGCGATCCGTACTCGCGTGAGAAGTTGCGCGTGCTGCTGAGCTTCGATATGAGCAAGCTGCCGGCCGACGCGCCGACGCGCGAGGACAAGGACAATGCCATCGCCTGGGTCCAGCAAGTCGGCAAGGGGCGAGTCTTCTACTGTTCGCTGGGCCATAACCGGAACATCTTCTGGGACCCGGCTATTCTGCAGTTCTACCTGGATGGCATCCAATATGCGTTGGGCGATCTGCCGGCCGACGCCACGCCCAGTGCCGCGCTCAACCCGCAGCCTCAACCAGCGTTGCCGCCAGCGAAGTCGAAATGATGCGGAGCGGAGGGCCCGCGTCGCGGATTTGGGTGTCAGCCTGTCGCGCGCGGTGCGCGCATGTTGTGGGACGGGCATTCTTGCCCGTCAAGGTGCTCGTGACGGGCAAGAGTGCCCGTCCTACGGTTGGCTGCGGCCGCCGGTCGCGCCAGGTCCGTGACGGCACATTACCCGATCGCTGCGACCGCAGTGCCGTGGGGAAGGCCGACGACTCCGGCGACGGTGCGGCCCTGTCGCCGGACTTGCAGCAAGAAGAAACTCACAGCAGATAAAAACTCGCGATCGAAAAGTAGATGACGATGCCCGTCACGTCCACCAACGTGGCCACAAATGGGCTGGACGCGTAACCGGGATCGAAACCCAGACGCCGGAACATGAGCGGCAGGACGGAGCCGACGAGCGTGCCCCAGAGGCAGATCATGGTGACGGACTGCGACACGACTACTGCCAGCAGCCAGCGGTCGACGTTGCCAACAATCGACTGGGGAGTCAATGCGGCCTGCACGAATGCGATCGTGCCCAGCGTCACACCGAGGGCAATCCCCATGACCAGTTCGTGCCTGATGACCTTCCACCAATCGGCAGGGCGCACCTGGTCGAGCGCCATGGCCCGCGTGATCAACGTGGCCGCTTGGGAGCCCGAATTGCCTCCGGTGGAGATGCACAGCGGCACGAAGAAGGACAGGGCGACAATGGCGGCGATCGCGTCCTCGAAATACGCCATCGCGCCGAACGTCATCAGCTCGGCGATGAACAGGCATGAGAGCCAGGCGGATCGCTTGCCCCACACGGTTGTGAACGGGGCCTCCAAATGGTTGTCCTCCAGGGCTCCCACGGCACCCATTCGCAACGCGTCTTCGGTCGCCTCCTGAATGACCACGTCGATGACGTCGTCGTGCGTCACGATACCCACCAGCCGGTCTCGTTCGTCGACAACGGGCATGGCCAGGAAGTTGTATCGCGCCAGCTCGTGGGCCACGCGCTCCTGGTCGTCGTTGACGCGCGCGAACACGGGATCTCGGTGCATCAGATCACGAATCATCGTCGCCGGCTTCGCCAGGATCAGCTCGCGCAACGAAACAAAGCCGACCAGACGCCGCTCGCTGTCCAGCACGTAAACATAGTAGATCGTTTCCGTATCGGGTGCCTGGTGACGCAGCTGCGTCAAGGCTTCAGCAACCGTGATGTCGGCGGGCAAAGACGCATACTCGGTCGTCATGATCGAGCCGGCGCTGTCCTCGGGAAAGGACAACAGCCAGCGCATGTCTTGCCGGTCCGCCTTGGCGACCAGCGGAAGCAGTTCCTCCACCAGGTCCGGTTCGAGACGCTGCAGCAAGTCCACCCGGTCGTCGGAGGCCATCTCCTCCAGCAGTTTGGACATCCGTTGGCGCCCCACGCCGTCGACCATCTCGATCTTCTTGGTGATCGGGAAGAACTCGAATACCTCCGCTTGCCGATCGATGGGCGCGTGGGCCAACAGCCGCCAGGTCTCCTCGACGTCGAGCCCTTCGGTAAAATCGGCGATCGTGGCCGGGTGAAGCTCCGTCAGGACTTCGGAAATGCCCTGCCGATCTTCGTCGCGCAGCATCTGCCGCAGTTCGGGTAATAGGATCGGGTTGTACATGCAACGACGCCTTGATCACGCGAGCTCCACATTGGCGCCACACACGGCACGACCGCTTGATCCGGCCGGACAAGGTTGTCCAGTCGGCTGAACGTGACACCAAGGGTATTGTCGGCCATATCGGCCGTTTGTCCAGGCAGCCGCGCGCATAATTGGCCCGGCGGTCGTGGAGGTACATCTTCCGCGAGGAAGCTGAACGGGCCGTTCTTTTTCCAAGCGCACTTACCGCACTACCTGCCGCGGCTTGTGGCCACAACCAGAGTCGACCAGCGCGAGTCCGGTTCCCCCACGAGCTCGTCTCGTGGGGTCCGAGTTCCGCCGGCTACCGGCGCGCCGCCGCAATACCCCGAGCAGCCGCAACCGATTGCGGGACGGACTCGCCTGCCCGTTCCGAACCGCATGGACGGGCAAGACCGGGCCGGCGAGCAAGACACGAGTGCGGTGCGAGCATCTGATCCCCGGTCACTTCCGCTCGAAACCGGCATGTCGATCGAGGCGGATTTCCTGGTATCCCGAGCGACGCGTCGGGTGAGGCACGGCGCATTGCGTTTCAGGTCGGTCCCGTCGGGTTGGCGTCTTGCGGTTGCTGTTGCGAAGGAGGCTCGTCCATGACTGTTCGATTCGCATGCAAGAACTGTGGCCGCATGCTGGCGGCGGGTGGTCGGTTCGCGGGCGCACGAGCCCATTGTCCGGCCTGCGGCAACCTGGTTGAAGTGCCGTCGTGGGCACATTCTCCGGACAGCGCAGCGGCAGAAGCCGCTTCCACCGGTGCAGGCGGACCAGCGTACCGCAAGCGCGCGAGCGTTGAGGCTGAGGAGGATGTCGTCGACGCCGAGATCGTCACCGAGCCGGTCGTTGAATTCCTGGACCCGCCGGCGCCGGCAAAAAAACCGGCAGGTGGCCGTGAGCCAGAACTATCCGTGGTGCGACGGATGTTCGAGGCGATGCTGGACCCGCGAAGCATCCAATGGATGTTGGTGGTGGGGGGGGCGTTGGCCGTCTTGGGGCTGATTGTCTGGGTCGTCAGCCTGGGCATCTTCGAGAACCGGATACTCGTCGCCGTCGCGCTCGGCGTCGGCACGCTGCTGGTTCTGGGTGCCGGTTGTTTCGTGTCCCTGGCGACTCGCTACAAGACGGCGGGAAACGCTCTGGCGTTTCTTGGGTGCGTCGTCATGCCGTTGAATCTCTGGTATTACCACGCCCAGGATTTGGTTCGACTGGAGGATCACCTTTGGGTTGGCGGGGTTGCCTGCTGTCTGCTGTACGCACTGATGGTAAGGGTTCTGCGGAGTCCGTTGTTCATGTACGCGGTGGAGGCGGGTATCACGCTGACCGTGCTGCTGTTCCTGGCGGACTTGTCGTTGCCGTTCGACTCGAGTCTCATCGCGATCGGCTTCATGGTGTTGGGGCTGATGTCGATTCACGCGGAGCGGGCGTTTTCGCCGGGCGACGGTGAATTCTGTCGCGACCGGTTCGGCCTGCCGTTGTTCTGGAGCGGCCACGTGCAGGTAGCCGTCTCGCTGGCGGCGGTCGTGGTGCTTCAGGCCGGCGAGTTCCTTGGCGACGCAAACGCCGGTGACAAGCTGCTGGCTGCCGGAATCTGGCTGGCGGCTGCCTACGTGTATCTCTACTCCGATCTCGTCGTGCGGCGAGTCGGGGTGTACGTCTATCTCGCTGCCCTGGCGCTTCTGGCGTCTTTGTTGACGTTCGTTGCGGGGTATCTGACGATGGAGGCCGCCATCGTGGTCCTCGCGATCACGGCGCTGATCGCCAACGCGATCGAGCATCGTGTGGTGGTTGAGCAGCGGTTCTCGCGCGTGGTAGCGCCCTTGGGCATCTTCCTGGGTGGGTTTCCGTTGTTGTTGGGCTGGTTGTTGCATCTGCGCGCCACGAGCAGGCTGGCGGCGGAAATCGGCTGGCAGGAGGAGACGGGCTCCTGGTTTGTCGGTGCCATGCTGACCGTGGCTGTCGCCACGCGCGTTTCCGCGTGGCTGTATCGAGAGCGGGCGCCGCGGAGAACCGTTGTCTACTTGTTTTGCTCGGCAGCTGCGTTGATCATCGCTGCCGCTGGCACGTTACGGATGATGCACGTGGAGGAGTGGAGCCGGCAGGCGCCGATCTTGATGGTGATTCCGATCGCGTATCTCCTGGCGGCTCGCCTGTGGCGCGGGAAATTGGAGGAGCGGGCATTGAGTTGGGTGGCTCGCGCCGGCGCGGCCGTTATCTTGATTCACGGCCTCATGTCCGTCATCAACGTCAAGGCGATGCTCATCCCGATTGAAGGCGAGACGCGCAACCTGCTGTTGGGCGTCGTCTTTGTGGAAGCGGCCGTCTTCTACGCGTTGCTGGCGTTATTCCGGCGGGCGAGCGTGGGTGGGTACCTGTCTGCGGCCAGCGCCTGCGCCGCTCTGTGGCAGTTCCTCGGCTACCTTGAGGTGCCGCACTACCTCCACACGCTGTTGTTCGCGGTGCTCGGGATCGGAATCCTTGGACTGGCCCGAGCACTCAAGATCGAACAAGTGAAGATCTACGGACCGGGTGGTGGACAAGGGTTGGTGACGCGGGGCCGAGGTCGAGGCGCTTTTCAAGTGGGGAACGCGATTCTGAGCGTCGCGTTCATCGCGGCCTTTCTGCAGGGAATCGGTCGCCTCGCCTCGTCAGGTGACGACTGGCGTCAACTGTTCGCGCTTTGCCTGACGACCGCGGTCAGCTGTGCCGCGGTTGGCGTCGTGCCCGGCGGGGCATGGCGCCGCGCGTACGTTGCGTATTCCGTGGCACTGGCTGCCCTGGTTTTCCTGACGCTCAACATCTACGTCGACTTGAGCGGCTGGCAGAAACTCGAGATCTTCTGCGCGGTCGGTGGCATCGCGATGGTCGCGGGCGGCTACA
>Ga0194113_10012139_pt1 | contig 10144 bp, 14 predicted proteins | sample TA2MahC200mmetaG_FD_146193 | JGI IMG/M metagenome (GOLD analysis project Ga0194113, IMG submission 146193) | Freshwater microbial communities from Lake Tanganyika, Tanzania - TA2015017 Mahale Deep Cast 200m | ecosystem: Environmental > Aquatic > Freshwater > Lake | place: Tanzania: Lake... | reverse complement strand
GATGGAAGAGAGAATTGCCCGGGTCTTTGGAGAGCAGTGATGCAGGGTTTCTTTTTGGGTTGCGGGATTTTCCTGAGCCTCCTGATGTTTCTTTCGCTGGTTCGGACGGTCGCGGGTCCCACGGCCGTAGACCGGCTAGTCGGCGCCAATGCCATCGGCAGCAAGACCGTGGTGCTGCTGATTCTCATCGGGCTCATTTATGAACGGGTGGACATGTTTGTGGATATCGCCCTGGCCTACTCCCTGTTGAACTTTATCGCCGTATTGGCGGCCGCCAGGTATTTCCAGAAGCGCAAAGGGTTCATGCCGGGGGTGCCGCAAGAGAAGAGAAGGGAGGACGGTAGCCGGTGATCGCCATCCTGGTCGTTGTTCTCATCCTGTGCGGACTGGTGTTTTTCACCGGGGGGACGGTCGGGATTCTGCGCCTGCCCGATCTCTATTGCCGTTTGCACGCGGCCAGCAACCTGGATACGGGCGGCTCCCTGCTGCTCCTGGCCGGGTTGGCCCTGTTCAACCTGCACCATTTTTCCCTGGAGGCCCTGCTCACAAGCTGCAAGATCCTGCTCATCCTGGTCTTTGTGTTTCTGTCGGGACCGATCGCCACGCACGGGATCGTGGATGCGGGGGTCCGGGCCGGGTTGGCGCCCTGGGTCAAAGGGGAAAAGAGGGAATAGACCATGATCTGGCAACTGGACCTGGCCATTCTGACCCTGGTGGTGGTAGCGGCCGTGGCGGCCATCACCGTCAGGGATCTCCTCGGCGCGGCCATCGTGTTCGGGGCCTACAGTTTCATGATGTGCCTTCTGTGGGCCGTCATGGGGGCCGTGGATGTGGCCTTTACCGAGGCCTCCGTGGGCGCCGGGGTGAGCACAGTCCTTTTTGTCGCCGCGGTATTCCGGACCACCAGGAGGACAAAGGATTGAAGATACCCGCCCTGATGGTTGTCCTGTTGACCGGCGGCTTGTTGATTTACGCAGCGGGGGACTTTCCTCAGTGGGCAGACCCGTCGGCCCCTGCCCATCAGCACGTTTCGCCCTATTACCTGGAAAACGGCGCGGCACAGACAGGGGCCCCCAATATCGTCACTGCGGTTCTGGCCGATTACCGGGGCTATGACACGATGTTCGAAACCGCGGTTATTTTTTCAGCCGGAGTGGTCTGTTTTCTTCTGCTCCGGGTGTCCCAGAGGGAGGATCGCCGAGAACTCACCTACCGTCATCGAATTGTCGGCATGACCATCCGCGTGACAGCCGGTCTGGACTCTCCGCCCGTGCTGGAGGAATTCGAGCGCCTCGACCGTCACTGGACCCCGCAGGACCTCATCATCCGGAACGGGTGCCGGCTTCTCATTCCCTTTATCCAGCTTTTTGCTCTGTACGTGATTGCCCACGGTCACCACAGTCCGGGCGGCGGCTTTCAGGGAGGGGTGATCCTGGGCGCCAGCTTCATTCTTCTGGCCATCAGTTTTGACCTGCGCACCGCCCTCGAGCGCATGCAAGAGAAGGTCCATGGCATTCTCGGCCCGGTGGGGGTTCTGATTTACGCCGGAACCGGGGCACTGTGCCTGCTGTTGGGAAGCAACTTCCTGGATTATGGGGCTTTGGCGCCCCTTATCGGAGGCGACAAAGTCATGGCCAGGTCCCACGGCATCTTGATCGTCGAGATCGGCGTAGGGATCGGGGTCATGGCCACCATGATCTGGATCTACAACAACGTTTCCTCCAGAGGGCGCTACGAAGAGGGATTGTAGGCGGCGCTTACGGCAATCCCCTTCCCACCATTCCGGGACTCCTCCAGGCAACCGCGACGGGAGCTGGACCCATGTCAGACCTGATTTCAGGCATTACGGCTCACTACAATTACTGGATTTACGTCATTCTGATGATGATCGGGCTTTACGCCATGATCGCCAAGAACAACCTGGTAAAGAAGATCATCGGCATGAACGTCTTTCAGACGGCCATCATCCTGTTCTATGTGTCCATCGGGGCCAAGAAGGGCGCCACCATCCCCATTATTCACCACGGCCACGGCGATGCGGGGGCTTCGTCCATTGTGCAGGCGATGGATTACATCAACCCGTTGCCGCACGTGTTGATGCTGACGGCTATTGTGGTCTCCGTGTCCACTCTGGGCGTGGCCCTGGCTCTGGGCATCAGGCTGTATGACCGGTATGAGACCCTGGAAGAAGACGAAATCCTCGCCCGGCTAAGAGAGAAATGACAGACCACTTTCCGGCCCTGCTGGTCACCGTTCCGCTTCTTTGCGGCCTGGTCATCGCTATTCTGGGATGGCTGAACCGGAAGCTTTGTTTTCCTGTGGCCGTCGGGGCCCTGGCCGTGTCCCTGATCTCTGCCGCGGGGATCCTGGCGCGGGTGCTCGAGGAGAACGTGATTCTCTACCGGCTCGGGGGCTGGGACCCGCCCTGGGGGATTGCCTACCGCGTGGACCATCTGAATGCCCTGGTCCTGGTGGTTGTCTCGGTGTCGGCCTTACTCAACCTCATGGCAACCAGGAGGAGCGTACAGGAGGCGTTCCAGGAGAAGCTCGGAGCCTTCTACTGCCTGTATGTGCTCATGGTCACAGGTCTCCTGGGCATCGTGGTCACCGGCGACGCCTTCAACCTCTATGTGTTGCTGGAGATTACGGCCCTGACCGGGTATGGGCTCATTGCCATGGGGGACGACCGGGCCCCGCTTGCCTCCCTGAACTATTTGTACTTGGGCACCATCGGGGCCTGTTTCTATCTCCTGGGGATCGGCTACCTTTACATTGCCACCGGCTCCCTCAACATGGCCGATATCGCGGCGATTCTGCCTAACCTCTACGGCTCCAAGGTGATTCTCGGGGCCTTTGTCCTCTGCATGGTGGGTCTCTGGCTCAAGATGGCCTTTTTCCCCCTGCACGTCTGGCTGCCGAACGCCTACACGCATGCCCATGCCGCGGTCAGCAGCTTGGTCGCCCCCCTGGTGACCAAGGTGATGATCTACGTCATGATTCGCCTGATGCTGACGGTCTTTACCGCCCACTACACCTTTGAAGTGCTTTCCCTGAGCGGCCCGGTGGTGTGGCTCTCGACCATCGGGATTTTTTCCGGGGCCATCCTGGCCTTGGCCGCCAAGGGCTTCAAGCGGATGCTGACCTATGTGATCGTTTCCGAGGTGGGTTACATGGTGGGCGGCGCCTGGCTGGGCAACGAGGCGGGCATGACCGGGGCCATCCTGCACATCGCCAATGACGCCCTCATGACCCTCTGCCTGTTCCTGGCCGCGGGAAACATCGTTTACCGGCAGAAGGGTCATCAGTATCAGGATCTGAAGGGCCTTTTTCGGAAGATGCCCCTGACCATGATGGGATTCATGGTCGGCGGGCTTGCCATCATCGGCGTGCCCCCTACCTGCGGGTTCTTCAGCAAGTGGTATCTCCTCTCGGGAGGAATCGAGGCCGGGCACTACGGTTTCGTGACGGCCCTGATTTTCAGCAGTCTGGTGAACGTGATCCTGGTCTTCCGGGTAGTGGAGACGGCCTACTACCCCTCTTCCGGCAACCACGGGGGACACCATCGCGAGGCTCCTGCTCTGGAGGAGGCCCCCCTGCACATGGTAGCGCCGCTCCTCCTGGTAGCAGCGGGCCTGGTCGTGGTCGGCCTCTACACCGGGGACCTGGTCACCCGTATTATCCAGCCGATTCTGGAAACCATGGCGGTGTATTGAACAAGAGACATCCTGTTACGAGATCCTTTTCCTGTTCTCCCACCGGGCCGCGCAGAGGTAAGAGGGCATCGGGTTCGGCGAGCCACGGCCCATTGAGGATATGCTCCTGATGAACAGCTCCTTATTTCTTCATCTGATAGATCATCCGCCGGACCTTCCACGGATCGGGGACTGAATGGAAACGATCACATCCATTAGGCCGCTGCTGGCTATCTTGGTATCCCTGGTCATTGTGCCGGTCCTCATCTCGAGCAGGTCAGGCAATGTTCGGGAGACGTGGACCTTTGTGGCCGCGGGGGCAAAATTTCTGATCGTGGTCTCCATGCTTCCCGCCGTGCTGCAAGGCAAGCGGTTCGCCCTCACCCTGGTCGAGGTTCTGCCCGGCGCCCCCATTGCTTTGGTGGTGGATCCCCTGGGCATGCTCTTCGCCCTGGTGGCCTCCACTCTGTGGATTGTCACCACGGCCTACTCCATCGGCTACATGCGGGGTCTCGAGGAGCACAGCCAGACGCGGTACTTCGTCTTCTTCGCCCTGGCCCTGTGTTCCACGATCGGCGTCGCGTTTTCGGCCAACCTCCTCACCCTCTACCTGTTCTACGAGATGCTGTCCCTGGCCACCTATCCCCTGGTGACCCACCATCAGGATGCGGAGGCAAGAGCCTCGGGCCGCAAGTACCTGACCTATATCCTGGGGAGTTCCATCGCGCTGGTCCTGCCGGCCATGTTGATCTGTTATTTCCTCTCGGGGACTCTGGAATTCTCGCCTCAGGGGTTCCTGGCCGGCACCGGCGGCAGCCCCGCCCTCATGACGGTCCTGCTGCTCATGTTGCTGTTCGGTTTTGCCAAGGCCGCCTTGATCCCCTTTCACGGCTGGCTGCCCGCGGCCATGGTGGCGCCCACGCCCGTGAGCGCCCTGCTCCATGCGGTGGCCGTGGTCAAGGTGGGGGTCTTCAGCATTGTTCGGGTGCTGACCCAGGTTTTCGGAACGGACCTGCTCGCCACCCTCAACCTGGGAACCGTGGTCTGCGTCATCGCCTCCATTACGGTCATTGTGGCATCTCTGATCGCCCTGTCGCAGGACGGTCTCAAGAGGCTGCTGGCCTTCTCCACCATCGGCCAGTTGTCCTACATCGTTCTGGGCGTGGGGCTGCTCTCGCCCAAGGGCATGACCGGCGGGATCCTGCACATCGCCATGCACGCCTTCGGCAAGATCACCCTGTTCTTCTGTGCCGGCGCCATCTTTGTCGCCACGGGCAAGAAATACATCAGTGAGATGAAGGGGATCGGGCGGAGAATGCCCATCACCATGACGGCCTTTTTCGTCGGCGCGCTGAGCATTATCGGTCTGCCTCCGACAGGAGGCTTCCTGAGCAAATGGTACCTGGTGCTGGGGACACTGGAAGCCGATCGCCTGCCCATGCTGGTGGTCCTCCTGGCGAGTTCGCTGCTCAATGCGGCCTACTTCTTCCCCATTGTGTACAAGGCCTTCTTCTGCAAGCCGGATGACGCCGCTTGTGAGCCGGGGATCAAGGAGGCCCCCCTGTTCTGTGTGGTTCCTCTGATGCTGACCGCCCTCATTTCCTTAGGGCTTTTCTTCTTCCCGGAGCCTTTCTTCAGACTGACGCGTTTGGCCTTGGGACTGGTCCGTTGAACCGGGTGTTTTCAACTGAGGGTGCGGAGACATGCACGGGGGATCGAAACAGGAACACGAAGAGAAGATGACCCTTACCCACGAACCGGTTCCCGGCTACCGGACGGCCTTTTTTGTGGCCATTAGCTTGGGAGGGGCCTACCTGGCCCTGATTCTGGTTCGTACCCTCTTCTGAAACGACAAGAGGGCCGCCGGCAGTTTTGGTTATGCAAACCAGCAGAGGGATGAAGATGGGCAAGAACAGAAGGTCCCCCCAGAGGGGGCAGGCCAAGCCCCAAGCAAAAGGTTACCTCTTCGACCGGCCCGGAAGCGTGAGGAAGCTCCTCCGGTCTTTCTATGGGGCGCTCGCCTTTCTTCTCGTTTTGGATTTCTTAGTGCACAAACACGCCCTGTTCCCATGGGAAGAATGGCCGGAGTTCTATGCAACCTACGGGTTTGTGGCCTGCGTGGTCCTGGTGGTGGTGGCCAAGTATGTCCTCAGACCCGTTGTCATGAAAAGAGAGGACTATTATGACCGGTAGTCTTCCCCCCTTTCTCATCTTTGTGGCGGGCGCACTGCTGGTACCCTTTTTCAGGGGAAAGTGGAAAGGCGCCTATCTCCTGGCCATACCCGTCATCGGCTTTTGGAACCTGATCCATGTCCCCCAGGGAACCCACTGGATTGTTGCCTTTCTGGATTACCAACTCGTGCTGGGCCGGGTGGACCGGCTCAGCCTCATCTTCGGCTACATCTTTCATCTCATTTCCTTCATTGCCATCCTCTATGCCCTCCACGTCAAAGAAGATCTCCAGCACATGTCCGGCCTCACTTATGCCGGCAGCGCCCTGGGGGTGACCTTTGCCGGGGACTTCTTCACCTTTTTCGTGTTCTGGGAACTGCTCACGGTTTCCTCCATCTTCCTGATCTGGGCACGGAGAACCGAGGCCGCCCTCGGTGCCGGGTTCCGGTATCTGCTGGTCCATGCGGCCGGGGGTCTTTGCCTGTTGGCCGGCATCGTAATTCACGTAAGCCAGACCGGGTCGATCCAGTTCGGGTATCTGGGGCTGAACGGCCTGGGGACCTATTTGATCTTTATCGGATTCGGGCTCAATTGCGCCTGGCCCATCCTCCATCCCTGGCTCACGGACGCCTATCCCGAGGCCACCATTACCGGAACCGTATTTCTGAGTGCTTTTACCACCAAGCTGGCCGTGTACGCGCTGGCCAGGGCCTATCCGGGAACCGAGGCCCTGATCTGGATCGGGGCTGTGATGACGGGGTTTCCCATCTTTTACGCGGTCATCGAAAACGATCTTCGGCGTGTGCTGGCTTACAGCCTCATCAACCAGGTAGGGTTCATGGTCTGCGGCATCGGCATCGGTACCCAGCTGGCGATCAACGGCGCGGTCTGTCATGCCTTCAGCCACATCCTCTACAAGGCGCTGCTTTTCATGTCCATGGGCGCGGTCATGTATCGTACCGGCAAGATCAACGGCACGGACCTGGGAGGTCTCTATCGAACCATGCCCCTCACCTGCATCTTCTGTATGGTGGGCGCCGCTTCCATCAGCGCCTTTCCCCTGTTCAGCGGTTTTGTGAGCAAGGCCATGGTCATGGATGCCGCCGCCCAAGGTGGTATGCAAGCGGTATGGTTCATCCTGCTGTTCGCCTCGGCCGGCGTGTTTCACCATTCCGGCATCAAGATTCCCTACTTTGCCTTTTTCTCGCATGATTCGGGTCTTAGGCCCAAAGAGGCGCCCCTGCACATGCTGCTGGCCATGGGGCTGGCCGCGTTTCTGTGCATCTTCATCGGATCGTTCCCCGGGTATCTCTATCAACTGCTCCCCTATCCGGTGGAATATGTGCCCTACACGACCCCGCACATCCTGGCACAGACCCAGCTCCTCTTCTTCTCAGCCCTGGCCTTTACCCTGCTGCTGCTTTCAGGGATCTACCCGGCCGAAATGCGGTGCATCAACCTGGATGTGGACTGGTTCTACCGCAAGGGCGCGCGGCTGTTCTATGTTCTGACGGATCGCAGCCTGAACCGGATCAACGAGGCTTGTGATGGGTTCTTCTTCCGGGATCTCACCGGGGTCCTGTTCCGGGCCTCCAAGGAAGCCGCCGTCCGGTTTGTCTTGTTCTTTCTGGTGAGTTTCTGGCTTCTGACCGGGGTGAGGGGCCGCAGGCTGGAGATGAAGAAAATGAATGCCTATCAGGACATGATGCGCGGAACCCTGCCCGTGGGGATCGGGGCCGCGGCGGCCTGTCTGTTTATCCTTCTGGTTTACGGCTTGGTGTAGGCGCAGCGCGACACAGGGGATTTCAGGAGGAGTGCCCATGGTTTCCGTGGAAGAACTGAGAAGGGTCAACATCCTGGAACCGCTTACCGAGCCGATGCTGGAGAAGATCGGGGCCTTGGCCGAATTGAGGATTGCCGGGGAGGACCACATCGTCTTCAAGCAAGGCCAGAAGGCGGACACCTTCTACATGCTCCTCCGGGGCAAAATAGTCCTCGAGAAGGAAATAACCGCAGGCATGCTGATTTCTCTCGATGCCGTCAAGCCCGGGTTCTCCTTCGGGTGGTCCGCCCTTGTTCCCGGCAAAGTGTACGCGACCCGAGCCCTGTGCGTGGAGCCCTGTGAAATCCTGGCCGTTCCCGGAGAGCGGTTGCTGGCCCTGCTGGAGCAAGAACCGGCCATGGGCAGCAGGTTCTTTCGCCAGGCCATGCAAATCACCAGAATTCGCATGGATCGATTGACCGAACAGTTTGTGGGTGCCCTTGCGAAACATCCGGATCTCCAGAAGCTGATGGGCCTGGTGGCGGCATAGGTCCGGCGGGCCGCCGCACCGTTTCTTCCCACCCCGGAGCAACGCCCCATTCCGGAGCCCGCTTCAGCCGCCCGCGGTCTGGGGAAAGGCGGTGTTGGCGTAGAGATACTCGACCTTTTCCTTGTGCAGAAGCTCTTCTCTTGCCATGCCGAGGAGCAGGTCCCTGACCGGACCCGCTGGGTGCATGTGACTCAGTTCCTGGTAGAACCTGTGGGCCGCCCGTGACACGCTCCCAGCTCATTGGTTTTGCCCTCCGAGAAGCAGGGGTTGGTGAACAGGTTCTTTGCTTCCTGAGGTTTTCCGAGGAGGGCAGCGCTAAAAGCCGCTGTTTTTCCTTTGGTGTTTTTCTTCCTCGTGTGTATCCTGGATACAGCGGGATCGGGGGCCGATCCACGTAGATTTCTTCAAAAAGGAGGCCGATCGAGCATGATGGGCGTTGACGATAGCCGGGTCGTTGGCGTTTTTTCCGCACTTATCCGCGAACGCTATCCGGAGGCCAGAATCTGGGCTTTTGGTTCACGCGCTAGGGGAGATGCCGAGAGGGGGTCGGACCTCGATGTGTGTATCGTGGTTCCTCATTGGGAGAAGGACACCTATCCGTGGATCCGGAAGATCGCCTGGGAGGTGGGTTTCGAGCACGAACGGGTGATCACCACCATCGTTCTGGATGAGGAGGGTTTTGAGCGGGGTCCCATGTCGGAAAGCACCCTGGTGGCGAACATTCGGCGCGAAGGAGTTCCTGCGTGACCACGGAAAACGTCAAAGCGTTGTTTGCCTATAGGTTGGGACAGGCGAGAGAGTCCTTGGATGCGGCCAGGGCTTTGCTCAAGGAGAGTATCCTCAGATCTTCGATCAACCGATCCTATTACGCCATGTTCTACGCCGTTCTCGCGCTTCTCGCTGTGGAAAAGCGGGAGACGTCGAAACACAGCGGCGCCATCTCCCTGTTCGATACCGAATTTGTCAAGAAAGGTTTGTTCGGCCGGGACTTCTCCCGCTGGCTCCACGAGGCCTTCGACCTGAGACAGCGGTCGGACTATGCCGCCGATGTTCCTATCTCTGTGGAAGAAGGGGCGATTGTTCTGGACCGCGCACGAGCCTTCGTCGAGGGGGTAGAGGGGTTCCTGCAGAGAAGAACCGACGCGGAATAGCCGTCAGGAAGGCGGGTTTTACGCAAGTTCGTCTTCTCTCTTCTGGATACAAAGTTGACAACGGCTGTGTTCAGCCGCCCGCGGTCTGGGGAAAGGCGGTGTTGGCGTAGAGATACTCGACCTTTTCCTTGTGAAGAAGTTCTTCTCGTGCCATGCCGAGGAGCAGGTCTCTGACCGGACCCGCGGGGTGCATGTGACTCAGTTCCTGGTAAAACCGGTGGGCCGCCTGCTCCCTCTTGGCCGCGATCAGAAAAGCCTTCTGCGGTGACAGGGCGCCCTCGGCTGCCTCCTCTCCGGGCTCATCCTCCAGGTGTTCCACGATTTTGTAGTCCACCGCCACCGTCAGTCCCAGGGTTCCTGCCTTGATATTGCCGTGCAAGTAGTCCTCGAGGAACTTCTTGTGCTTTGTCTCTTCCTGCGCCAGAAAAGCGAGCGTATCCTGGACTGCCGGATCGCTCACCTGTTTTGCGAGATGAAGGTAGAAGGCATGCGCCTCCGCTTCCTTGCGGATGGCGATCCTCAGGACTTTTTCGATATGCGTGTTTCCCGACATCAAACACTCCTTGTCCGGCAGGCTGTTGTGTCCGTCCCTCGCGCCGGGAAAGCGCCCCCGGCCTTTTTCGCGGTTACCACTCAAGTCATAAGCGCTTCTCTTGTTCCCCGGGCACTTCCCGCCAGGCCCGGCCTCGTAGCCACTCAAGTCATAACCGCAATAGAGAACCGCGTCAAGCCGCCGATCGCCGGGGCAACGAAGGACGAGGGGAGCTCGCTAGATCTCCCGCTCGAGGTCGAACCCCGCGAAAATCTCCCGCACCTC
>Ga0194113_10012135_pt1 | contig 10147 bp, 9 predicted proteins | sample TA2MahC200mmetaG_FD_146193 | JGI IMG/M metagenome (GOLD analysis project Ga0194113, IMG submission 146193) | Freshwater microbial communities from Lake Tanganyika, Tanzania - TA2015017 Mahale Deep Cast 200m | ecosystem: Environmental > Aquatic > Freshwater > Lake | place: Tanzania: Lake... | reverse complement strand
AACAAAACGGGTGAAGGGGAAGACTAGGTAGAGTATAATAAATAAACAAGATTTTAAGCAATGTTCAGCCTGATGAAGGAGGTCAATCATGGATATTGAGAAGAAGAAATTGCTGGACATGTACCGGATGATGGTGCGAATCCGTCTCTTTGAGGAGCAGATGGCCAGAGACTTCGCCGATGGTAAAATCCCCGGCTTTCTCCACCTGAGCGTGGGGCAGGAGGCCAATGCGGCCGGGGTATGCGCTAACCTGAGAGAGGACGACATAATCACCACCAATCACCGCGGGCACGGTCATGTTATCGCCAAGGGCGGCAATGGTTACTCCCTGGCGCCGCTTGTCGCCGAGATTTACGGAAAGGGAACGGGCCTGAACAAGGGCAAAGCCGGCTCGCAGCACCTCAGCGACTTGGACATCGGCGTCCTGGTCGCCGAGGGAATTCAGGGCACTCCCCTGACGCTCGCCGTCGGCGCTGCCCTCAGCGCCAAGTTGAAGGACACCGACCAGGTGGCGGTGGCTTTCATTGGCGATGGTACCCTGAATACGGGGAGGTTTCACGAGGGCATGAACATGGCCTCGGCCTGGAAGCTGCCCCTCATCTGCTACTGCGAAAATAATATATATGCCGAGACGACGAGCATTTATGAATCAACGAATCTGACCGACCTCACCAGCCGGGCGGCGGCCTTTGGCGTGCCGGGTGTGGCCGTTGACGGCAATGATGTTATGGCGGTGTATGAAGCCACCGCGGAAGCGGTGGCCCGCGCCAGAAGGGGAGATGGAGTCACCTTTATTGAAGGCCGGACCTGCCGCCATCGGGGCCACTTTGAGGGCGATGCCCAGACCTATCGCACCCGGAAGGAGAGGGACGAATGTTTGAAGAGGGACCCCATACCCAGGTTCAGAGCCAGGCTCATTGAAATGGGGGCATTTACCGAGCGGGGGTCAGACTCAATTCACCGGGCAGCGTTGAAAGAAGTGGCGGCGGCGGTCAAGTTCGCACTGGAAAGTCCGGAGCCTCCTCCTGAAGAAGTCCTGACGGATGTCTATGCTTAGGGGGTAAAAATGAAAGAGATAACATATCTGAAGGCGATAAATGAGGCCATTGACGAGGAGATGGCCAGAGACCCCGGCGTAATCGTCATGGGACAGGACGTCAGAAAATGGGGGGCTCCCCTCGGCGTATTCAAGGATTTATATGAGAAATACGGGGAAAGGGTGCTGGACACGGGAATCTCCGAGACGGCAATGGTGGGTGCCGCCGCGGGCTCGGCAGCCACAGGTTTGAGGCCAATTGTGCATATCATGTTCGGCGAATTTCTGGGCGTGTGCATGTCCGATATAAGATGTGCCCTGACCAAAACAAGATATATGACCGGCGGCAAGACCAAGTTCCCGGCGACCATCATGACCTACACCGGTGCCGGCCGGTCGGCCGCCGGGGAACACTCGGCGTGTCCCTACGGGGTAATGATGGCCACCCCGGGGCTAAAAATCGTCGCCCCGGCCACACCCTATGACGCCAAAGGGCTGACCAAAGCCGCCATCAGGGAGGACAACCCGGTGCTGGTCTTCTACCATGTTGGCCTGATATTGAGCCGGGACACCGGCCTGATACCGGAAGAAGAATACATTGTGCCCATTGGCCAGGCGGCTATTAAGAGAGAGGGCAGTGATGTTACCGTCGTGGCGATTGGACTCATGGTGCACCGGGCGCTGGCGGCGGCGGACCGGCTCCAGAAAGAAGGCATCAGCCTGGAGGTCGTTGACCCCCGGACTCTGGCGCCGCTGGATAAGCCGACCATTATTGAGTCGCTGCGGAAGACGGGACGGCTGGTGATAATGGATGAGGAACCCAAGACGGAGAGCGCCTCTTCTGAAATCGCCGCCATAATTGCAGAAGAGGCCTTTGACTATCTGGATGCGCCCATAAAGAGGGTCTGTGCCCCGGATACCCCCATACCTTTCAGCCAGGCCCTGGAAAGAGAGTGGATGCCTGATGAGGCGGACTTAATCAGAGCGGTAAAAGAACTGGTGAGCTGAGGGAAGACGGGATGGGGTAAAAGGGCCATAATTATGGACAACAATGTCCTATTATGATAACCTGTGTTACGCAAACTTATTGCCGTCGTAAAAAGTAATCAGTAAACCAAAGGAGGACAGTGACCATGAAGATAGCCGACCTAAAGACTTATATAGTGGGCAACCCGCCCCCTCATCACGGGGGGCGCAACTGGGTATTTTTAAAAATTACCACCGATGACGGCATAGAGGGGTTTGGCGAGGCTTATGCCGTGCCCTTTGATGCCAGGACCGCGGTGCGCATGATTGAGGACATGGGCGAGCGCTATGTTATCGGCTTTGACCCGTTCAAGACGGAGAGGCTCTGGCGGATACTCTACGGCAGTGGTTTTGGCCAGCACCCGGACCTGGCCAAGCTGGCGGTAATCAGCGCCTTTGAGATGGCCTGCTGGGATATCGTGGGCAAGGAGCTGAACCAGCCAATCTACAACCTGCTCGGCGGCCAGTACCATGAAAAAATCAGGTCCTATACTTACCTTTATCTCTCCCCTGAAGAATCGGTAAAGAGCGAGGCCAGCGTACACTGCGACCCGGAAAAGGCGGCGGAAAGGGCTGCCAAATACGTTGAACAGGGCTTCACCGCGGTAAAGTTCGACCCCATTCTTGACCTCATGTCGCCATTTGACCCCAGGGAACTTTCGCTGGAATCGCTGGAAAACGCCGAGGCCGTGGTCAGAAGTGTGCGGGAGGCGGTCGGCGGCAAATGTGACCTGCTTATCGGGACCCACGGGCAGATGACCACTCACAGCGCTATCCGGCTGGCCAAGAGGTTGGAGAAGTATGACCCGCTGTGGTTTGAGGAGCCGGTGCCGCCGGAGAATATAGACGAGATGGCCAGAGTGGCCCGGTTCACCAGCATTCCCATCGCCACCGGCGAGCGGCTGTCAACGGTGTATGAGTTCGCTGAACTGCTGGAGAAGCAGGCGGCGGTGATTCTGCAGATGGCTCTGGGCCGTGTCGGCGGCATAATGGAGGCCAAGACCATAGCCGGGATGGCCGAGGCCCATTACGCTCAGATAGCGCCGCACCTGTTCTGCGGGCCGATAGAGGCCGCCGCCAATATTCAAATCGATACCTGCAGTCCCAACTTTTTGATTCAGGAAAGCATAGAGACATGGGGCGGCTTCCACGCCAAGCTTCTTAAAGAGCCACTCCAGTGGGAAGATGGCTACATCATACCGCCCACCAAGCCGGGCCTGGGGGTTGAGCTCAATGAGGAGGTTGCCGCCAGATATCCCTATATCCCGGTCGAGCACGGGGCATGGATGTGGGATACACCCACTGACCTGCGGGGCAAAGGCACCGGTGCCAAAGGAGTCAGGAAGCGCTAAATCGCGTTTCAGCGGAATATTATTTGGCCCAGCCGGGCGTCCCGTATGGTTATGGCTCCCTCAGGGCACATTTCCTGGCAGCAGAAACAGCGGATGCAGCGATTGTAATTGAAGGTCGGGTGTCCCGATTTATCACCGGAGTGCCAGTCAATGGCCTTGGGGTCAGCCGAGCAGACCTTGGCGCACGTGCCGCAATTGGTACAGAGCGCTTCATCCATGACCGGCTTCGGGCACAGCTGATTCCTGAGGAAGGTTCTTATCATGCCGGTCCTGGCCGGAACCGGCGGTCGGCGCACCACGTTGAAATCTTCGGCCACGAATGAACCAAGCCCGTCGCCCACCAGTTCAATATTTTCGCGGTGATATGTGCCCAGGCCGGACTTTTCCCCCGGTGCCGATGTCGGCACGAACTCCGGATTGAGGTCAATGATGCGGCAGGCAGTGGCGTCCAGCGCAACCGGGTCGGTGGAGAAAAGCAGGACGCCCAGTTTTTTCGGGTTGCCATTGCGCGGGCCATTCCCTTCCATGGCCATGATGCCGTCCATGATGTAAAGTCGGGGCCTGAGCAGTGTGGTCAGGTCCACGAGCATGGTGCTGAACTCGTACGGGTCAGCCAGCTTGAGGTGGAACTGGCTTTTGCGCATGCCGGGCACGCACCCGAACTGGTTTTTGATGGCCCCGGTAAACCTGGTCAGTCCGTGTGTCTTAAGTTTAGACAGGCTTATCATGCCATCCGCGTCCAGGACGCCATTGGCAATGACGAAACTCCGGTTCAGGAGGGCGCCGGTGTGAGTAACCTCCCGGCCCCGGTCAAAGTCGGCCATCGCCATGCCGAGCTCATCGGCCACAGCCTTAAGTCCGGCTCCCTTCATGTTGCGCTGGCAACCGCCAAACCCGGGGGAATCGCCATAAAGAGCCGTAACTGCTGCTTTCTGCAGCTTCCTGCCCGCAGCTTTCAGTACTGAGGGATGCGTACTTATGCACCGTCGCGGCTCCATGCCGAAGAGCACATTCGGTTTAAGTACCACCCTCTCCCCCGGTTTGACAAAACCCGGCATACCCCCTACCAGGTCAATGCCGGCGCTGATGGCTTCATATACCTGCGCCTCATCATAGGTATCACAGCCGATTATGGCCACTTTTGATTTATTCATGGTTCCGTACAAATTTGCCTAATCTGTGGCCAGATACCAGTGACACAGCATTGTTTTATGAAGTATCGGCCTTGGAAATGATAATCGGTTCATCCGTGCGCAGGTAGTAAGTTATGGACTCGGTTCTTCGGATTTGGTAATTGACAGGCTTTCCAGGTTCTTCAGGATTTCCGCAAAAGACGCCGCGCTGGTATTGATGACCTCTTGGTATTCCTGCACGAGGCTATTCATTTCCTGAATAACTTTATCGTTATTTTCGATGGCGGCGGCTACTTCCTCGCTGATGCTTTCCATGCGTCCGTTTATTATCTGCGCATGCTCGTTAATCGCCTCTGACTGCTGTGCCACTACCGCGGTCAGCTCGTTGACATTCTGGTGCAGCACTGACATCTCCTGTTCGGTGGCGTTATGGTAGCTGCTGATAAAAAAATAGCCGGCGAGAAAACCGCCGACCAGGACCGTAGTTAATATTATATTCCAGACAAGCAATCCTTTATGCATTATAACTCTCCTCGTGCCGGGCTGAAACAGAGGCCGGTCTTTATTGTTCCAGTTTATATCCTTCTGATTGCGTAATAAAGCCCCTGACTCCTTTCTAACTATTATAAGCCATTAACTTAAATATAAAAAACTATTCCCGGGTGCTTAGCCCGGGAATAGTCAATTTAGCCAGTTCCAGGAAGTTATATTATGCGCTGTGGAAGCCGAAGTACCAGGATAATTATACCAGCGACGATGGCAGTTACCACCAGCGAGATGATTATGGCCATCCAGGGTGTCGGTGCCGGAACCGGGGCCGGTGCCGCCGGGACTGCCGGCGCGGTGGGTGCCGGAGCGGGCGCTGGCACGGTGACTGGAGTTACTGTAGGCGTTACCACTACCGGTTTGAGTACAGTCTCTTTTACGGTAAGGGTCGCGGTCTGCCCATCGAGTTCAAGCTTGTAGTCGCCTGCCTTGCCCTGTACGGTGGTGAAGCTCACACTCGTGGATTCACCGCCGGCAAGGGTGACTCTCTTGCTGGCGGCTACTACGCCGTTTATCTTGAGCGTTACGGTATATGTGCCGGCGACATCTCCGGTGTTGGCCACCTTCGCGCTGATTTCTGCTTTCTCGGCTATGCTAATGGCGGCTGAGGGGACTGTCAGGCCGCTGACGATGAATTTCGCCGGAGCTATATGTGCCATGACGCTGTAATAGGTGAAGTGGCTTATCTTGGCGGAGATGGTATTGGTCTTGGGGTCAATGATTATGTCTGAGGCACCAAGCATCACCCATTTCCCTGCAGAAGCGTCATAGTAACCGATGGTGAGGTTCTCCGGGCCAATGCCGGCCGGTATCCAGTTCGGGTTGTAAGTAAAAGTGATGATGATTGGCGGGTCGAAAGTCGCGCCATCCGGTTTCAGGTCATAGTTCAGGCCGATAAAGCCGTTATTCTGCGGTGGAGTCGGCGGGACAGGCACGGCGGTTATGCGTACTTCAGGAAGCGGGTCGCCGCCTTTGGTTTTACCAACGGTATTTCTGGGAATGAGGACGGTAAGATTCTGGTCATCCGATTTGAAACTGACTGTTGTAGTGAATACGCCTCCGGAAGTGGTGGCGCCGCCGGTGCTCCCGCCGGTGGTGGCTGGTGGTTGTCCGTCACCGTAGCCATAGCCCTGGCCGTAGGCTGTATACTGCTGAATCGGCAGCACCAGCAGAAGAGCCAGGACAGCAACGACCGCGGCCAGTCTAGCCCATTTCTTAACACTGAATCTTTTCATTGCGCTACACTCCATTACTCTATTTTGATGTTAGTAAATTTATTGTAAGTATATAAATTATTGATTGTCAAATCATTTGTCATTATTTTTACTATAATTTTGTGATAATTTCGGCTAAATATGACCGTTTGTGGGACATGAAGTCACCCTGCATGGTACGTTGAGCAGGTGCGAATGAAATCGCCTTATACTGGATTGGATGCCCTCGGCCAGTACTTTCTTACCAGTGACCAGCCTGTGGTGATGGTCAATCCGGGTGCCCATCGGATAAGAAATCAGACGTACTCATGATTTTCATATTCGGTCTGGGTTATAATGGTAGCATAAAAAGGGCTGGCTAAAGGCCAACAGGGCATCAATTATCACCAATATCAGGCGGGGCAATTTATTGATGGTACCGAAATCAGTCAAGATATCAGTTATCATCCCGGTGAAAAACATGGCCGGGAAGATTGAACAGTGTCTGCAGGCGGTCTTTGCCCAGTCGCTGCCCCTGCATGAGGTCATTGTGGTTGACGGGCGCTCAACTGACGGCACTGCGGCACGGGCCCAGCATTTCCCGGTCAGGCTATTTTATCAGGACTATGGTGCCGCCGGCGCCGCCCGGCAGATTGGGGTGGAACACGCGGAGGGTGATTATCTCGCTTTCACTGATGGCGATTGCATTCCCGATAAAAACTGGTTGCAAAATCTCGCCGATGGGTTTGGGGAAGGTGTTGTCGGCGTGGGAGGCGGCATAAAGAACATCGGCCGGGGGATATGGACGAATTCAATCAACCTGGCCTTCGCTACCCTGCTGGGCAGCGGTCGGTCTGTCCAGGGTGGCGCCTCTTTTTCCGACCGCTTTGTGAAGAGCATCAGCGGCAGCAACAGTATGTACCGAAAGAGCGATATTTGGCAGGCTGGCGGCTTTGACCCGGATTTGTCCGGGGCTGACGAGACGGAACTGAACGCCAGGCTGTTGAAATTTGGGAAGCTGCGTTACGTCAGGAATGCCACTGTTCTTCACGACCACAGCCGGGGCCTGAGGGAGTTCGCCAGGAATATGTACCGCTACGGCGGCTGGCGGAAGGAGTGTGGGGTGTGGGACTGGCCGGTGCTGCCGCCGCTGCTGGCTCCCCTGCTCCTGCTGACGCTTATCGCCAGCCGCTGGATTCTGGCAGCTATTATCGGATTATATCTGGTTATGGTCGGTCTGCACGGTCTGTACTTTGCCATCAGGGAGAAAGATGCCAGATATCTGGTTACCGTCCCGGTTGTCTTCATCCTTGAGCACCTGTGCTATACCGTCGGTTTCTGGAAAGAGATATTTCGGCCGCGCAAGATGGCGAAGGCGGCCGGGGAAGTGCCGAAATGAACGTCCTGATGCTGAACCCTCCTTTCAAGGGCAGATTTTCCAGGACGTCCCGGAGCCCGGCGGTTACCCTGGGCGGCACAATATATTATCCCTTCTGGCTGGCCTATGCCACCGGCGTCCTGGAGCAAAACGGCTTTCTGGTTCAGCTCATTGACGCGCCGGCACAGGGGCTTTCTGTGGCCGATGTTCTGGCGAGGGCCAAGGAAATGCCTGCGCAGCTCATTGTGGTCGATACCAGCACGCCGAGCATTTATCATGATGTGCAGGTAGCGGCACAGCTCAAGGAGTGCTTTTCTTCGTCATTCATAACGCTGGTGGGCACCCACCCCTCGGCGCTTCCAGAGGAAACGCTGAAGCTGGGTGAAAAGGTGGACGCTGTCGCCGTCGGTGAGTATGACTATACCATCCGTGACCTGGCCCTCTGTCTGGAGAGAGGTGAAGACCTGAGAACGGTGGACGGGCTTGTCTTCAGAGAGGGCGATGAGATTATTGTCAATAAGCCGCGGGCCCTCATTGAGAACGTCGATGAATTACCCATGGTCAGCGAAGTCTATAAACAGCACCTGAACATTCGCGACTATTATTTTGCCGCGGCCAATTACCCCATGGTCATGCTCATCACCGGCCGCGGCTGCCCCTACCGGTGCTTCTTCTGCGTCTACCCCCAGACGTTTCATAGCCGCAAGTACCGGCCGCGCAGCGCCGTTAATGTGGTCGATGAGTTCCAGTGGATAGTGGAGAATTTGCCCGAGGTGCGAGAAATCGGCATTGAGGATGATACTTTCACCGTTGACCAGGAAAGGACTAAGGAGATATGCCGTCTCATACTTGAGCGCGGCATAAAGATAAAATGGTACTGCAACGTGCGGGTCAGCCTGGAGCTGGAGACAATGCGCTGGATGAGAAATGCCGGCTGCCGACTGGTCACCGTTGGGTTTGAGAGCGCCGACCAGCAATCGCTGAACATGATGCAGAAGGGGATAACGGTGGAGCAGATACAGCAATTCGTGCAGGATACCAGAAAGGCCGGCCTGCTGGTTCACGGCTGTTTTATAATAGGCAACCCTGGCGAGACCGCAGCGACGATGGAGAAGAGCCTGCAAATGGCCAAAGACCTGAACTGCGACACCATGCAGTTTTTCCCGCTGCTGGTATATCCGGGGACGGAGGCTTATCAGTGGGCCAAGGAAAATAATTATCTCGCTTCCGATAAGTTTTCCGACTGGGCCGACGAGGTCGGCATGTACCGCAGCGTGCTCAATATTCCGGGGCTTCCCGCGGAAAAAATTGAGGCGTTCTGCCTGCGGGCCAACCGCGAGTACTACCTCCGGCCCAGATATGTGCTGATGAAGCTGAAACAGCTGATTCTGGGGCCGAGAGAAATCAGGCGGACCCTGAAGGGCGCGCTGACCTACTTCAGGAGACTGCCGAAGAGCTACCGACGGCACTGACCGCGGTTCGGTTGCCCTAGCCTATGGCCCCGGTGATGTCCTTGACGCTCTGCTTGATGTTCTCGATTTTCAGTATCTTCTTCCAGTCGGGCTGAAAAATCTCCTTCATGGCCTTGGTGGCGGCCAGCTTAGCGCCATCGGAAACCGGCGCACCGGCGAAGTCCCAGACAATGGCCACCGTGGTGCGGATGTGGCCGAGCAGAAAATCCAGGACCGCCTGCCGGGGAACTCCCATCTTGACGACCTCCTCCATGGCTTCCCGCGCCACCATTAAGCAGGTCAGGAACAAGGTCTCCACCAGCGCCGGCTCCAGAATCGCCATCTGCTCGGTGGTGATGCGGTGTGCCCTGAGCACCGGGGCGAAGATGGTGCGGGCAATAGCCTCACCCTTGGCGTAATCCTTTTCCGGGCCGTGGTGCAGTGAGCAGACGATATTCTGCTTCGCCTTGACGCCGCCGAACCAGTCACGCTGCGCTTCAAGGTCGGTCTCCTCGCCGAACATCGGGGGGTGGCAGGGATGGCTGATGAAGTAGGTTATATCTTTCCGCTCGGGCAATACCCCGGCATATCCTGCCGCCGGGTCCAGCCCCATGACCATGGTGCCGCTCTTGAGCTTGGGGACGATATCAGAGCAGATTTTGCCCATGAGCCTGTCCGGTATAGCCAGGATAACGACGTCGGCCTGCCGGAGTGCCTCTGCCTGCGGCGTCGCTGAAAGACCAAGCTTTGCCAGTTCCGCCTTGCCGGCATCGCTTATCTCAACGTACCGTGTTTTGTAGTTGGCATTGTCCTTCAAGTTTCTGACGATGCGCAGGCCCATCTTGCCGCCCGCACCCATCAATGCAATTGTGCTCATACGGTTACTCCTTTTTTGTTTTGATGTGCCAAATGTAATGGTAGTTTTTCCGCTCCTTCTTGTCAAACATACTGGTTGTGTTTGCCTTTAGTTGTTCTTTTACTCACCCCCTTGCTCCCCCTCTCAAACAGGTTTGTCCTTTGCATCTATCTTAA
>Ga0194113_10012132_pt1 | contig 10148 bp, 10 predicted proteins | sample TA2MahC200mmetaG_FD_146193 | JGI IMG/M metagenome (GOLD analysis project Ga0194113, IMG submission 146193) | Freshwater microbial communities from Lake Tanganyika, Tanzania - TA2015017 Mahale Deep Cast 200m | ecosystem: Environmental > Aquatic > Freshwater > Lake | place: Tanzania: Lake... | reverse complement strand
CTGCGCGTGGTCGGGAAACCGCTAGATGCCGTCAAGCTGGTCGCTTCCGGGGCGGGCGCCGCCGCGTTGTCATGCCTTGATCTGCTGGTTTCCATCGGTATGCCGATTGAACACATCTGGGTCACCGATATCGCCGGCGTGGTCTATACCGGGCGTCGGGAGGAATTGGATGACCATAAGGCCCGCTATGCGCGGCAGACCGATGCCCGGCAGTTGGCCGAAGTCATCGCGGACGCCGACATCTTTCTGGGTCTCTCGGCGGGCGGGGTGCTGAAACCCGAGATGGTGGTCCGCATGGCGCCGCAACCGCTGATTCTGGCGCTGGCGAACCCCGTGCCCGAGATCATGCCCGACCTGGTCAAGGCCGTGCGTCCCGACGCCATCATCGCCACGGGACGCTCGGATTATCCCAATCAGGTCAACAACGTCCTCTGCTTTCCCTTCATCTTTCGGGGCGCGCTGGATGTGGGCGCGACCACCATCAACGAGGCGATGAAGGTCGCCTCGGTGCATGCCATCGCCGAACTGGCACAGGCCGAGCAGTCGGAAGTGGTGACGGCGGCCTATGGTCAGCCGCATTTGCAGTTCGGCCCGGACTATCTGATACCCAAGCCTTTCGATCCCCGGCTGATCTCGACCATCGCGCCGGCCGTGGCGCAGGCGGCGATGGAGTCGGGCGTGGCCTCGCGCCCCATCGCCGACCTGGAGGCCTATCGCGATGCGCTGTCGCACTATGTGTATGCCTCGGGCCTGGTCATGCGGCCGATTTTCAGCGCGGCCAAGGCCGCCCCGCCGACGCGCATCGTCTATGCCGAAGGTGAGGACAAACGCGTGTTGCGCGCGGTTCAGGTCGTCGTTGACGAGGGACTGGCCAAGCCCATCCTGATCGGGCGGTCGGAGGTGATCGAGCGGCGCATCGAGCGCTATGGTCTGCGCATCCGCCCGGGCGTGGACTTCGAACTCGTCAACCTGCAATCGGACCCGCGTTACCGGCAGTATCACGAGGAGTATTTCAAACTGACCGAGCGCTGCGGTGTGTCGCCGCAATACGCGAAGGTGGAAATGCGCCGCCGCGCGACCTTGATCGGCTCGATGATGTTGCACCTGGGCGATGCCGACGGCCTCATTTGCGGTACCTTTGGTTCGCACGAACTGCATCTGCATTACGTGAATCAGGTCATCGGCGCCCGGTCTGGTGTACGTGACTATTACGCGCTCAACGTGCTGATGCTGCCCAAGCGCACCCTGTTTATCGGCGACACCAGCGTGCACTACGATCCCGGCGCCGAGCAGATCGCGGAAATGGCCTGGCTGGCCGCCGACAAGGTGCGTCAGTTCGGCATCACTCCGAAGGCGGCCCTGGTATCGCATTCCTCGTTTGGCTCCAGCAACCGGCCGACCGCCGTGAAGATGCGGCAGGCCTTGCATCTGATCCAGCAATACGCGCCGGACCTGGAAATCGAGGGAGAAATGCGCGGCGACGCGGCGCTGTCCGAGGAGGTGCGGCAAGCCATCTTCCCCAACTCATGCCTGAAAGGCGAAGCCAATCTGCTGCTCATGCCGAATCTGGATGCCGCCAACATCTCGTTCAATCTGCTGAAGATGGCCTCCGGGGATGGCGTCACCATCGGCCCGATACTGCTGGGCGCGGCCAAACCGGTTCACATCCTGACGCCCTCGGCCACGGTCAGGCGATTGATCAACATGACCGCCTTGACGGTCATGGATGTGAGTTTGTCGCGCCAGAGAGAGCACGGGCTTGTCCGCGAACCCCTGGCCTATTGATACAGGAGGCTCCCGTGGGCGTCGAGTTGCGTCTATTCCTTACTACCATCAACAATGCCGCTCTATCGCCCGGAATCATACCGAGGTGATGACAGTCTTGGTATTTTGGTTTGGTATCTCCCGGGAGCGAACTTCCCCGCGCTGGTCTCAAGGCCAGACACCTGCCTGGGCTTGCCAGGATGAACGCTGCTACTGCTCGGATATCCCTCAAACGAAACACCAATGAATAGCTCAAGACCCACACCCCACACCTTCGAGCGCATGGATCGCGAACTCTCGCATCTCCATTACTTGATCATGGCCATGGGTGACCTGGTCAATCGGCAGATCAAGGACGCCTTACAGGCATTCGCCACCCAGGATTTGACACTGGCCAGGACGGTCATGAGCCGGGACAGCGAAGTGGACAAACTCGAAAATCGGGCCGACAACGAGATCCTGCAATTATTCGCCCTCAACTCTCCCCTCGGCTCTGACCTGCGGGAGATCATCATGTACGCGAAAAGTGTGAGCGAATTGGAAAAGCTGGGCAATGAGGCCATCGTCATTGCCCGTGTGCCCCTGGAGATTATGGGAGCCAGTGAATACCCGCTGAGTGTTGAATGGTCGGAGGTCATCCAGCAACTGGGTGATGCCGCGCTGGCGCGTTATGCAGCGGCCTTCCGGATTTTCAGCGTGATGGACAAGAACGCCGCGCTGGATTTCGTCAAGGGGCAACAGATGATGGACGACTCATTCCAATCGGCGCTACGGGGGTTGCTGGGATTGATCCGGAAGGAGGTTACCGTCGTCGACCTGGCCATGAGCCTGATACTGGTCGCCAAATCGCTGGAGCGGATCACCCGACACGCTGGCAACCTGACCCAATATGCCCTTTTCGAAATGCAGGGCGTGGATTATCGCCAGAAGACCGGCCCTTCCCATCGTGACTGAAGCCCCGTCCTGCCGCACCGTATCAAGAGAAGCCAGCGGCATGCACGTCGCCCGGTTGTTCCATGGACTTATTCTGACCGGGCCATCTGGCGCCCTTGCACCGAATATCGGAATCCATGACAGAATGACGGCGATGATTGCCTTGTTTGAAGGCCATCAAGGCAGCACCCTCCCCGGGCCATTGGGATCACACGTTCTCCGCCAGCGCCGGTCCCCGCGGCAACGCGCTCACACCGGGCAAGGCAGGCCGCCGAGTTCATGGCATTATCTATCGCAGGAGAATTTATGCCTGAAACCCGCCGTTTCGGCCAATGGATGAAGCCTGGTGGCGTCATGGTGGCTGGGGGAAGGACTGAACAGACTCCCTTGAACCCAACCAATCCGTTTTATTTCATGCAATCAGAATACCTTCCCATGCAATCGAGAGTCATGTCACGTTCAGTGGATTCTTGCAACGATATCCGGAGAGGCGGTTCGATGCGCAGATTCCTGTTATTTTTCGGCATCAGCCTTGGCATGACCGGCTGCATGACCAATGAACTTCCCATGGATTACACATGGAAACGTAAGGAGGCATCGCATACCCCGGTTAACTCCCAGGAAAGTATTGACACCTCCTTGAAAAGCGCCAAGGAATCCTGTTACCAACAATCATTGAACGTCGCCATACCACCGCAAGCCTGCGTGGCCAATCCCAGCCGGGCCTGCTGGGGTACGGATTACGCCATCGGCGCTTGTCCGCCGCAGTTGCCCGAGGACACTGTTTGCAACACTGAAAAGGTGGCGAATGCCATGAAGGATCGTGACGTCGCCTTCATCTCCTGCATGCGGGATAAGGGCTGGGCTCCGACCGTTTCCCCGGAGTCGGCCGAACAGGATCCTTGAGCCACGTCCGCGGCATCCAGACGAGCCTTGCAGACGCTAAATATTTCCATGCCGCCGTCGGCGTTGCCTTGTGCTCCGGGCGACACCGGCGACCCATGCCGACCCCACGAAACTTGAGCCGAACACCCTGTAGACTGACTTGAAGGCAACGGTGGGCTCAACCCCGGGATTGCTTCAGACGGGTTTCGATCTCCTGAAGTCGCCGGCTCATGGCCTGCAGTTCCATCAATATTCTTGTCTCCGCGTTTTCGATCTCCTCGACGCTCCGTTCCACATCGCTGACTTCCCGGGAAACCTGTCCCATCTCGTAGGAAACCAGAATCGATGCGCAGATACCCGCCGAGAGGGCAAAAAAGCCAACTCCCAACAGTATCAGGACCGAAGACAAGGCGCGCCCCAGAAATGATGCGGCGACAAAATCGCCAAACCCGACATGGGTCAACGTAACCCAGGCATACCACATACCCGTCAGCGGTGAGGGAATATTGGGTTCAACGAGGTAGAGGAGAATGCCGGAACCGAGCACCACGCCAGCCGCCAGCAACAACAAATAGTGCACGGACTTGCGGCGCATGATCTCCCTGCCAAGACTCCTCAACCAGATGATGGCTTCGCGACTTTCGGCGCATATCGACATGGCTTGTTCCTCTCAGGCGTAATGGGTTGATATAACGATGAAAAGCCGGAAATTCTACCAATCTTTTGGTGGACTGTGACCAGTTCGAATCATGGGGTTCCTGAGTTTCTGCCGCGTAGCACGGGCGCGGGACGAACAAGGGCTATCATCAAAACCGCCCTCGCTACTGCTCCAGTCTGAGCGGCGAGCTTGCCCACCGGGCGCCGCGTTACAATGACGACGGGTTCGCCCTGATTGCCGGGGCGGGTGTTGTCGTCAATTTGTTACTGGATTCTCTGCTCATGTGTGGCCGCTTCGTCCGTGTGTCTCCGCTGGAACGCTTTACCGAGTTGTTCGGAGCCTCGGGGCATCCCCAGGTCAAAGTCAGCTACAACATCGCGCCCGGCAGCCAGCTTCTGGTCGCGCGCGCGTCGGGCCATGGGGGCAGGGAGTTGACGACGCTGAAATGGGGGCTGGTACCGGCCTGGTCCGATGAACCCAAAACCCCTTACAGCACCATCAATGCCCGCGCGGAAACCGTGGCCAGCAAGCCCAGCTTTCGGTCCGCCTTTCGCCGTCGCCGCTGTCTGATTGCCGCCGATGGCTTCTACGAGTGGCATCCGCGCCCCGATGGGCACAAGCAACCCTATTACATCCAGTTGCACCCGGAAGCGCCCTTTGCCTTCGCCGGCCTCTGGGAGCATTGGGAACGCGAGGGTGAGGTTCTGGAAACCTGCTCGATCATCGTGACCGAAGCCAACGCGCTGATGCAGCCCATCCATGAACGCATGCCGGTCATCCTGTCGCCCGACAGCTATGCAACATGGCTGAATCCGGCCATTACCGACCCTGTCCTGTTACAACCCCTGCTGACACCCTATCCGGCGCAACACATGAAAAAGCATGCGGTCAGAACCTTCGTGAACAACCCGCGTAACGACGGCCGCGATCTGATCGAACCCGCCTGACCGGATGGCAACGCCGCTGGAGCAAGCAGGCCCCCGGAAACTCACCGCACCACGAGGCGCTTCATGAACGCCATTCCTCAACCTCCCACAGAGCAAGCTGTCCGCCAATCCCGCTCGGTCGAAGATATCGTTGCCGGCCGCGCCACGGCCGACGGCGACGGGGTCAAACTGACCCGGGTCTTCGGGCAATCCCTGCACCGCCGACTTGACCCGTTCCTCATGCTCGACGCCTTCAAGAGCGATACCCCCCGGGACTATATCGCGGGCTTCCCCGCTCACCCGCACCGGGGTTTCGAGACCATCACCTATATGCTGGCAGGCCGGATGCGTCACCAGGACAGTGCGGGAAATGAGGGACTGCTGGAGAGCGGCGGCCTGCAATGGATGCTGGCGGGACGCGGGGTGATCCACTCCGAGATGCCCGAGCAAGACCAGGGGTTGCTGGAAGGTTTCCAACCTCTGGCTGAATCTGCCGGCCCGCGACAAGCTGACCAGCCCGGACTATCGGGACTTTTCCGCCAGCCAGATACCGGAATTCCGCACCAACGCGGGCGTTCGGGTGCGTGTGTTGACGGGGGCGAGTCATGGCGTGCCGGGCGCCGTGCAACGACCGGTGACGATGCCGCTGTATCTCGATATCCGCCTGCCGGCCGGCGCCAGCCATGCCGAGATCCTGCCCGTCGATCATCACGCCGCCCTCTACGTCTACCGGGGCGACCTTCGTGTGACTGGCGAAGAATTGAGTTCCGGACAACTGGCGATTCTGGGCCACTCGACCGAAGCCGATGGCGTCATCCTGGAAGCCCGCCAGGCAAGCGGTGTGTTGCTGATCGCGGGCCAGCCGCTGGGAGAGCCCATCGCACAACACGGCCCTTTTGTCATGAACACTCAAGATCAAATCAAACAGGCGATTGCCGACTACCAGGCGGGACGACTGGCTTGAGGGGTCCAACACACCCGTGGGTGAATGCCGGATCATGGGCACACTGCGAGTCCTGGGGGACTGCCGGCGCGGTGCGCATGCTGGAGGGTGGGCGCTTGCAGCACTGCCCAACCGCGATCCGCCCTACAGTCAGACCTACAAGCCCAAGTCACTCAGACCAGGATGGTCGTCCGGTCGCCGGCCCAGCGGCCAGTGAAACAGTCGCTCGCCGTCCCGGATGGGCAGATCGTTAATGCTGGCGTAACGGCGACGCATCAGGCCATTGTCGTCAAATTCCCAGTTCTCGTTGCCGTAGGCGCGAAACCAGTGGCCGGCATCGTCATGCCACTCGTAGGCAAACCGCACGGCGATGCGATGGCTGTCATACGCCCACAACTCCTTGATCAGGCGATAATCCAGCTCTCGCCGCCACTTTCGGGTCAGGAACTCGATGATCTGCTCACGACCCTTGGGAAATTCGACACGGTTGCGCCATTCGCTATCGGGCGTATAGACCAATGCCACGCGCTCAGGATCGCGGCTGTTCCAGCCATCCTCGGCCAGGCGAACTTTCTGAATGGCGGTTTCGAGACTGAAGGGAGGCAAGGGGGGGCGGGTTTCCATGGGGCTATGTCTCTGGTTGAAGGGATAACGTGAGTCCATGATGGCACTCGGGCGAGCCACGGTGGAAATATACCGGAAGTACGATTCTTCCCGGCAGCGCGCACGGCCTTCGTCATCGGGGCAGTCGCGGTGATTTTTCAGGATTTTGCCACGGTACGCACACCAGGAGATGCGTCCAGGCTGGCCAAATCATCCCGGGTGTTGATGTTGACAAAAGAGTCAGGGCAATCGCTGAAATCGACACGGGTCCAGGGATGCCGCCGAATCCAGGCCTCGACCTGGCGCTGCCCCCCCGCCAGATAGGCCTCCAGGTCCGCGGCCAGACGGGTCTCCACCAGCATGATGACTGGGTGCAGCCGCTCGCCATCATGGGCGACGGCCATGGCGTCCCGATGGGCCATGCCTGCAACCAGCCTGGCCAACAGGCGGACATCCAGCAATGGCGCGTCGCAGGGCACGGTCAACACATAAGGCGTTTTGGCGGCGCGCATCGCGCTCAGCAGACCTGCCAGAGGACCATCGAAATGGCCATTCAGGTCGGGGACAACCCGATGTCCCAGATCGGCATAGGCGCCGAGATTGCGATTGGCGTTGATGAACACATCCCCGGCAACCGCGTTCAGTATCGCCAGCGCATGACAGACCAGCGGCTTCCCACGGAACGGCAACAAACCTTTGTCCTCACCCCCCATGCGCCGCCCACGCCCGCCCGCCAGAACCACGCCGGTAATGTCGGCGCGGGTGCTGGGTGTTTCCAAAATCTGTTGATCCTTGAAGCCTTTCATACCAAGGTCCGCGGTTGGCGCCTTCGTTTAATGTGACAGCCGTTCCCTAATCCGTGACACAATTTGTCACCCAGCAATTCTCATTTTGCGATGGCGTGTGACATTGTAAGGCCGGAATAAGCCCGCCCGAGCGTAGCGATGGGCGGGTGTTTCCGGCGGAATCGGACGGTGGCGCCGGAAACACCCGCCCATCGCTCCGCTCAGGACAGGCTTATTCCGGTATCTACGCCAAGGCACGATCCTGGACCAGAACCCAGGAACGGCAACGCTTTCAGCCAAAATGAGAATTGCTGATTTGTCACCTCTCCGAAGATCGATGGCCTGGCCAATTATGCATGATGTCCTTGAGACACCCTAAGCCGACGCGATGGCTGCTCGCCCTTTGGGTCGCAACCTGGCTTTCCGCCTGCGACCCCCGACCGCCAGAGCCCGCCTATTTTTCGGCCGAGACGGCCACCAAGCCTTACCAGGATGTGCTGGCGGAACTGGAGGTCGCCATCACCGAACGCAACTTTCGCATCACCGGACACAACAAGATCGGTAGTGTGATCCGCGGGCGGGAGGGCATCGATTTTCCCGACTACGACACCCTGCAATTCTGCAACCTGACTCAGGCGCGAGTCATGCTGGAACTGTCACCCGCCACCGTGGCGTGGATGCCCTGTAACGTGGCGGTACGGGCGGAAGCGGGCAAAGTCATCGTGACGACGCATCTCCTCCCCACTGAGTCCGCCGACCCCCGCCTGAATGAATTTGCCCGCAAAATGAACGAGGAACTCAAGGCGATCGTCCTGTTTGCGGTCGAGAATTGAGCCAGATTCAAGGCTGCTCTATCATCCAGTGTATTTACCATCCCCCGCAGGAATACCATGAAAAGTACCCCCAGATCACTCGCTATCCTGAGCCTGGTCCTCGCCGTCACGGCCTCTGGCCCCCTGCTCGCCGCCAGGAACAAATCCCCCAAGAAGTCCCCGACCGAATCCGCCACGCCGGCCGCCAAACCCCAGGTCAACGACTTCCCTACCCAGGCGCGGGTCGAGTATGTCCAGCAGTGCATGGCCGAACACGGCGGGACCAACCTGGACAACATGTATCACTGCGTTTGCGCCGTGGACAAAATCGCGAGCCTGATGAATTTCCAGGATTACTCCGAATCGCTGACCTTTACCTACATGTATGACACGCCTGGCGACAAGGGAGGCGAGTTCCGCGACCCGCCGCAATCGAAGATCCTGCGGGATAGGTTGAAAGACGCGAAAAAGCAGGCGGAAGCCTGTTTTCCGGTGATCCCCGGTAAAGCCGAAACTCCCGCCGCGGCCAAGCCTTAGCAAGTGGGTGGAAAGCGAAGATTAATGGCAGTACACAGAAGTTCTCCTGAGTGTGCAGGGTCAGTTTGCCTGGTAGCTCACCCATTACGTGCCTGGACCGCCTTCAGGCGGTCCAGGCACGGCGCGAGTTCCAGCGTGCTCACCGGCTAAAGCCGGGACTCCCAACATCTTGCGACAATCCCCGCGTGAACGCGATACTCAGAACGCCCCGCCGCCTGAGGGCGGTACTCCCAACGGGGAGCTCCGAACGCGACCCGCGCGATGAGCCGCCCGGGTCCGCCCTATGGCGACCCGGCGCAAGTTGCCGGGCTGGACGCCTTACCCGATTTGCGCTAGGCCGGGCCTGAGGCTTTGGATTGAAGCCACCGCCGCCGAATCAGCGCGGGCAAGCGCGAGCATCAAGGAATAAAGTCTTCCAAGCACCTGCCCGCCCGCAAGCCGTCAATTGCTTGGAAATGGCCGTCGAGGGTCAGCATTGCCGCACCGTGTTCCAGGCTGCTGGCGGCAATCCACAGATCATTGGTGGGGATAGGCTGGCCTTTGCGGCGCAACGCGGCATACACCAGCGCGTAGAGGTCGGCGGTGGCTGCGGTGCTGGGAACCACTTGCACACGCGGGCTGCTCAAGAATTGGGTCAACTCGCCGCGGTTGGCGCTCTCCCTCTGGCCTGCGGCAAAGCCCCCCAGTAGTTCGCCCAACACTGTCGCACAGACGATGATGCGAGGGGCATGTTGCAACACCGCGAGGATGTCCGAGTCGCCACGCTTGAAGGCGGTATAGGCATTGGTGTCGAGGGTGATGGGGCGCATGGCTTACCGCCAAAGCGCCGTGTCAACTTCGGCGAACGCCGCCGTGTTGCGCTCGAAGTCTTCCGCCTCCTCGTCGCTCCAAGTGCCCGCCAAGGCATCGAGATCGTCGAATTTCCGCAAGGAACCACCCGCCAAGTTGTCCGTGCCACGGTCTTGCAACAGACGCAGCACCAGGCTGTTCAAGCTGCTGCCCTCTTCCTCGGCTTGGTGTTTAAGTCGGGACAGTGTCTGGTCGTTCAGCCCACGAATGCTCATGCTTGCCATGCTGTCACCTCTGAATGCGGTTTGGATACAGGCATGATAGCAGATGAGGCTCCGATGACGCCTTTTGGCTTCCCTGATGCGAAATTAACAGAGGTCTTAACACTCGACTTTGGCCTTTTTCAGGGAGGCAGCGGGCGGTTCTCGTAGCACAATAGCCGCTTGGTGATGGCTTGCGAGAGATGACAGACAGTGCTGATGCTCCCCGACGTGGCGTTGATGGTTTTGGGCT
>Ga0194113_10012128_pt1 | contig 10150 bp, 6 predicted proteins | sample TA2MahC200mmetaG_FD_146193 | JGI IMG/M metagenome (GOLD analysis project Ga0194113, IMG submission 146193) | Freshwater microbial communities from Lake Tanganyika, Tanzania - TA2015017 Mahale Deep Cast 200m | ecosystem: Environmental > Aquatic > Freshwater > Lake | place: Tanzania: Lake... | reverse complement strand
GGCTTCCCTGAAGCCGGGATTCTAACGCAAGGGCAGAAACTCTCTTTAATATATTTCTTGTCGAACGAGCCGTGACGCCAACCCTTCGGCTATGATACTTTATCACGAAGGCGACACCATTGCCGCTGAATCGACGCCAGCCGGGCGAGGCGGCATTTCGTTAGTGCGGCTTTCCGGGCCGGCGGCGTGTAAGATTGCCTCGACGCTATTCGACCGCTCTTTACCAATCGCCGGCCGGCACAGTTTCGGCAAATTAATTGCCCCCGATTCAAGCCGGACCATCGACGAGGCGGTTGTCTCGGTCTTTGAAGCGGGAAAGTCTTACACAGGCGAGGAGGTCGTCGAATTCGCCGTTCACGGCAGCCCGCTCGTCGTCGCCGATCTGCTGGAATGCTTGTATAAATTAGGCGCTCGAGCCGCTGAAGCCGGTGAATTCACTTTACGGGCTTATCTGAACGGACGCATCGACCTGATACAAGCCGAAGCGGTGGCTGATTTAATCGCCGCCGGCAGCCGACAGTCCGCTGACCTTGCCCTCCGGCAACTCGCCGGCGGTCTCAGTCGTCCGCTTGTGGAAATTGAGAATCTGGTAGAACAATTATTGATTTGGAGTGAATTAGAACTGGATTTCGTCGAAGAGGATGTCGAATTAGCCAACGTTGAACAGAAAATCGAAACCGCAGAACTCGCCGCTCAGAAATTAAAATGTTTGACAGACGGTTATCAAACTGCCCGGCGAGTGCGGGAAGGCGTTACGGTAGCCATCACCGGCGCGCCGAATGTAGGCAAGAGCAGTCTGTTCAACGCCTTACTCGGTGTCCCGCGAGCGATTGTGCATCCATCGCCAGGCACAACCCGCGATGTCGTCCAGAGCAAATGTTATATAAAGGATATCGCATTTGAATTGTTCGACACAGCCGGGCTTAGACGCGCGGTAAATGAAGTCGAAGATGAAGGCGTTAAACGCGCCGTCCAAACGGCGCAAAATGCCGATATTATATTGACAGTATTGGCTGTTGATAATTATAACGCCAACGCAATGTTGTTAGATACAAATACCCCGGTCATAGAGGTTATGAATAAAATCGATTTAAGGCCGGATATTAATATTGATAATAAAATAGCCGTCTCGGCGATGACCGGTTTTGGATTGGAAGAACTTAAAGAAAATATGTATAAGACAATCATAGACGAACATCGATTAAATGCGGTTTCATTGAATCGCGAGAGACATTTTTTCGCGGCTCAGCGCGCCTTATCCGCCTTGCAGGAAGGCTGCCGGGCGTTGCAAGAAGCCATATCCGGCGACATTCTTGCCGAATACTGGCGTGAGACGCTGGCGGCAGTTGGCGAAATCACCGGTAAAAATCGTTGCAAAAATCTTTTAAATGAAATATTCAGTAAATTTTGCATCGGGAAATGAATTTATTAAGGAGTGCAGATTGTAGTGATTTTTGAGCTAAATGCAGAAGTGATGATTAATCTAGAAAACTCAGACATGGCAAGGCGGACGCCCTCGTCCGCCGAAAACCAAGCCAAGCATAGAATGCGGTGGACGAGGGCATCCGCCTTGCCATCAGTTGATAAATCCAACGCTTTTGCAATTACCTCAAATATAAATGTTCCACGCGGAACAATTCGTTGTCAATACTTTAATAATTAATAACATAACAGAGGTTTATATGGAAGTTCATCCTAATCAAGAATTGCTAAATCTGCTCGCCGACCATCCTTTGTTTCGCGAATTAGAGTTCCGTGAGCGCGAGGATTTAGCCTCAATGATGATGGAGAAGAAATACGATTCGGGCGCAGAAATCTTTCGCGAGGGCGACCCCGGCGGCGAGTTGATGATCCTTGGCGCCGGCTCGGTCGAAGTCCAAAAGCAGCGCTCGCACGGCTCGGGCCGCGTCGTCATCGCACGTTTTGACCGCGGCGGCGTCATTGGCGAAATGTCGCTCGTGGACCGAATGCCGCGCTCGGCTTCCGTCGTCTCCGTCCAACCGACCCGCGCCTGGGTTATGTCCCAATCCTTATTCGACGATATTCTTATGACCCGGCCGGATTTGGGCGTTAAAATTCTGAAAGGCATATCTTCGCTGCTCTCCCAACGGCTGCGCAATACTTCCGGCTGGTTTGCGGATGTGTTTTAAGACCGATTGTCCATCGAAGACAATATTTTATGTTCGACCCTATTTGCAACATGGCGAGCGAAACGAAGCATTCGCTATTTTATGAAATTGCCCAAATCTTCATAATACTTCGTTTCGCTCGCTCCAGATTTCGAATTGGGTTGCTCCCGCGGTGTATCTCGGCTTTTCTGTTGTTGATAATCTTCCACTTACTTCCCGCCTATTCTTGCGCCGACCAAAAGCATTATTACTTCTATAATCCCTCCAACTATTTCGGCTCGGACGGCTACTTTAATCCATTAAACACCATCGTCAATGGCAGTTATGATATCCTGCGCAACGGCGGGCATAACAAAGATATTTTCAGCCTCGAATACAATCAAGGCTGGCGCAATGTCTGGGCGAACATCTCCGACCCGGTCGCCGCGATAAAACAATTCGGCTGGCGTAACTTTCACCGAAAAGAATTGTTCAACATAACGCTCGATTCGCGCAGCGGGCAGTTTGTCCCTAATGTAACTACCCATATCCTAGGCGAAGGAATGCTCTATGTGATGCTCGCTGAATGGTATGATTATCATCGTTATCCTTTGCCGAAGACATTATCTTGTCTAACAACTACTTTTTATCAGGTTACCAACGAGGTCGTCGAGAATGGTAAATGGCGCGGCGTCAACACCGACCCCATCGCCGACCTTTTAATTTTCAATCCTTTAGGCATTCTGCTCTTTAGTTTCGATTACACTAAGCGTTTTTTCAGCGAGACCGTTTCTCTGCATTACTGGGGGCTTCAGCCGGCCATTAACTTAAAGACCCGCGAATTGGAAAACGCCGGACAGCAATTTATTATGAAGAAGAACATTACACAGTCATATTCAGTCTTCTTTTACTGGGGCATCAACGGCTTGGCCGGCCTAAGTTGGACGCGCGACGGTGTGCATAACTACGCGCTCGGTGCCGGCACAGTCGCTAATAAACTGAACGAAAAGCGTCTGAACGGCACACGTTTCCTAACTCCGACGATGGACGGTGCCGTTGGCTTCTTCTATGACCGCCGCAACTCGCTGCTCATTTCACTCTTAGTCAGCGGGCCGAGAATGTATAACCTGCGCGCTAATATCTACCCCGGATTTTTCTCGACCCGACACTATATACCCGGTTTCTATCTCGGTATGGGCGAATGGGATAAGTTCAATATCGGGATCTCGTTTTTATTAATGTCGCTAAGTTCTTAAATTCCTTAATTAGCGTATTTTTCAATAAAACATACTGCAATCATCCTGCGCGCCTCTATGGATCTGACGCCTAAGAAGTGTCCAGCCGTTTCTTCAAATTAATCCAGTATAAAGTCTTGACTCAAGAGACATTTCAATCTATATTAAATATTTAAAGATTGAAATTATCCTCCCACTCTGAATCTCAAATCCATTTGCCTTGAGGGTTAAATATGCCGCCTAAATATTGGATACTCATTCTGACAGCGCTGCTGGCTGCCGCCATCGCGCACGCAGCAGTCATCCGTCTCCCGCAGGATGTCGATAATATGATGGATGCTGTTGATAATTCTGGAAATGGCGATACAGTTTATATCGCTGCCGGACGCTACGAAGGCGCCGGCAATGTCAATGTCGTCATCCCTCACCGCCTCTTAGTTCAATCTCTCGCCGGACCTGCCGAAACTATCTTCGACGGGGAAAACGCGGACAGCGTATCGATTTTAAATATTCTGAACGCGCCTTCAACTATTGTCGGCTTGACCTTCACCGGCGCTTCAATTGGCGCCGTCACCTTCAACAACAGCGCCGGCTTCATAATCCGCAACTGCCGCTTTGTCGAAAATGTGCGCGATACCGCTAATGGACAAGGCGCCGGACTATTGCTTATCAATCAATCCCGCGGCGATATCGTCGAATGCCTTTTCGACGGTAACGAGACCGTCCAGTCCGGCGCTGGACTCTATGCCACCCAAACCAGCGTCTTTAATGTCCTGTCCTGCGTCTTTATGAACAACCGGTCGACGCGGTTCGGCGGCGGCTCGCATTGCGTTCAGGATGCGCTCGGAACATTCATTAGTTGTTTATTTATTGATAATTCCGCTGGTATCGACGGCGGCGGCGCTTCGGTTTCGGTGCGCAGTAATTCCATCTACCGCAACTGCACTTTCTTCGGCAACCGCGCCGAAGGAATGGGCGGCGGCTTATACAAAGGCTCCAATTCCACCCCACGCGTCACCGATTGCATTTTTTGGGACAATGAGGCTGGCCAGGGCAACCAGATATTCGGCCAGGACAACGGCGGTGAGATTCAAATTTCATTTTGCGATGTCCAAGGCGGCGTCGAAGACCAAGGCTTAATCAACGCCGGCGAAGGCCTCATCGACGAAGATCCACGGTTCGCAGAAGGCCGTGCGCCAGTCTTCGGTTCGAACGCCTTCTTCCTTGACCCGGAAAGCCCCTGTGTCGATGCCGGTTCGGCTGCCGCGGAAGAATTAGGGATGGATTCAATGCTCACCCGCGTCGATTTGGAGTTCGACGCCGATGCCGTCGATATCGGTTTTCACTACGACCCCGACCTCTTTCAAATAATAGCCAGACTATTCGGTTTCGTAACCGACGCCGCTAACGACCGGCCTATAGAAGACGCTACCGTATTCACATCCTATGGTTTTGCCGCGCAGACCGACGAAGATGGGTTCTGGGAAATCGATAACGCCTTGGCTGAAATCAGGTTTCGCGTCTTCGCCCGCAAAGAATGGTATAACGACCGGACGAGCGATGAATTACGCATTGAAGAGAATGGCGAGTTGCAGGTCGATTTTGCCTTGCTGCATCCGGAATTTGCGCTCTCAGATGACGAACTGTCCGCGGCGGTCAATCGCAGCGATTCGACCGCGCTGACGCTCACTCTTAGCAACAATGGCAACGGACCTTTAGCCTGGCGCGCCCAGACGCAGTTATTGCCCGAAAACGACATCCCGCCGTGGGAGTTGCGCTTGGCTCTCGACAGCGCCGGCGTAACCGCCGGAGATACCCGTCTGCAAGGAGTTATCTTCGATGGCGAACATTTTCTGGTCGCCGGCGGCGCCGATGCTCAACAGAATCTAATCTATGTTTTTAATTCGCAAGGCGAAATCATCGACCGCTTCCGCCAGCCGGGCGAGTCGAACTACGGAATGCGCGACCTCGACTGGGACGGCGAACTGATTTGGGGCTGCGATCTGCGGATGCTCTATGGCTTCCAGCCCGGCGGTGAAGTCGCATACAGCATCCAGACGCCCTTCAATCCGGCGGTTTCAGTGGCTTGGGATGCCGAGCGCGGCAGGCTCTGGTGCAGCGCGCTAACCTCCAACATCATCGCCTTCGACCTCGAAGGCAATCAAGTCGCCCAGATACCGCGCAACGGTCTGCGGCTTTACGGCTTGGCTTGCTGGGCTGACGACCCGGATGGCTACGACCTCTATGTAATGCATCAGGATGGCGCTAATACGCAAGTCGTTTATAAAATGAATACCGAAAACGGCGATACAATGTTCGCGGCTAATCTGTCGAATTTAGTCCAAGGCACAGCCGGCGGCATCCATATCACCGAAGAATTTGACAACTATGCCGTCAGCCTCGTAACCGTGCCGAATCGCGGCGCCGCCGACCATATCGATGTCTGGCAACTCGCCGCCAAGCGCAACTGGGCAAGACTCGAACCGCTCGCTGGCGTCGTCGAAGCCAATGAAGAAATGGACTTAATCCTTACTTTCCACGCGGCTAATCTTCACGATGGCGTCTATGAAGGCGAAATCGTCTTCGACCATAGCGCTTTCCCCGGCCAAACGATTGTCCCTTATGCGCTGGAAGTGACCGAAGGACCTGTTTTCGCCCAGCGGCGCATTAATTTGCGAATGGGCTGGAATCTCGTCTCGGCTAATCTACAGCCGGAGAATCCCGAAATTCAGGTGGTATTAGGGCAATTAGTCGATGCCGGCGCCTTAATCTGCATAAAAAATCAAGACGGCCGGTTTTGGCTTCCCGGCCGCGGTTTTGAGCCTATGTTCGATTGGAATGTTTCCGAAGGTTATCTCATCAAAGCCGCTCAACCGGCAAATTTCAATATCCAGGGCATAACCGTCCCCGCCAATGAACCCATTGCCCTGCGTCAAGGCTGGCAGTTGGTCAGTTACTACCCGCGGCGAGCGATGGATGCCATCCGCGCCGTCGAAGGACTCGGCGAAGATTTAATCATAATCAAGGACGGCGACGGCAATTTCTACTCCCCGGTTTATCGCTTCAGTACGCTTGGTAACTGCCGCGAAGGGCAAGGCTACGCGATGAAAATGGCGCGCCCAGCCGAACTCATCTGGGGCGGCGGCAGAATGCAGAATGCAGAATGCAGAATGCAGAGTTATAATTCCAAATTCCAAATTCCAAATTCCAAATTCAATGTGTTTCGCATCGAGTCCAAACCTACCTATTTACAGTCTCCGCCTTCGACCGGCTTCGATATGAGCCTGTTGCTTTTGACCGATGAACCTTTGAATGGTGAAATCGGCGTCTATGCCGGCGAAAGATTAGTCGGCGCCGGCGTTATGCAGCAAGGCCGCTGCGGAATCGCCGTCCGCGGCGACGACCCGACGACAGCGGAGATCGAGGGTGCGTGTGAAGGTGAAGAATTGCAAATAGAGCAATCCAAAATCCAAAATCCAAAATCCAAAATTACTTACGAGACTAACGACTTCAAAGTAATGCATTTAGAAGCGTATCCAATTCCTGATGAACTCGCGCTATTGTCGGCTTATCCCAATCCGTTCAACTCAATGACCACTATAAACTACGCACTCCCACTGGATTGCGATGTCTCACTGCGAGTGTTCGACATTTCCGGCCGGGAAGTCATTTATATGAATAAAGGCGTGGTCAGAGCCGGCTGGCGGACGCTCCAGTGGGATGCGCGCGGAATTGAGTCCGGCTTATATTTTGCCCGTTTGGATTTGGGAAATGAACGTCGAATTATTAAATTAATTGTAATAAAATAAAGGCTTGAACCTGTCGGAATTAGAATTCCGTCATACGCGGTTGTATTTACGAGCATCATAATTTTGCCGGGAATCAAAATGTATCGTTGTTCCTTACGAGTGTTATTTTTCGCGGGCTTGTTTAGCCTGCAAAGCGCTTTGGCGCAGATAGGGCCATTGACGACGGCCGACGGCTTCCGCTGGAAGAACCCGCTGCCGTTCGGCGGCAGTTTCCATTCCGTGACCATATTGGATTCGCTGACGATAATCGCCGGCGGGGATTACGGCGTCATTATTTACAGTCTCGACGGCGGCGAATCGTGGCGGCAGTCGGCTGTGCCGCCGGGATTCATCGGCAGCGTCAGGCGCATTGAATTCTTCGCCGACCGGCGGTTGGGCTGGGCGGTCGGTTCCGGGCGGATTCTGCTGAGCCGCGACCGCGGCCGTTCCTGGCTTTACGGCGCCGCGCCGGATAATTGCACACCGCTGGACCTGTCCATCGACGAAGATGTGCTGTATCTCTTATCCGCCCTGATTTTCGATTCGACCCGCTACGCAGTGATGTCTATCGATGAGGACGGACAGGAATGGGGCTTGGCCTGGCCGGAAGCCGACCAGTATCGCAATGTCAAGCGCATTCGCTACCCTTATATCTGGGGCGACCGGCAGATTTACAGGTTATCGTCCTTATTGGTCGATGCTAACCGGACGATTCGCGATGTCGCGCCAGTGCCAAATTCAGCCGATTTTCTCTTTTTGTGGGATACTACCTTATGCCGCAACCAGAGCAACAACCGAATTGCCGAAATTGGCTATTCGCCGATAATGCTAAAAGCGCTGAGTCAACAGGTCTTTTACATAATCGGCAAACACATTCATCGTTCACGCGATGGCGGCGGCTCGATCGAGGATCTGGGCGATGTCGGCGTGCGGCTGTTAGCGCTGGATTTTCACGGTTTGAATATCGGCTTTGCCTGCGGCGAAGAGAGCCGGATTGTATTTACCGTGAATTCAGGCAATTTCTGGTCGAATTCGATTGTTCAGCAATCACAGTTGAGCGCGGTGCGCTGTATATATTATGAAACCGAAGACATTGCCTACGCCCAAGCCTCGGATGTCGAAAGCACGCCGACCTACTACACCGAAGACGGCGGCAATAACTGGCGCAGGCTGCTGACCGCCAACCGACGCTTCATCCGCGTGCATAAATTCCATATCGCGGTTAATCGACTGAACGCCTTCGTCCTCGATAGCGCCCGCGCGATGTATCGGATGAATGTCGTCGAGCAAGCCGCGGCTTATCGTGTGGCGACCGGAGTCCAAGACTTCTTCTTCCTCGACGACCGCTACGCCTGGTATGTAACCCGCCGCGAGATATTCTTCAGCAACGATGGCGGCGTATTCTGGATGCCGCTAAACACCTTTCAAGGCGATTCGGTGAACACTGTGTTCTTTCTATCAACACAGGTAGGTTATGTCGGCGGCGACCGCGGCACAATCTTGAAAACTACCAATGGCGGGGCAAACTGGACAGATGTCAGCGTTGCCGGCGTAGATGTCAACGGATTATGGTTCGTCGATGAGAATATCGGCTTCGTCGCCGGGGATGAAGGCGTCTTCTTTAAGACTGTCAACGGCGGCGCAACCTGGCGGCCGCGGAATACCTACACCTTAGAAAACCTGCACATCCTGCGCTTCTATACACCACAAATCGGCTATGTGGTAACTTCGCAGGGTTATATCGTCACCCGCGACGGCGGCGACCATTTCACGCATTATTATGCGCCGTTGGGTCTGGAAGTCGGTTCGGAGCAGAAGACGCCCTCGCTCTATGTGATGAACAATATGTTCCTCGATTTTGCTTATGCGCGCGGGGCGAACATATTAAAGGGCTGCGATTACCGCGTGACTGTCCCCGATAAGCCAAACGACCTTCCAGAGCAGTATATATTATTGGTTAATTTTCCCAATCCGTTCAATTCGACGACGACGGCGCGTTGCAACCTGCCTTATCCAGCCGAAGCCGCGCTGATGCTGCGCGATCTGCAAGGTCGGACGGTAGCCCGGCTATACGAAGGCAGACTTTCGGCGGGTCTTTTCGAACTGCCGCTACATTCGGGAACGCTGCCGGCCGGGGTATATTTCTTACAATTGCAACTGCCTTATGAAGTTAAGACATCGAAGGTAATTATTATGCGGTGATATGGACAGTATGGACGCAGTGAACACTACAATTTAACTTTCAACTTTAAATTTTCAAACTTTTCAACTTATGAACCTCATTCCAATGGTCATCGAGCAGACCGGGCGGGGCGAGAGAGCCTACGATATTTACAGCCGGCTGCTCAAGGAGCGCATCGTATTCATCGCCGGCGGCATCGACGACAATGTCGCCAGCCTCATCATTGCACAACTCATATTCCTGGAAGCCGAAGATCCGGACAAGGATATATCGCTTTATATCAATTCGCCGGGCGGGCTGGTCTCATCGGGGATGGCAATCTATGACACGATGCGCTATATCAAGTGCGATGTCGCCACTATCGCCGTCGGGCATGCCGCGTCGATGGGCGCGTTGCTGCTGGCAGCCGGCGCTAAGAGCAAGCGCTCTGCGCTGCCCAACTCGCGCATCATCATCCACCAGCCAATGGGCGGTATCCAAGGCCAAGCCGCCGACATCGACATCCACGCCCGCGAACTGCTAAAAACGCGCGACAAACTGAACGCTATCCTCGCGGAATCCACCGGGCAGCCGCTGGAAAAAATCGCCAAAGACACCGACCGCGATTATATTATGTCCGCTGAAGAAGCCAAGGAATATGGCATCATCGATAAAGTCATCGCCAAACGCGCCGAAACTACCGGCAAAGAGAAGGCGAAAGAAAAGAAAAGCAAATGATAATATGATGCAGATAGTGATGATGATGATGATGATGATGATGATGATGATGCAAAAGGTAATGATAATTTTATCGTTAGATTCCTCGGAAAATAGATGCATTTTCTCCCTCCGCTTGCG
>Ga0194113_10012125_pt1 | contig 10152 bp, 8 predicted proteins | sample TA2MahC200mmetaG_FD_146193 | JGI IMG/M metagenome (GOLD analysis project Ga0194113, IMG submission 146193) | Freshwater microbial communities from Lake Tanganyika, Tanzania - TA2015017 Mahale Deep Cast 200m | ecosystem: Environmental > Aquatic > Freshwater > Lake | place: Tanzania: Lake... | reverse complement strand
CCTTTTTTGAGGTCTGTCTTTTTGCATATTCCGAAGCCCCATATCCAGCCTTAGCCCCGAATACCAGACATTCTGCCAAGGAGTTGCCTCCCATTCGATTGGCTCCGTGAACTCCACCTGTAACTTCTCCAGCGGCAAAGAGACCTGGTATATCCGTTTCGCAAGAAGGATTGATCTTTACTCCTCCATTAAAGAAATGGGTCATCGGCGAGATTCGAAACAGTTTCTCTTTAAAATTGAATCGCTGTTTGGGAAAGAGGCTTAAGGGATATTCATCCCATTTCTTTTCAGGGACTCGCGTGTAATCCATTAATACTTTACCCACTTGTGACTCTTTATAGATCAAATAAGATATTTTATCCCTGAGGGTGACAATGAGTTTATCCAGGCTCATTTCAAGTCCATACTTTTTGAGGAGATCGTTTCCTTCTGAATCCAAAATCATGACTTCTTCTGGAAAAGGAGGATAGATCATCGTCTGAGGCAACCCCTGTTCGGCAAATCCGAAAGGGTAAAATTGGACAAACTCCATATCGATCAATGGGAGACCCATCTCCAGTGCTAAGGCATATCCATCTCCTAAAATTTTTTTATGGTTATCATTCCTCTTATAAATTCCACCTCCACCCCCTGTAGCCAAGATAACGGCCTTGGACGTAATTGAACAAGGTCTATGGTCTCTGTTAAATCCAATGACTCCTACAGCCTGGTCATCCTGAGAGAGGATCCTGTAAACAAAGAAGTTTGAAAGAAATTGGATTTGGTTATATTTAAGGGCTTCTTGAATCAGCTTCTTTATAAGAATTCGACCTCCTAACATCTTATCAGGATAATTTCTCTTATTTACCATATATCCAAGCGGAGGTTTTATAATTAAATCCACGCCGATCGTCTTCAGGAATTCGATCTCTTTCATCCCCCCTCGAGCAAGTTCCGTGACCAATCGACGGTCGTTAAGAGCCTTTCCAATAGAGAGGGTCTCTTTAATATAGGTTTCAATATCCGTCTCTTTTTCAGGAATGGATAGCCCTCCACCGGCCAAGACACTGTTAGAACCCATTCCCATGGGAGATTTAGTAATAACAGTTGTCCTCGCACCATTTCTAACTGATTCAATCGAAGCCCTAAGGCCTGCCAAACCACTTCCAATGATCAAAACATCTGTTTCAAGGAATTGCATGATGATAGTCATCCTCCCCAATAGGTCTTTCAACCCATTTTTTGTAAAGGGTGCCTAAAGAGGCGGAAATATTTATCTTTATCTAGCTTCTTCTTTTTCATCTCCCCCTTATCAAGGAATTAATTGAATTCTGGTAAGGGTATTTCGCCAGCGGCGTGCTTGCCAGCTATGCGACCTGAGATAAGACATTCGCCCAAATTGCCTGAAAGTTGATACAGGTGAGCGAAGAAGGAGCCCAGTTCACCAGCGCTATACAAATGCGGTATGGGTTTACAAAAGGCATCTAAGATCTGCTGTTTTTCATTATGCACTGGTCCGCCCTGGGTGTTTGTGATGATTGGCCAGACCGGGACAGCATAAAAAGGAGGGACCTTAATGGGCAACATAGTACCTGATGGCCTGTTGAGGTAATCTTTACCTGTCTTTACACTCTCATTCCATCGAAATACAGTCGCCTCTAATTCTTTCGGATCCATCTTACTTTCGTTAAGATCTATTTCCTTTATCTTCAGCGCTAATTCTTGGATGCTGTCAGCACTTATAATCCAACCCTTCCGCACTTCCTCCAGATTATCATCACTCCACTCATAGGCATACTCGCCCAGTGACAATGGTTGCGCGATTCGACCACGCTTCCTTCCGATCTCATCGAAGATAAGAAAGGAGGGTATGCGGGGATAGCCGGGCATATCAGGGTCAAATATCTCCATAGCCCGGTGGCCAGTATCTTGAGGTGCGGGCTGGTATTCATTCATATACCTAATACCAAACTTATCGACTACTATCCACGGCATAATGTGTTTAGGATTTCGGGCTCCTGAAAAAGGATGCCTGAAAGCGATGGGAAACTCAGGAAACTTAAAACCGTAGGCACCGTGAATATGCCACATATGCCATAGGGCAGCACCAACTTTCTGGGCCATAAGGATTCCGTCTCCGGTATGGGTGAGAGGAGCCATGGAATAGAAAGGTTTTCCCTGTAGGTATTGTATCTGCAGCCACTGATTATGTTCAAACCCGCCACAGGCCAAAATCACTGCCTTGCGAGCCCGTATCGCTAATTCGCCACTTGCACTCTGAACAATAAGTCCAGTAACAGTACCAAAGGCATCAGTGGTAAGCCTCTTCGCTGGTGTTGAGAATAAAACTTCAATATTTCGCCGCTCAACATGATCCATAACTGTTTTCATAAGATTCACCCCGGCTGGTTGCAAACGCTGCACCCATGGGAATTTACCGTTAAATCCTGGTATATCGTGTATGATGACCGTATAGAAAGTATTACTTCCTTCGTAAGGATATCGATTAATTACAGGGAGCGCCTTTTCTTCATTATGACCATAAGCCTTCACTCCACCACCATTAACCTCTGCTAATCTCCTCAGGTACTGCTCATTTTCCACTAAGCCTTGAGCGAAAGAGTAAATAAGATTTTTATTTACCCTGTCGCCGGATAATTCTTGTAAATATTTAAACGCTTGATCTACACTATTGGCACATAGCACATATCCCCCGGAGAGTATCGAGCAACCACCCGGGTATTGACTCTTCTCTATCAGGAGCACTTTTACACCTGAATCATAGGCCTCAATAGATGCTACCGCTCCAGCCAAGCCATAACCTACAACTACCACATCGGTCTCTCTATCCCATTTCATCATTATCCTCTTTTCAATCCCTTATCTTTGCAAATCCTGCCTTTTTAGCCACTTCAAGATAAATTTGGAATTCTTTTTTAATACGTTCTCCGAGTTGATCAGATGGCAAAAAATTGACAAAGTAACCGAGACGCGAAAGATTCGCAACCAATTCCGGAGATTTCAAAATCTCACTCACTGCATGAGTCAATCTTTCAGTTACTTTAATGGGGAGTCCTTTTGGTCCTAAAAAACAGGGTTCATTATTTATATTCACTTCGGGCATTCCTTTTTCTTTGCTTGTCGGAATTTCGGGAAAGTCAGGAATCCTCTCTGGTGACAAAGTGAGTAATCCTTGAAGTTTCCCCGCCCGCATGTGGGATTTAATAATCGATAGACCGATCACAGTCAAATCGATATGTCCCCCTAAAATATTAGGGATGACTTCTCCTCCCCCTCCCAGGGGGAAATGGGTGATATCAATCCCAGCCGATTTTTTAAATATTTCAACATTGAAGTGGGGTGAACTTCCAACTCCTGCAGTTCCTACCAATAACTTTCCAGGATTTTTCTTTGCATATGAGATGAGATCTTCTAATTTCCTTAGTCCTAAATCAGTCCTAACTGCAATAATTTGGGGCAAAATGGCACAGGAAACAATGGGTTGAAAATCCTTAAGGATATTAAACGGAATTTCTGGTGTGATGATTGGATATGCGATGACCGATGTAATATCTTGTCCCAAGATGGTATATCCATCGGGTTTGGAGTTGGCTACAAAGGAAGAACCAATCACTCCTCCCCCACCAGGACGGTTGATAACATTTATCGGTACCTTTAGTTCGTTTGATAAGGGTTCCCTTATGGTCCGAAAAAAGGAGTCGACACCTCCACCGGCAGCAAAGGGTACCACAATGTCTATTGCCCGGGTGGGATATTCCTGGGCAATGCCATTAGAAATAGTCACAAGAATAATAAAGACGAATGGTAAAAAGAAAAATTTTCTTTTAAATTTCATTCTTTGTCCCTCCTTTCTAAATAGTTTCGTTAGAATGGAATAAGAAGACTTAGGTTTTGGTCTATGAAAACCTGAAACGGGATTTGGTGCTCTCTAATCGATCTGTCCCTTTGCAAATCCAGCCTTCTTGCCCGTCTCAAAGAAGATGGTCAAATCCCTTTTTAAACGTTCTTCTAATTGTTTGGGTGATGAAAACTTGGCCATGTACCCCAGACGATTAAGATTCGAGAACAACTCTGGGATCTTTAGAATCTCACTAACGGCATGTGCCAACCTTTCCGTTACTTGTGCTGGCAGTCCTTTAGGCCCCAAAATGCAGAGATCCATATTGATGTTAACCTCAGGGATACCTTTTTCTCTGGTCGTTGGTATTTCAGGAAAATCGGGAATCTTTTCCGCTGAGCACGTGACTATTACACGGAGTTTTCCTGCTCTGATGTGTGGTTTTAAAATGGCTATCGTCATTCCGCAACCTAAGTCGGCATGTCCCCCTAAAAGGTTGGGGATGATTTCTCCTCCCCCTCCAAGTGGAAGGTGAGTGATATCAATCTTAGCAGCACTTTTCAAAAGTTCGAGCTCAAAGTGGCCCGTACTACCAACCCCCTGTGTTGCTCCCAATATCTTTCCTGGATTTTTCTTTGCATAGGAGATGAGATCTTCTATCGTCTTAAATTCGGAATCTTCTCTAACCGCAAAAACGAGTGGAATATCGGCGCAAATAGCAATTGGTTGGAAATCCTTTAAGATATGATAAGGGATCTTCGGTGTAATGACCTGAGTGGCTACAATAGATGCCAAATCTTGCATTAAAAGAGTGTATCCATCGGGCTTGGAGTTGGCCACAAAGGAAGAACCAATCACAGATCCACCTCCAGGACGATTGACAATGTTCACCGGTACCTTTAGCTCCTTTGATAAGGGTTCTCTAATGGTTCGGGAAAAGGTGTCGACACCTCCTCCGGCTGCAAAGGGGACGATGATGTCTATTGCCCGAGTAGGAAATTCCTGTGCAGGGCAGATCGATGCCATAATCGTTAGTCCGAAAACCAAAACCGAAATAATTAAGTAGAAAAATTTTCCCCTAAGTTTCATTTTTATTACCTCCTTTTTTGGACAGAAGTTAAACCCCATCTTGAACCACTTTTGGCCTCTTCTTAAGGAAGAGGGGTGAAAATAAGGTCAAAATTGAAATCCCGATGAAGATTAATGAGATTGGGCGGATGAAAAAAATACTAAAGCTGCCGTGAGAGATGATCAAAGACCGGCGGAGCGCATTCTCCAGCATTGGCCCTAAGACCAGGCCAAAGACCATCGGTGTGACTTCAAAATCTGTCTTTTTTGCAATATAACCAATAAGCCCAAATAAGGTCATAATGATGATATCCTCTGCCAAATAATTGATACTATAAGACCCAATTAAACAAAATAAGAGAATGAGGACAGATAATAAATAATAAGGGATCTTAATGATTCTGACCCAGATTCCTATCATGGGAAGATTCAAGATTACGAGCATTAGATTCCCAATATAAAGGCTTCCCACTAACCCCCAAAATACCTGCGGCGATTCTTTAATTAGCAGGGGTCCAGGTTGAACACCATATATCATCAGGGCTCCTAAGACAATAGCAGTACTTGCTCCAGTAGGAACCCCTAAACTTAACATGGGTATCAATGTTCCGCCAGCTGCTGCATTATTGGCAGCTTCTGGTGCTGCAACCCCAGCGATAAACCCTTTACCAAACTTGCTTGGATCCTTAGAAATTTTTTTTTCAAATCCGTACGAGAGGAAGGAGGGAAGTACAACTCCTATCCCTGGAATTACACCGAGAAAGAAACCGATAACAGTAGATCTTATAATTGGGAAGATAGAATCTTTCCAATCTTGCAATGTTGGAAGTAGGCCTTTAATCTTCTTTTCATAGATCTCTCGGTCAATAAAGGTTTCGAGACTGACCAAAATTTCTGATACTCCAAATAGGCCAATCACAGCCTGGACGAGCCCTAATCCATCCATTAAGCAGGGAAGACCTAATGTGAACCGATGTGTCCCTGTAGTTGGGTCCAACCCAATTGTCCCTAGAGCCACACCTAAAACAGCCATGATGATTCCCTTTGCCATTCCGCCACTGGCAACGAAGATGAGGAGGGAGAATGCAAAGATCATTAAAGAGAAGTATTCAGGAGGCCCGAACTTGAGGGCGAAGTTAGATAAAACAGGAGCGAAAAAGATCAGGCCGAATATACTAATGGTTCCTGCAATGAAAGACCCTATGGCTGAGATACCCAGGGCAGGACCGGCACGGCCTTGTCGAGCCATCATATAACCATCGAGACAGGTAATGACTGATGCCGCCTCCCCTGGTATGTTGACCAAGATCGAGGTTGTGGATCCCCCATACATTGCTCCATACATGATACCGCAGAGCATAATAATAGCAGATTCTGGAGGGATTTTGACTGTAATCGGAATCAACAATGCGAGGGCGCCTGGAGGACCGATTCCTGGTAAGACTCCGATCAATGTCCCTACGAGGACCCCTATAAAACAATATAGCAAATTAATTGGCTGTAAGCAAATACTGAAGCCATAAAGGAGGTTGCTAATCGTTTCCATATATCAAGATCAGTTAAATTTTAAAATTCCAAGTGGAAGCCTGACCTCTAATAATAAATTAAACACGAGAAAAATACCTATGCAGATAAGGAGGGAAACAAATATTAGAAAAAACCAATTTTTTATTCTGTTGGCCCTAAGGATCATAAGGGTGGCAAAAAAAGTGCAAATAAAGAATCCCGCCTTCTCAACGAATAACCCAAAAAGAAAGAGGGCACCCAAGATCAAACCAGTCCTAATAGTAAAGAAGGGAGCCATTTGTGGACTAATTCTTGGAGAACTCCTAACCGAAGTGATAATGATTACCAGAGACAGGGCGAAAATGATCATCCCCGCAAGGAATGGGAAAAAACCAGGGCCTGGGTTATTTGATTTTCCTATTCCAAGCCGTATTGCTCCATAACAAAGGAGGGCCGAAATAATAAGGAGAAAAATTCCAATTCCTCTATCACGACTGTACATGTTCCCCGTTAATTTAATCCCTGGGTTATGAGGATAGAGGGCAGGGGCTACTTTAGCTCTTTCTTACTGGTAGCATATTTTGCAGCATTTGTTCCAGCAATACGTCCGAGGACTAGGCACATCGGTAATAGCGCACCCGCAATAAAGACATTTGACTTTCGGGTAATTATTCCGCTGGGAGTTGTGTACCACCGACTGTAAAAGAAGCCGCCGATCATCTCACCCGCCGCATAGAGGCCAGGGATAGGTTTGTCTTCCATGTCTATCACTTCACCATTGGGAGTAATTTTTGGGCCACCCATGGTGCAGTTCAATCCACCCCAAACAGGGTAGATGGCGTAGAAAGGCGGAGTATCAATCTTAATGGCACAGGCTATTTTGGGGATTTCTGTCTCAACTGTTTTCTCTTCTTGGATGGCGGCATTATAATCATCAATCGTTCTCTTCAATTTATCATATGGGATATCGATCTTAGGTGCTAACTCCTCCAGGGTATTGGCTTTGATGATCACCCCTGGTCGGGTACGTTCGTAACGGGCAACCTCATCCAAAGGTGCTTTCTGCCTTGCCTTCTCATCCCAGACCCAAGTACTTACACCCTCCGGCTGGCCCATGATGGCTCCACCTATGACATCATTTTCTTCATTCTCATCTACAAATCTTTGACCGTTCTTGTTCAGGAATATGGCATATCTTGCCGTAACGTTCAGGTGACGGAACGGTCCCATCTGTCCTGGTGAGCCTGGACGCCAGGTCTTATCAATGGTACGGAATTCTAATTGTTCCATCCCAACCATCTTTGCTCCTATCTGCTCTGCCATGATATGGCCATCTCCCATGGAATAGGGTGAACCAGTCAGCCTAATACGCCTAAGTGTTTCAGCATCGTGGTACCTTGCCAACATCTCCATATTTGCCTGATAACCCGAGGAAGCGAGTATCACTGCACCCGCATCAAAATCCTTATACCCTTCTTCCGTCATTGTCCTAATACCGATTACCTTTCCTTTCTGATTGGTAATCAATTCCTTTCCCCTTGTATTCATCAGGACCCTGCACCCCATCTTTTCTGCGATCTTGCGCATCTGATTATTGAACCCAAAGCCAACCCCTCTAGCCTGCGATAGACGCCCGACTGCTACCCTATCTGTGTAGAGAGAGCCATGTTCCATCCATTCGAACCCAAGGTTTTTTAACCAATCCATATCCCTTTCAATATAGGTGAGCACGATTCTTATAAGTTCTCCGTCACAGCGCCCCTCCCCTGCATCAACTGCTTTCTTCACCCTCTCCTCAATCGACGTTTTTCCTGTGGGATGACCCACGTCCAGCTCCGGTGCCCGTGAGACTGCGCCACCGGCCCTGGCCAGATTCGAATCTTTCAAATTAGGTGCCCACTCCAGAACGGTTACTTTGGCTCCAGCTTCCTTTGCTGCCATTGCTGCTGGCAATCCGGCAGCACCCGCTCCAACAACAACTACATCCTGTTCTTTCAGTGGGCTAACAGGTATCTTTCCTCTTATAGTCATTTTTTACTCTCCTTTCTCGCTTTCTTTAACTCGGCTTTCTTCGCTCCGGTTTCCTTTTTTGCTCGCTCCTCCATCCATCGCTCCCGTACCATTTGGACCGCCTCTTTATAATATACTGTGAGCACGATCTTGCCATCTTCATCCCTTGCCCAATCAGGAACCTCTTCCTCAACCTCAGCTGTGAATTTCTCCACCTCCTGGGGCGATAACGAAAGCCCTTCTATTCCTTCAGCTATGTACCGGTTTGTCTTATTCGAACCCATTTCAGACTTCTCCATTCCTTTCTCCTTTCTTCCATAATTTCACCGCATTAGAGAATTAAAACCCTTTCCCTCTGTAGTTCACTACTTGAGCACTCCGTCTACTATGAGTTGATCTACCAACTCCTTATCCATATTTAATATCTGAGTACAGACAAATTCATTATGTTCACCCAGGCAAGGGGCAGGTCGTTCCAATTGAGGAGGGGTGTTTGAAAGTAGATATGCCGGCATATCGTATTTATAATTTCCGATTTCCCTATGTTCTATCTGCTGCCATTGTCCCCGATATGCTAACTGAGGGTCCTGATAAATGTCACAGGCATTCTTCACCACTCCTGCCCTGATCCCCTTTGCCTGCAACATAGCCGTTAATTCTTCTGCTACAAATTTAGATGTCCACTCAGCGATGAGCTTATCCAGCTCATCTTCATTTTCCTTCCGGCCTAATAGAGTAGTAAATTTCCCCTCTTTCGTCCATTCCGGATGCCCCATACATCCACATAATGCTTGCCATTCCTCGCCGTTGAAGACTGTTATGGCGCACCATCGATCGTCCCCCCTACATGGGTAGACTCCGTGTGGAGCAGCGAATGGAGAACGATTACCCATCTTTGAAGCTACTCGGCCATTGACTTCAAAATCCAATAACAGAGGAGCCAAAAAGTAGAGTCCTGCCTCATATTGAGCCAGATCAATATATTGCCCTTTCCCTGTCCTCCGCCTATAGTCCAGTGCAGCCAATACCGCAACCACACCAAAACGAGCTGCAATGGTATCCGTGTTTAGACCTCCGTGGATGACCGGAGTCCGATCAGGCCAGCCACTGATATGGACAAATCCGCTCAAGGCTTCCAGTTGCAGTCCAAAACCTGCTTGTTGGGCATTAGGTCCTGTTTGGCCTTGATTGGTGCTGCTGAGCATTATTATTTCTGACTTAAGCTTTTTCAATTCCGGGTAGCCCAACCCAAAACCTTCCATCGTTCCTGCGGTGAAATTCTCAACGACTAAGTCGCTCCAGACCACCAGTTTCTTTGCTATTTCCACTCCCCTCGGATCTTTAAGGTTCAGGGTTATAGAATACTTGTTTGGGTTGAAAAGAGCGAACTGACCAGAACGATTGACGCCGATGGTATCGTCCTTAAATGGAGGATTTAACCTGGTTCGATCGATACGGGTGCTGCTCTCTATTCGAATTACTGCGGCTCCATGAAGCGCCAAATATCTTGTTATATAAGGACCGGCTGCATACCAAGTAAAATCAGCAACTTTTATCCCTTCCAGTGCCTTGATAATTGTATTCTCCTTTCGAGTCCTTATTGTTTTAAATCACTCCAGCCTCTTTCAGGATGTTGAGCTTCTCAGTCGATATACCCATTTCTCCAAAAATCTCTCCATTATGCTCTCCAATGAGGGGAGGTCGATGCCGGAACATAATGGGAGTTTCAG
>Ga0194113_10012123_pt1 | contig 10152 bp, 16 predicted proteins | sample TA2MahC200mmetaG_FD_146193 | JGI IMG/M metagenome (GOLD analysis project Ga0194113, IMG submission 146193) | Freshwater microbial communities from Lake Tanganyika, Tanzania - TA2015017 Mahale Deep Cast 200m | ecosystem: Environmental > Aquatic > Freshwater > Lake | place: Tanzania: Lake... | reverse complement strand
CTGTCAAGTCACTTACGACAATTTCATTGACGTATATGATGGGTTTGCGGGTGCCGCTCCCACAATATACGTGACGTATAATAACAGGTTCGCTGAACACACGATGATTCTGAAACGGACATACACCAACTCGGAATGGTGGTACTGCGTGTTTCAAGGTGACGCAGGAACCACGGTCCTAGTGGCAACTGTTCCGGGCGTCGGGTGCTATGACATCGCCATAGTCTTGAACAATGACGAAGAGATGTTGGTGGAGGCGAAGGACAAATCCGACCTTACGACTCTCGCGCGAGACCTTGTTGCATCCAGGAGCATGCCCATCTTCAAGTCCAGAGTCTTCTACCCCAATCGGATTGACGTTGATCGAATAGAAATGCCCGACGAATAATGAAACAGCGAACCAGGCGTTTGAGGCTATCGGCGACCCGGGGTCGCCTCAGCCTCAACGCTGACGTTCGGCAGAAAGAAGCTGATGCAGGATTATCCGTCCATCGCTTGGGTGTTGCTCGCACTCACGTGCGTCGTTGGGTGTTTTGTGCTGAACCCTCGCACTAGGAGAACACTGCGTTGGGGGCGAACAAACACAAGCTACCCCATGTCGCCGGTTGGTGCTGTGGGCGTCATCGTAACATTCGGGGCACTTACCGCAGCGGCGTTCGGCTTTCTGCCGTCATTCACCCTGTTCCTGTCGCTTCCCCTGCTGCTGGCTGGGGCGCTCTACGACTCATGGCGTGACAGCCGGGCAAAGCGGCGGAATGCGAGAGGGTAACATCGGATGTATGGAGGAATGAGGAAGCCGAACCAGCAAATGCTCGGTACGGCTTCGCCGCCCGAGATTTGCGTCGTTCGCATGAGGAATGAATGATGAAAGCGATTGCGTACACGATGTTTCTCTTTCTAACGGTCTATTCCGTTAGCGCCAAGGACTCACCGACCATCACGGGTAAAGGTGACTGGGGGATTGAATCAGCCGGGCTCGTCGGTCGTATAACAACCGACAGAGACCAGTATGCCATCGGCGATCAGGTTTACATTCTGGTCGAGGTGAGCAATCGGACGGATCGCGCCATCGCGTTGGGTCTTGAACCAATGATTGACATTCGTAATGGGGGTTTGTCCCGACAACCCGCTGAGATCCACACTCATTTCACACAGGAAGAGAATGGACAACTCGGCTATTTCTGCACGGGCGTAGCGCCGTTCCCCACCGGAACGAAGACGGAAGCTAAAGCGGTGGTTGTAGAGGGAGGTAAGACATACTCTGCAATGATTTCGCGGACCCCTTGGGGGCCGTCCTATGGATGCAGTCCGTCGGAGGCTCAACCTGGGCTCATGAAACTCAGTGTCACGATCTTCCAGTATCCTTCCGGCGACCTCAAGCGGATGGAGGTCAAGTCGCCTCAGATCGAGTTCACGGTGAAGAAGAAAAAAGAAAATGCGAACCAAGCGCCGGAGGATACGGCTCGCAAGCTCGCCGATCCTCAGCGCTGACGTTCGGTGAGATGAAGGAATGAAATGACAGCGGAAGAACTCGATGCACTTGTCGAAAACGTCCGCGCCAAGGAGGCGTGGCAGTTCGACGGCCAACGCGACACGCCGCTCACAGCGGCTACGATTCGCGCAATTGAAGAGGCCGAGCAGATTCAGCTCCCGAGTTCATTCAAGGAGTTTCTCGCTCGCTACGGTGCTGGCGACTTTGTCTTTAGCCAAGTTTACTCTCCGGATCGAAACAGCGGATGGAACCTGTGGGACCAGTTCCAGTACATGCCGGACAAGAAGGGACTTCTCATTCCTTTCTCCGACAACGGCGCGGGCGACTACTATTGCTTCCCAGTGGTCAGTGGCGTGTGCGAAGACCGCGTTGTGTGGGCGGATCATGAACAGAATTACAGTATTACCGAGTCCCAGTATCGAGACTTCAGGGAGTTTGTGGCAGACGTGTGTTTGAGGATCAACGAATAAAGGACACCGAACCAGCAAATGCTGGGTACGGCTTCGCCGCCCCAGATTTACGACGTTCTGTGGAGAGGTAATGAGAGAGTATCGAGATGCATCCAACCGGCTGACCTTTGACTTGAGTGGTCAGGAGGAGGATTTCGGCCGCTTCGCCAAGGGCATGATCTCGCTCCATGGGGACCCTATCCATAGATTGGACGACCCTCTCGGCGACCAGCGATATTGGGACTTCAATGTGGAAGGGACGACGGTCGTCCTTCATTCGGACGTGATGGCGGGAGTCTCCATCCACGTTGAAGACGGCAGTCACGAGGCGCTGCTGCGTGACATCGTGAAGACACTGACAAAGGACAAGAATCCACAGAACCAGCAAATCCAGCCTATCGCCGGGGAGCCCGGCTCAGGCTGATTCGCACGTTGGGTGCAAGACAAAGATGAATAAGAATGACATTGCAGTCTGGCCCGAACAGTCACGCCAGCCGTTCTGGATAGGCGGCGAGGACGCACCGTCTGCAGTTTTCTCTTTCCAGTGCCCATCCTGTGACCAAACAGTCTCGGCCAACATCTGGCACTTTGTCCCGCGATGCCGGAGATCATTCAAAACGGATCACCAAGACTATCCCTATGTGCAGGCAATGCTTCAGTTGTCGCAACGTGAACCGAATCCCACAGGAGTCGGATTGAGGCACTGTCCCGGACCACAGTACTTTGGCCGTATAACCTGCCGACATTGCTCTGCCCAGATGCTGGTCTGTGTTGCACTGGAGGAGTTTTGTAACGGAGGGTGGAAGGCTTGGTTACACGCCGCAATCAAGATCACACCCAACACCACACCGGACGGTATTTGTCAACCCGCAGACGGGTCGCCAAAACCGTCAGTGTGAACGTTGGGAGGATAGAGAGAACATGAAGATGATCCTTACTGCCGCCGTCCTGATAGCCTTTACTACATCGGCATCAGCCAAGCTTGGAGCGTTCGGGCTGGATGAAATGATACGCAAAGCGGACATCATTGTGGTTGGCAAAGTCGAAGCCCTATTGCCGAAGACAGGCGCACCTACTAACGCGACGGTTCGGGTGACCGAGACCCTCAAGGGGGCACCAGGCGAGACAATTACGCTCAACGTACAGCCGACGTGGACGTGTGACGTGTCTGAAGCCAAGGCGGGGGAACTGATCCTGCTCGTTATCTGGCGTGACCAGAAAACGGGCCGGAACCTGATCTACGGATCTGGTAGAGGTCGAATGCCGATTGACGAAGTCAATGGTAAGAGCTATGCGACGTTTTGGCCGGAGGTCCGTATGCCGCCCGGAGTCGAAATCATTGCGGGACCAGAGCCGAAGTTCGACTTCATCCGGCGTGCAAACCTGGCGAATCTGAAGGACCACATCAGCCGGATAATGAAGGAGACTCCCAACAAAGCACCGGAGGCGACGCGGTAACCCGCGCGCCTCAGTGCCGCTGTTCGCAGCAAGAGATGAATGAAAACGAAACTGATCATTGCCGTCGTCCTTGGAGTACTGATCATCATGGGCATATTTGACTTCCTGAAGCGTAAGAAGGTAGCCGAACCGATCCACCGACTCGTGTGGTTCGAATTGCAGATTGCGCCCGCCTCCTATCGCTTCGCCATCATGCCGGAGCAACCCATACTCATCGGGTACGAAGGGGAGAATGGAGAAAAGGGCGCGACCATGCTGATCCGGTATGAACACGTGCCGGATGTATTCGAGCGAACCGTCGAGAGAGTGGATGCACTCGTCCGGAAGAGTGGGATTGTGGGGCTACCCCCTCGTAACCCCGACCGCGCCTTTGACGATAGTTCCATGGCTGACCAGTCGGTTCATATTCGCATTGCATATGCCGACAATACTCGGTGGGCGTCCGTCTATGGCGCTGATGAGATCCCCCAGGCAGTGGTAGGCCTTATCCATGACAGCAAGGCCCTTGCCAGACAGATCATGCAAGAACAGACCAACGAGGCGATTGACGGAGATGCCGCAAAGGCCTTCCTTGATCCAGAGAAGAACAGGGCACAGAAGCACGCACCTTCGGTCATCGTCAAAGTGAAAGTGCTTCTGTCTGGTGAGATTACGGCCAATGGCGAGAAGGTCACCCTGAAGGAACTGGGCATCATACTGGATGATTTGAAGAAAGAAGGGGGCGGCGTGTGGTACTTCAGGGAATCGCCAGAGCAGGAACCAGCCAAGTCTCTCGTATCGACGATAAAGGGTGTTATGGATGCGATAGCGACTCGAAGCCTTCCAGTGAGGTTGCAACCAGAGGAGTACTGAATCTGCGAACCAAGCGGTGCTGCCTATCGCCGTTAGCGCGGCTCAGGCAGACCGCTGACGTTGGCGGAGAGAGATGAAGATAATCCTGATATTGATGGCGGCAGGCGCAATCGCGGCGATGGTGGTTGCGTGCTCTCGGCGGGCGCCAGCGGTCTCGAACACGCCCTTCCGCATGACCGTCCAGAACGTCTTCTTCATCAAGACCGTTGAGCGTGTCATCGTGACCGGAGTGGTCTCCCAAGGGGCTGTTCATGCCGGTGACAAACTCATTGTTCAAACAAAGGCTGGTCCGATTGCCGTTGTGGTGGAGAAGCTGGAGCACCCAAAGATGACCAATATGACGGAAGCCGTAGCCGGACAAGATGTCGGCCTGATGCTTTCCGGAATCGGCAAAGAACAAGTTGCGGCTGGCGATGAGATTGTTTCGAAAACGGGAGCCGCCAACCAAGCGCCGGAGGTTACGCCTCGCAAGCTCGGCGAACCTCAGCGCTGACGTTCGGAGCAGAAGAATGATGAAGACGATATGCAGTATCGCGGCACTCGTAGCATCGCTCACGTTCAGCGCAAGAGCAGCCGGAGATGATCCCTCGGCGATCGTTGCCAGGTTCTTTCAAGCGACTAGCACTGGGAACGTGGTTCAAGCAGAGTCGCTCTTCAGATGCACAAACGATGGGCAGCGCGCCCATGTGCACTCGTATGTAACGAATGCTGTCGCGACGTTCGCGTCGGGGAAACTGCAATCTGCGCCAATGGCGGCCTTCGTGGGAACAAACGCCGCAGTCGTCGCGATTGAACAGAAACACTCCGATTTCCCAGGGCGTCGTGAAATAGAGGACGGATACCTTGTAAACACGCCAGATGGTTGGCGGCTCTTACCCAACCCCGAGGACTTCGGAGTACCGATCAATGGTCTCACTCTGGCCCTCGGCATGGAATTCAACCGGCTGAGCCACGAGTTCAACGACTTTCGTCGGGCCGAAAGGAAGAAGGACAAGGACAGGAACTCCGAACAACCAACCCCACCGTATTCGGAGCCCGCTGCGCGGCCTCCTCAACGGTGAGTTGGGGCGTTCTGCCGAAAGAGATGAAAAGGATATTAATGGCGCTCGCAACGGCACTGCTGACCGTATCATGCGCATCCCTGACTACGCCTCTCCTTGAGCACGGCTCAGACGCGTTCCGTGTGCCCCCAAAGGTGGTTCTCCTGGATTCGCGAAGGTACCTGGAGTACCAACTTGATCCGAAGCCCAGGAATAGTGCGCCCGGGATCAAAGTCGAGACCGTGGGCGACGAGGTCCACTGCTATGTCCACCTGTTCATCAGCTCACACTCAGACACTCCGCGCCGTATAAGAATTCCGAGTGAAGGGCGGGTGTTCTGGCTGAACCCAGACGGAAGCAGAATGAAACTGGAGGCAGAACAAAGCGTCCGAGGCTATCGGCGCTAACGCGCCTCAGCCTCAACGCTGACGTTCGGCAAAGAGGGAGAAACTATGGCTATCATCTATCGTGACAGCGGAACGCCGGGAGTTGGCTACGGCGACTACATCGGAAGTATCGTCGATGGCGTCGTCTACAGCGACAGTGGAACGGCCGGTGAAGGCTACGGCGACTACGTCGGGAGCATCAAAGACGGGAAAATATTCAGCGACAGCGGAACCTCTGGAGTCGGTTACGGCGATTACATCGGAAGTTTTGAAGACGGAAAGGTCTATCGCGACAGCGGAACGCCCGGCGTTGGTTACGGTGAATACGTCGGGAGCGTTCAGGACGGCATCATCTATTCAGACAGTGGAACGCCGGGAGTTGGCTATGGCGACTATGTCGGGAGCGGCGTCGACGGAAGCGATAGCGAGATTGCAGCAGCAGCGCTTTTGCTGGGATTGCTATGAAACCAAGGGAGCCGAACCAGGCGGCGCACTCTACGCTCGCAAGCTCGCGAAAGTGACCGCTGACGTTCGGCGTGAGAAAGGAAATGAGATGATCGCGAATACGCTTTCCCCTTGCATTGCAACCGAGAAGGTCGCGGAATCACGCGATTTCTACGTGAAGCACTTCGGGGCCAAGGTGACGTTTGACTGCGGCTGGTATGTGAACATGCAGATCGGGAAGAAGACATCCGAGTTGCAGTTCATCGCCCCGCGGCAACCTGGCCCCCCGGCCTGCAACCCGGCCGGACTGATGTACAACTTCTCAGTCGATGACGTGGATGCAGAGCACACCCGCCTTACGGCGGCCGGCCTCACCCCGATCATGCCGCTGGAAGACCATCCGTGGGGAGATCGTGGCTTCGCGATTCTCGACCCGAACGGAGTCATGCTGTACATCTTCTCTCCGCGTGAACCGGCGGATGAATTCAAGCAATACATCAAAGACTGAGGAGCCGAACAAGGCGTTGCAGGCTATCGGCGCCAAAGCGCGCCTCCAGCCTGAACGCTGACGTTCGCCAGAAGGAGATAAAATATGTATTTTGTGCGCATCAAGCCTTTGAAGGAGCGACTGCGTAGTAGAAGATTAGGCGACCGGGAGGCCCTGCCGTACTATGTCGTCTTCATGGCATGCATGACTTTTCTGTGCGCTCTACCAATGGCGGCCCAACCGCATACGTTATGGGATGTTCTGTCGGCGGTTACGGGCACCGTCGTCTCCATTGGTGGTGTCATCTACTCCTACGTCCGCAATGGCGGAAGAGCAGGATACGACTTTATCCACAAATCCGTTGTCCTGGGATGGGTCGTCATGATCCGGTTGCTTGTGATCATTGTCCCTCTCATTGCCGTAATAGTGTTCCTAAAGACAGGGCTGGGCCATTCCTGTGAGCAGACATCTTGGGTAGATGTGATAGCCGTTGCCATCCTTGAGGCTGTCTACTACCAGAGGCTCGGCAAGCATATTGGAGAAACCAACAAGATAGACGGCGAACCAAACCCTCCACCGCTACCTCACGTCCCTGCGGGACGCTCGGAGGGTGAGGGCTGACGTTCGGCGAGAGAAACCAAATGGGAAACGGATACATATCAATCAAGCATCTGGCTGAGAAGCTGGGAATGGATCGTTCCCATGCGCGCCGCTATGTCCTCAAGCTGGGAGTAAACCCGCAGAAGAGACGTACAGCGGACTCCGGAAGCCAACTCACGCTGACCGTAACTGAAGAAGAGGCAGCATCCATCCTCAAGCACAGACAGGAGCAGGGCTTCTCATATGATGGAAAACCTGTTGAATCTGAGGCGGGAGTCTTTTACGTGATTCAACTCGTTCCCGAACTTGATCCGAAACGGATCAAGCTCGGTTTTGCGATCGACCTGAACGACCGACTTACACAGCACCGAACGGCGGCGCCTACCGCGAAGGTGCTCACATCATGGCCATGTCGGCGATCATGGGAGACGACGGTTATGGACTGCCTGTCCTCTGTTGCCTGCCGACACATCCTGAATGAAGTGTTCGAGTGCTCTGCGCTCGACGAACTAGTCACAAAAGGAAACGCCCTGTTCGGGATGCTGCCAAATCCGAAGGAGAGACCTGATCTGTCGGAACATTCACCACACAGACAATGAAGGGCCGAACCACGGCCTGCTGGGTACGTCGCTGACGCGCCGCCCCAGAGGCTGGACGTTCTGCCAGACAAGAGATGAATGAAGTCACCATAACGGCGAAGTCCCTCGACGGTATCCGAAAAGCCATTGCCAAGCTCGCGCAGCGAATCGAGGCACCCGCTTCCTTGCTGCCGACCTATGGCCGTTCTATGGACTTCGCACACCCGCACATCGAGGTCGATCAAAGAGGCTTGCACTTCGTCGTCGTGGAACGAGGCCAGGAACAAGAGCGAAGAACGACCAACGACCCAAGCGAACTGGCATACTGGATATTCGAGACCGTGACGTTTTCCATGGCGTCGGACTTCGAGCTGCATCATCGGAAATTAGGCGAAGATTGCCGCCGCATCCTTTTCTCGAAACAAGAGGAGTTGCTGGCTCAACTCGATTCGTCATGGCGTAGCCGGCTGCAGGGGTATCACTCCCAAGTATTGAAGAAGCATCCTTTCGACGATCAGTCGTCGATCAGGGCACAATACTGCGAGCAGTTGAGGGACGATGGCGCGGACGCAGACAAGGCGTGGATCCTCGCCTGCGAGAAGCATCCCCTTCCAGATGAAGAGCAGAACAAAGCGCCGGAGGATACGGCTCGCAAGCTCGCCGATCCTCAGCGCTGACGTTGGGTGAGAAGAAATGATGATACTACTCAAACTGATTGAAGCCCTCTGGCCGGTGACCTACCTGGCGGGTCTGCTCGTGACCGTCGCGTTTTTCCGCAAACACGGGAGGCCCGTGTTTGTGTTGCTCCTTCTTTACTTCGCGCTGGGCGTCTATTCACACACCCTTGCCCGACATGTTGACAGGTTCTTCATGACCAGAAGTGTGACCGCGATCTCACAGGAGCAACTCGATCAATATGAGGCCTATCAGAAGGAGTCAGAGGACCTGCATATCAAGCATTTCGGCACCGCCCCTGGCCACACCGCAACCGCGGTCAGACGCATACAGTTTCCCCTCGGCCAGATTCTTCTGGTCACAACCCTCTTTCTGCTTGGAAGGCGAATGAAACAGGAGACACCCAACCAAGCCGTGCATGCTATCGGCGCTAACGCGCCTCAGCATGACGGCTGACGTTGGCGAGGTGATGATGAAGAGGATTATTTTCATAGTGTTTTCGATGCTGGCCATCACCGCTCTTGCTATCGTGAGTGACGGCAAGGCGCAGAAGATCACGGTTGTCCGTGATGTGGAACAGAACATCAAGTTCAACGTGGACGATGGAAAGAGCTTCGCGGATGTGGATCGATGCGCCATACACTGCTATCAGCGATCGAGTTGGCGCGACCAGAAATCAGAGTGGGCAAATCTGGTTGATATCAATTTCACAATTCCACTATCCGACGAGGATCGACAGTACATCGGAGACCGTTTCGTTGCGAATAAGGTCTATCCTGACAAGATGACATGGGTTGAGTCCGGCAAGACGAACACTGTCGTATATCGACCCGACAAGAAGGGCCTTCGAGAAAGGCGAACACTGAAATGAATCGCCAACCATGCCCTTCTGCGTACGTCGCTAACGCGCCGCCGCAGAGGGCTGACGTTCTGCCAGAGAAACATGAACACCAAATGCATCATGATCTTGCTGGTCGCTTGCCTCGGAGCGCTATCGCCTTCCCAAGCCCAGGTGACGAACAGGGCTTCTCCATGGTTCCCGGCGCTAACGCAACCGCTGACAGCGGATGAACTACAGGGGGAACTCGCTACAATCAACCGACTGACCGGAAACATGAAAGCACCCGTGACAATCTGGGTTGATAGGATGGACGTGAATGGCGACAGAAGAGAGGATGCCATCGTCACCATCGCCACCGGGGAGGGAGCCGGTGCGCGTGGGTATCTGCGGACCCATACGACTTACGTGTTGCTGGGAAGTGGTCAGCCGAATGCCGTTTTCGAATGGACCGGGGCGACGCTGTGGTTCTCAATGGAGACATACTACGGGATGAACCAAACCGAGTACCCGGATGTGACAATCCGGCGTCAGTTCTCCATCACGACCGAGAGCGGCGTGTGGACGGCCAAGATCTGCGAGACACGGTTTAGCAACCAAGCAGGGGATTCGGGAACAAGAGGAATGGTGTTTCATTCGGTTGCCAGTTCAAGTGTGCCCATAACCCAGATGAAGGACTGGAAGCCCAAGATGCGGGAATGAGGGCAGAACAAGCGCAGCCAGCGTACGGCTTCGCCGCCGCTGCTGCGCGCCGTTGAACGGAACCGCTACGCGGATTGAATGCGCGGCGTAGAAGAATAAGCCGACGAAGACAGAGAGAAGCCGACGGGGCCATGTTCCCGTCGGCTTTCGC
>Ga0194113_10012119_pt1 | contig 10155 bp, 5 predicted proteins | sample TA2MahC200mmetaG_FD_146193 | JGI IMG/M metagenome (GOLD analysis project Ga0194113, IMG submission 146193) | Freshwater microbial communities from Lake Tanganyika, Tanzania - TA2015017 Mahale Deep Cast 200m | ecosystem: Environmental > Aquatic > Freshwater > Lake | place: Tanzania: Lake... | reverse complement strand
CTAACGTTGAGGAACGCACGATTGCCTGCGAATCGGGCACGTTCTGACACAACGGGAACTCCCGCCGGCGCCCGTACTCAGGCCGGTCCAGCGGGCAGGAACAAGCGACGTGTAGGGTTCTTTGGAGGGCGGAGTGTACGCGAAAACCGCGTGCGACTCAATACACAGTGAAAAAACGCGCGTCCGTCCCGCCAGGACCGATGCGGAACACGACGTGCCGCGCACATCGCGGGCAATTCCCCACGTATTGGGTGTCCTCGCGGTTGACGTAAACCCTGGCGTAGACGCCACAACAGGAGAAATGTACACCCAAATACGGGCGACCTCGCGCCGGCCGGTTGCCGGTCGGTCGCGGCTGGTCGCACGCGTCGAAGTGTTCGCCGACCATGGTCTCGGCTATCCTCGTTGGTGACCCAGCAGCACGGTCAGGAATGGTACCATTTACCGCCGATCAGCGCACCACGCCAGAGCGATATTGTAGAATCGGCAGGGGATTCACAGAAAATCAAGCGGGAGTCACGGGGAGGGGAGAGATGCACTTGACTGTCCACCGGCCGTACGGTCTGGCGCACCGAGCCGGACGGCAAGGCGGCCGCACGGCCGCCTGCCTGACCCTGGTGATTCTGGCCGCGATCCAACCGGCGCGGGCCGAGGATTGGCCAGCTTGGCGAGGTCCGCGGGGGAACGGCCATTCGGCCGATTCCGGATTTCCGTTGCGATGGTCGGCCAGCGAGAACGTCCGATGGAAGAAGGAACTGCCAGGCCCGGGAAACTCGACCCCCATCGTCACCGGCCAGCGCGTGTTCGTGACCTGCGCCAGCGATCAAGGCCATCGTCGGTCGCTGATCTGCCTGGATCGGGCTACTGGCCAGGTGTTGTGGGAGCGACACGTGCCGTGCGAGAATCCGGAACCCACACACGAAAGCAACCCGCACTGCTCCTCGTCGCCGGTCACAGACGGCCAGCGCGTGGTGGCCTGGCACGGATCGGCCGGCATCGTCGCCTACGACCTCGACGGCACGGAACTGTGGAGGAAAGACGTCGGCCGCTTCGAACACGTCTGGGGAACCGGCTCCAGCCCGGTGCTTTACCAGGACGCGGTGATCGTGAACTGCGGTCCCGGACTGCAATCGTTCGTCGTGGCCCTGGACAAGCGAACCGGCGACGAATTGTGGCGCCGCACGTTTCCGGAGATGACATCGGCCCGCATCGACGAGTACCGCGGCTCATGGAGCACGCCGGTCATTGACAAGGTGAACGAACGGGACCTGCTGTTCCTCAGCCTGCCGCTGTGGCTGTACGCCGTGGACCCGCTGACGGGCGTCGACGTCTGGAGGTCGGGTGGGCTGGGCAAACTGGTTTACACGAGCCCGTTGACTTCGCCGGAGACCGTCGTGGCGATGTCCGGCTATGAAGGACCCGTGATTGCCGTCGATCCTCGCGGCGCGGGTGACATCACCACGTCGCACCGACGTTGGATACACGACCAGAAGAACCCGCAGCGAGTCGGCTCGGGCGTCATCGTGGGCCCGTACATGTACGTGCTGAACGAGCCGGGAATCGCGTGGTGCGTCGAGTTGGCGACCGGCGAGATCCTGTGGAAACAGCGGCTGGGCAAGGTTGCCTCGTGGAATTCTGTTTGCCTTGCCGAAGGCCGCCTGTACGTGGCGAATCAGGCGGGCACGACCTACGTCGTCAAACCGGACCCTTCCGAGTGCACGGTGCTGGCCGAGAACGACCTGGGCGAACCGATGAACGCCTCCCTCGCTTTCTCGGAAGGCCAGGTGTTCGCCCGCACGTTTCAGCACGTCTACTGCATCCAGAACCCGGCTCCGTGACATCTTGACGTCCGTGCGGCCGGCGGCTAGATTTTGGTGGTGGTTGGCGTGGCCTGAAGGGTGCGCGTGTGTCGCATGACGAGCGGCGGTTGAGAAGCTACCCGTAGGACGGGCACTCTTGCCCGTCCGGTGCGTGTTCGACGGGCAAGAGTGCCCGTCCTACTGGTAAGTCCATTCCTGCCGCTCGCCCAAGACGGTCACTCCCGCCCATTGCGGCCGCGTGGACGGGCAGGAGTGCACGTCCTGCGATTGGCCGCAGGCCGCGACGTGTCGAGTTTTCCTGGACGCGCGACCACGTTCGCGCCATCAGAGAAGGATTACGCTGGAAATGACGGCCCGTTACTTCCCCCATTTGTCGCTGTTGCCGCGCGCGCTTGCCTTGGGCAAGCCTTAGGGGAGGTTTTTCGGCACCGACAAGCACGAACTCCGAATCGCCCCGAGGCTCGCAAGACCTCGGGGTTTTTTTGTTGACCTGGATCGGGAGGGATCGCACAAGACGTCGCCACGGCACGTCGGCACGCCACCGGACCGCTCGCCGCAAGTCGCGGGCATCCGAGGAACTGGCCTGCGCCCCGCCGGCGATTGGGCAGGTTGCCCCTCGATCCGCACGTTTTCCCCTGGAGGCCCGTTTCCATGACCGACCAACGGCAAATCACGATCCTTGACACGACGCTCCGCGATGGCGAGCAGTCCCCCGGCGCCAGCATGAACCTCGCCGAAAAGCTGGAGATCGCCCAGGCCCTGCAGGACCTCGGCGTGGACGTGCTGGAAGCTGGTTTCCCCATCGCGTCGCCCGGCGACTTCGAAGCCGTCCGCGAGATTGCCGGGGTCATTCGCGACACGACCGTGTGCGGCCTGGCGCGCTGCAATGACAGCGACATCGACCGGGCGTGGGAGGCGCTGAAGCGCGCGGAACGGCCGCGGATTCACGTGTTTCTCGCCACGAGCGCGATCCACAGGGAACACAAATTGAAAATGACCTGCGATGAAATCGTGCGCCGCGCCGTGGAAGGTGTGAAACGCGCGGCGAGCTACTGCGACGACATCGAGTTCTCCCCCGAAGACGCCGTGCGCACCGAACACGATTTCCTCTGCCGCGTCGTCGAAGCCGCCATCGACGCCGGCGCCACGACCGTCAATATCCCGGATACCGTCGGCTACGCCGTCCCGACGCAGATGGGGGATACGATCAGCATGCTGCGCCATCGCGTGCCGAACATCGACAAGGCAGTCATCAGCGTCCATTGTCACAACGACCTCGGATTGGCCGTCGCCAACAGCCTGGCAGCCGTCCAGCACGGCGCCGGCCAGATCGAATGCACGGTCAATGGGATCGGTGAACGGGCCGGCAACTGCTCGCTGGAGGAAGTCGTCATGGCCCTGCGGACGCGCAACGATCTTTTCAAGTGCCAGACGCGCATCAACACGCGACGCCTGCTGCCCACCAGCCGGCTGCTCTCCGGAATCACCGGCATGCACGTGCAGCGCAACAAGGCGATTGTGGGACGCAACGCGTTTGCCCACGAGGCGGGCATCCACCAGGACGGCATGCTCAAAGAGCCGTTGACCTACGAGATCATGCGGCCCGAGGACGTCGGCTTCGCCAAAACCGACCTCGTGCTGGGAAAACACAGCGGGCGAGCCGCCCTGGCCGACCGCGCCAAGGCGCTCGGGTTCCGCCTGACCGGCGAACAGCTGCAGAGGATCTTCGAGGAGTTCAAGACGCTCGCGGACAAAAAGAAAGAGATCTACGACGGCGACATTATCGCACTCATGGAACAACAGATACTCGGCACGACCGCCGAACACTGGCGATTGATCTCGTTTGAGATCGTCTCGCGGATGGGCGATCCTCCCCGCGTGAAAATGACGCTCCAGAACGGCGGACAGGCGCGCTCGCAGGATGTCTCCACGGGCGACGGACCCATCGACGCCGCGTTCCACGCCGTCGAACAGATCACGGGATTGAAAATGATCTGCAAAGATTACGAGGTGCGCAGCGCGACCTCCGGACACGACGCACAAGGCGAAGCGTCGCTCGTCATCGAACACGAAGGCCGCTCGTACCGCGGCGTCGGCGTCTCCACCGATACCATCGAGGCAACCGTCAAGGCGCTGCTGAATGCCGTCAACCGCATTATGTCCGCGCAGTCAACCGCCAGTTCGTCTCACCCCATCAACCGCACCGAAGACTCATGAGCCCCCACGCGGGCTGGAATCGGCCGCCTTTGAGTCGGATCATTCTGGCCCAAATCCGGGAAATGGAAATCCGAACTGCGACATGCCCCACGGATCAAAATGACTTCGAAACTCAGTCGCTCCACACACCCGCCGCCCGTATCGGCGTGCAGGCCGGCGTGCCGCCCAGCCGGCAATGCCCCGGCAATCGGTTCGCCCGCCGCCAGGATTCCCCGCCGGCCAGTTCTTGCCGCGGCATTGGCCCTGCGACAGGGCTTGCGGCACGCCAAGGCCGAGCTATAATTCAACACGACTGGCTGCTGGGGCCGTAGCTCAATTGGTTAGAGTACCGGACTGTCGATCCGGTGGTTGCGGGTTCGATTCCCGTCGGCCTCGCCTTTACCAGATAAGGACTTACGTCGACTTGGCGTGAGTCCTTTTTTCGTCGCGCCTCATCAGTCGCCCTTCCTGAGAATTTCATCCGGGGGATGTATCGGCCGAAAGGCCACGCGTCGATTTGGGTGGCGAGGGAGGAAATGGCCACACAGAAGCAGGCGATCGCTCGCGGATCAGGCTGTTCCATCATTCCAGCCGGACCGGTACCGCCGAACCGGCCATTCAAGCGGATGCCTACGATCACGCAGCACGCGAGTATCGATGATGCCATCCGCCGACCTGCCCATTGGAGATGACCTGACGCTGCGACGGCAGTTCCACCGCGCGTGGCGTTGGCGAGTTGCGATCGAGCGACAGATGCGGCCTGGAATTCTGGTAGTAGTCAAAGTACCCGCTCAGGATGCGGCACAAATGCCGTTCGTTTAGCACGATGACATGGTCGAGACACTCGCGGCGGATGCTGCCGACAACTCGCTCACAATTCTCCACCGACTTCACTGGGCTGATGATCAAGTCGGGCCAGAGAAGTCCCCTCTCCCCCGTCACGGGTTGCGCCGTTACAGCCTCCAGTGCCTCACCGTCTGATCGCAACACGTGATGGGGGAGAGAGATAGGGGAGGGGGCGAAGCGGCGAACGAGCCTCCATGCGCAACGGCCGCAGCGCAGCGCCGGCTGCATCCCGCGCGGATTGTCATCAGCCCACCATCGCCCCGCACCGCGGCAGACAAGACCCAAGAACCGCCCCAGTCCAAAGTAGGCCGCTGAACATCCGTGCTCCGGCCTTGCCATCCGTGCGATTCCCTCATTCTGAGAACGCGATCGCTGGAAGACGTCAGCGAAGGCAGAATAGCCCATTTCGGCCAGAGAGGCAACGACAGGATCAACGTGATGGCGATGTCGCACGACCAGCAAAAGGACACTCACCGCGCCACCATGGCTATCCCGCCTGGCCGGCCGATCGGGCGGCCCGATGCAAAACAAAAACCCCTTGGCAAGCTCCGTGCCAACCGCTGAAGCAGCCCGCTCACACCGCCCGCCGCGGGCTTCTTGAACTGGGGACACGATTGTGGCTGGCCTTTCGGCCGGTAACCCCGGTCCCGTTATGCCATCTTTCGCCCCGCCGGCCCTCTCTCCTTCGGTCACCGCACGATCTAATCCTGTATTAGTTAGGCCAGATTCACACGTTGACGTGTTGGTGCCTACGGCATCCATCCACCGATGCGAGACCAGGCAAAGTTAAGGGAGGACGCAGCTTCACTGCCGAGCAGGACAGTCACAGGCCGGAACATCATCCTCATTAGGTCGATGCCGCCTGTCGAGTAGAGCGACGTGCCCACTTCCCTGGCCACATCTTTCGCCCGCTCGCCCGTGAACGTACCCTCAGTGAACCATAGGTCGACAAGTTTGCGCCCAAGCCCAGCCAACACCTCGTCATGCCAGCACCATGCGTAAAGCATCGTATCGAGGAAGTCCTCCCGGCCTTCGGGATTGACATCCTCGCGTCCTTTCTGTGTACGCTTCAACGCTGGACTTCGGACGAGTGTCTGGTTACCAGTCACGTTGCCGTCCTTATACCAACGCTGCAACACTCGATACGGAGCCTCTGGCTAGGAGCTACCCCGGCGGGATCTACCCCCGCTTGTCATCAAACCATTTCCAGTTCGCTCGTCCATCCGTTGGTTCTGACGCCATGATACGCCAGAGCGGTGCACAGCTGCAACGAGAAGGGATCGAGTACCGTTGGTCGTGCCACTGGAGCTCCCGACTGTGCGAGGCAGCCTGAATCCAGTAAGTTGGATCGCATGGCAAAGAACCCCCAACAGGACGCGATTTCAGCGGCGGAGATCGAACGGGCAATCCACCTATTTCGAGGACAACGCGTGATGTTGGATGCGGACTTGGCGCGATTGTACGGGGTGGCAACGGCTCGTTTGAACGAACAGGTATCACGGAACCAGGACCGGTTTCCTGAGGATTTCGCGTTTCAACTTACGCAGCAAGAGTTTACGGCTTTGATGTCGCAAAATGCGATATCAAAACCGCGACGTGGCGGACGCCGAAAACGGCCGTGGGTGTTCACTGAGCAAGGTGTTGCGATGCTGTCCAGCGTTTTGCGGTCGCCAACAGCTGTGACCGTCAACATCGAGATCATGCGCACCTTCGTACGGCTACGGCGGCTGATGGCAACGCCAGGGGAACTCGTCGAACAACTGACCAAGCTGGCAGAAACCGTTCAGTTTCACGACGATCAAATCAAGCTAATTGCCCAAGTCTTGCAGCAGATGCTCGAGAAGCCGCCGCAGCCGAAGCCACGAATTGGATTCCATCAACCGCAAAGTGAGAAGACTGGCGAGTAACTGCCCCGGCGTCAGAACCTGAATTCAACTTGAGGCCACATAAACTGATCCGATAGCGAGTGCGATTGTAAAGAACAACCCGCTTGAGGGCAAGAAAGGGGTGCTGAATTGGCGGGTATATCGTGAAGTTTCCTGAACACGCTGGAGCGAAACACGCGATGGGATTGCCTTCTGCGCAAGGCGGTGTAAAGTAGTCGTCGGTTGTCTAGGCTAATGATGGGGCGGGCGCGTGGTTCCCGACGGGGAGAACCAGTGCCAACTGCCCAAGCCACAAGACCTTGGCAACGTCGTTGGGCACAAAAGGTCGCCCGTGATCGCATCGAACGGATCCACCAAAAGAACTGGTGCGGCCCGAGTCAACCCGCAGGCGTGAGAACCAAACATGAACCAGGACGGATGGCAGAATGTTGGCTCCGAACGCGAGGCACATCAGCACGTCGCGCCATTCGCCCATCCCCACGACGAACAGCCGGCGGAACCCAAACCCGAACTGCTCGAGGAAGCGCGACGGAAGATACGAATGCACCGTCTCGCATTCGCCACCGAAAAAGTATCAACGAAGTCCGCTCGCTCCTGCTGGCCATCCCACCCGGCGTCAATAGGCTCATGGCCGGACTGCTGTACGGCGCGGGGCGCCGTTCCGGTGCAGCGGCGGGCCCCGCTCCTGTCCCTCGACCGACCTCACTCTTCGCGTGTCAGTAATCCCCAGTGGCCTCGCCGCCACCGATCGTGAAGAGTGCTTTCAGCGTCTCTTTGTCGATCGTCTCGGCGATGAATCGCACGGAGCCGTCGCACAGCGCGGCGAGGAACCCGCCGGGCCGCGTGCCAAGGAGGCCGCGGATCGGGTCGTCGGCGGGCGGCACGAAATCGTCGGGCTTGGTCCAGGTCACGGCCGCCGCGGGCCCGGCCTCGACGACCATGATCGTATTGGACGTGCCATCCACGATGTTCCTCATCGACACACCCACGGGCCGACCGCCGTACGGACCCGGCGATGGACCGCTGTCCGTCTGCTTGGGCGGGGCAAACACGCCGTCCTTTCCGGCAACGCCCAAGTAGATGGTCTCCCCCGGTCCGGCGATGCTGTTGGGCGACAGATACGTTTCCGGCATCTGGTCGATCAGCGTCCGGTTGTGCTCGCTGTCCCACGGCTCATCGAGATGGAACTGATCGTAGAGCGTCTGCTGTTCGATGTACGGCAAGATGTGCACGCGCCAGCTCAGCAGTGGCTTGCCGTCCTTGTCGACGCTGTAGGGCGCCGGAAATCCGCGATGCACGTCGTGATAGTTGTGCATGGCCAGCCCGATCCACTTCAAGTTGTTCATCGACTGCGAGCGGCGCGCGGCTTCCCGGGCGGACCGGACGGCCGGCAGCAACAGGGCCGCCAGCACCGGCGCGGATGCGCCCACGTTCATGCTCGGCAGCGTGCCGTGCGAAGCAAGCTCGAATCCGTCGGCGGTCTTCCGCACGACCCCGATCGTGGGCAGCAGGTGGGGCGCGACGGCCGCCGAGGAGGGCAGCGCCGCCGCATTGACGTCCAACCCCTCTAGGGCCAACTGCTTGGACGCCACCTGGGCCCCGTAATGGAGCCACGGGTAGAACGTCAGGAAATGGTCGCGCGTGTCCTGATAGGAGATCGCACACAGCCCCCCGTCGCCTGCCAGCAGTTTGGCAAGAGTCGGCTGATCCGCCAAGGAATCCTCGGCGTCGCGCTGCCGGAGGAACGACTTGATGGCCTGCGGCACGAGCGCCACGACCAGGTGCGAGTCGGTGAGGCACCAGGACGGCGCCACCACGAAGTCGTCGTCGGGCACCTCGAGCGTGTAGATGGTGAACTCGCCGTACTCGCAAGTGCGAATGCGCGGCGGCTGATCCTCCGACATCTGCGCGAACTGCGTCTGAACGAACTGCAGCAGCTTCTGGTGCGTCGCCTCCAGACGCGTCTTGTCCCGCACGCTGGCTGCCAACGTCCACCCTGCCAAGAGCCCGCCGCCACTGGGCGCGGCGTGAATCGTCCACACATCCCCCAACGGCTGCAGCAGCCCTTCGCCCACGGAGATGTCCAGCTCTTCCTCCACCTGGGCGAGCACCCGGTCGAACTGCTCGGCCGCGGCCGGCTCCAGCTCGCGCAGCATCTCAATCCCGCGCTCGTGCAGCCGCGCCAAGTCCAGACGAAGCGCGGCGGCAATCGAGGCGTCGCGGGGAACGTGTTTCAGATCGAGCACGGTGAGCGGATTGTCCGGCGTCAGCGCGAGCAGGCCCCGGCCGCTCTCCTTCGTCACCACGCGCACCCGGTTCACGAAACCTGACTCGTCCAGCCCGCTGACACTCACGATCCGCGTCACGCCCGAAAGCCCCAGCGTGTCGAGCACGCCCTGGACGCGAGGACCGCCCAGGCCGGCCGCCATGCTCCACAAGGCCTCCAGATTGACGTAGCCCAGCGTGCTCGGCGGAGACGGCATCGGCAGGTCGGCGATGGCCTGCTTGAGCCATGCGGGCGGCTCGCCGTGAGCGCGATCCAGGACGCCCTCGAAACTCCCGTCCCCGGCCGCCACGATCAGGTAGCGATCCCGAAATCCAATGGTGATGGCCGACACGTTGCCTCGCGGCTGCCACCGCACGCACGGGTTGCCGGCCACAGTGACTTCCTGGAACGTCTGTGGCGGAAGCTGGCTGCGGATCTTCTGGAGCGCCTCCTTCACGCGCTGCAGATCGCCTCCCACGTTCACGACCAGCGCGCCTCGCACGTCGATCCCGTCCTGCCGCGGCGCGACGCTCTCGACAAAGAACACCGCCGGGTGCGTCACCAACACCTGTACCAAGGGCAAGGCATTGGAAACGATGACCTGCTCCCGATCCGATCCGCGCTCGCTCAAATGGGCCACGGCCTGCCGCATCACCGCCTGCAGTTCGTCGGCGAACGCCTTGACTTCCGGCTCCGCCAACAGTCGCTGCGTGTTGTTCGTGCTCGCCGGATCCGGTTCCGCCATGCCGGCCCACGTGGCATAGTAGAGACACTGCGGCGGCGCGATATTCAACGCCATGGGATCCGGCGGACCGGGCGGCACTCCCAAGGGAATGCCCACTCCGCTGCCCAACAGGATCACCATCAGCATTCCCGAAAAACTCATCGCCGGAACCACTGCCATTTTTTGACTCCTTTGCACTCGAACATCCACACGCCCGCCAGAACCAAGCCGCCTGCCGCCGGAGGCAGCCTCCGCAAGCGGAGGCCTCGTGGCGCCCTTGAGCATACCACTTTGCCGGCCCCCGTCCAACAACCACTCGCGATCCCCACGTCCTCCCTGACCGCCGACCAACGCCCGTCCCGCGCCAGACCTCTCACCTCTCACCTCTCACCTCTCACCTCTCACCTCCGCACTCTC
>Ga0194113_10012117_pt1 | contig 10156 bp, 8 predicted proteins | sample TA2MahC200mmetaG_FD_146193 | JGI IMG/M metagenome (GOLD analysis project Ga0194113, IMG submission 146193) | Freshwater microbial communities from Lake Tanganyika, Tanzania - TA2015017 Mahale Deep Cast 200m | ecosystem: Environmental > Aquatic > Freshwater > Lake | place: Tanzania: Lake... | reverse complement strand
AGTGAAGGTAGTATTGTTATCCCTGTTAAGCAGCCTTATGGTAGATTTGCTAAAACAATGTTGGAAAAACAGGTCTACCCGGATCTACGTAAAAACCCAACAGATCCACCTGAAATTCCATATGATGTAACTGCTCATACTTTAGGCTTGAATATGGGCGTAATTGTTGACCAAGTATCAGATACAGTGAAATGCAATATGGAGTTAATTGAAAAACTTGATAATTTACAAGGATCAATCATCAAAGATGGAAAACCATACTATATCTTTAGTTCTGCTTTAAATAAATCAACAAAAATTGCTAACCAGCTTTTATCTAAAGGTTATACAGTTCATAGAGTGGCTAGTTGGGAAAAAATAGGTGACAACGAGTTTAAACCAGGGTCCTATATTGTTGAAGAGACTAAAGGTTTAATGAAAATACTTCAGGAATATACAAAGCTTGGTGTTAATTTTTATGGGTTAGAAGAACTCCCTGAGATTGCATATACAATAACTAAACCAAAACTTGGTGTGTATAAAGGATGGGGAGGTAATGCAGATGAAGGGTGGCTTAGAATGGTTCTTGAAGACTATGATTTTGACTATGTTTCATTAACTCCACAAGATATTAGGAGAGGTAATTTGATTGAGAAAATTAATATCTTAATTCTACCTGATCAAGCAAGAGATTCAATCATTGAAGGGATGAAAGCACAAAGAGGCGCAGAACCAACCAAATATGAACCAATGTACAGAATAGGGATAGGAGAAGAGGGAACTCGTTCAATACAAGAATTCCTATCAGTAGGTGGTTCAGTTATTACCTTAAATAAAGCATCTAATTATGCGATAAAGGATCTTCTAGTTTCAGCAGAAAATGCTTTAGAAGGAATAAAAGAACAAGAATTCTACTGTCCAGGGAGTATTTTAAAGGTGAATATTGATGAAACCCATCCAATTGGTTATGGTTATGGTCGTGAAGCTTCAGTTATGTTCGTCAGTGGACCAGCATTTAATGTAAAAAATGAAGGCTATCCAGTAGCAATCTATCCAGAAACAAATCCTTTACAAAGTGGATGGATTCTAGGAGAAAAAAAATTACGAGGAACAGCAGCAGTTGCAGAATTTAATGCAGGAAGAGGATCAGTCGTATTATTTGGATTCAGTCCACACTTCCGTTATCAGACTAGAGGCACCTTAAAAATGCTATTTAATTCAATCTATTATTGCTCCTCATAAAATTTAATCTAATTTTTTAAATAAAAAATCAGCTTCACTTTTATTATCATGCAAACCATCATATGTGTTTGAACGTTATGTGTTCAGTATTAAGAGATTTATTTTAAATTTTTTTAAAGATTTGTAACAATGTCCTATTGGAAATGTAGTTTTTTTAATATTTTTGAATAATCTAACTCTTCTTTATCTGCGGTGAAGTATTTAATGGCTTGAGATATTTCTAAAATATCAGAAAATCCGACTATTGCGGTACTGACCCTGGTTTGATCTAGAACATAGGATAAACATTTCACGGGGGAGTTATCTAAAGGAATTTTAAATAGCTGGGACCTGCCTCCAGTCTGGTAGGAAGCAATTCTAACCGTTTTTCCGGTTTTTAATAAATTTCCACCAGCAAAAGGTTTCATTGCTATAACACCTACATTATAATCGTTACAAATTTCAAGAGCTTCGTTACGACCAGGCATTCCATGATTAGCTAAGTTTATTTGATATGTTATAACATCGATGTCACCTGTCTCTACAGCTATTTTAACTACATCAGATGAATGAGTGCTGACTCCAATTGCTTTCGCTTTTCCTTCATCCTTAATATCCAGAGCTAAATCAATTAATCTCTTCTTTTGGATCTCTTTCCAAACTTTAAGATTCTTAATATAATGTAAGTTCACTATATCGATACTTCTTTGTCCTAAATTATTTAAAGTAGAATTAAAATAAAACTCGCATTCACTTCTTTCACGTGTACAGAGATATTTTCCATCCATACTTCCAGAGCCTAGGTGGATTTGGAATTTTACATCTTTTTCTTTAACAGCATCAGAAATACCAGAAGTTATCTCAGGTAAATCCCAAACCATATCAAAAAAATTAATACCATTAGCCAACGCTGTTTTTACAATTTTATATACTTCGCTACGTTTTAATCCTTTTAGATGTTCTACCCCAAGCCCAATTCTACTTACTTCTATCCCAAATTTACCAAGGCTTCGATATAACAATATAACCAAATAAAAATTAGTGCCATTTAGTTTAAAAAATGGATTATTGGGCGTCGGTTTTTATTCTTCAATTATCTCCACGTTTGCCCTAGGAACCATAACAACACCACCGTCACTGAGCCTAACAGTCAAAACACGAACAAGACTCTCACTCTGCAACGCCTGAAGCTCCACAGGCAACCCATCAACAACCCCAATCACACCAAAAAAAGGCTCCCGAATAATCCGAACAAGAGTCCCAGGAACCATACCCGAAACCAACTCACCACCATCCTCCACAGCAACCAAATCATGAGGAATAATAATCTCAGGCCTCAAAACCCCAGCACGAATCTGAGTAGCACCATTAACACAAGCCGTATAACCCTCAAAACTCTTAAACAACTTATACGTGCCCTCACTCATACTCATCTTACCGAAGCCCTCAGTAATGATCAAAGTGATCCCCACCTCCTCTTGACCAGTAATAGCCACACCAACCTCCTCACCACTGAAAGCAATCAAGTCCTGATGCCTTATACCACCAACAACAATGGCGGAGACACCCACAGTCACCGCCTTCCTCAAAGCACCATCAGTGACACGTGAACCCCCGATAAGCACCTTACCTTTACAGTCAGCAGTGATATGATCCTCAGTCAACTCCTCAGAGGTTGAAGAAGCAACCACCTTAATCTCTCCATGAGTCTCGCCACCGATGCCAAAGATGCCCTGGATGAAGGCAGCATTAGCTTCAATAACGGCGCCCTCACGGGGAACCACCTCCACCACCTTCCCAGGAATATACGCATTCACCTGCAAGGGGATGGGTGTGCCTCTGACGATGGCGTTTCCTGAGGCTTCACTGAAGGATTCAAGAGTTCCATCCCGTGGCGATGGCACATGCTTCTTAATCAAGCCGAAGAGGCTCTCATAATAGGCAAGGTCTTCACCCTTCTTCACCTTATCACCAACCTTCCTAACCAAGTATTTGGCAACATCCTCAACGTCTAAGTTAAGCAACATAGCAACCTTAACGATCTCGGGCTCACCACTGATCTCGGTCTGAGCCACATACTGGTCAAAGCCAACGACGTCGCCAACCTTGACAAGGACTTCGCCTAGAATCGGTAGCCTGCGAAGCTTCTGAACAGGCATGGCACGCTTAACCTTCAAGCCAGGAGTGTAAGCATGAGCCTCACCAGACTCCTTTGAATCATCCACCAAGTCAGGCTTCTTATCTGTTGACATTTCAGCTCACCAACTCCTTAAGTGGGTCACGTGGATAGAGATCTAAAGCCGTAAACCAGTCCACCAATAGTTTCCTCCGCTCACCATCATCCTCCGGCAAATATAATGGTCTACCACGAGCATCAAGCAGGACACCAGCAACTCCACCAATAACCATTGTCTCCACCTTCTTACCCGGGCCTTCACCCACATCAAAGCTGCTAGCGGGCTCAATGGTTGCCTTAACTTCCTTTCCCTCCGCCAAGGGAATCAGCTTAATCTCACCATACTTCATCTCAGAGGTGACTATTCCCTCATCCATCTGGATGTGCACCTTCATAACGGGGTCACCGAGTTTCCCTTTACCAGCTGCAGCTATGCTGGTGCCGATGCGAACTAGACAGTCCTTGTCGAAGATGTTCCAAGCAGCATCACGATTCACCGTGCTGGTAACGCCTAGATGCGGCATCATGAAGACGCTGTCCTGGAACATACGCGTGACACCCTCAGGCAACCATGCGTCACTTAAGATAAACATTGGCTGCACGCGTCGAGGCGCGTGACTCAGTAAGCCACCGGTCCCCGCGATGACGTTAACCCGCATCATCTTAACGTAACTATCCTCCACCGCCTGCTCAAACATGTCACCAACAGTCCTCTGCAGCTGAACCCCCTTAAGACGAGTGGCAATGGTTCTGTGATGGGCTAATCCAAGCCTCAATGCCTCTCGAGCGACGCTGTGCTCCACAATAAGATCCTCAAGAGTCTGAGGAATGGTGGTTGGCCGAATCATCTTATTCATAAGCCTGCTCGCCACCTCCTCCTCATCAATCTTGAAAGGAATCCAACGCATGATGTTCCTGATTCCCGCCTCCTTCATAACGTTGGTTACACTGTAACTCATCCCCAAGTTAGCGGAGACGCTGCGAACAAACCTGCCATCGATGACGCTGTAAACATTTGTTGTCGCTCCACCCAGTCCCACACCGAGTACATTCTTCTTGAAGGTCTCAGCGATGAGCTGCATCGCCATTCCCTCGCCTGCGGGGGTGGGCATGATGTCGATATTTGTCCACTGCATCAGTTTAGTGTAGCCTGGAGCGTGGCTCATGACATGCTCCATGAATAATTCATGAACGGCACGTCTAGCTGGCTCAATGTGTTCCTGCTCCAAGACTGGCCTAATGTTATCAACCATGGTTAAGGCGAATTGACCTTGGAAGAGTTTCTCAATCTGTGGCCGCAGGGTCTTATTGCCTGCGTAGACGATGGGTAACTCGTAGCTGGAGCCTAAGCGAGCTTTGGGCTCTGCTGCTTTAATCAGTTCAGCGATCTCCATAACGTTCTGGCCTGCTCCCCCGTCTGTTCCTCCTGCTAGGAGTATCATGTCGGGTCGTAGGTTTCTGATTCGCTGTATTTTGATGTAAGGTTGACGGCCATCGTCTCTTGATATTACGTCCATTACGATGGCGCCTGCGCCTAGGGCTGCTCTGTTTGCGCTTTCAGCTGTCATGTTTTTGATGAGGCCAGCTACCATCATCTGTAGGCCTCCTCCTGCGCTGCTTGTGGTGCAGTAGAGGTCTATTCCGTTTTTGCCATTGTATGGCATGATGAAGCCGTGTCCGTCGGGGCTGAGTAGTTTGTGTCCGGTTAGTTCTTCGACTTCGCGGACTGCGTTTCTTACGCCTAGGGTTACGTCCTCGTAGGGGGCTTCGACGGTTGTGGGTGCTTCTCCTGCGACGTAGAAGCGCCATTCTCCTTCGGTTTTGTGGAAGAATCTTGCTTTGGTGGTTGTGCTTCCTACATCGGTGGCTAGGATGTATTGCATTTGTTCGAGTGGCTTGCTGGATGCCATTTTTATGTCGTACAATAGCTTTACAAGGTTAAAATTAAAGAGTTCTTAATTTACCAGTATTAAAAATGTGAAAAATTATCATTTTTATATTAAAAAAATAAAAAAAACATAATCATTATCCATATTTAATAAATTATTTTAAAAAAATAAAAATATGTTTAAAAAAAGAAAAATATCATAATCATATAAATCTTTACTACAAAAATGTTCAATCAAATTAATTTTTTAATTAAATAAAGGTAGTAAATATTTGTTATTAACAACATTTATTATTGATACATATGATTTATTTCAAATATAAAAGATATAATATTGATCAACGTATAAAATATATATATAATATTATATGTTGATTAATTATTTAAACTTAACAATTTAAAGATTTTTCTCATAACTTATTAATTTTTTAATTAGGTTTCAGGGTTGATTTTTTTAGATGGATCATTTTCAACCTTACATTCTTCATCAGATTGCAGTGTTTCTGATTCATCCAAATCATTTTTTGGGGGGCTTATAGGTGTAGAATTTGTCTTAAATTTCTCTTTTTGATACAAGTATGCCCCAATATAACCACCTACGGTATACGAAATTAATAAAATTAATGCAAAAGTCAAACCTTGAATTTCAAGTATATTAATTTGGTAAAAAAACATCGTCGTTGCCCAAGAAGCAACAGAAGCTTTTACACTTACTAAAGTAAAATCTCTACTAGCTTTATTGCATACAAGATAAGTAACTAATCCCCCACCGATAATATAGATTATAAACGAGATATAATCGAGAACTGGATAAAAGTTAATAGCTAAATCCCATAAAATTTTGAAGGTATTCGCAATAATTCCCGCCGTAAGATAATCTAGTATGTTAGGTGTTTTTTCTTCTACCAAACCAATTTACCCTCTAATATTTAAGTAGATAAGAACATGTTTGAGCTATATTATCTCTTTTATAATTAGGAGTACGAAATTGACAAAAATGAATTCTAAAACACTTGCATTAATAGCAATTCTGGCTGCTTTATATTGTGTTTGTAGTCTTCTCCCAGGTTTCCCAGTTATTGGTGTTACAGGTTCTAAAATTGATTTTGTTAGAGCCTTTGATATTTTTTATGGAGTATTATTAGGACCTGTATATGGACCTTTAGCGGCATTCCTAGGAAGCTTCTCGGGAAAAATATTGGTAGGTGGAGGATTTGGAGTGTTTCTTACACCATTAGCTCCAGTAACTGCTTTCGTTGCAGCAGGTCTTTGCAGAGATAAAATTTTAGGAGTAAAAGGTTGGTTATGGTCATTTTTTGTTATGTTTTCTATAACTTTAGGTTGGTTTCTAACAGACATTGGTAAACAAGCATCATTTTACCCAATTATTCATTTTTTAGGTCTATTGATAATTATATCCTCAAATAAAATTATTAATAAATATCTAAGACAAAATGAAAATAGGTATTTGGCCATTTCAGCATTATTAATTAGTATTCCATCAACTTTTACTGGTCATATGTTAGGAAATATAATATTTATTTCGTTTTTTAGTACTACTCCTGAGTTTTTTATGAGTATTTTACCTATTTCAATCATAGAAAGAACAGTTATAGCATCAATATCAACAATTATTATATCAGGTAGTCTTTTTACTATTTATCGAATATTTCCAGAATTGAAGAATATTTAATAATTATTATTTTTTATGAGTTCTCTTGCCTCTCCTACTAGAAAAAGTGAACCAGTGACTAAAACTAAATCATTATGGTGCGCATTTTCTAATGCAATTTTTAGAGCTGTTTTAAGATCAGGTGTAATTGTGGCATTTCTCCCATTTTTAATAAATTCAGATGCAATTATTTCAGGGTTAGTTGTTCTTTCTTTAAGCCTATGATTTGTTGTAATAATAATATCAGGATAATATGCAATATTCTTAACCATTTTTGAAATATTTTTATCAGAAGAAATCCCCATTATTAAAATAAGATGTTTAAAAGTAAAAATGGATAAAGATTTTATCAAAGCCGTGATTGCTTCTTCGTCTTTTGCTCCATCAACAACAATTAAGGGATTATGTGAGATTACTTCTAATCTACCTGGCCAATTAACTTGTTTAATCCCTTTTTTTATTGAAATTTCTGGAATGTTTATTCCATATTTTTCTAAGGATTCAATTGCAGCAATAGCAGTTGCAGCATTATAAAGCTGATAATTACCAAGCAGTTTCATATATAATTCATATTTTTGTTTTTCAGTAGTCACAACGAAATTTTGTCCACTTATACTTGAACTAATTAAACTGAAGGTAACATTTTTACCTACTCGAATAATTTTGTTATTCTTTTCAGCGCTAATTCTAGATAATAAATCGTATACTTCATCATCTTGTGTCGCTGTTATTACAATTGAATCAGGTTTTATTATTCCTGCTTTTTGAGTAGCTATCTTGATTTTTGTATCTCCTAACATATTTGTATGTTCAAGACCTACATTTGTTATGACAGCAACCAAAGGTTTAAGGACATTCGTTGCATCGAGCATTCCACCCATACCGACTTCAATGACAGCGAAATCGACTTTTTCATTAGCAAAATAAGTAAAAGCAAGCGCTGTTAAAATTTCAAATTGCGTTGGATGTCTTGGACTTTGATAATTTTCCATCTCTCCGCAAATTTTTTTAATCTTTATTAAAATTGTTTCAACATCTTTTTCAGAAATTAACTGATTATTAATAACTACACTTTCTCTAAAAGTGGATAAATGAGGCTTAGTAAATAGACCCACTCTAAAACCAGCAGACATAAGGATTGATGCAATCATTGCAGCAGTGCTACCTTTACCATTAGTTCCAGTTACATGAATTGTTTTCAATTTTTTTTCAGGGTTATCTAGGTGAGATAATAGAATAGTAATTGCTTCTAAACCTAATTTTGATCCCAGTCTCTCGGTCTCATTATACCAAGCAATTACTTCTTTATAATTCATACAAAAATAAACAGGTGAAGTAATTATTATCATTTGACAAAAATTTTTTCAATTCACTTTTGTATAATAGCATATTTAATTATGCGACATTCCTTACAAGGTGAATAGAATGAAAATACCAAATAATATCAAAGATTATTTCGCTGGTGCAGCCGTTGCTTTTAGTATTGTTTTATTAGTGAATCAAGGAATAAGTTTTTTAATTATTGGGTGGACCCCTGAAAAAATTTCTGCAAATGAATTTCTTTTTGCAATAATACAACTTTTAGCGCATATTATTGGAGGTTTTTTAGCTGGGTACCTCATTGCTAAAAAAAGGGAATCTGATCACATTATTAGCGCAGCCACTGTTGGTTTATTTGCATATATTGCTGAGTCAATATTTGTTTCATTATTTGGGGGAAATTATATGCCCGATTTCTGGGCTTTAGGTGGCTTTTTATTATGCGCTGCAAGCGCGGCATATATTGTTAGAAACAAGCAGCTAAAAAAAGATAGTGAGAAAAATAAGGAGTCTTGATACTTATTCTAAATGGATCAACAACAGATATTTTTGCAACATTTATGTGACAAAGTATTTATCCATGCTATAATTTCCATGGATTATCTGGTTTGAGGATGATATTATGGCTAAAAAGAAGATAGTGTTAGCATATTCTGGTGGTTTAGATACGAGTGTTATGTTGAAGTGGCTCCAAGAACAATATAAAAGTGAAGTAGTTAGCCTTACCTTAGATGTTGGTCAAGGTGATGATTTTAAGAAAATTGAAGAAAAAGCATGGAATCTTGGAGTAGAAAACCATTACACAATGGATGTGAAGAAAGAATTCGCTGTTGAGTATGTCATCCCTGCAATCAAAGCTAATGCACTCTACATGGATACTTACCCAATTAGTAGTAGTCTGAGTAGACCATTAATTGCTAAAAAGATGGTGGAGGTTGCTGAGATTGAAGGAGCATATGCTGTTGCACATGGTTGTACTGGCAAAGGAAACGATCAAGTTAGGTTTGATGTTACAATCAAGGCATTGAATCCTAATCTAAAAATAATCGCACCAGTACGAGAATGGAAATTTGATAGAAATTCAGAGATAATATGGGCAAAAGAACACAATATCCCTGTGCCTGTAACCGTCGATTCTCCTTATAGCATTGACCAAAATTTATGGGGAAGAAGTATTGAAGGTGGAGTTCTTGAATACCCTGAAAAAATGGCTCCAAAAGAAATTTGGGAATGGACAAATCATATTGAAGATACACCAAATGAAGCAGAGTATGTAACGATTGGTTTTGAGAAGGGTGTTCCAACAAGCATCGATGCAGTGGAAATGGATATTGTTAGTATTTTAGATAAAATGAATAAACTCGCTGGAAAACATGGGATTGGTCGTTGTGAGCATATGGAAGATCGTACAGTTGGATTGAAAAGTCGAGAAACTTATGAAATACCTGCAGCAGAAACAATTCTTATTGCTCATAAAGATTTAGAGAAAATGGTATTAACCGTTCATCAAATGTTGATGAAAAGAGAAATTGATCATAAATGGACAACACTAGTATACCAAGGATTATGGGTTGATCCACTTAAAAAAGATCTTGAAGCATTCATAAATAGCACACAAGAAAATGTGACTGGTTGGGTTACAATGAAGCTTCACAAAGGCTCAGCAAAACCAGTTAAACGAGGAAGCGAAAACAGTCTTTACGATTATAATTTAACAAGTTTCGACGTAAATATCAAATACGATCAACACGATGCCCTAGGATTTATTTCCTTATGGGGTTTACCCAGTGTTACTAGTTGGAACCTAAAACGAAAGCAATTGGAACAAAAAGATTTAGAGCAAGCACAAAAAGTTGCTCCACCCCAAAAACAAGATACAAAAAATACAAAATAAAAAAAT
>Ga0194113_10012116_pt1 | contig 10156 bp, 8 predicted proteins | sample TA2MahC200mmetaG_FD_146193 | JGI IMG/M metagenome (GOLD analysis project Ga0194113, IMG submission 146193) | Freshwater microbial communities from Lake Tanganyika, Tanzania - TA2015017 Mahale Deep Cast 200m | ecosystem: Environmental > Aquatic > Freshwater > Lake | place: Tanzania: Lake... | reverse complement strand
TCAGGGTTTGTTGAAGCAAAAATTGTATATACTTCAGCCTCTCCGCCATTTGTAATCCACTGTTTTGTCCCGTTTAATATATACCTGTCCCCTTCCTTTACTGCTCTTGTTCTTACCGAACTTGCATCACTGCCTGCTTCCGGTTCTGTAAGGCCGAATGCAGCAAGTTTTTCACCGCTTGCAAGCTGGGGCAAATACTTTTTCTTCTGCTCTTCATTTCCCATTACAAGGATCGGTATAAACCCGAGCCCGCTTGCTGCATATGTGGTTGCAACACTTAAATCACCCCTGCTTAACTCTTCTGTTGCAAGGCATACCTCAAAAATACCAGTTCCCATTCCGCCGTATTCTTCAGGTACAAAGAGCCTGAAAAGATCACTTCTGGCAATCTCCTTTATAATTTCCCATGGAAAAATACCTTTTTCATCAAGTTCAGCCCTCACCGGTATTATTCTTTCATCCACAATCTGTCTGCATATATCAACTATCATCTGCTGCTCTTCAGTTAAAAAATAATGCATCATAAGCCTCCAGTAAAATGCTTTAATTGTCCTTTAACCATAAATTTTCAGATTATCATAAATCTTCAGATTATAATAAATTTTCCGATTATATTATTAATTATATTACTAATAGATTTACCTGCTGATTATAGTACAAAGTAATGCCTTTGTAATATTTACCGGAACATTTAATCTAATTAATGATTGTGATCAATCAATAAATTGTATTAAAAGACGCTTATCCAGATTTATAGTTTCACCTAACGGTTTATATTCACTGGATTTTTGCCGCTTGATTTTACCTCTCTTTATTTCTTAAATGAAACTTTATTAACCTTAGAGCGTCTTATCTAACGCTTATTCTCTATAAGCCTATTCTATGTATTAAACAGGGAAATAAAAAAAACTTAAAATTATAAAAGATAACTGGTTAAAACTGATAGGATAGAAATGTCAGGTTAAAAATTGAAGGTTGAAAATTGCAGATGGATAAAGTGGTGGAAAATAAAAATATTTAAAAACAAAAATTTTTTTAAAGCCTCTCAGTTAAACCAAACAGTTACAAAATTTTTTAATATAAAACTTTAATAAGGGTAAAGAGAAAAATATTGAAGACAATCAGCAATGTAAATACAGGTGCACTTGATGACGTATTATCAATTTACAGAAAAAAACAGGTAAGGGAAATACTTCTTAAATTTACTTTTTCTTTGATTTTTGCTTTTTTAATGTGGATTTCTGCAAACTCCTTTGTGTACCTTCCCTTCACGCCTGTGCCCATGACAATGCAGGTGCTTACGGCACTCATAGCCCCTTTTTTTATTGGAAGCTGCTGGGCAGTGTTCAGCCAGATAACGTATATCTCGCTCGGGCTTGCAGGGCTGCCTGTTTTTTCAGGGTTTAAAAGCGGTATTGCAGCAATTACAGGTCCCACGGGGGGATATATTCTTGGGTTTATTGCAGCAGGCTTTGTAACCGGCTATATATGCAGTGTGTTAAAAACTAAAAACTCCAGCTTAAATTCAGCAGCATTGAAAAATCATTATCATAATAATAGTAATGATGATGATAATAATAAAAATAAAAATGAAAATAATAATAAAAATAATGTTGTTTTCAATAATATTAATAATAAGTTTTTAGACAGCAGGAATCTTCTTGAAATCAATGATTTAGCAATTAATGAAAATAATGAAAATATAGATAAAAAAGCACAGATAACTTTTATTGCCTGCCTGTCGGGCCTTGCAGTTATTTATATTTTCGGGTTTTTACATCTATTAGGTTACCTTTCAGCTTTTGGCGGTGGCACAGGTCTAAAAGAACTTGCTTTTAAAACATTTAAACTGGGAATTCAGCCATTTATAATTGTTGACCTGCTTAAAATAACAATAATTGTAAACATTCTTGGAATCTTTGGCATAAGGAACTGATTAATCAGAGTCTGACTTCACTGCAGTTCAGATAAAATGAATAACAATAAGGAGAAGTGGAAGAAGTAACTTCTGCGCAAACAGAAGCAGAAATAACAGACCGGCAGAAGAAAAAGCTGCAGACCTCAAAGAAGAGGAGGGGAAGGAAGAAGAAGAACAATGATAAGGGGCTGCAGAAGTTTCTGCATAAAAAGCAGCAGATCAGAAGAAACTACTTTACAGATAAAATTTAATAAAAACAGCTATGATAAAAATTAAAATAAATGACTTAAGCATCAAGGACATATTTCAGAATATAGATATTAATTATATAACTGAAAAACTGCTTACCCGGGTGATAGACCATATTGCAAAGGCTAAATTTGACAGCCTTGAGATATTTGGTGGTTCATCTTTTGAAAGGATACTGGAAAACAGTTTTGGAAAAACACCTTTTGAAATTGCATATTATATAAAAACAAAAAATCCAAATACTCCCCTTCAGGCATCGATAGGTGCAAAGAATCTTGTGGGAATGGAGATGTATTCAAACTCTATTATTAAAAAATTTATAAAGCAGTGCATTAAATCAGGAATAACAATATTTAGAGTTTCAGATGCATTAAACGACATTGAAAATTTTAAGTTTACGGTCTCAACCATACTGGAGTCAGGCTGTGCGTGCCAGGGAACAATAATTTATGATGACCTCAGGCAAAAAAACTTTTATATTGACATGTCCCGGAAACTTTCAGAATTAGGTTGTGACAGTATCTGCATAAAAGATGCGGAATCAACACTTCTTCCCCATAAAACCCAGGACTTATTTAAAACACTTTCAGAACAGACAGGCCTTCAGTTCTGCCTGAGTGTTTACAATATAAGAGGTCTTCAGGTATCAAATTATTATAATGCATGTATGTCCGGCTGCAGCGGTGTGGATTTAAGCTTTATACCTTCCTCCTACAATGATCTGGGTCCTGCTATTTTCCCATTCATATTGAGCTTTAAAGACACTGAGAAAGCTGTTAATCTTGATTACCTGAAAATACTTGAGTTATTTGAGTGGTTCAAGCAGAATCTTTACCCTTTAATTAGAAATGACCTTCTGTATTCCAGGTTTATTTTCAGCAATAAGAACCAGAATCTTCTTCCAAAATGGCTGCTTTCAAATATAAACAGCCAGCTTACCGAAATCGGTGAGCAAAGCAAAATCGATATTGTCCTTGAAGAGGTCTTTAAAATAAAAAATGAAATAGGGAATCCCTCCCTTGCAACCCCAGTTGGCCAGATAATAGGAAGCCAGGCAATATTAAATTCAATAATTTCAGATTACAGATGGGAAATAGCAAATGATGAAATAAAAAAATTAATTACCGGTCATTATGGGAAGCTTCCAAGAGAAATTGATGCAAACCTTAAAAATAAGACTGTAGAAGACATCGAAGTTAGCAGTGAAAAAGAAATTTCAGCTGCAAACTCCCGCAATATATCAGAAGATAAAACAGAATATGAACAGTTTTCAAAGGAAATGATAAACCATTCTTCAAAAGAAGAGGACATATTAAGCTACATATTTTTTCCCGAGAAAACATTAAAATTACTTGAAAGCAAAAAATACCCTGCAACAGAAAATCAAAATGGAAAAGTGATTTCAGATTCAAGTAAAGAATTAAAATTTTCAGACTTTTTTCAGTCAAGACCTGCAGCTAAACTTGAAAATATAGACTTGAATAAAATAAGGGAAATTGCAAACCTTGTTGAAACAAGCAATATAGATGAAATAAAACTTGAAATAGAAGGTGTAAAAATTTCAATAAATAAAAAAGCCCAGACGGCTGCAGCTGCCGATTCAACTCAAAGGCAAAATGAAATAATGGTAATAAAGGAAACCATTGATTCAACTGGTGAAAAAACTGCCAAAAAGCCTGAGGAAAAAAACCTCCTGGAAATAAGATCACCAATAGTAGGTGTTTTCTACAGAGCCCCCGGTCCTGAAGCACCGCCATTTGTTAATATCGGTGATAAGGTTAAAAAGGGGGACACATTATGTATCATAGAAGCTATGAAGCTTATGAATAAAATAAACTCAGAACATGATGGTGAAATCGTTGAAATTCCTGTTAACAATGAAGATGCAGTTGAATATGACCAGGTAATAATGAGAGTAAGGTTAGAAAAAAATTAAAAACAGGATTTTTAAACTTTTTAATACTGTTAATTATTTAGCAGAAATTAATTTAGCAGTGCAACAAATAAAAATATAGAATCACAATATTTGTATCCTGTAAATAATAATTTTAAAAAAAGTCTACAATTTTATGATATTTATTAAATGATGTTTAAAAGAATTTTAGTTTCAAACAGGGGAGAAATTGCAGTCAGAATTATAAGGGCATGCCGTGAACTTGGAATTGAGTGCGTGGCTGTATATTCAACTGCTGATAAAGACTCAATACATACAAAACTTGCAGACAGTAGTATTTGCATTGGTCCCCCACCCCCTTCAAAAAGTTATTTAAATATAGAAAGTATAATAAGTGCAGCAACAGTTGCAAAATGTGATGCCCTGCATCCCGGATATGGCTTTCTTGCAGAAAACCCTGAATTTGAAGAATCCTGTAGAGAAAATGGAATAACATTTATCGGTCCTCCATCAGAAGTTATATCATTATCCGGAAATAAATCCCTTGCAGTTGAAGTTATGAGAAAGCACAGGATACCTGTTATTGCAGGATCAGGGGGTAATGTTGAAAAATTGAGGCATGCGCTTAAAATTTCAAAAAGACTGGGCTATCCGGTAATAATCAAAGCTTCCTTTGGCGGCGGTGGTAAGGGAATGCGAATATGCAGAAATAAAGAAGAGCTTGTATCCCTGTTTCCGCTTGCAAAATCAGAATCTGTCTCCAGTTTTGGCAAAAGTGAAGTATACATTGAAAAGTATATCCAGAAACCAAAACACATTGAATTTCAGATAATTGCAGATAACTATGGAAATGTCGTCTGTGTTGGTGAACGTGAATGCTCAATACAGAGAAGGCACCAGAAACTGATAGAAGAAGCTCCTGCACCGGGATTATCGGCAAGGGCAAGAAAAATAATCAAGGAATACGCTGTAAGAGCAGCGCATGCAATAAATTATAAAAATTTAGGCACAATTGAATTTTTAGTAGATGAATGTGAAAATTTCTACTTTATGGAAATTAACTCAAGAATTCAGGTGGAGCATCCCGTAACCGAAATGGTTACCGGTCTTGACCTTATAAAAGAACAGATAAAAATTGCAGCAGGACAAAAAAACAGTCATACTGGAAGGGATTTCGAATCAAACGGAAACGCAATCGAGTTCAGGATTAATGCTGAAGACAGTGAACATAATTTTATTCCAAGCGCTGGAAAAATTCTGGATTATTTTTTACCTGGTGGGCCCGGAATCAGAGTTGATACATTTATCCATTCAAATTATACCATACCGCATTTTTATGATTCTTTGATTGCCAAACTTGTTATATGGGGCTTATCAAGGGAGGAGGCATTAAGCCGTTCAATGCGGGCACTTAATGAATTCAGAGTTGAGGGTATAAAAACAACAATACCCTTCCATAAAAAAATCCTCTCAAATGAGAGCTTCAGATCCGGCCAGATTCATACACACTTTATTGAAGAAGAGTTTAATAATATCTAAAAATTCCAAAAAAGCCTGTTTTGGCCAGGTATTTTCCAAATTTTTAAAAACCTGATCTGAAAAATAATCATAAATTCTTAAAGACAGTCTGGAAAAATGATTTGAATATCAATTTTGATATTTTTTCAGGATCGTGCCTTGCAAAGTCTTTATTGCTTACAACATCTTCCCTGATTATTCTTGTCTTATCAATAAATTTATCACTGTCATCAACAACTGCAAAAGAATTTTTCCTTCTGTGTTTTCTTGTTAAACTTTCCGAAATTTTTCCGGAATTAATGATAAGATAGTCAATATTGCAGCCCAAATATTTTTCCACCGTAAAAAGGTGGTCGGAAACAGTAAAATTATCAGTTTCCCCGGGCTGGGTCATTATATTGCAGATATATATTTTCTTTGCCTTTGACTCCTTTATTGCCCTGGCAACACCCTTTACAAGAAGGTTTGGAATTATACTGGAAAAAAGACTCCCCGGCCCTAAAATTATTATATCTGCTTCCTTACAGGCTTTTAGCACCCCCGTATATGCCGGAGGATTATCAGGAACCAGAAACACCTTTTTTATGGGTTTGGAATAAGAAACAATTTTTGTCTGTCCAAGAATGCTGTTGCCATCCTTGAATTCTGCTCCCAGGATAACATTTTCCAGTGTGGATGGCAGGACTTTTCCTTTAATTGCAAGAACACGACTTGTTTCCAGTATACCCCTGGCAAAACTGCCGGTTATAGCGGTCATTACAGTGATAAAAAGATTGCCAAATGAATGGCCTGACAGGCCTGATTTACCCTTAAATCTGTACTGGAAAAGTTCTGATACAAGGGAGTTTGATTCTGCCAGTGACACAATGCAGTTTCTTATATCTCCCGGCGGAAGTATGTTAAAATCCTTTCTCAGGCGGCCGGAACTGCCCCCGTCATCTGTTACGGTGACTATTGCCGTTAAATCATTTGTCCAGTACTTTAATCCTTCTAAAAGCGACGACAGTCCTGTGCCCCCGCCTATGCCTGCAATTTTTGCATTTCTTTTCATCCTAAAATCCTGACCGGATCTTCATCATTCTTTATGCCAATTTTTAATCAGCATGTAAGTTGCGTGTTATCTGTTTTTATAAAAGAATATTTTATCAAAAGTAAATTTTTATATTTCTATTTTAATATATAAAATATAAAATATGTAAAATATTATTTCTCGGAAAGGAAAAAAATGGAATTAATTATTAAAGAAAATTATGAGGAGATGAGCAAAGCTGCAGGAAAAATTATCGCAGAACTTATAAAATCAAAACCCAATTGTGTGCTTGGTCTTGCAACAGGAGGTACGCCCATAGGGACATACCGTGAGCTTTCAAGAATGCATGTTCAGGACGGTCTTGATTTTTCAGGAATTAAAACTTTTAATCTTGATGAATATCTGGGAATAGGGATAAATCTTTTGAAACCCTATGAACAGGACCAGAGTTATGCACGCTTTATGCACGAAGAATTATTTAAACATATAAATATAAGGAAAGAAAATATACACATTCCTGACGGTCTTACGAAAGACCCTGAAAAATTCTGCGCATGGTATGAAGAAGAAATAAAAAAATCAGGCGGAATTGATCTGCAGCTTCTGGGAATAGGCGGTGATGGACACTGGGCATTTAACGAACCGGGTTCCTCCCTTGCATCAAGGACAAGGGTTCAACCTCTGACAAAACAAACTCTTGAAGATAATTATGAAAGTTTCTATAAGAAAGCAGGGGTAAAAAAAGAAGAAATGCCCCATTTTGCACTTACAATGGGGATAGGGACAATACTTGAATCAAGGCATGCCCTTATGATTGCTAATGGGGTTAAAAAAGCAGAAATTATCGCAAGAGCTCTTGAAGGATGTATAACTTCCCAGGTTACTGCCACTGCTTTACAGCTGCATCCGGGAAAGGTCACTGTTATCTTAGACAAAGGGGCAGCATCAAAACTTACCTGGAGTATTGACAGCATCTAAAAAAACCGGATTGCCTCCACCAGTTAAATTTAAAAAATTTCTTCTTTTTCTTCAGTTGTGTAGAATAATTTCTTATATTCTTCTTCTGAAAGAGAGCCTTTGCTATTTAAGAGGTAGGATACAGCATTTTTTCTTTCAATAACTGCAGTATTTTCCAGTTCCGCCAGCTTTTCAGGTATGCTTTTTTCCTGGAGTATTTTCTTTACTCTTTCAAACAACCGCATGCTTCCAAAGAGAAATTTGCCCTCAGAGAGTATTTTTGATGCAACCATGAATTCAAAACTGTCAAAATTTGCCTGTTTTTCTACCCTGCATATATCTTTTATTATGTAATCTATTTCTTCACGGTATGCCAGCATCTTTAATAGATAATACTTTTCATGGTATATGGATCGGTCAAGTTCTTTAATTATATCTCCAGATAAATCCTTGGTAACCACTATAAGGTCAAGGTCTGATCCTTTGACCATCTCATTTGTAGATGGTTCTGGTCTCAGTTCGCTGTGTGCCATATTATAAACCACGTCTCCTGCAATTATAAAGGTAGCTTTATCTTCAATTTCTCCATGGCATTTTTGTTCTTTAACCAGCTTTGATATTATTTCTCTTAAAAGCTCAAACTTATCCTTACTTATTTTTTCTATACCCCTTTCAAGGGTTTTTGCCATTATTTCAATATTTGAGAAATCGGTATCCAGGCCTATAACTGTATAAGTTAAAAATTCCCTTAATATAGAGGGGGAAAGCCTTGCATAACCATCTATGCGCTTATCAAGTCTTAAAAACCTTTTTCCTATTGACTTTATTATTATTCCTTCGGATTTGCTGCAGATGCGCCAGAGGGCAAGCGGGTCAATACGGCTCTTTTCCAGAAGTTCCCTTCCTGTTAAAGGCCCGTATTGCTTCAACAGTTTTTTTATTTCATGCATATGCTCTAATTGAATAAATAAAAAATGCCAAAAAAATCTGATATGAAATTAAGCAAAGAATAAATATTTTTTGGATAAGCAGTAAATATTTTCAACCCAGTTTATTTTTTATAACTTCAGCAATGTCTCTGGCAAATCCTTCTGTTTCTTTTTGTGTCGGACCTTCCACCATTACACGGCACATTGACTGTGTGCCTGAATATCTGACCAGCACCCTGCCCTTATCCCCCAATTTTTTTTCAACTTCTTTTATTATATTTATTATTTCAGGCCGCTCTTCAAGGGGTGGCTTGCTTTTAACATCAATATTGATTGTGACCTGGGGAAAAATTTCCATTATTTTAGAAAGCTCTGAAACAGGCATGTTTTTCTTTTTCATAACTGCAAGAAGCTGAAGTGCTGATAATATACCGTCACCTGTTGTATGGTGGTTTAGAAAAATTATATGTCCTGAATCTTCACCGCCTATTACTGCATCTTTTTTTAACATCTCTTCAAGAACATACCTGTCCCCAACTTTGGATTTTACCTGCTCCACACCTAACTTCTTCAGGGCAATTGAAAGCCCCATGTTGCTCATGACTGTAGTAACAAGAATATTATTCTGCAGTCTGCCTTCTGACTTAAGGTTTCTGGTGCAAATTGCCATCACCTGGTCACCACTCAGGACGCTGCCTTTTTCATCCACAACAATCAACCTGTCTCCATCACCATCAAAAGCAAGGCCAATATCAGCTTTTAATTCAATCACTTTTTTTGCAAGGGCTTCAGGATGCAGGGCTCCGCAGTTTAAATTTATATTCATCCCGTCCGGATCTGTATTCAGGGCAATCAGGTTTGCACGCATTTCTTTAAATAATACAGGGGCAACTTTATAAGTAGCGCCATTGGCGCAGTCAAGCACAATTTTCATACCTTCCAGGCTAAGGTTTCGTGGAAATGTCTGTTTTAAAAATACTATATAACGGCCAAGGGCATCGGTCTCCCTGTATGCCCTTCCAAGTTCACCTGGCATGGCGAGTTTTTCAGAAATTTTTTTCGAAAATATAAGTTCCTCAATCTCAAGTTCCTGTTCATCTGTAAGCTTAAAACCTGCTTTTGAAAATATCTTAATTCCATTGTCCTCAAAGGGATTATGTGATGCAGAAATCACTATTCCCGCATCAGCATCCAGATTGGTTGTTATAAATGCAATACCAGGTGTTGGGAGCGGCCCTATTAGCACTGCATCAGCTCCTGTTGAAGTTATACCTGAGACCAGAGCACTCTCAAGCATATAACCCGAAAGCCTTGTATCTTTGCCTATAACTATTCTTGACCTGTGCCCCTCCTTTTTTAATATATATGCCACCGCCTGGCCTACCTGCACTGCCATTTCCGGTGTCATTGGATACTTATTGGCTATTCCTCTTATACCATCTGTCCCGAATAATTCTCCCATACTTATTTCCTTTCTTTTATTTCCTGTATATTCCTCATTTTAATTATTGTATCCGGAGGGTAATATCCCCTTCCAGTTGCGTTTGGATAAAGCAGCACATTTCTGCCAAGAAGGCTTCCGGGAGTAGTAACACTATTGCATCCTGTTTCTACTCCATCAGCAAAAATTGCACCAAACTTGCGAAGTCCGGTTTCATATT
>Ga0194113_10012114_pt1 | contig 10157 bp, 8 predicted proteins | sample TA2MahC200mmetaG_FD_146193 | JGI IMG/M metagenome (GOLD analysis project Ga0194113, IMG submission 146193) | Freshwater microbial communities from Lake Tanganyika, Tanzania - TA2015017 Mahale Deep Cast 200m | ecosystem: Environmental > Aquatic > Freshwater > Lake | place: Tanzania: Lake... | reverse complement strand
GAAAGAGGTTCTGCGGGTCCATTCCTCCAGCGGCACGACCGGCATCCCGACGGTCATCTACTTCGCCCGGGATGACGTGGACAACTGGACGGACCTGCTCGCCCGTAGCATCGTTGCGACCGGGGCCACGGACAGTGACATCTTCCAGAACATGATGACCTACGGCATGTTCACGGGCGGCCTGGGCCTGCACTACGGCGCCGAGCGCGTCGGCATGACGGTCATCCCCATCGGCGGCGGCAACACCAAGCGACAGATCCAGACGATGAAGGATTTCCAGACCACCGTCGTACACATCACGCCCAGCTACCTGCTGCACATCCATTCGCGCCTGGGCGAGGACGGCATCGAGCGCCGGGACCTGGCCCTGCGCAAGGCCTTCATCGGGGCCGAGCCCCATTCCGAGAACACCCGCCGCAAGCTGCAGGACCTGCTCGGGATCGACGCCTACAACTCCTACGGCCTCAGCGAGCTCAACGGCCCCGGCGTGGCCTTCGAGTGCGTCTGCAAGAAGGACATGCACGTCTGGGAGGACGCGTATATCGCGGAGATCATCGATCCCAAGACCGGCGAAGTTCTCCAGGACGGCGCGCAGGGCGAGCTCGTCCTGACGAACCTCGTCCGCCGGGCGACCCCGATCCTGCGCTACCGCACCCGCGACCTGGCGTTCCTCCATCCCGAGGGCTGCGACTGCGGCCGGACGCACCGGCGCCTCTCGCGCATCCTCGGCCGCACCGACGATATGCTCATCATCAACGGCGTCAACGTCTTCCCCTCCCAGATCGAGGAGAAGATCATGAAGATCCCGGAGGTCGCGACCAATTACCAGATCCACGTGGACAAGAAGGGCTCGCTGGACCGCCTGACGGTCAAGGTCGAGATCTATCCGAAGCTGTTCCTCGGCGAGGTGGCCAGGCTCGAAGCCCTGAAGCACCGGATCGTGGAGGAGCTGCGGGCCTCCATCGTGATCACGCCCGGCGTCGAACTGCACGAGCCCGGCGCCCTGCCCGTCTTCGAGGGCAAGGCCAAGCGCGTCGTCGACGAACGGCCGAAAGACTGAAAAACCATTGATGATGGATGAAGGATAATGGATGATTGAGGAAGAAGTCCGGATTCCTCTGAAAATAGTCAATCATCAATAATCGATAATCAATTCCGGGGTTTTTATGGCGAAGCAGTTGACCATATTTGTCGAGAACCGCCCGGGCCGGCTGCAGTCGATTGCCCAGAACCTGCACCGGAGCAGCATCGACATCCGGGCGTTCACCATCCAGGACCGGGGCGACTACGGCCTGCTGCGGCTGATCGTGGACAAGCCCAACGACGCCTACCTGGCGCTGGCCGACGTCGGCTGTGCCTGCGCCCTCAAGGACGTTCTCGCGGTCTCCGTGCCCGACCAGCCCGGCAATTTCTACAAGCTGACCTCCGCACTGGCAGCGGACAATATCAACGTCCTGGACGCTTACGGCTTCGTCCTGCAGCCGCACCGGACCGGCATCTGCTGCGTGGAGATCGACAAGGCGCAGATGGCGAAGGCCGAGGAGGTCGTCCGGCAGGCCGGGTTCGCGGTCCTGCAGGATGAGGAACTCTACGGCCTGTAACGCCTCTAACAGAATGAGCCTGATTATGTCATTGCGAGGAGCGCAGCGACGAAGCAATCTCGATCCCAGGGGTGGGAGATTGCCTCGCTCCGCTCGCAATGAGAGGGGAGCGATCATGAAAACGATCCTCGTGGTTGTCGCAGTGAGCGTAAGCGTGGTGGGACTGTCTTCGTGCGCGCGGGTCCAGGTGCCCGGTCCCGGCGCCGGCGTCGAGGCACCGTTGCCGCACGAGCCCCTGCCGCCGCTGGCGTTCGTCTGGCCCGAAGACCGACGGGCGGCGGTGAGCCTGTCGTTCGACGATGCCCGTGCGAGCCAGGCGGATATCGGCATCCCGCTGCTGGACAGTTACGGCATCAAGGCGACCTTTTACGTCTCGCTTCCGGCCCTGCGGGCCAAGCTTCCCGCGTGGCAGGCCGCCCTCGCCGCCGGCCACGAGATCGGCAATCACTCGGTCCGCCATCCCTGCACCGGCAACTTCCCGTTCTCGCGGGAGAAGGCCCTGGAGGACTACACGCTCGACCAGATGGCAACGGAGCTGGACCAGGCGAACGCCGAGATCGAGAAGCTGTTGGGCGTCCGCCCCGTGACGTTCGCCTACCCCTGCGGCCAGAAGTTCGTCGGCCGAGGCGTCGAAGCCCGCAGCTATGTGCCTCTGGTCGCGTCGCGTTTCCTCGCCGGCCGCGGCTGGCGGGATGAGGCCCCCACCGACCCCGCGTTCTGCGACTTGGCCCAGTTGATGACGATGGAGCTCGACGGCCTGACCTGGGACCAGCTCAAGGCCCTGATCGACCAGACGGTCCAGCACGGCTTCTGGCTCGTCCTCTGCGGCCACAACGTCGGCGAGAGCGGCCGCCAGGCGGTGCGGACCGACACCCTGCGGGCCTTCTGCGAATACGTCCGCGACCCTCGGAACGGCCTCTGGGTGGACACCGTCGCCACCGTCGCCCGCTACGTCGCCGAGCACCGCACCTTCCCGGCCCGGCGTTAGGGTTCGCCGTCCTCCTTCTCCCTTGGCGCGCTTTGCGTCTTTGCGCGAGAACCGCGTTTGTTCCTCTGCCACGAATGAGCAGGGCGGCCTCGGAACTCCGTTATCCGCCCTCGAATTCCGCGACGATGGGGGTGTGGTCGCTGGGGTGGGGCGCGAGGCGGGGCTCAAGGTCGATGTAGCAGGCGGTGCATCTCTCGGCCAGGGGCCGGGTGGCCAGGATGTGGTCCAGACGCCAGCCGCGGTTGCGCTGCAAGGCGCCCCGCGGGCGGTAGTCCCAGAAGGTATACTGGCCCGCCTCCCGGCAGTGCAGGCGAAAGGCGTCGGTGAATCCCCACCGCACGATCTCCTCGAACGCCTCGCGCACGGCGGGGTGATAGCAGACGTGCCCGGTCAGCGCCACCGGATCGTACACGTCGATCGGCAGGGGGGCGACATTCAGATCGCCCACCCAGAGGATCGGGTCCGCGGGGCTGAAATACGTGCGGAAGTAGTTCCGGAGACGCGCGTACCAATCCAGCTTGTGCCGGAACCGGTCGGAGTCGGCCAGATAGCCCTGCGGCGCGTAGGTATTGACCACGATCATCGTGCCGAGGCGCGCCTTCAGCAGGCGCGCTTCCTCCCGGGGCTCGTCCGGCAGGCCGAACTCGACCGCGCCGATCTCGTGCCGGGCGGCCAGCGCCACGCCGTTGTAGCTCTTTTGCCCGCGAAAAACACACGTGTAGCCGGCTTCCTCGAATGCCGCGCGGGGGAAGTTCTCATCCTGGACCTTGGTCTCCTGCAGGGCGAGGACGTCGGGCCGGCGCTCGCGCAGCCACGCCAGAACGATGGGCAAGCGAGTCCGGACCGAGTTGACATTGAAGCTGGCGACCTTCATCTCGGCCATTGTCGGGCAAAACGGAAGGGGTCCGGTACTCTTTTCGGCACAAAACGACAGGTCCCCATTTGTGGCGGCCGCCCGGGCCGGTACGCCGCTTACGCCTGCTCGACCTTGCAGCGCAGGGCTTGATAGCCGTAGTGCATCATCAGGTGGTCGAGAATCACCAGGGCCGTGTACGCCTCGGCGACCGGCCAGATGCGGGCCACGATCGTCGGGTCGCGTCGCGTGATCGCGGCCAGGTCCTTGTTCTCCAGGGTGTACTTGTCGATCGTGTGTTGGGGCTTGGCAATGGTCGGGGTGGGCTTGACCGCCAGGCGGACGACGATGGATTGTCCGGTGGCCAGGCCGCCCGTGATGCCTCCCGCGTGGTTCGAGTCGAAGACCACTGTGCCGTCCACGGACCGCATCTGATCGTTGTTTTGATAGCCGGTCATGTCCTTGACCGCGAAGCCGGCGCCGACCTCGACGCCCTTGACGGCGCCGATGCCGAGCATCCGTCCCAGCTCCGCGTCGAGCTTGTAGAACACCGGCTCGCCGAGTCCGGCGGGCGCCCCGGTCACGACGACCTCGACCACGCCGCCGGCGGAGTCGCCGGTCTGCGAGATGCGGTTGCAGGCGTCGACCATCGCCTGGGCGGCCCCCAGGTCGGGGCAGTTGACGACGTGATGGACGCCGTACTTGTCCCGCACGGCTTCGGGGGCCATCTGGGGCGCCCTGTCGCGGATCGCGTCGATCTCGTTCTCCACCTGCGCCAGCACGGCGGCTTTCTCCAGGAAGCGCATGTCCATGTGCAGCCGGCCCCGGACGTAGAGCTCCTGGTAGAACGGATCGAGATCGTGCCGCATGGTCTTGTAACGCGCGGTCGTGGCCAGCGTCCGGTCGTGGGGCACCTCCGGGCAGCGGACTCCGGCAATCTCCTTGACGTACGCGAACACCTCGATGCCGCACTGCTTGAGGACCTTCTTGGCCACGGAGCCGGCGGCCACGATCGTCGCGGTGTACCGCCCGCTGAAGATGCCCGCGCCGACCGCGTCGTCGTCCGGGCCGTACTTGACGAAGCTGGCGTAGGACGCGTGTCCCGGCCGGGGGGTGCGGTTGGTGTCCTGGTACTGCTTGATATGAATGAAGTGGCGGTCCAGGTTGGGGATCAGGATCGTCAACGGTGTGCCGTTGGTGTGGTTCTTGTTGCCGGCGTTCTCGATGGTGTCGGCCGGGTTGATGCCGGTGTAGAGAACCGGCAGGTCCGGCTCCTTGCGCGGGCTGGACAGCTCATCCGCCCCGGGCTTGCGCAGGAGCAGATCGCCATAGATCTCCTGCTCGCTGAGCAGCATTCCCGGCGGTACGCCCTGCAGGACACTGGTGAGTCCTTCCTGGTATGACCCGCCGGCGACGGTCAACTGAAGGCAACGTCCAAAGTGACATCCGAGCATGATTCATTCTCCTGCCAAATACCTGTTTGGATCATTTGGATTTGTTTCGAATTTCGAGTTTCGGATTTCGGATTTCTGCCGCTACCGCCGCTCCCACCCGGGGCGCAGGCGGTCCTGCACCTCCCAGGCGTCGAGCAGGGCCAGGGCCGCCATACTCTCGATGACCGGGATCACGCGGGGCACGATGCACGGGTCGTGCCGACCGTGGGTTTCGATGGTCCGGTCCTGCAAACGGGTGTCCAGTGTTCGTTGCGGCCTGGCAATCGACGACGTGGGCTTGACCGCGATTCGCAGGACCACGGGCTGGCCGGTGGAGATGCCGCCGGTGATGCCGCCGGCGTGATTGCTCACGAAGCTGCGCTCGGCCATGGCGTCGTTGGACTGGCTGCCGCGCCGCCGTGTCAGGGCGAAGCCGTCGCCCACTTCGATGCCCTTGATCGCCCCGATGGTCATGATCGCCGCGGTCAGGCGGGCATCGAGCTTCTGGAACACCGGATCGCCCAAGCCCGCCGGCAGGCTGTGGATCTCGAGCTGCACGACCCCGCCGACCGAGTCGTTGTCATCCTTGGCCGCCAGGATCGCCCGGACCATCTGCTCGGCCGCTTCGGGATCGGCGCAGCGGACTGGGTTCGACTCGATGGCCTCATAGTCGCACCGCCGGGCGGTGATCCCCGCGATCTCGACGGCGTGGGCGACGAGCCGCACGCCGCGTTGGGCCAACTCCTGCCGGGCGAAGGCGCCGCCCAGGACGCGTCCGGCGGTCTCCCGGCCCGAGGACCGCCCGCCGCCCCGGTGGTCGCGGAGGCCGTACTTGCGGTAGTACATGAAGTCCGCGTGGCCCGGGCGGAACAGGTCCTTGATGCCCTCATACTTGGACGAGTCGTGATCGCGGTTAAAGATCACCATCGCGATCGGGGCGCCCGTGGTCTTGCCGTCAAAGACGCCGGAGAGGACCTCGACCCGGTCCTTTTCGTCGCGCGGCGTGGTCACGGCGCTTTGGCCGGGCCGCCGCCGGTTCAGTTGGGCCTGGATGTCCTCGGCGGAAAACTCGATCCCCGGCTTGACGCCATCGAGGACCGCGCCGAGGGCCGGGCCGTGGCTCTCGCCAAAGGTCGTCACGCGGATGATGTCGCCGTAGGTGTTGGCCGCCCGGCTGCGGACGGTCAACTCTTCGACGATGTGCTGCATGGCGATCTCGGCGATCTGCTCGGGACTCTTGTCCGTGGTGTCGATCACGGCGTCGGCGTACGGCCCGAGCAGCTCCTGGCGATAGGCCACGTTCTTGTCCAACTGGGTCCGGGCGTCCGGGCCGCGGAGCCAGGGCGGGATACCATTCTTTGCGATGCGGTGCCACAGGACCTCGGTGCTGGCCGTCAGATAGATCAGGATCGCGTTCTTTCGCAGGGCCCGCCGGCTGGCGGGGTCCAGCAGGCTCGACCCGCCGCTGACGATCAGCTTCCAGTCCGCCTCGGCCAGTTGGACCGCGACCTTTCGCTCGATGGCCCGGAACTGCGGCTCGCCGTGCTCGAGGAAGATCTCCCGGCAGGTGTGCTTTTCGCCCGTCTCCTGCTCGAAGCACTGCTCGATCAGGCGGTCCGTCTCCACGGCTTCCAGGCCGGTCAACTCCGCGAGCCTGGTCGCGACCAGGCTCTTGCCCGCGCCCTTGGGTCCTGCCAGTACGATTTTCACCGTCAACCTCTGACTTCCATATTGCCGCCGAGAGACTGCATCAGCTTGACATAATCGGGGAACGTGACGCTCATGGCCTCGGCGGTGTCGACGGTCAACGGTCCATCCAGGACCATCCCGGCCAGCGCCATCGCCATGACGATCCGGTGGTCGGCCCAGCCGTGCACCGTCGCCGCCTTCGGCCGGCCGCCCTGGATGACCAATCCATCCGGCAGCTCCTCGACCGCCACGGACAGCTTGCGCAGCTCTTTCGCCATGCACGCGATGCGGTCCGTCTCTTTGCCGCGGGCCTGGGGTACATTGATCAGCCGGGTCTCGCCTTCGGCAAACGCGGCCGTCACCGCCATCGCCGGCAGGGCGTCCGGGGTCTCGTTCATATCGATCTCGATGCCCTTGAGGGCGGACGCACGCACCACCACCGCATCAGCGTCAACCGTGATCCCGGCACCCATCCCCTTGAGGTAGTCCACCACCGCCTTGTCCGGCTGGCTGTCGTGGAAATCCAGGCCCAGCAGCGTTACCTCGTCGCCGATCAGGGCTGCGGCGCACAGGAAGAACGTGGCACTGGAGAAGTCCGCCGGCACAGGCCGGTCGAACGGCTGATAGCTCTGCCTGCCCTGGACGTGGAACTTCCGCATCTGCTGCTTGTGGTACGTGATCCCCTGGGCGTCCAGCCAGTCCAGGGTCATCTGGACGTAGCCGGGCTCGTTCAGCAGGGTGACGTCGATCTCCGTATCCTGCGCGGCCAACGGCGTGCATAGGAGCAGGCTGGACAAATACTGACTCGTGGAGCAGGCGATGGCGGTCTTGCCGCCCACGATCTGCCCGGTCACGGCGGCCGGGGCCTTGCCGTTGCCCTTGAGGCTCACGCACCTGGCCCCCAATGCGCTGAGCGCCTCCAGCAGCGGCCCGACCGGCCGGCTCTGGGTCTGCTGGTCGCCGGTAAAAGTAATGGTCTGCCCCTGGCCGACCAGGGCGGCCGAGCCCAGGGCGATGTTCAACGTGGTCCCGGAGTTGCCGACATCGACCGGCTCTGCCGGCGCCGCGATCCGGCCGCCCGTCCCGGTTACCTTCCACAGCTTCGGGTCGGAGGCGTCGATGGTCGCACCCAAGGCACGGTACGTGCTCACCGCGGACGCCGCATCGGCGGACGACAGGGGATTGCGAATGACGCTCTGCCCCGGCGCCAGCGCGGCAATTGCGACGGCGCGGATCGTGTGCGACTTCGATGCCGGGATCGAAACCGTTCCCTTGAGCCGGGATTTCCTGGAAACAAGCTGCATTAGGGCCTCACTTGAACGTGCCTGCCGGAATCGTGCCGACAGTATACCGCCCGGGACTGCCCCGTCAAGCCGTCCGCGGCCGCGATTCCTGCCGCCGTTGCCGTACCGCCGGGTCTTGCAGAACTCCCACGCTCACCATACGCGCGAACCCCTCCGGCGTCAAACGAAATCCCAGTAGGACGGTTGCCATGCCTGCGGCCGGTAGCTTCGGCAATCGGGTGTCGTGCGTACACCTCATGAGCATGTTCATCAATGGCACTGAACCTGTCTACGAGGCGCCAGTCCGGTACCGGGCTGTGGCCCGATCCTCCGATCGCGTCGGTTCAGGGCATCGCCGTGGGCGTGCCGGAGGGATTCGGGGCGGCCGGCAGTCGCAGGCACGCGAACAGGCGGGGCCGGAACAGGGGGCTGTGCAGGCCGACGAGAACAAACGGCAGGGAGATCAGAAACACGCACAGGCCCGCGGCCGAACCGGAGAGAAGCAACACTCCCACGGTCAGGAAGATGTGGGCCGGCCAATGGGCGGTCCCAGCGGACTCCAGGAGAAACCATAGAGGCACACCTGCCGTAAAGAAGGCCACCATCCCGCCGGCCAGCAGAAGGATGAACCTGGTCGGTGAGTAGGCGCGGCGCGACATCCGCCCGGCCCACGCGTATCCCAGAACGAGTACCAGCATTGAGAGGCCCAACATGGAACCGAATTCGACCGCCGGGCGGGAGAGACCCAGCGTCGAGAGGGTCCCCACCAGGGCCACGCCCCAAGTGAGGCCTGATGCCAGAATGGTGGCCTTCCAGGGTCTGAGCCGGGCGAGTGTGTGGCCGAGCAGCCACAGAACGGCCGAGGCTACGGCCGACGATTGAACCATCATGCCCATCGTTTCTTCATCCGAGGTCACAGGGTGGGAGATCCGCGCGAGGACCAGCCAGATCAGATTCACCAACAGAACCGGTACGAGGATCCACAGCATTTCGCGCGTACGGTTGGCCCGGGGCACGACCATCGCGAGGCCCAGCACCGCCCACAAGGCCAGTCCCGGGGCACTGTAGTACCAACGCCAGTGGTAGAGGATGGGCTCTCCTCTTTCAGGGCCGAGACTGCCAAGCTCACAGGAGGCAACGATTTGCAGGGGGCCCCAGGTTCCGAACGGTACTCGCCACGAGCACGGACCGGTGCCGCTTCAGCCCGGCTCGAAACGGTCCGCGGCCACCTGGTTCTCGTCCAGGTAGATGGCAAAAGCCGGCGGCGGGGCCCCCTGGCGTCGGGTGATGCAATACGCCTCGCCGCCCTGTCCCAGCACTTGATGGTTCAGGACGAGGGAAGCGCCCCAGCGTTCGACCCGGATCGTCTGCCGCAGAGGGGCTCCCAGCTTCAAGGTCACGATCTGCCCCGGCTCGATCTTTACCACTCGCGTCTCGCTGCCCCTCCAGGGCAACCGGCCGGAGTATTCGCCTTGCAGGATGACCTCATCCAGACGGTAGGTGCCAGCGGGTACGGACAGGTTCGGCTCGCGCCAATAGAAGACCTTCAGTTGTTTGGCGCTGTCCTGCAGGACCAGTCGCTCTATGGCCTCGCCTTCGACGCGGAGCGTGCCAAAGCGGGGCGACACCTCCCGGCCCATACCCGCCTGTGGTGTGGCGAGCAAGAGCAAGCCCAGCAGACCCCATCTGAACAACTCATGTCTTGCCTTGCGCATAGGTCCTCCGGATTCACCGGCTCATCTCACGATCGCGTCGATCGTGCATCTGGTTCTGCCATCGTAGACGTTGTGAGCATCGGAGTATTGCAGGGAAAGAACCGGGAAACCGGGCCTTAGGGAGGCGACACATCAGGAGCCCGCCCTTGCCGGGAGCTCCTGATCTAAAATGTAAAGAAAGAGAGAAGAAGGTTCAAGGACCGAAGGTCCTTGGTCCGGTAAGCGGAGTAGAGGCCCGCTCGCTTCTTTGAGGCATGACCTCACTTGCCAGGCTGGTCCTTGGGGATTTCGATGGGGAGATGTCGCAGGAGAGTACCGAGATCAGAATTGTTGCACATCCCCTCGCAAGGGGTCGTGTAACCAGGGCTTAGCGCGGATAGAAGCGTGTTCCTGTGCGAATGAGGCAAATCGAGCCACGAAAGACACATGTTCGTAGTGCTGCCGTGAGGCAGTAGAAGACAGTCCGTGCTTCCGCTCTCGACAGGGAGGTGGAAGGCAGGATGTACTCTGGAAGGCGAAGCTGGTGTCAGTGAGGGGGCTCTTCCGTAGGTTGGGCGTCTCGCCCGACGATAAGACGAGTCCGTCCTTCCGCTGT
>Ga0194113_10012110_pt1 | contig 10159 bp, 4 predicted proteins | sample TA2MahC200mmetaG_FD_146193 | JGI IMG/M metagenome (GOLD analysis project Ga0194113, IMG submission 146193) | Freshwater microbial communities from Lake Tanganyika, Tanzania - TA2015017 Mahale Deep Cast 200m | ecosystem: Environmental > Aquatic > Freshwater > Lake | place: Tanzania: Lake... | reverse complement strand
GCTGTCGTTTGCCGCCACGCTCGACCGGCCCGAGCGGAGTGAAACCACGGCGTCGGCCGACAACGAACTGCTGATGACGGGGACACTCGACGACGGACGCGGCGGCACGGGTGTGAGCTACGCAGCGCGGCTGCGTGCACTGGTGCGAGGCGGCACCGTGAAGACCGACGGAAACGCGCTCGTCGTGGAGCATGCGGACGAAGTCGTACTGCTGGTCGCGGCAGCGACCGACTTCAAGGGCTTCGCCGGGCGGCAACTGAGCGACCCAGTGGCGGCCACGAAAGGCGATCTCGACCACGCGGCGCACAAATCGTATGACGAACTCCGCGCGGCGCAGCAGGCGGATCACCAACGGTACTTCAATCGCGTCGAGTTGAACCTGCCCGCGACGGCGAACAGTGCGTTGCCGAACATCGAGCGGCTGGCCGGATTCTCGCAGGGCGCGGAAGACCCCGCGTTGGCAGCGCTGTATTTCAACTTCGGCCGTTATCTGCTCATCAGCAGCTCGCGGCCGGGCGGATTGCCTGCCAACCTGCAGGGTATCTGGGCCGAGGAGATCCAGACGCCGTGGAACGGTGATTGGCACCTCGACATCAACGTCCAGATGAACTACTGGCCGGCCGAGGTCTGCAACCTGTCGGAGCTGCACGAACCGCTGCACAAGCTCATTGCATCGCTCGTCGAACCCGGACGCAAGACCGCGCGAGCTTACTACAACGCGCGCGGCTGGGTGGCGCATGTCATCACCAACCCGTGGGGCTTCACGTCGCCTGGCGAGCATGCGAGCTGGGGGGCGACCGTCAGCGGCTCAGCCTGGCTCTGCCAGCATCTATGGGAACACTACGCGTTCACGCTCGATCGCGAGTTCCTTCGCTGGGCCTATCCGATCCTGAAAGAGTCGTCGCTCTTCTACCTCGACAATCTGATTGAGGAGCCGAAACGCAAGTGGCTCGTCACCGGCCCGTCGAATTCGCCGGAGAATCGCTTCACGCTTCCCGACGGCAGCGTGGCACACGTGTGCCTCGGCCCGACGATCGACATGCAGCTGCTCCGCGAACTGTTCGGCAACACGGCCCGCGCCGCCGAAATCCTCGACCTCGACCCGGAGCTGCGCCGAGAACTCGTGGAGAAGCGGGCCCGGCTGGCGCCGAACCAGATCGGTCCCGATGGCCGCCTGCAGGAATGGCTCGAACCGTACCCCGAGCCCGAGCCGACGCACCGGCACACGTCGCACATGTATGGACTGCACCCTTACAACGAGATCACGGTCCGGGGCACGCCCGAGCTGGCCGCCGCCTGCCGCAAGTCGCTCGACGCGCGCGGCGACAAGAGCAACGGCTGGGCGCTGGCCTGGCGCGCCAACTTCTGGGCACGGCTGGGCGACGGCGACCGCGCGCACCAACTCCTCCGTTCGCTGCTGCATCTCACGGGCGAGCGAGTCCTGAACTACACGGGCCAAGGCGCCGGCACCTATGCGAATCTTTTCGACGCCTGCCCCCCGTTCCAGATCGACGGCAATTTCGGCGGTTGCGCCGGCATCGCCGAAATGCTGCTCCAGTCGCATGCCGGGGAAATCGAACTGCTGCCCGCGCTGCCCAAGGCCTGGCCGTCCGGTAGCGTCAAAGGTCTGCGCGCCCGCGGCGGATTTGAGGTGGACATCGAGTGGAAAGACGGCAATCTGGTCGCCGCTGCACTGCGGAGTCTTGGGGGCACGTCCGCCACGGTTCGCCACGGCGAGCACACGACGGCACTCACGCTTCAACCGGGCGAACAGAAGACAATCGCCGGCGAGCGGCGGGCGTAAGCTGGCCCGGTCATTTCCACCACCCGAGTCACTCGGCAGCTTGTGACACCAGCGCGCCTCTTCCGCGAAACAGGCTGGATCGCCCGCTCCGAACGACGCGCGGACACCAACCAGGAACGACGCAATCGAAAGGCATTTATGAGACATTATGTTGTCACTCTAATGGCAGCTCTGCTGACACCACTGATCGCGCGGCACAACGCGGGCAATGACGTCCTGTGGATCGAGGCGGAGCAGCACGTTGAGCAACGTGGCGCACTGGCTGCCCAGCATGCGATGTCCACTGCTTCAGGCGGCGCGTGCGTGAATGACGGCTGGGGAGGCCGAGAAGGTGACATTCTTCGCTACAAGTTCGAGCTGCCCGCCGAGTTCCGCTCGCTGTGCGTCACGCTCCGCTACGCGCGGCAGACGGTCGGCGAATCGCGAGTGCGCGTGATGCTCGATGAAGATGCCGACCGGTCCACAATCGTGACGCTGCCGGCCACGGGTGACTGGGGCTTCAGGCCGGACGGGTGGAAATACGCTACGGTGTCGTTGCCCGGCTGCGCCAAAGGCGCACACACGTTGGAGATCCGTTCCGTGGCCGATCGAAACAACGTAAACTTCGACGGTTTCTATCTGAGCGCGGAGCCGCTGGACACGCGCGAAACCACAATGAACGTGTCGTCCGGTCCGCATGTCGTGTCGGCACTTGGTGACGGCCTGTGTCCTTTGCCGTGCAGGACGCCGGTCGCTCTGCCTTACTCGCGACGCAAGGCGGTTGTGTCCGGCGACGGACTGCTGCAATCGCTGCTTGGGACGCCCGCGGCCCAGGGCATGGGTGGTAACCCGAGCGGGCCCGGTCTGCGCGTGATACTCGCCGGGCACGGACCGTGGCAGAGCGTAGAACAAACGCTCGTGAATTCACCCGTGCCGACAGTCCGGACGAGGCTGAAGTGGCCGGATGCGGAGGTCGACCTGGAAGTGTTTGCCGCCGCGCCGGAAGAACGAGGCTTCTTTCAGCGAGTGACGGTGACGAATCAGTCGACTCAAGTCCGCGCGTTCGAGCTGATCGGCCTGGTGAGCAACGCGGGGTCGGTGGGGATTGCCGACGGGCCGTGCCTCGTCGCACAGGAAGGTCCGCTTCTGCGCAGTTTCCCGAGTCCTTCGCTCACCGCGTCCGCCGAGTCCCCCGTGCTGCCCGGCCCGCTGGGCGGTGGGCCTCGGCTGCGTCACCGACTGACGGTGACGGGCGGCGCTCAGGCCAGCTTCGATCTGCAATTCCTCGGCGACGGTCTGTCGCGCGAGGAAGCATACGCGGCGGCCGCGAGCTGCTGGCGGGACAGGCTGGCCGCTGCCAGTCCGACGCAACTCCTGGATGCCACACTGCAGTTCGCGTTTGACGCCTCACTGCGTCACATGCTCATGCTCGTGGAGACTCGCCCAGACCACGCCCGCGTCCTCAAGGGGCTGCAGCACTACTACGGCGCGAATCCGTATGACACGTTTCAGGTCAGCCGCGCGCTCGACGCAGTCGGTCTGAGGTCCGATGCCGAAGAACTGCTCCGCCACCAATTGCAGCACCTGAAACGCGACGGCATCTTCGAAATGTGGGAAACGGGCGATCTCGAGAAGCTTGGCGCCGACCAGTGGATCGTTCAAGGCCTGGCCGCGACGGCACTCTGGAACCACTACGAACTCTGGCGGGACGAGGCCTGGCTCCGGGAAATCGCGCCGGTGTTGATCAAGGCAGCGCAGGCGACGCTCCGCGCACGACGCACGCACTCCGGTACGCACGTGCAGGGCTCGCTCTCCGTGGAGGGTTGGCTCCCTCCCATCGGCGGCGACGGTGGGTTGAGTGTCGGCTACCACTGGTCCCAGAATGCCGGGCCGCTCAAGGGCGTGCGGATTGCCGCAGAAGCCGCGCGCCGGCTGGGTCTTCCCGAAGCCGACGAACTACACACCGGCTGGCTGGAATTCCGGCGCGCATTCGACAACGTACGGGTGCAAGCCGCCCAGCTGGATCCCGACCGAATGCTGCCTTCGTTCCCCGGTGCGACCGGTCCGCAACGTACCCGGCCGCTCTGGGGTGTCGTCATGAGCGTGACCGCTTTCGACGCGATTGAGCCGAACGATCCGGCGGCACTCCGAACTCTGCGGTTCCTTCAGCAGAATCTTCACGGCGGCCTGCACCTGAACCTCGGCTACTCGAACGGTGTGTGGCCCTACCTCAGCGCCGAAGTTGCCCTCTGGCACCTGCGGTTGGGAGAAACTGAAGAAGCCTGGCGCATCCTGCGGGCGATGGTGGACCGGGCAAGTTCGACCGGCTGCTGGTACGAGGAAATCGAGCACCAACCGCCGCGCGGCCATGGCGATCCAGCCGACGTATGGGCGGCGGCAGAAATGGTCTTTCTCACACGCGAACTACTTCGCCCCTCAGACCCGCCATCGGCACCGGAACAGTAACACGCGTGCACAAGTGCACTCAGTGTCTGCACGGCGGCGCTTGCACGGCGGCGCGCCGGGCATTCTGCTCGATGGTCGTTGCGGCAAAAAAAGCTAGAGGCCTTTCGTGGCTGGAATCGCAGCCTCGTCGGTGTCTCACGGCGCACCCCCTTGCCGTTGTTGCAGGCAGTTGGTGGCGGGGTTAGACTGGCTGACGTGGGCGATTGGAGAGTGCATCCACGAAGGAGCCCTTGGCATGACGAGAGGTCAGTCTTTGAGTCGCCGGACGTTCGTTCGGCGGGCGGCTGCCGTGGCGGCCGCAGTTCCATTGTTCGGCGCCGCGTCCAACACGCTTTCCCAAGACGCGGATCCGAAGCCGGCGGCGGAAGTCCCCGTCGATCGCAAGCTTCGCGTCGGCATCGTGGGGCTGGGCGGCCGGGGAGCGTGGATTGCCAGTCTGTTCAAACGGCATCCGGGATACGAGATCGTCGCCGCGGTCGATTACTTCGAGGATACCGCCGGCGAAGTGGGCGACAGCTTGGGTGTCCCAGCGGAAAGACGATTCAGCGGTCTGGCCGGCTACAAGCGCGCGCTCGACAGCGGCGTCGAGGCATTGGTTCTCGAAGGCATTCCGTATTTCTATCCGGAACAGGCGGCGGCTGCGATCGACGCCGGCTGCCACGTGTACATGGCCAAACCGTTTGCCGTGGACGTACCGGCCGTCTTCGCCATGCAAGCCTTGGCCAGGAAGGCGACCGAGAAAAAGTTGTGCTTCCGCGTCGATTATCAGCTGCCCACGGATCCGGCGAACCAGGAAGTGAAGCAGCGCGTTGGCGAAGACGCCCTGGGCGGATTGGCACACATCTATTCCGGAGGAACGTGCGGGGAATTGCCGGACCCCGCGGTTGGCCCGACGATCGAAAACCTGTTCCGGCGAGCATGGTACTCGCACATCGCGCTCAGCGGCGATCTGCTCCTGCTGTACGACATTCACATTATCGACGGCATCACCTGGATCATCGGGCAACGAGCGGTCGCAGCCAGTGGCTGCTCGCGCATCGTCCGTCCCGATCCGCACGGCGACCGCACGGACTGCGGAGGCGTCGTGTTTCAACTCCCGGACGGAACCTGTTGGACCCACATGACGCAGCTGCTGCGGAACAACGCGGTCATGTACAATCTGGAAGCCGACCTCATGGGGCGCGAGGCAACCGCGCATGTTGCGTACTCCGGCAAGGTTTTCGTCCGCGGCGGTCCCAAGCACTACTCGGGCGAAACGTCCAACAACATCTACGAGGACGGAGCCAAGGCCAACATCGCCGAGTTTTATCGCACCATAACCGAAGGAGAGTTCGACAACGCGACGGCCCACCGTTCGGTCGACGGCCACCTGACGGCCATCCTCGGCCGCGAGGCCATGGCGCGCAAGACGTGGCTGACCATGGACGAACTGATCAAGGAAAACAAGACGCGTGAAGTCAACCTGCGCGGACTGAAGACGTAATGCGTGAATGCTTCGAGTGCACTCAGCGACGCGCGAAAGGAGAACCCATCATGCTGACGCGACGCGCATTTTTTGCCCGCACTGCGGCTGCGGGTGCAGCAGTTAGTCTCGCCGGTTTCGGACGCGTCCACGTCCGGGCTGCGGAGCCGTTGATCAAAGGCACGCCCAACGCCGAAAAGCTCGGCTGGCGCGTGGGCATCGCGGCCTACACGTATCGCGGCCTGACACTGTTTGAAACATTCGACAGAATCGCCGCCGTGGGCTTGCGCTACATCGAGCTCTTCGCGTGGCAGCCGCTGAGCCCGCGGCACGCGGACGCGCAACCGGGACCTGGACTGACGAAGACCCTGCGCCAGGACCTCCGGAAGAAGGCGTCCGACACGGGCATCCGGATGATCGCCTGCTACACCGGCCTTGACGACGCGGAGTCCGCCAAGGCGTTCTTCGAATTCGCGGCCGAGATGGGCTTCGAAGCCATCGTGAGTGAACCGCCGGAAGGTCTGCTGGACTCGATCGAGAAGTTGGCCGAAGAGTACAAGGTCGATCTAGCCCTGCACAACCATCCGCAGCCGTCACACTACTGGAATCCCGACACCGGACTGGCGGCCCTCAAAGGCCGGTCGGCCAGAATGGGATTCTGCTGCGACACGGGCCACTGGTGCCGCAGCGGCCTGGAGCCGGCCGAGGTGCTCAAGAAAGTCGGTCCGCGCGTCAAGACGTTCCATTTGAAGGACCTGGATGAGTTCGGTGTACCCGGCGCCGGGGACGTGATCTGGGGGCAGGGTAAGGGCCGCATCGCCGAGATCTTCGCCGAAGTGAAACGGCAGTCCTTGAAACCCTATTTCGGCATCGAATGGGAACGTACGGAGGATTCCGAAGCGGCGATCCACGCCCAGTCCGTTGCCTTCCTCGAGGAGACCGCCGGGAAGCTGTCGAGACCGTAGGGTGTGCCCAGCTCACCTGTGACACACATGCGCTGCCGTGAAATGTGTTGGCGAGCGCCGGCACACCGGCGCCGCCACACGCATTGCGGCTCATGGTGTGCCCAGTTCGCCGAAGCGATGGTCTCGTGAGGGACGGATCGATCGCACGTAGCGCGATCTGGCAACGACGCGTATGGTCGCGCCACGTTGGCGGGTGTCGCGTGATCGGCATCTGGCCGTCGGATGTTGTTGTGAGTCAAAACGTCGTTCCCCATATCGCCTTTTGTGTCGGCAAATTGCCCAGATCTCCCACCTTGCGGCGAAAAATGTACTGCTCCCCTTTCTTCGAACCGCTGGGGCAGATCCGGCGCGCCCCGATAACCGTGCGGATAGGAACTCTCGCAATGAACGGCTACCGTGCCTTGGCCTTAACACTCACGATGCTCGTTGCCGCGCCCCTCGGCGCGAGCTTCGGTGCCGAATCCGTCAGCAACTCGCTGGGAATGACAATGGTCCGGCTTGAGCCGGGCTCGTTCGAGATGGGGTCCGCCGGCGGCGATTGGGACGAGCGCCCTGTGCAGGAAGTGACCATCAGCCGGCCGTTCTTCATGAGCACGACTGAGGTAACCAATGCCCAGTACGAGCAGTTCGAACCTGCGCACAGTCAGCTGCGGGGCAAGTTGGGCTTTTCGAAAGAGGACGATGAGGCGGTGGTGTTTGTCTCCTGGGAGCAGGCAGTGGCCTTTTGCACGTGGCTCAGCGAACGAGAGGGAAAACCGTACCGGTTGCCCACGGAGGCGGAGTGGGAGTATGCCTGCCGAGCGGGCACCACGACGCCGTTTCACACGGGAGATGCTCTGCCGGATCCGTTCCACAAGAACGTCGGCGTGAGCTGGTATCCGGGCAAGGAAACCGGCCAGGATGTGGTCCCCTTGCACGTCGGAACGACGCCGGTCAACTCATGGGGTCTGCATGACATGCACGGCAACGTCGAGGAATGGTGTTGGGACTGGTACGGACCGTACACGGCGGATGCTCAGACGGACCCCGTCGGACGCGTGGACGGGAACTTCCGGGTCACGCGTGGCGGTAGTCACTCGACGACGCTCGAGTACCTTCGCTCGGCGAACCGCGGCGGCACGCTGCCGGAGGACAGGAGCTGGCTGATCGGCTTTCGGGTTGTGCAAGCGGAGATGCCTGCGACCGAACCATTGCCGGCGCTGCCCGAACCCCTCAATGCCAGAAACGTGTCACAGGCGGTTCCGGACAAACTGGCCGTGGGCCCGGACCCCGCGAAACCGTACTTCCAGGGTCCTCGGCAATACGTCAATCAGCCGCCGAGCGCGGATTGCCCGGTGTTTGGCCGTCACAACCACTGCCCGGCGCTGGTGAATTGTCCCAACGGCGATCTGCTGGCCATCTGGTACACGTGTCGGACCGAGCCCGGCCGCGAGTTGGGGATTGTCGCCAGCCGTTTGCCTTATGGAGAGGATGAGTGGCAAGTCGCTTCTGACTTCTGGGATGCTCCGGACCGCAACGACCACGCGTCGGCCCTGTGGGTCGATGAGAAAGGGACTCTTTACCATTTCAACGGATTGTCCGCCGCCGCGACCTGGGGGAGTCTGGCAACCATCATGCGCACGTCGACTGACAACGGGGCCACCTGGTCGAAGGCCCGTTTGATCATGCCCGAGCACGGGCTGCGCCACATGCCGATCGAATCGGTTTTGCGAACTCGCGAGGGGGCCATCCTCGTTCCCTGCGATGCGGCACCCGGCGGTGCCGGCGGCACGGCGGTCTTGGTGAGCCGCGATGACGGCGGGTCCTGGGTCGACCCGGGCGAAGGGCGACCCGCGCCGGATTTCTCCGCCGGCTCGACCGGCGCATGGATCGCCGGCATCCACGCGGGCTTCGTGCAATTGGCCGACGGGAGCCTGATGGCGTTTGGCCGAGGCAACAACATCGACAACCGGATGCCTGTCAGCATCTCGAGAGATCTGGGTGAGAACTGGACGTACGGCGCCAGCCCGTTCCCGCCCATCAGTGGTGGACAACGACTGGTGGTTCTTCGTCTTCAGGAAGGGCCAATCCTGTTCTGTTCGTTCGGGCCCGAAGTGCGCTTTCGGAGCGCCGACGGCACCGATCGCCGCGGCGCCGGCCTGTTCGCTGCCCTGTCGACCGACGAAGGCCGGTCGTGGCAAATCAAGCGGCTGATCACCGATGATGGTCCTCCGCGCACGATCGATGGCGGCGGCAACACCGGCACGTTCACGATGAGCGCCTTTTCGGGTGAACCGCGCGGATACCTGTCAGTCTGCCAGACGCCCGACGGCGTGATTCATTTGATTTCGTCCAAGCAGCATTATGCCTTGAACCTCGCCTGGTTGAACGCGACGGGTGGCTAAGCGTCCGGCCTGCCACGCGCCGCCCGGCCGTGCCACTGTGCACACGGTGAGGTTCAAGCGTTACGCAACGGAGGATCTGCGATGAGAAACTCGTTTCGGTGGTCAACCGCGCTCGCCGTCTCGTGTTCCTTGCAGTTGTTGGCCCTGTTCGCTGCGGCCGCGTTTGCGGCGCAGCCCGTGGAGTATTCGACCGGCAATTGGTCGCCGGAACAGTGGGGAAACCACCGGGCGCGCGTGTCGGTGACGGAGCCGGGCGATGCCGTGTGGGCCCACATTCCCTGGCGACGCCGCGACGCGCATCCGGAACGAAAAGAGATCATCGTCATTGATGCGGCCACGGGCACGCGAGTCACGAACGTGCTGCGCGTTGACATCCGCGGCCCGCACGGCGATCTGCTGTTTCAACCGGTCACGGTGCCGGGCGAGTACCACGTCTACTTCATGCCGTTCCGCCAGACGGGCTCATGGTACTTCCCCACCACGGAATACCTCAAACCGACCGACGCGGCCGATAAGGACTGGACGCTGAAGTGCCAATCGCTGAGTGACAAGATCCGCCAGGGCCAGACCAACGGGATTGCCCGGGCGACGCTGGTCGATCTGCAGGCATTCGACGATTTCCACCGATTCGATCCGATGGAGGTGGTTGCCACGCCGGAGGAGGTGGCCCAGTTGGTCGCCGGCCATGCCGAGAACCGCTTGCTGGTCTTCCCCGAAGACCGAACGCGGCCGATTCGCATGAGCGATGCGTTGCCGTTGCGGTGGATTGAGCTTGGACCGGCCAGCCGCTTCGCCGGCGAAGCCTGCCGCAACGAATACTATGTCTTCCAGCTCGGTCTGTTTCCCTCAACGACAACCGTGGAAGACGTCGTTGTGGCGTTCTCCGACCTGAAAACCGAATCCGGCAAGGTCATTCCAGCCTCGGCGCTCTGCTGTTTCAACCTGGGCGGCACCGACTGGCTGGGCCGCCCGCTGGCCAAGCGGGTTGACGTAGCTACGGGTCAGGTCCAGTCGCTGTGGATCGGCGTGGACATCGGCGAATCGACAGAACCGGCGGTCTACAAAGGAACGATCGCCGTGCGAGGGGAGGGGCTCGCGC
>Ga0194113_10012109_pt1 | contig 10159 bp, 9 predicted proteins | sample TA2MahC200mmetaG_FD_146193 | JGI IMG/M metagenome (GOLD analysis project Ga0194113, IMG submission 146193) | Freshwater microbial communities from Lake Tanganyika, Tanzania - TA2015017 Mahale Deep Cast 200m | ecosystem: Environmental > Aquatic > Freshwater > Lake | place: Tanzania: Lake... | reverse complement strand
TAGCCCGGAATTGAACCCCGATGAATTGCCCAACCAGGACGTGAAGAGCAATACCATCAGAAAAAATCGCCCCCACCAGCAAGACGAATTGGTTAAAAATGTCCGGAGCTATCTACGCAAACGCCAAATGCAATCTCATATCGTGGCGAAATATTTTCAGGGAAAACATGTGCGGTACGCCGCCGCTTGATGTGAGAACAATTAAATGGCCTGAGTAATAATTATAATAAGCCGTTATTTCTTCTATCCAGTCAGGTAGTCGAAATAAATGCTCATTATACTATTTAAGATTTTTCTCCTATTGCTTTCTTGTGAAAATTTACGGGGTGATTTCACTTTTGGATTGAGATCTTCTTCGAAGAATATCTCGGTATAGGTTTCTATTATTCATTCCGATAGACAGAATAATTCAAAGGAGATTTTACCATGAAGCAGAGTTATTGCGGCTTGTGTGAAAATTATCCAATAGATTTGCCGGATTTTTTAAATGCTATCGTCAAGGTCAAAGAATATCTTGACCAATTCCCGATCCAGTGGTGGGTTCATTGCTTTCCAGGGGAAGAAGGTTTTTCTTTCTCTGAATTACGCAAGGGGCTTGACTGGTTTCTCACCGACCCTGAATGCCGAGGTTGCAAAGGAGGGGGAGGTTTAAAGGAGTGCCCCATCCGGTCTTGCGGCAAGACGCGGCAAGTTGCACATTGCTGTGAATGTCACGACCTGGAGAATTGCGAACATTACAATATTATTATCCAAGAATCTCCGGGTAATATAGTTTATTTACATAGGTACCTACTAAAAATACATTCGGCGGAATATAAGTTCACTGAGACAAGTCAATGCTTAATAAGAAAACGATAAAACTGACAACAATAATATGCTTAATTGCAGCTTTAAGCATTGTTATTTTTGCTACCAGGCATACGCAATATCATTATCACTCGGTTTATCGGGAATTTTATGTTATCCCCCTGATCCTGGCGGCATTTTGGTTTGGATTGCGGGGCGCCCTGCTCGCGTCTGGCAGTGTCACCTTGTTTTACCTGGCGTTTGTCTGGACATTTTGGCAGGGACTTTCAGCAGAAAAAATCAACACTTTTATAGAAATTGTCTTCTTGAATGGTATGGCTCTGGTCCTGGGACTCCTCAGGGAGCGGGAACACCGGGAGCGCCGCCGCACCCAGAAAATGGAAAACCTGGCGACTATAGGCAAAACAGTTTCCGGGATCGCCCATGATATGAAAACACCCCTGGTGGCCATCGCCGGCTTTTCCCGGCGCATCCTGAAAAAACTGGGGGCAGACGACCCCCATCGGGAGAAGCTAACCATCATCTATCAAGAGGCCCAACGGCTGGAAATCATGGTCAAGGATATGCTGGAATATGCCCGTCCTTTGAATTTGCGCCTTTCCCTGACAGATGTGAGCGGCATAATTCAGGAGAGCATTGCCATAGTGAAGGGAATGGCGGGAGAAAAACAGGTGATCATTGAAGGCCGGGTCTCCTCGAATATTGCCCCCCTTAGGATAGACCCCAGGAGGATGAAGCAGGTATTCATTAACCTGTTGACTAATGCAGTTCAGGCTTCGCCGCCGGGAGAAACCGTAGTCATAACCTCTGTCAGCGAAGACGGCAGTTTCTTAATCGACATCACCGACCACGGGCCTGGTATCGCAGCGGAGCAGAAAGAGAATATCTTCGCCCCCTTCTTTACCACTAAAAAGGAAGGTATCGGTCTGGGGCTCATAATGGTGAAAAACATCGTTGCCGCCCACGGGGGAGAGGTGCAATTTTTTAACAATCCACCTCCGGCAACCGGCGTCACTTTTCGAGTCATCTTGCCCCGGGAATCAGGAGTCGTATCTTCTTTGATAGAGAAGTAGCAGAACTATGCCGGTTCCCATCTTAACCGATCTCGTAATTATATTCGGCCTCTCGCTCGTGGTCCTTTTCATCTGCCACCAGCTCCGGGTGCCGGTGACGGTGGGGTTTATCCTCACCGGGATTCTGGCCGGACCCCATCTGCTGGGTTTGGTCAAGGTCATCCACGAAGTGGAAATTCTGGCGGAGATCGGGGTCATTTTATTACTGTTCACCATCGGCGTGGAATTTTCCTTCGCCAATCTTCTCCAGATCAGGCAATCGGTGCTGGTGGCCGGCCCCATCCAGGTGGCGGCCACCTGTCTGGCCGGGCTGTTTTTGGCCCTGCAGGTCGGCAAGAGCATGGGGGAGGCCGTGTTCATCGGCTTCCTGGTGTCTTTGAGCAGCACCGCCATCGTTCTGAAACTCCTCCAGGGAAGGGGCGAAATTGATACCCCCCACGGCCGCACCAGCCTGGGCATCCTGATCTTTCAGGACATCATCATCGTCCCCATGATGCTCTTTGTTCCCTTGCTGGCCGGGGCGTCGGAGAATGTCGGGGCGTCTTTTCTCATCTTGTTGGTTAAAGGAATCGTGATCGTGGCGCTGGTCATCGCCGGCGCCAAGTGGGTGGTGCCTCAAGTCCTCTACCAGATCGCCCGCACCGGCAACCGCGAGCTCTTTCTGTTGTCCATTGTGCTGATCTGCCTGGCGGTGGCCTGGCTGACGGCCCAGGCCGGCCTCTCCCTGGCCCTGGGGGCCTTTCTGGCAGGGTTGATCGTCTCCGAAACCGAGTACAGCCATCAGGCCCTGGGCAATATCCTGCCGTTTCGGGATGTCTTTGCCAGTTTCTTTTTCATCTCCATCGGCATGTTGCTGGATGTGGACTTCCTCCTTAAGAATCCGGGGATCATCGCCCTGCTCACCCTGGGGGTGTTGCTGGTCAAGGCCCTCCTGGCGGGCTCCGCCGCCCTGTTCCTGAAATTTCCTCTGCGCACCGCGGTGCTGGTGGGCCTGGCGCTGTGCCAAGTGGGGGAATTTTCCTTCATTCTCTCCAAAGTGGGACAGAGCCAGGGGTTATTTTCAGGTGACAGTTATCAGCTCTTCCTGGACGTGACCATCATCACCATGGTGGTCACCCCTCTGCTCATGGCGTTGGCGCCCCGGGCGGCGGATTTTATGCTGCGTTGGCCGCTGCCCCAAAGATTGAAGTCGGGGAGGCACTTGCCGGAGGCCATTGACCAATCAATTCCCCGAGATCATCTGATCATTATCGGCTTTGGGGTGAACGGACGCAACCTGGCCCGGGCCGCCAAAACCGGGGGAATTCCCTATGTCATCATTGAAATGAATCCGGAAACGGTCCGGCGGGAAAGGGAGAGCGGCGAACCGATTTTTTATGGCGACGCCACCCAGGAAGAAATCTTGACCCACGCCAATGTCAAAGAAGCCCGAGTAGTGGTGGTGGTGATCAACGACCCCGCGGCCACTCGGCGCATTGTCAGCCTGGCCCGTAACCTCAATCCCCGGGCTTATATCATCGTACGCACCCGCTATCTCCAGGAATTGCAGTCCTTGTTTGACCTGGGCGCAGATGATGTCGTGCCCGAAGAGTTCGAAACCTCGGTGGAGATCTTCACCCTGGTTTTGAGGAAATACCTGGTGGCCAAAGAGGAAATCGAAAGGTTTGTCACCCAGGTGCGGGCCGACGGCTACCTGGTTTTGCGAGGTATTTCCCGGGAGTCGGATTCCTTCCGCGACGGTCTTAGACATCTGCATGACTTCGAGATCAGCACCTTTCGTTTGGGCGAATGGGCTCCCCTGGCCAACAAATCCCTGGCCCAGGTCGAGCTGCGCAAGAAATACGGGGTGACGGTCCTGGCCATCCGCCGCGATTCCCAGATGCTCCCGAATCCGGAGCCGGATATGCAGCTTTTGGCCAACGATCTCTTGATAGTCATGGGGACCCCCGGTAATCTCAGCAACTCCAACTGGTTATTCAAAAATCCGGAGGTCACGCCATGAATCCTTTTATTGTCATGGTGATTGGCGCCATCCTGGGGTTAAAACGCGTCTGTCCCAAATGTAAGAAGGTTCAAATTGTCTCTTCGGACAAAAGGCGGGATACAGTGCCCTGCAAGTTCTGCGGCGCTGATCTTCCGCCGAAAAACTGAACAGAGAGGTCAAGGCAAGCACGGGATATTCAAAGACCGGCGGACATACTCCGGGATACCGCCTGCGAGAAATAGCCGATAGTTTGTCGGTTTGGGAACTAACCGGGTTGAAACCATTCCCTTGTAGCATTACCAGGAGGGTTGATCATGATGACGCGGCCTTATCCTTTTACCCGCATTCTTATCCCCTATGACGGCAGCCCGTCGGCAAAAAAGGCTCTGGAGTGGGCGGCCCACCTGGCCCGAGCCGGAGGGGATGACGTTGGGCAGGTCGCTCTGCTGCGGGTCATCGGCGGCGGCTATATGGCCCGGCACATTAAAAATGTGGACCTGCGCGTGACCCGGATGGACCAGGTGGCGGCCTGGCGCCGGATGCGACAGCACCATCTCGACCACGAGATCCTGCCGCTGTTGGAGGAAGGCAAGCGGTTCCTGCAAGAAAAAGGCATCGTGGCTCCCATAGAGACCAGGGTCGCCGAAGGCAAGATCGGGGAAGAGATCATTCGTCTGGCCGACGAGGGCGGATATGACTCCATCGTCATGGGGCGCCGGGGATTGTCCCCGGTAAAGGGACTGCTCCTGGGAAGCGTGACCCGCCAGGTATTATCGCTGGCTCAGAGAATGACCGTTTTCGTGGTAAGCCAGGAAGCAGTCTTCAACCCCGACTGCCCCATTTCTCCGCTGCTGCTGCCGGTGGACGGCTCGGAGCCAAGCCTGGCGGCGGTCCGCCAGGGAGCAACCCTGGCAAGAAGATGGGAACACTGTCAACCCAACCTGACCCTACTGCACGTTGTCGATTTTGTCAAAGTCGGCGCCTCACTCAATACCGGAACTACTCAATTAGTAAAAGAGGGCGAGGCAGTTCTGGCCTCCGGCCGCCAAATACTGCAAGAGGCAGGTCTGAAAGGGCCGCTGGCGGATAAATTGCTAGTGGGGCATCCCTCCCGCATTATCGCCGAGGAAGCGGAGGAGGGCCATTATGCCCTGATCCTGATGGGGGCCCGGGGGTTATCTTCCCTGAAACAACTGCTCCTGGGCAGCGTCTCCAGTGATGTTTTGTACCGGGCCTCGAGAGCCATCGTGGGGATTGTTTATCTCTAAGAAAAGAAAACAGATGGGTGAAACCTTTCGGAGGACGGATGAACTGGTATCAGCTTGACATTAATCGGATTTTTGCGGACCTGAACACCTCGGAGCACGGTCTTGCCGACACCGAAATCAGAGAGCGCCTGGAAAAATTCGGACCCAACAAACTGGCGGAAGAGGGAAAGATCAGCAAACTGAAAATTCTCCTCCACCAGTTCACGAGTCCCTTGATCTATATTCTGCTCATCGCCGCGGTGGTGACTGCCTTTCTCCAGGAATACAAGGATACCGGAGTAATCGTGGCAATTTTACTTCTGAATGCCATAGTCGGCTACATCCAGGAGTATAAGGCAGAGAAAAACGTCCGGGCCTTGAAGACCATGGTAGTGGCCCGGGCTCGGGTCCTGCGGGACGGGAAAGAGCTGGAAATCAACAGCGAAGACCTGGTTCCGGGGGATATCGTGTTTTTGGCTTCCGGCTCCCGGGTGCCGGCGGATTTGCGGCTCATCAAGACCATTGAGCTTAAAGCCGATGAGTCCATGCTCACCGGGGAGTCCATCCCGGCCGAGAAAATTACGACGGTCATCCCGGAGGACAACCTCACCCCCGGCGACCAGAAAAACATGGCCTTTATGGGCACCGTGGTGGTGAACGGCCGGGCCAAAGGGGTGGCGGTGGCCACGGGGGCCAGGACGGTCCTGGGCCAGATCGCCAGGGACGTCCAGGAACTGGGGGTGACGAAGTCCCCCCTCCAGGAGAAGATCGACCGGTTTGCCCACACCATAGGCATCATTGTCTTGGTGGCTTCGGCTTTGCTCTTTCTCATCGGTATTCTCGTCGGGGTGAGCGCCAAAGACATGTTCATGACCGCGGTGGCCGCGGCGGTGGCCACCATCCCCGAGGGCCTGCCCATCGTGGTGACCATCACCCTGGCCATCGGCGTGGCCCGCATGGCCAAGCGGAACGCCATTATCCGCAAACTGCCGGCGGTGGAAACTCTGGGCAGCACCACCGTCATCTGCTCCGATAAGACCGGCACCCTTACCAAGAACGAAATGACCGTGCAGCGGGCCTATGACGGAAGCCATATCTACGAACTTACCGGAAGCGGCTACGAACCCCAGGGCGACATCCTGGAAGAAGGACGGCACATCAAACCTGCCGCCGATGCCGATCTGCTCATGCTTTTCCGGATCGGCCTCCTGTGCAACGAATCGGACATCTACCTGGAGGATGAGCACTGCAAGGTGGACGGAGACCCGACGGAGGGCGCTCTGATCGTGTCCGCCATGAAGGCCGGTTTGAATCCTGATGAGGAGCGGGAGCGCTATCCGCAACTCTTCATCATTCCCTTTGAGTCCGAGCGGGGTTATATGGCTACCCTGCACCGGCACGGAGACCGCCACCTGGTGTTCGTCAAAGGGGCGCCGGAAAAACTGCTGGAGATCTGCGCGGAGTGCCGCCTGGATGCGTGGACGGACGTACCCCGGGTGGCCGACCACTTTGCGAGGGAGGGCTTGCGGGTGTTGGGTATGGCCTATAAGGAGGTCCCGGCCGACCAGACGGAAATCACCATGGCCGACCTGCAAACCGGGCTGATCTTCGCCGGGCTGCAAGGCATGATCGATCCCCCCCGTCCCGAGGCCATCGACGCGGTGGCCGGGTGTAAAAAGGCGGGCATCCGGGTGGTGATGATTACCGGAGACCACGCCGTCACCGCGGTGGCCATCGCCAAAAAACTGGGCATCGAGGCGGAAGAGGAGGTGGTGGAAGACCTGGCGGCCAAGCCCCTGGAAGCCATGACTGATGAAGAACTGTTGGTGGTCACCCAAGAGGCCGCCAGGGTGTTGGCCCGGCGCGCCGATCTGGACGGTGCGCCGCCCGCCAGCCTTACCGGCAAGCACATCCAGGCATTGACCGACATGGAATTCTTCGCCTTCGTGAAAGACGTCCTGGCGGCGCTGGTCAAACGAGCCGGGCCCGAGGGCGCGGTGCGCAAGGTCCTGGCCGGCAAGGAAATCGAGACCATGAGCGATGCCACCCTGTTCCATCTGGTGCAGAAAGTCTCGGTTTACGCCCGGGTGGCTCCGAACCATAAGCTCCGCATCACGCAACAATTGCTGAAACATGGAGAGATTGTCGCCATGACCGGGGACGGGGTGAACGACGCGCCGGCCCTGAAGGCGGCCCATATTGGCATAGCCATGGGCAAAACCGGCACCGATGTGGCCAAAGAGGCCTCGGACATGGTCATCGCCGACGACAATTTCGCCAGCATCTACCGGGCCGTGGGACTGGGCCGCGTCGTCTTCGACAACATCCGCAAGGTCACCGTCTTTCTCATCCCCACCGGCATCGCCGCCATTGTCTCCATCCTGGCCACCGTGATGCTGGGTCTGCCGCTGCCCTATTTGCCGGCCCAACTGCTGTGGATCAACCTGGTGACCAACGGCTTGCAGGATGTGGCCCTGGCCTTCGAACCGGGGGAAAAGGACGTGCTGGACCGGCCGCCCCGGCCTCCCAGAGAAGGGATCATGTCCCGTCTGCTCATCGAGCGCACCATTCTTGTGGCCCTGATCATCTCCGCCGGGATCGTCTATGAATTCGTCCATGCCCTGAACCAAGGGGCGTCCCTGGAAAAGGCCCGGACCATAGCCGTCACCACCATGGTCTTTTTCCAGTTCTTCCAAGCATATAACAGTCGTTCCGAGGTGCATTCCCTGTTCATCATGAACCCCCTGGGCAACCCCTTCCTCTTTTTCGGCACCATCGCCGCCTTTATCGCCCATCTGGCCGCCATCTACGTGCCAGCCATGCAGTGGATTTTCCGCCTGGAGCCCATCGGGGCCCTGGAGTGGCTGAGGATCGGGTTGGTGTCGGTAACCGTGGTCATTGCCGTAGAGATCGACAAGTGGGTGAGGCGAATGAAGATTCTGGCCTCAACCTGAGTAGTGAACAAAAAGCCGAACCATAGGGAAGATATGACCGACTTTTACGCACCCCTCAGGTCTGAAATACAGGCAAGGCGTCGGGGACAGCCTCTGCTCCTTTTATTGGACTATGACGGCACCCTGGTGGAGATCGCTCCCCGCCCGGAGCTGGCCCGGCCCACTCCGGAGATGCTGGAGTTGCTGAGCCGGCTGACGGCTCAGGTGGACCTGAAGGTAATGGTGGTTTCGGGTCGCCCCCTGAGAGACTTACAGGAAATCCTGCCCGTCTCAGGCCTGGACTTTCTGGGGTCCCACGGCGGGGAGGCCTTGATCGGCGGTCGCCTTCACCCCATGACGGTTGCCGCCGCAGACAATGAAGAACTTTCCCGATGGCGAAATCGGCTGGTGGTTAGGCTGCAGCCCTTTCAGGGATGGTGGCTTGAGGACAAGCCTCAGGGGTTTGCTCTCCACTATCGACAGGTGTCCGCAGAGCATGCTTATGAATTCATTGGAATATTAGGAAGATGGCGGGAGCAGCTACGGCAGGAGGGACGCCTTCAGCTCCTGGCGGGGAAAAAAGTTCTGGAAATACTGCCGCGGGGAATCAGTAAGGGTGCGGCAATACATGAAATATTGCTAATTCCTGGATTTATCGGGTTTTTTCCGATATATTTTGGTGACGATATAACCGACGAAAGCGCCTTCCAAATCTTGCAAGGCCAGGGGCTGACCATCAAAGTGGGCCGCCCCGGCAGCGACACCGCGGCGTCCCATTTCCTTCCCGATCCCGAAGCAGTGCGGCATTTTCTGGCTCTTCTCGTTGCGCCCCTGGAGGATTCTTCATGTCCACTAAATTAGATCAGGTGGCCCCAAATCCCTTCTTGTTCCATGAATGCTTCCTGATGTCCATGCCCTTGGGCAAAAAGGTGGTGAACCTGAGGGAATTGCTGGAAGGTTTGCGGGAGATAGACGAATCGGTGCTTTTCTATCATCTGATCCAATCCCGTCTCACCCTGGGCCAACCCGCGGTGGAATATCCCAACGACTTCGCCCTGTGGGCGGCCAGCGCCCTGCAGGACAGCAAGCTGGCGGAGAAGCTCAGCTCCTTCGACCCCTTCGAGTATCAGAACCTGCGACAGGTGCGCCAGGCGGTGGTGGATAACCTGGAGGAGTACCTCTGGGACCTGCCCTTCGTCCCCTGGGCCCGGTCCGGGTTCGAGTTTCATTTCTGCCAGGCCTCGGTGGTGGTGATGCATTCCCTGATTTCCGCCCACACCTTGAAGGAATTTTGCGGCGCCCTCAACCAGGTGGGTCTGGATTCCATTTATTACCATTTCTTTGAAGCCCGTTGGCGCCTGGGGGAGTTGAAAAGCGACGATTTTTCTTTCTGGATTGAGACCAACTTCGGCTTGCCGGAGTTGGTCAAGGCCATCCGCGACGTTGATATCTATTTCTACAGCCTGAAAGAATTGCGGGAGACCCTCTTGGGGTTAATCTACCAGCACCTGGGAGAACTCTGTGATCACCCTGGATGATTACGCACCCATCGTGGGAGAGGAAGTGGTGGGCCAGCTGCATCGTCTGGCCGAACACCTGCAGGGCCGGCGTTTTGTCCACATCAACTCCACCGCCGTGGGCGGGGGAGTGGCGGAGATTCTAAACCAAAGTATGGCAATCCTTAATCAATTGGTCCAGGAGTGCCACAAATTTTCCAAAAAAATTATCTTTACAGGCAATTTTGTGTTATTGTACTTTTGCTAAGTCTTTAAAATTAGAAAATAGTAAATTATTCGCAGGTTAACCTATTATAAAGGATTTGAAAACATTTTTTGAAGAATAACAAAACTTTAGATACAATCTCAAGATAATTTTAATGGGGTATCTTTAATGAAGGAAATCTATGGTCTAATATTAAAATATAGGTTCGGTGCAAAGTTTAGATTTATACTGATTATTTCAACTTTATTTTTATTGATGATTCATATAATCGCTCTATTCTCAATGCCGTTGACTTAAGCCCAATTGTTGGCCCATTTGCCGTGGCGGCTTTTGGATTTGCGAGGGAATTTGCGACCTGGACGGGGACGGTATTTTCTCCAGGAGATCTCCCCC
>Ga0194113_10012107_pt1 | contig 10160 bp, 4 predicted proteins | sample TA2MahC200mmetaG_FD_146193 | JGI IMG/M metagenome (GOLD analysis project Ga0194113, IMG submission 146193) | Freshwater microbial communities from Lake Tanganyika, Tanzania - TA2015017 Mahale Deep Cast 200m | ecosystem: Environmental > Aquatic > Freshwater > Lake | place: Tanzania: Lake... | reverse complement strand
TCGGGGACAGGCTTGGGTGTCCCCCAGTGGACGCCCCGGCCTCTCTTGAAAATCGGGGACAGGCTTGGGTGTCCCCCAGTGGACGCCCCGGCCTCTCTTGAAAATCCGGGACAGGCTTGGGTGTCCCCCCGCGGACACCTCGGCCTCTCTTGAAAATCGGGGACAGGCTTGGGTGTCCCCCAGTGGACGCCCCGGCCTGTCCCCCGATTTTCATGCTCCTGGGTGCCGGCCCGCCGGCATGGCTCCGTGCTGTCCCAGGATTTCCATGCTTCCGGGTGCCACCGCGCCGGCATGGCTCCGTGCTGTCCCCGCCGCCGGCTACCGAGGGCTGAACCGCAGGATGCGCGTGGAGAACTTGAATTCACCCACCCAGAGGTTGCGGCCGTCATGGGCCAGTGAGCCGGGCATAAAGAGCTTGTTGCGGCCGAGTCCGGCGCTGCGGTCATCCGCATCGGCCGCGCCCAGGAAGGCGTCGGCCGGCTTGCCATCGATGGCATCCTGAACGCGGTTCCAGACCTGGACGCGGTTGTTGCTGCGATCGGCCACGAAGAACTGGCCGTTGGCGGCCAGCGCGTCGCCGGGCAGGTTGAACCGTCCGCGGCCTTCCAGACGGATGGGCTGGTTGTCACGGCCCAGGCTGTCCACCCGCCACACCAGCACCTCGTGGCCCTCGAAGGGGGCGGCGGCCAGGTAGTTCCCGTCGCTCGATATGCGTCCCGGATTCTGCATCTCCAGCGCCAGCTTCGGCGGGCTCCCCGGCCCGGGGACGCCGTCCCACACGTAGATGCGGTTCGCCTGCCGGTCCGCCAGATAGAAGTGCCGGGCATCCATCGCCACGCCGGTTAGTTCCCGCACCTCCACACCCCCGATGCGGCTGGTGAGCGTCTCGTCGGGCCGCTCCCCGTTCAGTGGCAGGTTGTGCCACAGATACACCGTGCGGCGGCCGGCCAGCGCCAGCCTGGCGCCGTGCGCGGCGTTGTCCCACGGCCCTTCTGGCAGGTTGATGACCACGTCCGGCCTGACGCCGCTCTCAACGGGCAGCGCGCGCCAGACGAAAAGCTTCCGGTCGAAGTCCGACGACGCAAACAGGCTCTTGCCGTCCGTCGCCAGCGCCGGGTTCTGGATGAAGAAATTCTCGGCCCAGGTGTCCTGCTCCGGATGGTCGCTGCCGAGGGCGAAATCCGGCGGCTGATTCTCACGCTCCGGCGGCGAGTTCCAGACCAGCACGTTGTTGCCGTTGTAGTTGCACACGTACAGCCGCCCCTGCGCGATGACCGCATCCGGACCATCGCCGTTGCGGTAGCTCGGCGGCTTCAAAACCACGTCGGGGCGCGTCTGCGCGTCGCGCGGCGCGCGGTTCCATATGGAGACGGATTGAATGCCGGCCAGCACCAGCTTGCCATCGCCGGTGAACGAGCCTTTCAGCCACTCGGGCCAGGTGAAGGCGGGGGACTGCTCCGCGCTGGAGGGAAACTCGAGCCACACCATCGTGCCCGGCCGGCTCGCCTCGCCGTGGTTGTGGTCGCTGACGGCGAAGAAGCTCTCTCCGTCGCTGGTGATGTTGCGCGGCGTTCCGGCGGCGCGCGGGCGCAGCACCAGGTCGGGCGGCTGATTATCGCGCACGGGGATGGAATTCCAGATGAGCACCGCCGGGCCGTGTGTGGCGACCACCGCGAACTTCCAGCCATCAGTCCACACCCCCCACGGCCAACTGAAGCGCATTCCGCCCGGGCTCGGCGCGGGCGCGGACAGACGGGTCAGATCCAGCACGATGTCCGCCGGCGCGCCGTTGCGCTCTGGAAACTCGTTCCAGATGAGCACGCGGTCGTTGTTGGTATCCGCCACGGCGATCCGGCGCCCGTCCGGGGTGATGGCCACGTTGCCGGGCCAGTTGAGCTGGTGCATGCCCGCGCCGGAGTCGTTCCCGGTGAAGTCCGGCTGGCCCAGCACCAGGTCGGGCGGTGTGTTCGCGGAGGGCGCCGCTCTCCAGATGAGCACGCGGTTGTTCCAGCGGTCGGCCATCAGCAGCGCCCGTCCGTCGCTGGCCAGGCCGGTGGGGTGATTGAACAGCGACGCTCCGCCGCTGTCGTTGAACCCTTTCGCCCCCAGCACCAGGTCGGCGGGCTGGCCGGTGACGAACGGCCCCGGGGCAGACCGCGGCGTAACCGCGGTGGTCTTGAAGTACATCTTGTAGCCGCCGCGCCAGGGAATCACGAACGGATCGGTGATCTGCTCACCGGGGTTGGCCCTGAGCCGGTCGCCTGGCTCGGCGGTCCAGTTGATGCCGTCGGTCGAGACAAAACTGCGCACCGCGTTGCCGGCCGGCGTGCGCTGGTCGAAGGCGTACAGACGCAGGCGGCCATCGGGGAGCGACACGGGAGCGGTAGTGCCCCAGCCCGGAGGCGACAACACTCCCTCGTATGCGAACCGCATACCGTCGGCGGAGCGCGCGATGATGGTGGCGTTGCGCGCAAACACGTACATCAGCCACTGGTCCCCGAAGCGGAAAACATCCGGGTCCACCAGGTCGGGATACTCGAACACGGACCCGCTTTCGCGGAAGCGGATTCCATCCTCGGAAAGGGCCAGGTGAATGGCGTGCGGATTGGTCCCCGCCGCGGGGTCGCCCGGGTGATTGGAGGCCAGGTAGTACAACCGGAACCGGCCGGCCTCATCCTTCAAAATCGAGGGATCCACTGCCTTGAGCGTGCTCAGTCCTTCGATCTGAAAGGCCGGCTCCCGCTCGAATCTCATGCCGTCGGCCGAGACCGCGCAGGCCACGGTTTCCGGCTTGCCGGGCTGGTCGGGCGGCTGCACAAAGTAGAGCAGCACGCGCTGGTCGGCGTCATTGAGGGCGCACGGCACCGACGCGCGCCCCACGCGGATGCCCTCGTCGCGGGTCCAGTTCAGTCCGTCCGCGCTGGTGGCGCTCATCACCTGGTGAGTCTCGATGCCCCCTGACGGCGCCGGCTGGACAGGACCCGGACTGGCCGCTGCGATGAACGACTTGAGGGCCATCAGCCACGCGCCGTCCGGAAGCTGCGCCGGCGCGGGGTCGGCCACGCCGAGCGACGCGGGGCCCGTGGGAGGCGCAACCACTCGGTCGCCGTCCTCCACCTGCCAGATCTTGCCATCCGCCGTGAACGCGGAGCGAATGCGCATGCGCGCGCCGGTGCGCGGGTCGGCGTTCACATGGAAGAACGTGCGCCAGCCCCCGGGGATCTTCACGGTATCTGAAACTGACCCGCCCAGTTCGAGCACCGTGCCGTCGGTCGCGAAGCTCAGCCCGTCCTGCGAGGTACACCGCAGCATCCTCGGCCCGAGTGAGACCAGCATCACCCACTCCTCGGGCGTCTCGAACACATCGGGATCGGTGGCGTTGCGGTAGCGCGCGTCGCGAAACACTTCGCCGAGCGGCTGCCAGTTCAGTCCGTCGCCGGAGGCATAGGCCGCCATGGCCCCGTCCAGGCCCGCTTTGACGTAGGCCCGGTAGCCGCCATCCGCGAGGCGTACCACGTTCGGGTCCACCTCACGCAGGTTCGTCTCAACACGCCTCCAGGACCCATCGGCGTTCTGCTGCATCGCGCCAATACCCTCGCGGGCGCCGCTGGCGTCCACGAACAGGATGGTCGGGCGCCCCGCGGGGCTGAGGAACAGCTCGGGCACCGAAGCCTTTTCAGCCAGCGTTTGCGGCTGAACCGTCCAATTCAGTCCATCGCCCGAGGTGGCCAGCAGCACGCGATGATTCCACGGGCCGTCCTGCGCGGCCGCGGGCAGGGCGATAAGGGTCATCGCGAACAGGGAGGCCGCCAGCGGCGGTTGCGCAATCGACTTCCCTGTCAACTTCTGCTTCAGTTTCACTCTGCACCCAGTATAGGCCCGGATCAGCCTCCAGGCCCAACGCCAGTGTGGGTCTATCGCCGCTTGGCGCCAGTGAATTGCGGCGCCGGGCGCGCCGGCAGAAGCCCTGATCGCTCCCTTTGGACAGGGGATCACCCGCGGAGTCCCGGCAGCACCCTCGCCCAGGCTTACGGGAGGTAGTTCCAGGCGGCGTCGATGAGTCCCGGATCCACCTGCTCGCGCCAGATGAAGGCCTCGTACTTTAGCGATTCGATGTGCATGGCGCCGTCCTTCACCATGGGGGAGTAAGGCGCCACCAGCATGGCGCGCTGCTCGTTGATCACTTTCATTCCGATGATGATCGCCGGGGGGATGTTGCGGGACAGCGCCGGGCTCAGCCGGTGGATGGAGGTGAAGACCTGGGCCAGCGGCAGCAGGAACTCCGCCGGATTCACCGCCATCCGCACGTACCTCGCACGGGGCGCCGGCTGGAAGAACTCGTGGCGGGGCATGTAGAGCGGGATCATGCCGGGCACCTGGAGCTTCTCGTCCATGGCGCGGACGGCCAGCCAGGCGGCGTGCAGCACGTCATCCCCGTTGACCAGCGCGCGGATGGGAAAGCACATGTGGTTGATGGCCTGCATGGGAAGGCCCTGGGCCTGCACGATCTCGGGGGGCGGGAACAGCTCATGCGGCAGCTCGCGCGGCATGTAGCCGGCGCGGATCTTGGCGGCGTCGAACCTCGGCTCGCCGCCGAGCTTGTACATCGGGTAGTCTATGGGGCCGCGTATGGGGGGCAGTGAAACCGTTTCGGGCAGTCTCAAATCAAGGCCCCACCGCACGACCGAGCGCGCCAGGGCCTGGAAGGCGTCCGCGAGGCTCACCTGCCGGTTGTCCGGCAGCCGTACGCATTTCAGCGGGCCGCCGTAATCCCCGTCGTGGGTCGGGGTCGGATAGTGGGAGACCATCGCGGTCGCGATTTCCTGCACGGCCGTCCGGCCCAGCACGAGCGGAGCGGTGCGCCGGGGCCTCCCGCCCAGGCTCGAAGCGGACGGGGGGGCCGGCGCCGGCGCTTCCCGCTCCAGCGCGCGCACCGGCCGCGTGTCCTTCATCAGCTCTTCCACGGGAGCGGGCATCACCCGCGCCTCGGCCAGGCTCTTGCCGTAGGCTCGCCGGTAGAACGCCTCGGGGCTGTGCTCCGGCTTCCATTGCGCCTCCTCCCAGTCCGGCCAGACAATGCGGAAATCGTCGGGCCGGCTCTTGAAGAAGACGATCAGATCCTCCCAGGTTTTCCGGTTCTCACCGAAGAACGCCAAAGCGTGCGAGAAGATCTTCTGCAAGTAAGGGCGATCATCCGGCAGCCCTCCCGCCAGCGCCTCGAGCCAGGCGCGAGCGGTCGGATGACGTGGAACGTCCTCTCCAAAAGGCTTGCCGTAGTGCTTGTAAGGCCAGCGCGTGGGACCGGTGAAGATCTGCGGCTCCGACATGCCCGGCAGGCTGATGGCCTGCTTGATGTCCAGCGGTCCCCAGGAGTAAGGAAAGGACCGCACGCCCAGCTTCTCGTACAGCAACGAGCCGCCTGCCGCGTCGGTGTCCATGGGAATGATGCCGAGTGTCTTCTGAATCGCCATCCAGCCGCCATAGAGCCAGCCCTCTCTCTGGGGCAGGTTGTACTGCGGCAACTCGTCGATCGTCATTACCTGACCCTGACGCGGATTGCCGTACACCATGACGCCGTTCTCGATGCGCCAGTTGGGCGCCAGCGTCCGGGTCTCGAAGTCCCACAGAATCTGAAGGTTCTTCCGCCGCGTCTCGAGGTCGCCGGGTCCTTTGGAAGGCAGCATCACCGCGCGGCCCACCTGGCATGGCTCGACGTCCGTGCCTCCTCCGTGGTAGCCGACAGGCATCTTCAGGCGTCGTATGGCGGCCACCACGTCGGGGTAGTCGTCCTCGAGCTGCTGCGTTACCATGCCCACGAAGCCGAACTGCGCCTTGATGCCGTGCTTCTCATAGGTGGAAACCAGCCACCTCATCGCCTCGCTGGTGCGCGTAGGCTGGGTGGAGGTCACGTCGGTGCGCCCGTTGTCCACATGGTGGCTGAAGGTCACGTAGATCGGCGTCTTGCGCGCCGGGAAGGAAGGCTGGCCCAGCGCGAACAAGAGGATGGGAATCGCTATGCGTCTCGCCATCTCCCACATCCTTCAGAACTCCAGCCGGAGGCTGAGCTGAATCTGACGTCCGGTCGAGCCGATCTGCGTAGCAGTGACCCTGCCGAAAGTACCGCTGCCCCGGGAGGTGTTCGGGGGGCCGAAATTCGGCCGGTTCGGAAGGTTGTAAATGTCGCCGCGGAATTGCAGCCCGAAACGCTCCCGCATAGCCCAGCGCTTGTTGACCGAGATGTCGATGCCCACCTTGCCCGGCCCCGTTCCGACCACCCGACCGGCGTTTCCGAAGGCCCCCGCCGCGGGGGCCGCGAAGGCCGCGGTGTCGAAGTACAGCGCCAGAACCTCTCCACGCGGGCGGCTTCCCGTGATCTCCGGGTTCCGCAGCACGCTGCTGCGCTGGCTGGCGGAAAACGTGTTCGACCGGTTGGTCTGCTCGGTCACCCCGAAGGGCGATCCCGTGCGGAGTTCGGCGATAACGCCTACCCCCCACCCCCCTGCGATCGCGTTTAGCACCGGATGGCGGATATCCCGTTTCCGCCCGCGCCCGAAGGGCGGTTCATACACACCGCTGGCCATGAACCGGTGGCGCATGTCGCTGCCCGCCAGGGCTTTGTCCAGATGCCTTAGTTCGAGATGTTGAAAGCCGGCCGGCCGGCCGGTCGTGCTGCGGTCGCTCGAGTTGTCCAGGAACTTCGACCAGGTGTAGTTGGCCAGCAAGTTCATTCCGTGGGAATACCGTTTCTCGATCTTCACGTTGGTGGCGTGATAGGTCGAGTTGCCCCACGAGGGACTGCGCTGCGTCACGTTGCCATACTGCGGGAACGGCCGCTGCCGCTGATCCTGCGTGGCCGGTCCGCGCCCGTTCACCAGCGGCACCATGTTCATGTTGATGTCCGGCATGGGCAGCTTGTGGCCCAGGTTTCCCACGTACGCCGCTTCGGCCATCAGGTCGCCGGGCAATTCCCGCTGAATGGTCAGGTTGAACTGCTGGGAGTACCCCTGCTCGTGGTCCGACTGGTAATAATCCGGCGTCAAACGTGGCGTCTGGCCGACCGGGACCGCTCCGAAGCCGGGGCCCCGTTGTTCCCTGGCCACCGTGGGCATGCCGCTGCGGAACAGGAATGCCGGCGTGAACCCGCCATCTGGTGACGTGAATGTTCCAAACAGACCGAAACCGCTGGTCAGGGCATTTCCAGTCGAGCTGAAGTAAGGTTCGGCATAGCTGATGCCGTATCCGCCCCTCACCACGGTTCGCCCGCTAAGCCGGTAGGCGAAGCCGAACCGCGGCCCGTAGTTGTTCTTGTCAAAGTCGTGGGCGTACTGGCCCGCGCTGACCCCGGCAAACGTCATTATTCCAGGCGTGCCCGATACCGGATTCATGGCCCGAAAGTCAAACCCGGATTGCCGGTTGTTCATTTCCCACCGCGGCGTGCTCATCTCCCATCTCACTCCCAGGTTCAGGGTGAGCTTCGCGGTCACCTTCCAGTTGTCCTGCACGTACCAGCCCCAGTAGTTCATCCGGGTCTGGATCAGGTCCGCCACGGCCAGCTCGGCCGAGGTGGTCCAGCCCAGCAGCAGGGTGGCTATGCCATTGTTCGTGGCGCGGTCGCTGAAATCGAACCGGCCGCCTTTCAGGCGCCGATTGTCCTCCCCGTTCTTGAGGTAGCGGAAATCGAATCCGGTCTTCACCTGGTGCCGGCCCCGCATCCAGGTCAGGTTGTCGATGAACTCCTGGTTCATGATGGGTGACTGGATCCGCTCCTGCTCACTGCCGCCCACGCCGCCGGCCCCGAACCCCGACAAGCCGGTGGCGCCCACGGAGGCAAAGCCGCTGGGGTCCACACCCGCTATGCCCAGCTCCTTGTTCTTGTTCGACCCCACTCCGGCGTAGATGGCGCGGAAGTAGCGCTTCCCGTACGTGTAGCGAGCTTCGTTGGTCAGCGCCGGGCTGAACACGCGAACCCAACTCCCTACCGTGTTGGTGTGTTTGTGGCGCTGCACCTTGGTGCGCGAATCCGTGACCGGATCCGGGAAGACTGGGGCGAAGGTGTTCCAACCCTGGCCGTTGGTGAGCCGCCAGTTCAAGGTGTCCTTTGCGCCCAGCAGGTGGTCAATCCGCACGGTGGTATAGTCCTGCCGCAGCCCATCGGCGCCGCTGGCGATGTAATTGGCCGCCGGGATGCGCGTGATGTCGTTGCCCGCCACGTTCGGCGCCGGATACATCTTGGCGTACGCCCGCCCCAGCGGATCAAAGCGGGAGGTCGGGATCCGGTTGCCTGGAAACGCGGTGCGGGTGGTCGGATCCAGCACCGTCAGGTCCCTCCGCGCCGAGAAGTCGCCATCCACCTCCGGCGGGTGCGGGACGATGGTGCCCGAGAATACCTGAGGAGTGCGGCGGCGCGAGCCTTCATAGTTGGCGAAGAAGAAGGTCTTGTTCGCGCGGATCGGGCCCCCCAGCGAGGCGCCGAAGATGTTGTAGCGAAGCTGCGGCTTCTGGGCGGCGAAGAAGGTCCGCGTGTCCAGTTTGTCATTGCGGAGGTATTCGTACAGCGCTCCCCGGAACTGGTTCGTGCCCGAGCGCGTGGTCATGGTAATGACTCCGCCGCCCGCGTTGCCGAACTCCGCCGAGTAATTGCTGCTCTCGGCCTTGAACTCCTGCATGCTCTCGGCAGAAGGGTTTAACGACAGTTGGTTCCAGTCCAGAGCCGTGTTGTTGACGATAGCCCCGTCGAGCTGCCAGGTCTGGGCATGCGTGCGGCCGCCGGCCATGCTGAACCTGGGGATCTGCTCCGAATCCCATTCTTCGGTGAAGGCCACCATCCCCAGGAGGCGGACCAGCGAGCCCGTGCGCCGGCTGTCGATGGGCATGCTGTTGACCGTGGTGCGCTCGATGAACTGCCCCAGCGTGGCGTTCTCCGCCTCCAGCAGCGGCGCCCGCGCCTCCACCTGGACGGTTTCGGATATGCCGCCCACTTGCAGTTCCACGTCCAGCGTCTTGGCCAAACCCGTCTCGATCACGATGCCCTCCAGCACCAGTGGCCGGAAGCCCGACATCTGCACCTCCACACGGTAGGTCCCCGGCTGAAGCTGCGGGACCGCATAGTAGCCCTCGTTGTTGGAACTGGTGTCCCGGCGGATCCCCGTGGCCACGTTCACCACGCCGATGCGCGCGCCCGCCACCACCGCCTTGCTGGGATCCGTTACCCGTCCGCCAAGCTGCGCGGCCGACTGCGCCAGCAGGTCTGAAGCCGCCAGCGTGAAAAGGGCTGCCAACAGCCCCACGAGTGTATGGAACCGTCTTGCTTTCATCGCCTTGTCCTCTGTTGGGGGATACCCGGTCTCACTACTCGCCGCGTTGACGATTGTACTCCAGATTTGCTGTTAAATCAACCCATCAGCCTCATCTTCCCCGGCATTCCCTTTTTCCCTCCCCAAGCGCCATCCAGTCGGTTCCCAGCAGCCGCTGCACGCCGCCGCTCCCAGTCGAGATAGGCGGCCCGCACCTCGGACGCGTTGGCCCAGCGTGCGACGCCTGGCTTCACGAACTCGCTGTCCACGCTGGCCAGCCAGCGCTCGAACAGCGGCGCCGCCGCCCCGAAGTCCCGGACCTCCTTCGAGTTCACCGCGATGTACCAGGTGTTGAGGCGCGCCGGATCGGCGAAAACCAGTTGCCGGCGCAGGTAGTCGGAGGCGATTTCGAAATCCCGCTCGTCCAGCCGCGGCGGCGGCTCGATCAGGTCCAGCGGCCGGTTCCAGACCCCGGTCAGGTAGCGCTCGTACAGCTTCTCCAGCTCATCGATGGAATCGCCGGGAATGTAGATCACCTGACCCGCCGGGTCGTGCTGGAGGAATCGCGGGGCGGACCCCACGCGCCAGGATGGCTGGGAGTGCGCGGTTCATGGGCGCCTCCCCGGTGGCTTGGCGCCAGTGAATTGCGGCGCCGGGCGCGCCGGCTTGCGCCCGTCCTCCGGCCCTTGCCCCAGGGGCGGCATGGCGGCCATTTCCCTGATGAAGGCCAGCACACGCTCCCCCTGTGTCCCGATGCGGCCGGGCAGCATCCCCAGCGTCTTGGCGTCCGAGTGCCAGACATTCACCGGCCCGTCCCCGCCGCGCACCCAGGGAGCCTCGCCCGCCATGGCCGAGTTCAGAGCATGG
>Ga0194113_10012101_pt1 | contig 10162 bp, 5 predicted proteins | sample TA2MahC200mmetaG_FD_146193 | JGI IMG/M metagenome (GOLD analysis project Ga0194113, IMG submission 146193) | Freshwater microbial communities from Lake Tanganyika, Tanzania - TA2015017 Mahale Deep Cast 200m | ecosystem: Environmental > Aquatic > Freshwater > Lake | place: Tanzania: Lake... | reverse complement strand
GTGACGTTCTCCCGGAAGGACTCCACCCCTCCGGGGCATCTATCGGCCTGGACACCCGACAAACATCACTTTATCCCGGTAATGGTGCTACAGTCTCAACTTAAGCGTTCTTTAGCGCACGGGGCGGCTGCCTTCGATTGCGAAAGCATGCGCCCTACGGCTCACGGCCATGCTTTCCGAGCCGCGCGGAAGCATGGCGCCCGGCGTACAGGACGGCGGCGATTGTTCTTGCTGGGCGCAGCCGCCGGGTCGTATATAATATCAAGAAGGTAGGTCTGCGCAGCGTGGATTGCGGTACGGCCGGCTCGCCCGGCCGTGGGGACCTGTGCCGCAGTCGCCGCAGCCGGCCAAGGCAGCCGGGTACAGGTCTCGAAATAAGGAGGCCAGCCGTGCAAACCGGGCATGTGAAGTGCGCAGCGATTATCCTGGCGATGGCCGTGCTCGTGCCGGCAGGCGTCCCCGGCCTGTCGATCGCGGCCGCGGTTCCATCCGACGCCTTACTGACGCCCGAGCAGCATTGGGCCAAGGGCGAGGTCAAGTACGGCGAGGGCTGGGCCCCCATCGAGAAGGTGTTCCAGGACTACCTGGCGGCCAAGGAGGAACTGAAGCCCCTGGACGAGAAACTCAAGGCCGCCCGCGGCGACGCTGCCGCCATCCAACTCCAGATGAACAACATGAAGAACGACAACCTGGCGTCCGAGCGGCCAATCCGCACCGACATGGGCAAGGCCAACGTCAAACGCCGCGAACTCGCCAAGGCCGCCGAGGCCCTCGAACCGCCAAAGCCGCAACTCCAGGCCGTCCCGCCGCAACCGAGGGACTACTCCGCCAACATCCGCAGCACGTATTCGTCCGGCAACTCGAACAACGCGTACGACGACGCGATGCGGAACTGGCGGCGGCAGGCCGACGCCGTCAACCGCGCCAACGATGCCGCCACGAAGAAGTACCAGGCCGACCTGGCCGCCTGGAGAAAGGCCCGCGACGACGCCAAGAACCAACTTCCCAAGGTGGACCAGCAGATCAAGGACCTCGACAAGAAACTCGAACAATCCGCAGCCGACCTCACCGTCAAGCAGGCGCCCTTCATGGAGAAGTACAAGGCCGCCAACGAGGAAGCCGGCGGCATAATGCGCAAGATGAGCGCCGTGGAGACGCGCGTCCAGGCCATCGTAGATGCCCTGAAGTCGGCGCCGGAAACAATGCGCCTCAAGCACGGCATCGCCGAGTGGGAAGGCGAGTTCGTCGCCCTGGCGGACCTCGAAAAAACCTACACGGCCACGCAGGCCGAGATCGACCGCGTTCGGGCCCAGTTAAAGGCCGACGCACAGCAGGCGGGGCGGGCGTTCCCGACCAACTGGCGCCATCCCCAGCAGGACCGCATGGACGCCATGAAGGCCCTCCTTGACAAGGCCAAGGCCGCTGCTGCCGCCGGGTAGCAGGACGAACAGCGTAGTTACGCGGGGGGCGCCAATCTTCGCGCGGCGGTGCACATCAGAGCCGCTGTTGCGGCGGGTCTCCCGACCTGCCGCGACTCTTTCTACCAGTAGATGTACCGCTGGAACTCTTCGCGCTGGCGGACGGGCAGTTCCTCAAGGTCCGGGATAAGGTAGCGGTTCCCCTCCACGTCTATCAGCACTTTGCCGCGACGCCCGTAATCGAACGCCCGGTCGTGCCGCCACGGGATGAGGATGTCGGCGGGGCCCTTGTCGGTCTGCACATCCATGTTCACAAAGCCGTACTTCCACCCGACGCGCCGGATGCCGGTAATCGTGTGGACGAAGTAGCGGCGCTCCAGCGCCTGGCGCACCAGGGCCGCATCGGCATCCGGGAACTCCGAGAGATCGCGGATGATGCCGATCTCAACCTCTTCCTCGCCGCCCGTGTGGATAAGGGCGATGTATTCGTCCGGGTGGGCCACCGGAAACGCATACGCCGCATACACCCCGCCGTAGATGCGTTCGCCCTTCACGGTCACGTGCAGCGCCTCGTGGGTGCCGAGGTGTATGCGGCAGATTTCAGGCGTGAGGAACCGCAGCGCGGTCGGGCTGGGCTGGCCCGCGTCGGTCCCGGGGTCGGCTGCGGTCATGGTCGTTTCTTCCGAAGCGCGAGGGCGTCGACGCTCGGCTCGCGCGAGAGTTCCGTCTGTATCTTCACGAGGCGGTGGTACAGGCCGCCCAGGGCCAGCAGTTGCTCGTGCGTGCCGTGCTCCACGATGCGGCCCTTGTCGATGACCAGGATGCGGTCGGAGTTCTTCAGGGTGCTCAGGCGATGGGCTATGGCGATGGTCGTCCGCCCGGCGGTCACGCGGGCCAGGGCCTCCTGGATAAGTTGCTCGCTCTCGGTATCAACGTTGCTTGTGGCCTCGTCGAGGACGAGGATGCGGGGGTCGTAAAGGAGCGCCCGAGCGATGCTGATGCGCTGCCTTTCGCCGCCCGACAGGCCCGCCCCGCGCTCGCCGATGTACGTGTCGTACCCCAGCGGGTGGCGCATGATGAACTTGTGCGCGTTGGCTGCCTTCGACGCGGCCAGCACTTCCTCGGCGGTGGCCTCGCGCTGACCGTACGTGATGTTGGCGTAGATCGTTCCGCGAAAGAGGAACGGCTCCTGGAGCACCACGCCCACCGTCCGCCTGAGGTCGTCCATGCCCACGTCCTGCACGTCCAGGCCGTCGATAAGCACGCGCCCCTCGTCCACGTCGTAGAACCGGGCCAGGAGGTTGACGAGCGTGGTCTTGCCCGACCCGCTCTTGCCGACGATGCCGACGTGTTCGCCGGGACGGACCTCGAACGACACGCCCTTGACGACCGGCTCGTGCCGGTTGTAGCCGAACGTGACGTTCTCGAACCGGATGGCGCCCTGCGGCTGCGGCAGGCGCTTGGGCTCGGCCGACTCGGTAATCTGCGGCACGGTATCGACTATCTCGAACGTGCGCTGGGCGGCCGTGAAGAACCGCGTCATCCAGTCCGTCAGTTGCGTCATGTGCGCCAGCGGCCCGTAGAACATGCCCAGGTACGCCAGGAAGGCCATCAGGCCGCCCAGGGTCAGGCCTTCCCCGTGGACGACGTCGCGGCCGCCCACGAACCACACGATGGGGCCTCCCAGTTCGAAAATCATGCTCATCGTGGGGTTGAAGATGCTCGTGGCATACTCGACGCGGCGGGCCGAGTCGCGCACGTACCGGTTCGACCGGGCGTAGCGGGTCTCCTCGCGCTTCTCCTGGCCGAACGCCTTCACGACGCGGATGCCCGACAGGATCGAGTTCAGGGAGTTCATCAGGCGGCTGTGCGCGTCCCACACGCGGAAGTACCGCGGGTACACGCGACGCCAGTAGAACGTCGAGGCCAGGATCACCAGCGGCGCGGGCAGCAGCGTCCACAACGCCAGTTTCCACGAGATGCTGAAGAGCATCGCACCTGTGACGATGACCACGATGATCTGCGCCAGGAACCCACCGGCCACGTTGCGCACCAGTTCGTTGAAGACGGCGGTGTCGTAGCCCGCGCGGCTGATAAGTTGTCCCACGCTGTGGCGGTCGTAGTAATCGACGCTCAGGCGCGTCAGGCGCGCCAGGACCGTCTCGCGCATGTCGGTGGTTATCTGCGTGCCCACGTAACTGGAGAGGCGCCCGTTGAGGCTGTTCAGAACGTTCCGCAGCACCAGGATTCCCACCAGCGCCGCCACCAGGTACAGGAGCCACAACTCGCGGGTGCCCGCGTCGGACACGCCGCCCTCCTCCAGCAGCGGCACCAGCACCTGGTCAACCAGGATTTTGTGCAGTCGCGGCGGGACCATCTGGAGGCCGATGACCGCCAGGAGGATGGCGATCATCAGGACCGCCCACCCGGCGTACGGCCGTATCAAGCGGATGACGCGCGAGACCACGGCCCCGCGGTCGATGCACCGGCGGCAGATGTCGCCCTTGAACTCCAGCGTCATCCCGCACTTCGAGCACTTGCGCGGGTTATAGTCGTCCTCCGCCGTAACGGCGGGCGTCAGGCCGGCCACCCACGCCTTCAGTTTGGCCGCCGCCTTGTGGAACAGGTCGGCCCGGGCGTTGGAGTAGGAGAGGACTTCCACGTAAACCCCATCGACGAGGGCTTCCAGGAACCCGCCGCCCACGCCCTGGCGCGTGCGGACCTCCTTGATGGAACCGCGGGGGATGTGAATGCGGACGGGCTTCGGCCACCGCTCGCACGGGCGGCCGAGAGTCATCAGGCGGTCCTCGAACACAAGCAGGAAGACCTGCTCGTACGCGCCGGCAAGACTCAGGTCCGTGTCGGTGCGGAGCCACGCCCCGTCGGGGTCAACGCCCTCCAACCTCACGAGCGCCGCGAGGTCCGGAGGGACCTCGCGATACAGCAGTTCCGAACGGCTTGGCGCCACTTCAAGAGCCCCTCTTTGCGGCCGCCCCGCCATACGCGGCGCAGTCACCGCTCGCGGGCGGCGGAGCCTTACGGCGCGTAGGGGACCGTGCCCGTGTCGTCCACCTTATATCCCCACCTGTCGATATAAGACCGGGCCGGGAGGAACTCGTCGCGCGTGCGCCTCAGCAGGGCCGCAAGGAGTTCGTCGAGTTCCTTGCGCAGGGCCTCGCGCCCGGCGTCGGCCGCGAGGTTCCGCTCCTGGTACGGGTCCTCCCGGTAGTCGTAGAGAAGCCACGGCCCGGCGAGGTCGCGGACGTAAGTGTGCCGCCGGGTCCGCACCCCGCGCCACTCCTTGCCGCCGCGGCTTCGCGGCCACTGGCCGAACGGCGCGGGGCACATGATGAGGGCGCCGTCGGCGTCGGGCTTCCCGGTCCCGCGAAGGAGCGCGGAGAAATCGATCCCCTCGACCGTCGCGGGAATCTCCGCGCCGGCGAGGCCCAGAAGCGTGGGCATGATGTCGGGAGAATTGACGGGCACGTCAACCTGCCGCCCGTCGCGCCCCAGCACCGCCGGGTAGCGCACAAGGAGCGGCACGCGCACGGACTCGTCCCACGGCTGCTGCTTCTTGGCGAAGCCGTGGGAGTGCAGCATGTCGCCGTGGTCCGAGGTGAAGACAAAGACGGTGTCGTCCTCGATGCCGGCGTCGCGCAGCGCGGCCATGAGCGTCCCCGCGCAGTCGTCCAGGGCCGCGATGTGGGCGTAGTAGCCTGCAAGGTCCCTGCGGGCCGCCGCAGCGCGGTCCGCCGGCACGTTCGGCCGCAGCGCAACGCCCTCCGCCGGGAACCGCTTGCGGTAGTCCTCCGGGGCGGTTTCGTACGGTTCGTGCGGGGGCCCCCAGGAGAGGACCAGGGCGAAGGGCTTTGCGCCGCCCGCGTGCTCGCGCACGTAGCGGCAGGCCTCCTGCGTCTGGGCCTGCGCGTCGTAGCCTTCCCACTGGAGGCGGGCGTCCGCGTCGCCGTAGTAGAACGAACGGTTATAGTTATGAGTACATTCCAGCGCCTTCCAGAACTGGAACCCCTGCCGGCGCTCGCGCGGGATGAAGGCGCTGCGGCCGTGGCCGTCCAGGTGCCACTTGCCGATGTAGCCTGTGTCGTAGCCCGCCCGGCCAAGCGCCTGGGCCAGCGACACCGCCTCGGTGCTCAGGCACACATCGTTGAGGAACACCCCGTGCGTCAGCGGGTAGCGCCCGGTCATGAGGCACGCCCGGTACGGCGAACAGACGGGGCAGCACGACACGGCGCCGGTGAAGTCGGCGCACTGGCGGGCAAGGCGGTCGAGGTTGGGCGTGCGGGCGCCGGGGTCGCCCGCGTAGCCGGCGGCCTGGGCTCGCCACTGGTCGGCCAGGACGAAGACGAGGTTGGGCTTGCGCCGCGGCGATGCCTCGCCGGAACCGCGGGAGACGGCAGCCAGGGCAGCGCCCGCCCCCGCCGCAGCGGATGCGAGGAACTTCCGGCGGTTCATACCCGGGTCCATGAGTCACCTTGTCACGCTCGGGCGGCAAGCGTGGGTGCGTATTTGAAGTCGTCGGCCTGAATCTCGACGGCACGCGTGAGGAGTGCTACTTCGGCACGGCAATCACCACGGGGGCCGACGTCACGGGCGGGCCGACCGGCGGGACGTAACGGGCCGTCAGAGTAATGACGCTGGAGGGAGGCACGTCCCTGCCCCAGCCGAGTTGTGCGGCGTAGCCCCAGCCGGCGGGCCCGCGCGTCTCGCGTGTCGCCAGTTCCTGCTCGCCGTACTGCCAGGTGCGCAGGGGCGTGGCCGCCTGAAGGCCCTCGCGCGGGCGGCGGCCCTCGTACATGGTGAACTCCAGGTTCCCGCGGACGAGCACCGGCTCCGCCCGGGACGCCTGGTACAGGTACACGCTCACCTGGACGCCGTCCGGGCCGGGCACGTCGTCCCAGTTGATGGCGGCGGGCGGAACGGCCCACAAGTCGATGGCGTCCACGCGGTCCACCGGCTTCGGGGGCATGCGCGAGACGCTGCGCTGGGGACCGCCGCACCCGGCCGCCAGGCACAGCGCCGCCGCGAGCAGAAGGCTCCGGCCAAGAGGAGGGGTCATTTCACCGTTTCCTTCGGTCCGGGCGCGCCGGCAGCCGCGGCGGCGGGCGCGGGAGCGGGCGGTTTCGTGGCCGGCGCATCGGCGGGCGTCCGGGGGGGCGAAGCCGGCGGCGCCCCGCCCGACGGCCTGCCCGACGATTCCGCCGGGCCGTTGATGGGCTCGCCCATCGTGTCCTCCAGGGGCTTGAAGATCGACCGCTGGAGCATGTCTCGCTTGCCCTCGCGCAGGAGGTTCAGGCGTTTGACCTGCGCGTGCGTCGAGTTATCGGCGTCCTGGATGTTGCGGATGACGGTGGGCGTCAGGATTATGAGCAGTTCCGTCCGCTCCTTGGAGACATGGGTGGACTTGAAGAGCCACCCCAGGATGGGGATGTCGCCGAGGATGGGCACCTTGTCTTCGACGTTCTGGTCGTTGGTGGTAATCAGGCCGCCGATGATGATGGTGTGGCCGTCCTGTACGGTCACGGTGGTTTCGGCCGAGCGGCTGTTGATGATGACGGCCCTGACGCCGGGGCTTATCTGGACGTCGGCGTCGGAGAGGCTGGATATCTCGGGCGCGACGGTGAGTTTGACGAACCCGTCGGGGTTGATGCGCGGGATCACGTTCAGTATTATACCTATCTGCTCATACTGGACGGTGTTGATGGTGGTCCCGGTCTCCGTGACGCGGCTGTTGGTGATGAAGGGAACGCGCTGGCCGATGTTGATGGTGGCCATCTGGTTGTCGGAGGCGAGGATCTGCGGGCGGCTCAGGACTTCCATGCGGTTCTGGGCCTGGAGCGCCCGCAGGTAGTAACTGATGTCGCCGCCGGTAACCGACACGCTGAAGCCCGGCGTCAGGTTGGCCGAGACGCCGAAGTCGGTGCGGAAGCGGCTGGTGGTGTTTGCGCCCGTCCGTTCGGTGAACGACCAGTCCATGCCGAAGTCGGTGGAATCGCCGATCGTGACCTCGGCCAGGAGAACCTGGACGAGGACCTGCGGCGGGGGCTGGTCCAGTTCGGCAATCAACTGGGCGATGACGTCGAAGTACCGCGGGCTGGCCGACAGAAGGAGCGTGTTGGTCGTCGGCTCGGCCACGATGGCCACCTCGCGGTCGAGTATGAACTGGGTGGCCCCCATCCCTGTGCCGAGCGCCTGGGTAAGCAGCGTCCGCTCCTGGTTCAGGAAGTTGGACACGGCGGTCTGGATGTCGGCGGCCTGGGCGTTGCGCAGCCGGTAGACCTCGGTGAGGCGCTCATCGGCGGCGCTGGCGTCGAGTTCCTCGATGACCTTGCTGGCCAGGTCCACGTAGCGTTTCGTGCCGCCCACAAGGAGGCTGTTCGTACGGATGTCCACGGTCACAGAGAGGGCGATCTCCTCGGCGTTGCCCATGACGGCCGCGGGGCCTTTCTCCGGCTCGGGCTGCGTCTTCAGGGTGTACTCGATGGCCTGCTTGCCGGTGACCGGGGCGGCGGCCCCCGTTGCCGTCTGCAAGCGGAACAGTTGCAGGAGCACCGTGGCCATCTGTCGCGCGTCGGCGTTCTGCAACTGGAAGACCTTGATTTCGGCCATGCGCGGCGTGGTGGAGTCCATGGCCTTGATGAGGCTTTCCAGGAGGGGCATGTTCTCCAGCGGGGCTGAGACGACCAGGGAGTTCGTGCGCCTGTCGGGGTTGATAAGGACGCCTTCCTGGAGAGCGCTGGCCACCAGTTCGCCGCCCTCGCGGGTCTTGGTGATGAACTGGAGCAGCGTCTGGCGGTTGGGGCTCTGGGCGGTCAGCGGGACGGGCTTATTGTTCAGGGCCGCCGTCAGGATGGCGGCCAGTTCCGTGGCGTCGGCGTTTTCGAGCGTGAAGACGCGGATTTCGGTTACGCGCGGCACGGTGTCGGAGTCGAGTTGCCGGACGAGTTCGCCGATGCGTTTCTGGTCGGCCGGCCCGGCCGAGACGATGAGGGCGTTGATTCGCTCATCGACGCTGACGACGACGGGCGGCCCGGCCGCGGCCGCGCCCACGCCGGCCGCCTGCGCACGGTACAGGTTGTTTATGGTGGTGGACACCTGTGTGGCGTCGGCCTTGACGAGCGGGAAGACCTGCACGGCTGTGCCGGGGCGGTCGGCCTCGGCGTCGAGCCGTGCGATGAGCGACTCGGCCAGTTTCATGTCTTCGGGGCTTGCGGACACGATGAGGGCGTTGGTGCGCTGCTCGATCACGACCGTCACGGGATCCAGCGGCACGCCGCGCGACACGCGCTGGGCGAAGAGTTGCTGGAGGGTGGGGGCCAGCACCTGGGCCGTGGCCTGCTTGAGGTAGAAGACCTGGAACTCGTTTGCGGCGAGGACCTGGTCGGTGTCGAGTTCGCGGATCATGGCCTCGATGGCGTTGAAACTCTCCTTGCTGCCCGTGACGAGCAGTGCGTTTGTGCGAGCGTCGGCGAAGACGCTGACGGGGAGCATGCGCCCCGTTCCTCCGGCGGCCTGCTCGGCGGCGCGCTTGGCCGCAAAGAGTTGCTGGAGCGTGGGGGCCAGCCGCGTGGACGTGGCGTTCTTCAGGATGAAGATGCGGATGTCGCCCAGGAGGGAGTAGTCCTCGCTGGAATCAATCTTCCTGATGATTTCCTCGATGACGGCGAAGTTCTCCCTGGAGGCCGACACGATGATGACGTTCGTGCGGACGTCGGCCGTAATGGCAACCCTCTCGCGGGCCGCAAGGAGCGGGTTCTGCGCCGCCACTGCCGCGCCCGGCTTGTAGAGGCCCTGCGAGATGAGGCCCTGGAGCAGCGTGACGATGCGCGAGGCGTCGGAGTTCTGTAGTGCGTACATGCGTACGATGCCCGTCTCGGGGGGCGGCTCGACGTCCAGTTTCTCGAGCAGTCCCTTGATGAGCGCCAGGTTCTCCTTGCTGGCCGAGATGATGAGCGAGTTGGAAAGCGCATCGGTGCCGATGTCCACGCGGTCCTGCGGCACGGGCGTCTGTCCGGGCAGGGTCATGCTGACCAGGCGTGCAGCAAAGAGGCGCTGGAGTTCCGGCCCCACGACGCCCGCGTCGTTGAACTTCAGGGGCACGAGGACCAACTGCACGGCCGGGTCGGCCAGTTCAACGTCCAGTTTCTCCAGGAGGCCCACGATGATCCTGGTGTCGTCGGCGTTTGCGGCCACGAGGATGGCGTTGGTGCGGACGTCGGCCATGATGACGGGGCGCTGGCGGGCGATGTCGGGCGTGCGGGCCAGGGCGTACCGCTGCGTGAAGAACGCGGAGAGCGTGGTGGAGATTGCGCCGGCGTTGGCGTTCTTGAGGGGCATGAGTTGGATCTGGCCGGCGATGGCGGCGCCGGCGGCGTCGAGTTGCTCCGCGAGGGACTTGACGAGTTCGAAGCCTTCGGCGGACCCGCCCACGATGAGGCAGTTGGAGCGCGAGTCGGCTATGACGATGACGCGGAGGGCCTCGGCGTCGGCCGCGCCGAGCGTCTGCACGCGCTGGACGCGGGCGTCCATCATCTGCTGAAGGACGGGCGCGAGCGTGGCCGCGTCGGCGTTCGTCAGGGGCACCAGGCGTATGTCGCGCATCTCGATCGGCAGTTTGGCGTCGAGGGTCTTAAGGAGCGTTTCGAGCATGGCGAACGTCTTGTCGCTGGCATTGACGACCAGGGCGTTGGTGCGCACGTCGACCTGGGTGGTGGGCCGGTCCTCGATGC